>Ga0334889_1001854_pt1 | contig 25933 bp, 22 predicted proteins | sample GraSluR1_MG_2_FD_207222 | JGI IMG/M metagenome (GOLD analysis project Ga0334889, IMG submission 207222) | Sludge microbial communities from methane-producing bioreactor in Wageningen University, Netherlands - Granular Sludge_8_08-R1 | ecosystem: Engineered > Bioreactor > Anaerobic > Unclassified...
GGTCGGTGGCATCGGCGTGGTAGACATACGTGCTGATCAGGTGCGGCTCCAGCACGCGATAGACCGCAACCAGACGGTCGACCGTCGTCTCCAGATTCCAGACGTATTCGCACAGCCGGGCGAAGTCGTCGGCAGCCGGCTCCTGGCGTTCGCGATTGGAGCGAAGTTGCTCCAGCCGCTCGCCCAACATATCGGCGTTCTGGGCGTGGTCATAGACGTGATAGCCGAAGGTCGCTTTGAAGGCCAGCGGCGCGGTGGTATGACACCAGCCGCCGAGCATCTCCATCAGTTGCACTTCCAAATAGCGATAGTTGGCAAGCCGGCGCGAGTTCTCTTGCACCGAGAAGCGTCCGCCGAATTCCCTACGGTCCACAACAGGCATAGCACGGTTCCTTTACGTTCACACGCAGCTCACACGATCAAGGAGTTCACCGCTTGAACTCGCAACGCACAACGCTGGCGGGGCAAGACTAGCCTTTGAGGGCGCCTGCCATGATGCCCCGCACAAACTGCTTCTGGAATAAATAGTAGACGATCATAGGCGGAATGGTAGCGACGGCCAACCCGGCCATTTGCAGCCCCCACTGGATGATGTAGCGACCGTTGAGAAAGAGAATGCCCAACGGCACAGTATACATATCTTGCGTCTGCATGTAGACCAGGGGATAGATGAAGTCGTTCCATATCCACATGAAATAGAAGATAGCAATGGTGGCGAGCGAGGGGCGCGCCAACGGCAGCATGATACGCGTGAACATCTGCCAATGGCCGGCGCCGTCGATGCGCGCCGCGTCCTTGATCTCCCTGGGCACGGCTGTGAAGAAGTTGCGCAGCACCAAAATGCCGAACGACCCCCAGCCGAAGTAGGTGAAAATCAGCGCCCAATAGGTGCTCAACAGCTTGAGGATCGCCATCCATTTGAAGCCGGAGATGATCAGCGCCTGCGGCGGGACCATCAGGCCGATCAGGGTAAAGAGGAAGAGCAGTTTGCCGCCGCGCAGGTTGAACATGGCAAAGGCATAGGCCGCCATCGACGTAAACAGGAGCAAGCCCGCCACCGAAACGATGGAAACAAGCAGGCTATTCTTGAAGTATATGTCCATGCCGCCGGTGGTGAAGACCGTCAGGTAGTTTTCGAAATAAAGGCTCGTAGGCAGCGCAAAGACGTCGGCGAAGATGTCGCTATCGCTCTTGAGCGAGCTATAGATCATCCAGGCTAAGGGGTAAAGGATGGTAGCCGCGACCAACAGAAAGAGCGGATAGAGAACGATCATTTTGACGACACGAGCGCGTCGCATCAGACACCTCCCGGCAATTGGACCGGCGGATCAATACTCTTCGCGCGGCTGAAAATAGGTGACCTGAATGTAGGCCAGGACAAAGGTGATCACCAGCAGAACGACCAGGATGGCGTTGCCGTAGCCCACCTTGTTGGCGGTGAAGGCCTGGAAATAGGCCCATGTAGAGAGCACCTCGCTGCGGTGGTTCGGCCCCCCGCTGGTCATGACATAGATGATGGCGAACACCTTGAGGCTGTCGATGGCCGCCAGCAGCAACACCATGGCCGTCGTGCTGCGCAACAGGGGCAAGGTGATGTACCAGATGTCCTGAAGGCTGTTGGCCCCGTCGACAAAGGCCGCCTCATGCAACTCCTCAGAGATGGCGGCCAAGCGCGCGATGAACAGAAACATATAAAGGCCGAAACCGTGCCACGTATCGATCAAGATAAGGATCGGCAGGACGCGATTGGGGTTGCCCAGCCAGTCTCCCGTCAGCGCGTCGAGGCCGACGGCGCTGAAAAAGGGGTTGATCAGCCCCAGCGACGGGCTGAGAGCCAGGCGAAAGACGACGCCGACCACGACCAACGAGATCACTGTGGGCATGAGATAGATGCCGCGAAACAGGTTAGAGAAAGGGACGCGCTGATCTAACGCCAGAGCCAGAAAGAGCGCAAAGGTCACGCGCAGCGCGATGGCGCCGACCATGAAGATGACGTTGTGCCGCAACGACATCCAGAAGATGGGATCCGCGCCCATCGCCCGATAGTTGTCCAAACCCGCCAGTTGAATGTTGGCGAAGTTGAAGCCGGTCCACTGGGTGAAGCTCAAGGCCACGGTGCCCAGCAGCGGGACCATCAGAAAAAGCGTGTAGAAGACCAGCGCCGGCGCCAAGAAGGGTGCAGCCAGAATCCAGTCCGGTCGCCGTCGCGCCCTGTGTGCAAGCGAAGGGGCGCTGTCTGTTGCAGCCGTCTCTTGTTCTCGGGTAGCCGTTGCCGCCATGAGATTTGCTTTCGCCTTATAGATGAAAAGCCGGCCCAGGAATCACATCCGGAGCAGCCGGCCCGTCCGGGCCGGCTGCCTCTGAGGAACAGAGATGATCCGGCAACCGGCTATTGAGCCAGCGCGTCTTCGAGAGCGGTCTGGATGGACTGGGCGAACTCGTCCGGCGTCATTTCGCCCGTGATGAGCGCCACCGTCCCGTTGTAGACCTTATCCTCGCCGACACCGGGCGGCAGTTCGTTCTCGATCCAGGGCAGAGAGTCGTCGGCTTCCTGGACTTTTGCCCAGATGTCCTTGATGACCTGCGGCGCAGTCGCCTCGACGGCGCCGTCGATCATGACGCTGTTGCCGTTGGCCGCCCAGATCTCAGCCGCTTCACTCGTGGTGAGCCAATCGAGGATTTCCAACGCAGCTTCCTTGTTCTTGGCGCCGGAGGGGACGCCGAATACATGGGTCACCGCGCCGATCACGTCGCCGGTGAACTCGGTTCCTTCGAAGCGCGGGAACGGCATGATCCCCACCTCGAAGGGCGGCGGATCTTGCTCCCAGCCGGAGGCGAACCAACTGCCCGTCTGGAAGAAGGCGGCCTGGCCGGAGAGGAAGACGGCCTGGGCGGTGCCGTAGTCATCACTGGCAGCCCCAGCGGAGAGATAGCCGCTCTGAGCCAGGTTTTGCAAGTCGGCGCCGGCTTCGACAAAGCAGGCGTCGGTAAACTTGGCGCCCTCCATGCGAATGGCGTTATAGACTTGGTCCACGCCGCAACGCTGGACGAGGAAGGCCATCCACCAATGCTCGCCGGGCCAGCCGTTTCTGTTGCCCAAAGCGATAGGCGTGACGCCGTTGGCCTTGAGGGTTTCGGCTGCAGCCAGGAACTCCTCCATAGTCGCCGGCACTTCAATGCCGTTTTCTTCCAGAATCTGCGGATTGTAGTAGATCTGCCAACCGGTCAGGAAGGTATAGGGGATGCAGTAGACCTTGCCCTCGTAAGAGCAGGAGTATTCACCGGCCTCAACCAGGGCAAAGCGATCCTTGTGTTCCTGCCACCAGTCGGTGATGTCAGTCAACTGGCCTTCGGCCGCAAAGTCGCGTGTCTGTTGGTAACCTTCGTACTGGAGAATGTCCGGCGGTTCGCCGCCAGCCAAGCCCGTACGGATCACGGTAAAGAACTCCTCGTTGCCGATGGGGCGGTGCTGAATGATGCTGCCGCCTTTGGCGTTCCAGGCTTCAACCAAGGCGTTGATGCCGGTGGCCTCTCCACCGGCTGTAAATTCGGTCCACAGGCTGACTGTGGGCGCGGCGGCTTCTTGGACCGGCGCCGCGCCCGGCGCCTGAACCGCACACCCCGCAGTCAACAACACGAACGCCAACAGCGCACCTACGAACGAAAACATACGAAGACGAAACATAGGTCTGTCCGCTCCTTCCTACATCGAAATGGGCAAATGGAAGTTCTTCGGAGAAATCCACCCGCCGTGAATATGCGCCCGTCCTATCGTTCTGCTCTTCTTCTCCTTTCAGCCATCCGTACGCGGGCAATCCGGCATCGGAAAGCGAATGATAGCGGCCGCCAAGGCATCCCTCAATCCGCCGGCCGGCAACCGCGCCAATGGTCAGGGCGGGCCGGCATGGGTTCGAGAGACCAAACAAAGAGACTGCCGATAACTATTGTGGTTCGCAAAAAAGCGCTTGCGCAAGGGCTTCCAAAAGAGTATCACGCTTTCAGGGCGCTGTCAACGAGCTTTTTTGGCGCCCTAGGACCGACGTAAACAGAGAACTTTCACCCAGAAAACGAGCCGCTTCGCCACCCGCTCAATTTGACCCGCGACGACAAACCGTGCTATCCTTCTGTTGAGTGAGCATTCAACCAATAAAAAAGGAGGGGCCGTGCCGCGAAGCAAAGAACAGAACGAACAGATCAAAGAGGAGCGGCGCAGCCAAATCCTGACACAGGCGCTGCGTCTGTTTGCCTCGCGGGGGCTGGCCGCCACCAAAATCGCGGACATCGCCGCCGCCGCGGGCGTGTCGCAAGGTCTGATCTACCATTACTTCAGTTCGAAGGAGGAGATCTTCACCGAGTTAATCCGCCACGCCTACGCCGGCATCAACGCCGCGGCCCGCTATCTGGAGGAACTGCCCGCCCCGCCCGCCGCCAAGATCCGCCTGGCAATTGAAGGCCTGCTGCGCGATACAGTCCAAAACGAGGACACGGCGCGTTTCTACCTGCTCACCGCACAGGCGACCGGCTCGGAGGCCATCCCGGAAGAGGCGCGGCGCATCATCCGGCAGGAGAACCGCCTGCCCTACGAGGTCATGGCCCGCATCATGCGCCAGGGCCAGCAGGACGGGTCGGTCAAGCCTCACCCGCCGGAGGACATGGCCCTCGTGTTCTGGACGTCGATCAGCGGTCTAGCCATCAACCGGGCGGTGCACGGCGCTGAGTTCAAGGCGCCGAACCCGGAAATTTTGATTCACACGTTTCTTGCCTAGCGCGCTGCGCTTCAGGCTCACCAATTTTGCGGGGGAAAAATGCCTAGTTTCCGCAGTCGTCTCTTTATTTTCTCGCTGAAGCACCGCCATCTTCTGCAAGGCCAGTTGAAGCGGCGGGCGACCATAGACTGGAACACCTCCATGCCGGAACTGCGCGCCGAGATCGAAAAGGGCGCCGGCTTCTTCGGCAAGCTGCCGGACGGCTTCGCCCTGGAGCCGGTCGACATCGACGGGCTGCCCGCCGAATGGATGCTGCCGCCCGGCGCGGCCAAAGACCGGGCGATCCTCTATTTTCACGGCGGAGGCTATGCAACCGGCTCGATCCCGGCGCATCGGGGTATCGTCGCCAAGTTCGTTAAGGCGAGCGACACCGGCGCGCTGCTCTTTGAGTACCGGCTGGCCCCGGAACATCCCTTCCCGGCTGCACTGGAGGATGCCGTAGCCGCCTACCGCTATATGCTGGCTCAGGGCGTTGCGCCGGAGCGCATCGTGTTCGTCGGCGATTCAGCCGGCGGCGGCCTGGTCCTGGCGACACTGCTGGCCGTACGCGATCAGGGCATCCCCTTGCCGGCCGGCGCAGTAGCGCTATCGCCCTGGACAGACGTCAAGAACACGGGCGCATCGTGGGAGACCAACGCCAAGGTGGATCCGCTGACATGGAGGGAGTCGCAGGCGGTGTTCGCCAAGTACTACGCCGGCGACCAAGACGCCGGCAACCCGCTGATGTCGCCGCTGTACGGAGACCTGCACGGGCTGCCGCCGCTGCTGATCTACGTGGGCGGCTATGAGGTGATGCTCGACGACTCGACGCGCTTTGCGGCTAAGGCGCAGGCGGCTGGAGTGGCGGTGACGCTGCACATCGGCAAAGGGATGTTCCACTGCTACCCGGCCTGTGCGCCGCTCTTTCCGGAGGCGAAGCAGGCGATGGAGGAGATCGGAGCCTTCGTCAAGGAGATGACCAGTATGCGCGTGGCTTCGCCGGCATAAGCGCGGCCAAACGACCCACGCGGTGCATCTGGCGGTACGTTAACATGATTTGTGCAGTTGTCATTCTGAGCCGAAGGCGAAGAATCCCGGTGTGGCGGACGAACAGATTCTTCCTCCCTCCGGTCGTCAGAATGACAGAAACATAGTTGCCAGAGCGCTAGACCGGCGGCAGCAATGTCGCCGGTCTAGCGCCGTCATCTGTCTGCTGACACGGCAGCTAGCGCTTGATGCCCGACATGGTGATGCCCTCGATGAAGTAGCCCTGCATGCTGAAGAAGAGCGCAATGACGGGGATGGTCATCATCACCGACGCCGCCATCAACAGATGCTGCATGGGCTTGCCGCCGGAGTCGGCCGAGGTCTGGAAGAAGCGCAGGCCAAGCGACAGCGTGAAGTTGTCGATGCTGTTGAGGTAGATGAGGGGGCGGAAGAAGTCGTTCCAGTGAAAGAGGAACGAGAAGATCGCCACGGTCGCCATGGCCGGCTTGGCGAGCGGGATGAGAATCTGCCAGAGAATGCGCAGACTGCCTGCGCCGTCGATCATGGCGGCCTCGTCCAAGTCGCGCGGGATCGTCAAAAAGAACTGGCGCAGCAGGAAGATATTGAAGGCGCCGCCGCCCAGGAACGCCGGCAGAATCAGCGGCTTCAATGTATCCACCCAGCCTAGCGTGCGGTAGATGAGAAACTGGGGGATGATAGTCACTTCCTCGGGCAAGATCAGCACGCTCAATACGAGCAGGAAAAGGACTTCCTTTCCGGGGAAGCGGAAACGGGCGAAGCCGTAGGCCACGAGTGACGCTGTGACGATATCGCCCATAATGCTCAGGCCGGCGACGATTAACGTATTCTTGAGAAAGGTAAGAAAGGGCGCCTGCCGCCAGACTTCGGCGAAATTGTCCCACAACAACTGTTCGGGGATAAAGACGGGCGGGAAGCGGAAGATCTCATGCGGCGCCTTGAGGGCGGTCAGCACGGTCCAGATGAAGGGGAAGGTGAAGGCGGCGCTCAACACAACCAGCAGCGTATAGACAACGGGCTGTCCCCAGCCTGTAACGGCTTTGCGCGCCGACACGAACGCGGCCCGCTTGGCCGGCTTGGTTGAATTGGTGGTGGTTGCGGTAGTCATCAGTCACCTGCCTCGTAATAAACCCAGCGCCTGGACATGCGGAACTGGAAGGCGGTAAGCGCCAGGACGATCACGAACAGAACCCAGGCCATCGCCGAGGCATAGCCCATGTTCATAAACTTGAAGGCGTTGAAGAAAAGATAGAGCACGAAGAAGAGGCTGCTGTAGGCCGGGCCGCCCTGGGTGGCGATGTAGGCGGCGGTAAAAATGCGGAATGCGGCGATGATGCTCAAAATCAGGTTGAAGAAGATCGAAGGCGTCAGCATGGGCAACGTTACGCTGCGGAAGCGCTGAAACGGGCCGGCCCCGTCGATGGCCGCTACCTCATACAGATCGCTAGGGATGGCCTGTAAGCCGGCCAGAAAGATGATCATCTGGCTGCCGCCTACGCTGCCCCACAGCCCCATGATGATCAGCGTGGGCTTGACCCATTGCGTGCTGCCCAGCCACGCCGGCCCCTGGATGCCGATCAACGATAGCATGTAGTTGACCACGCCCACATCCGGCTGGAAGATCCAACGCCACAGCAACACCGAGGCCACCACCGGCGTAATCGAGGGCAGGAAGAAGAGCGTGCGAAAGATCTTGGTGAAACGCAGGCCCTGGTCCAAGAGCAACGCCAACAGCAGTGAGATGGAGATGGAGAAAGGCACGCTGAAGACGACGTAGTAGAGCGTGTTGCCCATGGACTTGATGAAGAGCTTGTCGTTCGTGAAGGCCCTGACATAGTTCTCAAAGCCGATAAAGACGGGCGGTGAGATAATCGTGTAGGTAGTCAGGCTAAGATAGAGCGACGCGATTACCGGCCCGACGATCAGGAACAGAAAGCCGATAAACCAAGGCGTGATGTATAGATAACCCTGGATGGCCTCGCGACGTCTGGCGGGCGACCAGCGCCGCCGAGGCGCAGCCGGCGGGGATGATATGGGTGCAGAGGTGGCGGCCAAAGCAAGTGCTCCTCTCTCACTAACGTAGGCAACCCGGCCAGGCTTTGCCCCGCGCGATGCGCAAGGAGTGCACATTCTCCACAGTGCAAAGCCTGGCCGACCTTACTCATGTACTACATGCGATGCTCCGGCAATTCTCCGGCAGCGTCCTATCGCTTAGGCGCGCGGCAGGTCAAGGATAGCCTGCATCTCGTCCTTGACGGTTCCGATCACGTCGTCGATCCGCTTCTCGCCCAGCCACACGGGGTCCAGCTCGTTCTTGGCGACCTGGAACAGCTCCTCGTAGCGGAAGTTGTTGGGCAGCACCAACGGCGCGATGGTCTTCATGATCTCGGCGAAGACAGCGTGCGGCTCGAAGGACATCAGGCTCGGGTCTTCCCACACATCCGGCCGGCCGCCGGGCACCGACCCCAGCTCGGCGATGTGAATGCCGGCTTCCTTGGTCGAGCACCACTTCATGAACTCCCAGGCTTCCTGCTTGACTTCGCTCTGGGAAAGGATGACGCTGCCGTCGAACTCGAACATGCCCTGGCTGCCATTGGGGCCCTTGGGCGCGGGGGCGACCATCCACTCGAAGTCGGTGACAAAATTCTTGCCCCAAGACTGGCCCCAGTAACCGGCCTGAACCATAGCCACGCGGCCGGACGGCCACATCTGATCCATGGCTTCTGCTTGCGCCGGGGTCGGGGCAATCTGCAAGTCTTGGTAGAACTTCTCCCATTCCTTCAAACCCGCGACGGCCGGTTCCTGATCGACGATGCAGGTCACGCCCTCGGGGTCGATCCAGTCGCCGCCGAAGGAGCGAATGGGGATGATCATGCCGAAGTAGGAGACTTCGGGCAACCAACCCCACTGGGTGATCTGGTCGCCCTCTCTCTTGGTCAGAGCGACAGCGGCCTCGGCGAAGTCGTCATACGTCCAATCGGCGGTAGGTACGTCCAGACCCTCTTCCTCGAAGGCGGTCTTATTGTAGAAGAGACCGATGCGGCCGGGGTGCACGATCCACGGCAGGCCATACATCTTGCCCTCAAAGGTGCAGGCCTCGATCGCCACGGAATAGAAGGGGCTGAGATCATAGTTTTCGGCGGCGATGAAATCGTCTATCGGGGCATAGGTGCCAGCCACGGCATAGTTGTAGTAGTTGTGGATGCTGGCCGTCCACATCGAGTCGCCGACCGTGCCGCCGACGATCATGGTGGCGATCTTCTGCAGGTATTCAGGATTCTCGCCGGGGAAGTCCTCGATCACAACCTCGATGTCGGGATACTGCTCCATGAAGGCAGCGGCTTCCGCCTTATAGAAGTCATCCTGGACGCCCGAAGTGCGGCAGTGGAAACGGACAACGGGTTTCTCTCCTGCCGGCGCTGCTGCGCCCTCGGCCGGGGCTGCCGACGGCGCAGCAGCCGGCGCACAGGCAGCGATGGCTGCACCCGCCACCGACAACGATGCAATCTGCAAGAACGATCTGCGTGACAGTTTGTCTGACATAACTTTCTCCTCCACTCTTGGGTTAAAAACATGATGGGCTTAACAACGCTACTCACCGCAATTACCGACTTCTTAAGCCGGCGCACGCTTCCCTAAGGGGGACAGGCGAGGGATGCGCCGGCTGACTACCCGATAGCCTTTTTGGCGATCTCAATCAGCGTGGCGATGTCGTCCCGGCCCTCTTCCAGCGGTGTGTCCGGTGTTTTGCCTTCGACAATGCACGTATGGAAATGGATTAGTTCCTCTTTGAAGGCCTCCAAATAAGACGCTTCGGTGCGCACCTCCTGATAGGCGCCGCCTTCCATGCGCCATTCTTCGACCACAGTGGGGGCGTTCTTGAGGAAGGGGCTGGGGAATTGGATGCTCACCACGCGATCGCCGGAATAGACGGTCAACGACTCGTCGAACTTGCGCAGCTTGGGCATGATGCCGGTATAGAACATGCAGCGCAGGTCGCCCGGGTAGGCGAACATGGCGGCGATGCCCAGGCCGTTATCCCAGATGTCGGCGGCGATGACGCGTTCGGGCAGGCCGACCGCGCCGTGCAGGATGGTCATGTCGTGGGTGCTGAGGCCGAGCATCAGCCCGTAGGCGCGCATGACGGCCTCCGGTTGTTGGCCGATGGCGACCTGCAAGCTGGCGACCTGTTCCTGTTGGGCGCGCTGCAAGACCGCAGGGTCCACGTCGTTGACGCGGATCAGGTCATAATGGGCCAAGAACATATCGTTCGGCCCGATCACGTCGTGGAGATCGATCAGGTGCGGCCGTTCGAGCGTGCGGATGGCGGCCTGGCCGATACGATAGCCGGGGTCATAGCGCTTGTGATAGGCCACCATACCCACGATACCGCTGGCGCGCGCCGTGTCGATCAGTTCGTCGGCTTCGGCCAGGTTGTTACACATAGGCTTCTCGACCAACACATGCTTGCCGGCGCGGGCGGCGTCGATGGCGGGCCGGGCGTGGTTCGGCGTCAGCACGAGCACGGCGTCCAAGTCCGCCTTGTCCAGCATGTCGCGATGATCCGTATAGGTTTGGGGGATGCCGTACTTGGCGGCGACGGCGCGCACGGTCCCCGGCGAGATGTCACAAAGCGCGGCGACTTCGAATTTGTCCGAAAGCTCCCGGAGATGCGGCAGGTGCATCGTCTGGGCAATCATGCCTGTGCCGATCAGGCCGACCCGTATTTTGGGCTGAGACATTGTAGGAGGTCCTTCACAATTGGAGGGATGCGATTCGATGCGTTATGCAGGTAACGCCGTCCATTTTAACAACACTTATGGCGCGGGGCAACTTTTTTCATCGTACTTACAAAGTCGACGTCGCGGTTCGGGGGCATCGCGGTCACAAGTTTGCCGCCCGAACCGGCGCCGACGACGGCAGCCGTATGGCGTTCAGGCACAAGAGAATTTTCCGGGGGAGGCGAGAAAAAGACGTACTCGGGCCGAGGTTCAAACGGTATCCCGCTGCGCGCAGAACGGAATCCGCCGCGGCAGCCTGGGACGCCTTGAACCTAGGCTTGTATGTGATTCACGCCCGGCACACGGGCAGGCCGGTGCGCCGCGGCCTGCCCGGAATCAGTACAGCCTCTCCGGGTCCAGGATGTTGTTGAGCGGCTCCCCGTTCAAGAAGCGGCGCAGGTTGGCGCAGAACAAGTTTGTAATCCGCTCGTTTTCGCGATCGCTGGTGCTGGCGGAGTGCGGGCTGATGAGCACGTTGGGCATGTCCCACAGGGGACTGGTAACCGGCAGCGGCTCCTCGGCGAACACGTCCAGCGCGGCCCCGCCCAGATGGCCGGAGCGCAGCGCTTCGATCATGTCCAGCTCGTTGATCTCGGCGCCGCGGGCGATGTTGATGATCACCGCTCCCTTGGGCATCAGCGCCAGCTCGCGCGCCGCGATCAGGTTTTCGGTTTCATAGGTATGCGGCGCACACAACACCAAGAACTCGGCCTGTCGCAGCACCTTGTCCAGGTCAGGCGGGCTGTACAGCTCATCCAGGCTGAGCGAACGCGGGTCGATGCCGGCGATCTGGCGTTTGGTGCCGACGATGCGCAAACCAAAGGGCCGCGACATGCGCGCTACGTCCACGCCGATATGGCCCATGCCGATGATGCCCAACGTGCGTCCGGCCAGGTCGGTGCCGGCCAGGCGCTCCCAGTGCTTACGCGCCTGCTGCTCCTGGATGCGGAAGATGTTGCGGCTGAACATGAGCATGACCATGATCACGAACTCCGAAAGCGGGCGCGCATGGACGCCGCTGGCGGTGGTGATCACGGTGTTGGGCATGCGTTCGGCATAGCCCATGCGATGCACGAGTTGGCCGATGCCTGCGCCGCTCGCCTGGACCCAACGTACGTTGGGCGCCAGGTCGGGCAGATCGGTCAAGTTGGTGTAGTCGAAGTCGAAGAGGATGTCGGCCTTGGCGAGCAGGGCGCGCCAGGCGGCTTCCTGCTCCGGGGTGCGGGGCGCGACCTTGCCCACGTGATCCGCCGGATAGCGCGGCTGGGGCAGCAGTTCGGGCGTATAGACGACGCGCAAGCGTTCGTCCACGGCGCGAATGCGTTCGACATGCCCGGGTTCGAGGTAACTGGCGATGAGCACCGTATAGGTTGGTCGTTCGTTTGGCATCAGTCTAGCCTCCTGTAATTTGAGGGGCGAAGACGGGTTCCGGAGTTTCCGAGGGCCGAAGTTCCCGGCGACGGACTCCGCTCCGCCGGTCGCGGATCGAACAGAACGGCAATGTACGGTTGCATCTCACGGTTACAGCCGCCGAGCCAAGCCGGGCGCAACACGGCATCAGACGGCAATTCGCCTATCGAAGCGTTGCCGAGACGTGGCCGAAACGTCGCCTAGTTGCAAAGGCCGTAACCGTTTTCGATTAACTCCTTCAAGCGCTGCGTAAAGCGCGCGGCCGGAGCGCCATCGATAATATCATGATCGAAACTGACGGTGACGCTCAGATATTCGCGCACTTGTATTCGCTCCTCTACAACGCCCGGCTTCTTGACGATGCCGCCCAGGGTTAGTTGGAGGGTATGGTTGGAAGTCGGAATAGCCCAGCCGCCTCCATCGCCGAACATCCCCACAGCGGTCATCATCACGGTGCCGTAATATTCCTTGAGCAAGTGCGGATTCTTGAAAAGCGCCCAATAGAACAATCGCCGCACGAAGCCGGGCAGTAAGACAAACCAATCGATGAACTTCGCTTCCCGGCTGCTTGTGTGTTCCCGCTGGAACGCCCGGATTTCCTCGTGGATATCGCGAAAGGTCTTTTGGTTCACCGATCTGAGAATATGCGGACGAATCGTCTTCTTCCCATCCGCTTCGACCTCGAACAACGTGTTCACGTCCACGTCATCGAACAGGATCAGCCGGTTCCGCCAGTCTCGATAGGCGTGCATGCGCTTGTTCATGTCGATGGCTTTCGCCAAGCAAGTAATGATGAACGCCGTGAACGAGAGGGTTTCGCCGGTCTGAAGCTTGTGTTGGCGAATCGCCTGGCGGGCTTGGGTGACATCGAACTCCACCAGCCCATGCACCGTATGCTTTTGGCGCGCCATCCGCCCGCCGTCAACCATCGGCAGCCGAATTCTAGGGAAGGGCAATACGGTATAGGCTTCGGGCTTGCTCATCATTCCGCTTCGCTTTCCCCTGGCCTCGGTTCGCCAAAGATCTGCTTGACGATGTTCACCGCATTGATTACGCCGTTTTCGGCGCGAATGGCTGCGCCACATGCATTAGCGCGCTGCCGCATGCCGGGGTCGGTGACGGCAAGGCGGATGGCAGCAGCGAGACGGTCAGCGGTCAGGCGCTTTTGCGGTATGGGGTCCGGCCCCAAGCCCAACGCCTTGATCCGTGCGCCCCAAAAGGGCTGATCGAAGACAAAAGGGACAACTACATTGGGCGCGCCGGCGCGCAGACCCTCCGCCGTCGTGCCGGCGCCGCCATGATGCACCACGGCGGCCATACGCGGGAACAGCCAACTGTGGGGGGCGGAGTCCGTCACAAACACAGTATCAGGCGTCGATGCGGTGCGCAAACCGCCCCATCCCGTCAGCAGCAGTCCCCGCTGGCCGCTTTTGGCGAGCGCCTCCATGATGAGCCCGGCCAGGCGCTCCGGGTTGCGACCGGCCATGCTCCCGAATCCGATGTAGACAGGCGGATCGCCGGCCTCGAGAAATGCGCTTAGTTCCGGCGACGGCTGCCAGTCTGCCTGGTCGTCAAGGAAAAAATAGCCGGTGACGTGTACGCCGGCCGGCCAATCTGCGGGGTGGGGGATGACGCTCGGGCTGTACGCGCTCAGCAGCGGCGTTGACCGGAAAGCGCGGTAGTGACCGGCGGCGGAACGGGGCGATAACCCCAACCGCCGTCTGAATTCCTTCACGAAGGGTCGGTGCCACAGCCAGACCACCGCAAGCATTGCCAGGCCCGACAGGTAGTTGTGCGCGCCGCCCCAATCCTTCTGGATGGGCCATGACGCTGCAGCGAAAGCCCGCGTCGGCAGCAGGGGCGTCGGCTCCATGTTGATGATCGCAATGCCCAATGCTTCGGCGATGGCGCGCCCAAATGCGCCAAACACCCCCAGACAAATGAGGGCATCCGCATCGCGACATGCTGCGTAAGCGTCCTCCGCCATCGTCATGATGACCGGCGCGATCATGGTGCGCATCGCTCGAATCGACTTGAGCGGGTTCGCGCCGCCCGTTTCCATAAAGGTCCGTCCAGTGTCGCTCGCCATGATCTGCTGGACGTCCCCGCGCAAGGGAGAAAAGCCCACATCGTATTTCCGGGCGAAACCGGCGAAGTCTTCGGGCGCGGCCAAACGCACTCGGTAGCCTGCTCGCTGTAACCCTCTACTCAATGCGATGCAAGGCTGGATGTCGCCTCGTGAACCTGCTGCGAAGACTGTGATTTTCATCTATTCGCGATAGTGCGCGCCGCGGCTCTGTTTGTTCTGCCAGGCGGCGTCGGCCACGACAATGGCTGCGCGCACGGCGTTGCGCAGCCCGATCAACTCGTCGGTGAGCCGCGTCTTGCGGTAGAAGCGCTCGATCTCAAAGTTGAGCTGGCGCAGCTCGCGGGTGGCGCGGGCCAGCCGATATTCGGTGCGCACCAAGCCCACATAGTTCCACATGATGTGCTTGATCGAACTCATGTCCTGGCTGATGAGCGCCGGGTCGGGGTCATATTCGCCGGTATCCTGCCAGGGGGGGACGTCAGCCAGATCGTGCAAGCGCGCGGCGGGCAGTTGCTCCAGGATGTGGTGCGCGGCGCGCTCGCCGTAGACCACGCCCTCCAGCAGCGAGGTGCTGGCGAGACGATTGGCCCCGTGCAGGCCGGTGCACGAGACCTCGCCCACGGCATAGAGGTGCTGGTGCGTGGTCTGGCCCCAGTCGTCGACCCAGACGCCGCCGCAGAAGTAGTGCGCCGCCGGCACGACGGGTACGAGGTCGCGCGTGATGTCCACCCCATATTCCAGACAGCGGGCGCGGATGGTGGGAAAGTGCGACAGGATCTCTTCCTGCGGCACGTAGGTGCGCAGGTCCAAATAGACGTTGGGGACGTCGTGCTTGAGCATCTCGCGGTGGATACCGCGCGCCACCACGTCGCGCGGGGCGAGGTCCTTCCACTCCGGCGCATAATGCTGCATAAACGGTTCGCCTGCGGCGTCGACCAGGCGCGCGCCCGCGCCGCGTACCGCCTCGGAGATGAGGAAGCGGGCCGCCTGGCGGCTGTAGAAGCAGGTGGGGTGGAACTGCACATATTCGGCGTTGATGATGCGCACGCCCGCACGCCATGCCATGCCGACGCCGTCCCCGCGCGAGCCGGACGGGTTGGTCGTGCGCAGGAATATCTGCCCCAGGCCGCCGGTGGCAAGAACGGTCTTGCGCGCGAGGATGCGGCGCACGCGCCCGGCGGGCTGATCGAAGACGTAGGCGCCGATGCACGAACGATCTTCGTAGACCGCCAGCCGGTTGAGCGCGTGGTGCGACGGGGTGAGCAGATCCACCGCGGTATGCTGGGTAAGCAGCGTGACGTTGGGGTGGTTGCGCACCGCGTTGAGCAGCGCGATCTCGATGGCCTTGCCGGTGGCGTCGGCGGCGTGGATGATGCGCGGGAGGGTGTGGCCGCCTTCGAGGGCCAGCGAGAGCGCACCCTCCGCGTTGCGGTCGAATGAGACGTCGACGCGCTCCAACAGGATACGGCGCAGCGCGTCCGGCCCGTTTTCGGCGACGATACGCACGGCGCGCGGGTTGCTGTGCCCGTCTCCGGCGCGCAGGATGTCCTCGGCCAAGAGCGCGGGCGAGTCGTCTTCGCCTTTGTAGATGATCCCGCCCTGCGCCCAATAGGTATTGGTATCCTCCGGCTCTGCGGCGCGCGTGACGACTGTGACGCCCACGCCGGCGTCGGCGAGGACGAGCGCAGCGGTCGCCCCGGCGATGCCGCTGCCGATGATGAGGACGTCGGTTTCCAGATGCTCGGCCATGTGTGCGTGTCCGCGTGTCGGTTCGGAATTCAGGGATTCTGCCACGAGATGTTGGACGGGGGCATTGTCTGTCGCATACGTTACCACAGAGAGCGGATTGATGCCAGACGCCGCAAATAAGCCGAGTCCATACGAAGGCTGCGGCCAGATTCGGCGCAGCGATTTCTTCCGCTTGGCGGTAGGAGTATAATGATAAACAAGCGGACCTTCAACGACCGGTGCCTAGACGCCTCCGCGGCGCGCTAACCGGCGGCGCGTTTCACCGAATCGGGCAACCGATCAGATTAGGAGACCTCTATGATAACAGGCTGGCTGCACCACCTTATTCGGGCGCGGTTTTCAATGCTCGCGCCGGTTGCCGCAGGCGTTGGAGCCGCGCCCGCGCCATGCGAGGCTCCTGGCCGGATGCTGTTCGCCAGTTCCGGCGACAAAGAGACCGTCCGCGTGGGGCGGCGGCGGCGTCCTACGTCCGCGCCGGGCGAACGCGAGCGGGCCGATGCGCCGCGCCGCGACCAGGGCGGCGGCGCGACCCGTCCGCCGTCATCGGGCGGGGTCGGCGGCCCATCAGGCGGTTCGCCCATACCGGGCGGAGGGATGCCGGGAGGCAAGATGTCGTTGCCCATGATTCTGGTGCTGGTCGTCGTGTTGGCCGTCCTCTTCCTGACTAGCCGGAACGGTAGCGGGCCGAGCGAGATGGTCGATCTCGCCGCCACGCAGATCGCGGGCCAGCAGCCCGTCGCCCCCCAAGCCGTACAGCCCCAGGCGACGCCGACGCGCGCGCCGGCATCGGCGCCGGTCGCGGCAGCCACCGCGGCGCCCGGCGAAAAGTGGCTGATCATGCTCTACCAAGACGCGGATGACAAGGTGCTGGAGCAAGACATCTTCCTCGACCTCAACGAGGCGGAGCGGGCCGGCTCCACCGATGCCGTGCAGATCGTCAGCCAACTCGACCGCTATCGCGGCGGCTTCAGCGGCGACGGCGACTGGTCGTCGACCAAGCGCTTCTACGTCACCCAAGATGACGACCTGAACGCGATCCGCTCACAAGAGATCGCAGACCTGGGCGAGGTCAACATGGCGGACGGCCAGGCGCTGGTCGACTTTGTGGTCTGGGCGATGGAAGCCTATCCCGCCGATAAATACGCGCTGATCCTGTCGGACCACGGCATGGGTTGGCCCGGCGGCTGGAGCGACCCGACCGCCTCCGGCGCGTTCGACGCCAATGTGCCCCTCGCGCAGCGCCTGGGCGATCATCTCTTCCTCGACGAACTGGACGAGGCCCTGGGCGAGATCCGCCGGCGCACCGGGCTGGACAAGTTCGAGTTGATCGGCATGGACGCCTGCCTGATGGGACACCTGGAGGTCTTCAGCGCGCTGGCGCCGCACGCGCGCTATGCCGTGGCTTCGCAGGAGACCGAACCGGCCCTGGGCTGGGCTTACGCCAGTTTCCTCGGCGAACTGCACAAGAACCCCAATGTCAGCGGCGCAGAGTTGAGCCGCTACATCATCGACACCTATATCGAGGACGACCAGCGCATCGTCGACGACCAGGCCCGCCTGGAGTTTGTCAGCGGCGGGCGCGGCCTATTCAACTTCCAGGCCCCGTCGGCGGCGCAGTTGGCGAACCAGTTGAGCGCCAACATCACGCTCTCCGCCGTCGATCTGTCCGCCCTGCCCGAACTGATGGACAGCCTCAATGCCCTGGCCTATGAGATGCAGCAGGCGAGTCAGAAGCCGGTGGCGCAGGCGCGCAGCTATGCGCAGTCGTTTACCAGCATCTTCGGCAGCCAGGTCCCCGCTTCCTATATCGACCTGGGCAACTTCGCCCAACTGGCGGCGCAGTCGACACGCGATAGGGCCGTCGTGGACGCGGCGAACAATTTAATGAACGCCCTGGGCAAGACGGTGATCGCGGAGCGGCACGGTCAGGGCAAGCCCGGCGCAACCGGCGTCTCGGTCTATTTCCCCAACTCGCAGCTCTACAACAACCCGGTCAGCGGCTACCCGTCCTATCTGGGGCTGGCGTCCCGCTTCGCGCAGGAGTCGCTGTGGGATGAGTACCTGGCCTTCCATTACACGGGCCGCCCCTTCGACGCAGCGGAACGGAATGTGACCCTGCCGGCGAGCGACGCGGCCGTGCGCGGGCCGGCGACGGGCGGCATCCAGGTCTCGGCCATCACCGCATCGAGCCAGACCGCGGCCCCGGGTCGGCCTGTGCTGCTCAGCGTAGATATCTCCGGCGAAAACGTGGGCTATGTCAAGCTGTTCGCCGGCTATTATGACCAAGCCGCCAACTCGATCAACCTGACCGACCAGGACTACCTGGAAAGCAGTGACACGCGCGAAGTCGACGGCGTCTACTATCCGGTCTGGCCCGAAGGCGAATTCACGATGGAGTTCGAGTGGGAACCGCTTGTCTTCGCCATCGACGACGGCGCACAGCGCGCGGTAGCGATGTTCCAGCCGCAGAGCTACGGCGCCACATGGGAGGATGCGATCTACACGGTGGACGGCATCTACACCTATGGCGACGGCGAACAGCGCTCTGCGCAGCTTTACTTCCGCAACGGCGCGCTGCACCAGGTCTTCGGCTTCACAGGCGAGGGCATGACCGGCGCGCCGCGCGAGATCTTGCCGGAGCCGGGCGATACGTTCACCGTTCTCGAACAGTGGCTCGACCTGGGCGCAGACGGCGCAGCCACACCCGCCACCGAGACCGGCCCCACGCTCACCTTCAGCGACCAGCCCTTTACCTGGGTCGATATGAATGCAGCCGCCGGCGTCTACGTGGTCGGCTTCATCGTCGAGGACCTCGACGGCAACCAGTACCCGGTCTACACGCAGATCACGGCGGAATAGAGCGCTAGGACGCCAAGAAGGAGAGTTCCGCCGAGGTAACCACGTGGACAATTCCCACCCAGGAAGCTGTGAATTTCCTGGGTGGCGCTATGATTTTTCTCTGCAACATCGAAAGGCTCGTCATGACCGACCTCGCACACGCCCGCGTTGACGTCCACGTAAACCGGCACATGCCGCTGCGCCGCATCTGGCGCTATGTGGGCTACGACGAACCGAACTACACCTACACGCCCAACGGCCGCGAACTGCTCGGCAAGCTGGGCCGCCTGGCCGATGCGCCCTATTACGTGCGCTGTCACTTCCTGCTCTGTTCCGGCGACGGCACGGGGCGGCTCAAGTGGGGATCGACCAACGTCTACACCGAAGACGAAGCGGGGAAGCCGGTCTATGACTGGACGCTGATCGACCGCATCCTGGACACCTACCTGGAAACCGGCCATGTGCCCTTTGTGGAGATCGGCTTCATGCCGCAAGCGCTGTCGACCGCGCCGGAGGGCGTGCGCTACGACGACCCGCGCCACGGAGGCTGGCGCTACCCCCCGCGCGACATGGGGCGCTGGCTGGAACTGGTGCGCAACCTGGCGGAGCACTGTCTGGCGCGCTACGGCATGGCCGAGGTGAGCCGCTGGTACTGGGAGCTGTGGAACGAGCCGGATATCTTCTACTGGACCGGCGGCGTCGAGGAGTATTGTCGCCTCTATGATTACACCGAAGCCGGTCTGCACGCCGTGTTGCCGCAGGCGCTGCTCGGCGGGCCGGCGACGACCAGCGGCATGGAGCGGCCTGAGTCGAGCGCCTTTCTGCGCGCCTTCCTGGAGCACTGTACTCACGGAGTCAACGCCGTGTCGGGCCGGCGCGGCACGCGGCTGGACTATATCAGCTTCCACGCCAAAGGCGGCGGCTATACGGCCAATGCCGGAGCCGCCAAATTGACGCCCACGCTCTACACGCTGACGGGCAACGTAGCCGCCGGCCTAGAGGTGATCGCGGACTTCCCCGAACTGCGCGGGCTGGAGGTCGTGCTGTCCGAATGCGACCCGGATGGCTGGGCCGCGGGCGCCATTCGCGACAACCCCAACCTGTTCTACCGCAACACCGAGTACTACGCCAGCTATGTCGCCGGCGTCGCCTGCAAGCTGATCGACCTCAAGGCGGCCAACGATTTAGGTGCGGCGGTGCGCGTCGACGCCATGCTGACGTGGGCCTTCCAGTTCGAGAACGAGGAGTTCTTCGCCGGGCTGCGCACGCTGAGCACGAACGGCGTCGACAAGCCGGTGCTGAACGTGTTCCGCCTGCTGGCGCGTCTGGGAAGCATGCGGCTGCACCTGGCAAGCAGCGCCGGCCGCGACCCGCGGCAGCATCCCGGCGGCGACGCGGCAGACGCCCCGCCCGATGTCTGCGGGATCGCCGCCGTCGACGGGACAGGCCGCATTCAGGTGTTGCTGTGCAGCCACCACGACGACTGGGACGTGACGACGCGCACCGCGGTGCAGGTGTCGCTGACGGGCTTCGCCGCCGGCGCCCGCTACGCGGTCACGGCCTCGACGGTGGACGCGACGCACAGCAACGCGCACACGGCATGGGTCGAATTGGGCCGCCCGCAGTCGCCCGACGCCGAGCAACTGGCCGCGTTGCAGCGCGCCGCACGGCTGGAAACGGAAAACCTGGGCGAGTGGTCCGTTACAGATGAAGCGCTGTCGCTGGAGGTGGCTGCGCACAGCGTCTGCCTGCTCGAGTACACGCCGCTCTAGCGAACGCGGGCCGGCGAAGCGGCCTTGCATTCTCCATTGGAAGCGCTCTACTCGACGCCCTGCGCCGCACTGATTGATTGGCCGGTGCTGAAACAGTGCGTTAGAACCGTCAGTTAGAACTCTGAGACTGTGGATAGGAACTCGAGACAGGAAAAGGCCCCCGTATTCAGAAGCGAGGAGGGACGCATGGCAAAGTATCTGGTCAAGGCAAGTTATACGCAGGCAGGGTTACAGGGCCTGATCAGGGATGGCGGCTCCAAGAGGCGCTCCGTCGTGGAACGCATGATCGAGGCGCTGGGCGGACGGGTGGAATCTTTCTACTATGCCTTTGGGGAGACGGATCTGTACTTCGTTGCCGAAATGCCGGACCATGCGAGCATTGCCGCGCTGTCGCTAGCCGTCACAGCGGCCGGCGGCGCTACCGCCCATGTGACCGTGCTGCTCACGCCGGAAGAGCTGGACGCAGCAGCCAAGAAGACCGTGGCCTATACCGCGCCGGGGCAATAGGCCGCGTAGCGTTCCGCGATAGCCGTTTAGACGAAGATAACGGCACGGCTAACCGCCGTAGCCGCGCCGTTTTGTCGCGCCGGTCTTCCCATACGCAACGCCTTCGTTCCCCAAACGTACAGCGTCCCAACAGGAGTTTTCGCGGTGAGCGCAAAGACCAAACCACGAGCGCAGCAAGAGGCGGCTACGGAAAAAGCCATCGTCATCCATGCCGGCTACGAACTATTCGTCCTGGCGATAGCCGTTGTCTCGCTGCTGAACGCCGTCCTGCTGCTCATGCCCATCTCCGGCGAAGGCCGCAAAATCGTCGTCGCCTTCATCCGCGGCATCAGTCTCTTTTTGCTGGTCGATACGGCCGTGCGCTTTGTGCGCGCGCCGGACAAACGCCGCCATCTCGTAACGTACTATGGCTGGTTGATGTGGCTAGGCTCCCTGCCGGTTCCGTTTTTCAGCCTGGCGCGGCTTGGCGCAGATTGGCTGGCGTTGCGCAAGTTGCGCGCGACCGACTATCGGGCGATGGGGCGCGTGCTCGTGCAGCGAAGGGCGCAATCCACATTTTTGGCCGTCATCTGGGTTGCAACGGTCGTCTATGAGGCGGGAGCGCTGCTGGTCCTGTCCGCTGAACAAGACTCGGCCAACGCCAACATCACAACGGCCGGCGACGCGCTCTGGTGGGGCGTGGTTACAATCGCCACGGTCGGCTATGGCGACACATACCCGACCACAGTTTTCGGCCGGCTGATCGGGGCGGGACTGATCGTGGTCGGCGTGGGCTTCTTTACGAGCATCACCAGTTTCTTGGCGCACTGGTTCCTGGCGCAGCGCCCGCAAATCAACGGCGCGCGGCCCATGCCATCCGGCGACGGTTCTGTTCAAGCGCAGATTCAGGAGATTCGGGCAATGCTCGCCGGCCTGGAAGAATCAAATCGCGGCGTGCTCAAAGAGACGACAAAGCGGCTGGACGAGCTAGAGGACGAGTTGGCGCGACCGGCGACTGCATCGCCCAAGACGCCCCCTGCTCGACCGCAGCGGCGCTAGGCGCCGGGACGCGCATCCTTCCTGCGCCCCGGCAGCCGAACGCCGCTCGTCTTTGCTCAGGCCTGGCGGCTAGAGAACAAGACGCTGCCGCCGAAGGCAAACAAGATCAGCGTGACCACCGTCAAAATCAGCAGCGGCGATGTCGCCCCGCCCGAAGCCGGCAGAGTCGGCGGCGCGGCCGAGAACTTCGCCATGACGATGTTTTCCCCGATCCTGATGGGAACGTCCGCCCCCGGGAACTCGTAGACGCCTGTTTCGCCGGCGTCGACATGCAACATGGCGTGCAAGACGGGCGTGGCAGCCGCCCGCTCAATCTCGACGACTACCTGAAGGTTTTCCCCCGCGGCGAGCGGCGCATAGCCGATGACAGGCCCAGGGTTGCCCGCATCGTCGGCATGGATCACCACCCACGCCGGTCCCTCGACCGTGGCCTTGGCGATAATCACCGCGCCGTTCACGACGCCGTCATCGTCGACCTGGACATCGGGCGTATACATCTGGGCCGCGACGACCGATCCAAAGGCAAACAGCAAGCCGAACGAAACGACTAGGCTGAAAAAGAAGCGAGAACGCATGGCATATCCTCCTCGGAGAAATGTCAAATGTGCCGTGCGAGCAATCCGCACGAGGGTGGACACATTAGCACCTCTGGCCAAGTTTGGCAAACCGCATCGCGCCGCCGAGGCATGTTAGGCATGATACAATGGCGCAAACACGCGAGGAGGACAAAGAACGGGCTATGCATCCGAGTGACTTATCCAACGTGGCGCTGCAGCCGCCGCGTGACTATGTAGCCATGTTGCCTGCGGCCATTCGCGTGGCGATGGGGCTGCATCCGCTCGATCTCGCCGAATGGATCGAGGTAGACGACCGGCTGCCCGACGAGTTGGCCGAAAAGCGACGCTTGCTTGCGGATAGGCGCGGCGATGTTCTGCGCCTCATGCCCGCAGCCGCAGCGGGAGCGAGAGAGACGCTGGCGCTGCTGGCCGAACACCTGCCCCGCCGCTACCCCCAGGTCTATCGCCAAGAAGGCGCCCGCCTCGCCAACCGCGCCACAGGCGAAACCTGGGACCTGGCTGCAGACGACCTGCATCCCCTGGAACTCGCCTCGCGCCTGGTGCAAGAAGATCTCTGTCTGATGGGCCGGGAGGATGGAGACGACCACTACCGGCTGACCGGTGCGTGCGTATGCTTCCCCACGCGCTGGCGCATGCCTGAAAAGCTGGGCCGGTCGCTGAACGCCATCCACGAGCCGGTGCCACACTACGCCCCGGCGCTCACGTCGCCGATGGATCGCCTTTTTGCACGCCTGCCGGTCGAACGACCCGTGTGGCGCCTGAACGTGAGCATCCTTGACAGCCCGGCGCTCTTCCAGCCCGGCGGCCACGAACGCGCCGCAGGCGAGCCCCCCATCACCGCGGAGAATGCCGGCGACAGCCTGTGGCTGCGCATGGAGCGGCAGACCCTGCGCCGCTTGCCCCAAAGCGGCGACATTCTCTTCACCATCCGCGTTTATTCGCGGCCGCTCGCCGCGCTTGCCGGGCGACCGGAGCGCGCCGCGCGTCTGGCGGCGGCCCTGCGCGGCGTCGACGCCAAGTTGGCCGCCTATAAAGGCATCGAGCCGGTCCGCGCCGCGGCCATCGCCTGGCTGGAGCGTGCAGCCGGACAGGCAGGCGGCGCGGCCTGACTCCTATACTTCCGCTTCTTGGGCCAGGCGTTCGGGGTCGAGGATGACGATGCGGTGACGGTCGAACTCGATGATGCCGTCGGCGGCGAGGCCGCGCAGGGCGCGTCCCACGACCTCGCGCACGGTCCCCAGCCGGCCGGCCATCTCCTCCTGCGTGAGGAGACGCGGCACTTCGTCCGTCTCCGCGGCCTGCGCCTGGGCGAGGAGCAGATGGGCGAGGCGGCTGCGCACGTTGCGCATCGACAGATCTTCGACCAGGCCGATCAGGTAGCGGGCGCGCCGCGCCAGGCTTTCGATCAGCGCCCAGGCCAAGTCGGGATGGCTTTCGGCTAGGCGGTGCAGATCGGCGCGCCGGATACGCCACACGACTGCGTCGGTGTGCGCGATGGCGCTAGCCGGATTCGGCCCGCCGTCGAGCGAGGATACGTCGTTGAAGGTGTCGCCGCGATGCAAAAGATGCAGGATGTGCTCGCGGCCGTCTTTGGCGAAGCGCGTGATCTTGATGACGCCGCGCTCGATCAGAAAGAGGCCGGCGCACGGATCGCCTTCGTTGAAGATCAGTTCGCCTGCTGCATAGTTTCTGCACGACGCGGCTGCCGCCAACGCCCCCACGACTTCCGGGCGAAGTTCTTCCAAATAGGAAACTGCGGCCCAGAGGGCGGTAATCTCGCCGGAAGGAAGGCTGCCGGCGGTTGTAGAAGGGGTGTTGCTGTGTGTCATGGCCTGGCGCGCTTGGTGCATAAGTACGGCGGACGGTAATGCCGCCATTATACACCACACAGCAAGCAATCTCTGGCCGCGTCTATGCGCCGGGCGGCTTGATGCGCGGCCAGGCGTGGAGCGCAAAGGCGATGACGGCCAGAGCCTCGAGGACGCGCCCCGTCCATCCCCACCCGGTCAGCCTGCCCAGCCACGGATCGAGCGTGACTAGCCAGATGCCGGCGTTGAGCAGCGCATAGGCCAGCCAGGCCAGCCGCACATTGCCCCGTTTCGTACGAAAGCGGGGCAAAATCCAAAAGGCGACGCCGAAGGCCAGCTGCAGCGTCCAGCCGAGGAGGAGGAATTCGATATGGGCGGGCAACAGCGCCCACAGCGCAGGATGGATGGGCATGCCCTTGTGCCACAGCATGAGCATGCCGAAGGTCAGGCCCAAGGCCAGATAGACCAACGCCGTGCGGACATACCAGACGCTTAGGCCGGGCATGTCAGTGCTCCTTGATGCGCGGCCAGGCGTTCGCCACAAAGGCCATGCCGCCCAGCCATTGCAGCACAGCCGACAGGGCCAGCGCCCACCCCCACGCCGGGTGCGGCTGCATGGCGTGCAGCGGCTCCGCCACGACGCGCAACGCTAGGCCGGCGTTGAGCAGCCCATAGGCGGCCCAGGCCAGCGCTTCATTGCCGCGCGGCTGCTCGCGCGTGTGCTTGGGGAACATCCAATAGCCGACGCCGATGATGAGTTGCAGCACCCAGCCTGCCATGAACAGATGGAAATAGACCGGCGTCAGATAGGCGAAGAAGACGGGCAGCGCCTCTGAGGGCGGCAGGCTGCGGGCCAGGCCGGCAAGCAACGCCAACGCCAGATAGGCCAGCGCGGTCTTGATGAACAGCCGGGTGAGAGGCGGCATGGCTAACGTTCCTTGACCGCACCCGCAGCGGCCATTGCGCCGGCGCGGGTCTGCAAGACAGCCGCGGCGGTGCTGAGCACGAAAAGCAGCAGCACGACGGCGTTGAGCACGCCGCTCCATGTGCGCAGCGACGGGTTGACCAGCAGGTCGCCCGTCACGCGCAGCGCCAACGTCACATGCAACAACACCAGGTGGACGTAGAAGCGCGGCCGGTAGTCGAGGCGAATCTGCAGGATGGCGGGAAAGACGATCAGCGCGTGCCCGAAGATCATGGCGAAGACGAAGCCGAGGAAGATGCTGTGCAGCATGGCATCGTAGGCCATGCCCGCGCTGACGCCGCCATAGCGCAGCGCCAACAGCCCGCCCACGACAAGCCAGGCGTAGCCGGAAAGCAGGCAGATCGCCACAAAGCGCGCCTGCCCGCCGGCATGCAGCCGCCGCCAGGCGATGTCATAGCGCAACAGCCACGCGGCCAGCGCGATCATGCCCGCGCCGGCAATCCGCACGCCCAGCGCCAAGTCCGCGGCGGAGATAGCCAGGCCGAGGCCGAAGAGCAGCGCCGCCGCCAGAAACAACCGTTGCGCGATAGTGGAGAGGCGCAACATGCGGCTGAGTTCCAGGCGCTCGCCGGCGATGGTCAGAATCATGAAGCCGGCCCACCACATG
>Ga0334889_1001860_pt1 | contig 25845 bp, 20 predicted proteins | sample GraSluR1_MG_2_FD_207222 | JGI IMG/M metagenome (GOLD analysis project Ga0334889, IMG submission 207222) | Sludge microbial communities from methane-producing bioreactor in Wageningen University, Netherlands - Granular Sludge_8_08-R1 | ecosystem: Engineered > Bioreactor > Anaerobic > Unclassified...
TGCTCTTTGCGATAAGCCTGAATGCTCAGAAAACCGAAACACTGGTGCTGATCAAAACGCCTATGGGCGATATTACTGCCAAGCTTTATAACGACACTCCCAAACACCGCGACAATTTTATCAAGCTCGTAAAAGAAGGCTGGTACGAAGGCTCACCTTTTCATCGGGTGATTAATAATTTTATGATACAGGGTGGCGGAAATGCCAATGGACAACAAGATCCCGGCTATACCATTGATGCAGAGATTTTGCCGCAGCATTTTCACAAAAAAGGTGCACTGGCTGCTGCACGTATGGGCGATAATGTGAACCCAGAACGTAAATCAAGCGGATCACAATTTTATATCGTGCAGGGACAAAAATATGATGCCAACAACCTCGCCATGTCAGGTTCGCGCAACGGTATAAGTTATACCGACGAACAGAAAAAAACATACAGCACGCTGGGTGGCACACCTCATTTGGATGGTGCCTATACCGTTTTTGGTGAGGTGGTGAGCGGCTTTGAGGTGATCGACAAGATTGCTGCCGTGCAAACCGGACGCATGGACAGGCCGGTTGAAGAAGTAACTATGAGCATCGAAATTTTGGAATAATTATTTTTATGAAAACAAAAATCAATCAGCTGCTGCAGGAAGTTGACGCGTTTGTAATTGACAGCAAGGAAAGCCTGGAGCAATTTCGCTTACATTTTTTAAGTAAGAAAGGCGTGATTCCGGTGCTCTTCAAAGATTTTAAGCAAGTTGCTCCCGAAGATCGCAAAAGCATGGGCATGTTGCTCAATGAGCTGAAGAATCATGCGCAGGAAAAGCTAAAGACTGCACAGGAAGCTCTTGACACACCCGATAGCAAACATTCCAAAGGGATTGATATTACGCTTCCGGCTGATCGTTTTAAGGGAGGACGTCATCCTATCAGTATAGTACGTCGCGATATCAACAGCATCTTTGAAAGGTTGGGATATGTGATCAGCGAAGGGCCTGAGATTGAGGATGATTTTCACAATTTTTCGGCACTCAACTTCCCGCCTGAACATCCGGCGCGTGATATGCAGGATACCTTTTTTCTCCATAAAGATCCTGATGTAGCACTTCGTACGCATACCAGCAGTGTGCAGGTGCGTGTGATGGAGCAGGGAAAACTGCCGGTGCGTATCATTGCTCCGGGAAGGGTGTTTCGCAACGAAGCCATTTCGGCCAGAGCACATTGTATCTTCCATCAGATCGAAGGATTGTATGTGGATAAAGACGTGTCGTTTGCCGATCTGAAGCAGACTTTATTCTACTTTGCACAGGAGTTTTTTGGCCCGGAGACCAAAATCAGATTCAGGCCGTCGTATTTTCCTTTTACCGAAACTTCGGCCGAGATGGATGTTTCCTGTAATATCTGTGGAGGCGAAGGTTGTAATATTTGTAAATACAGCGGCTGGGTAGAAATTTTAGGCTGTGGCATGGTAGATCCCAATGTGTTGGAAGCCTGCGGAATAGATAGTAATACCTACACCGGTTTTGCTTTCGGAATGGGCATCGAACGAATTGCCCTGGTTAAATATCAAATCAACGATTTACGCTTGTTTTTTGAAAATGACCTGCGCTTTTTGGAGCAGTTTGAGAGTTTATAGTGTAGTTGGGTTGATGGGTTGATGGGTTGATGGGTTGATGGGTTGATGAGTTGATGGGTTGATGGGTTGATGGGTTGATGAGTTGATGGGTTGATGGGTTGATGGGTTGATGGGTTGATGAGTTGATGGGTTGATGGGTTGATGAGTTGATGGGTTGATGGGTTGATGAGTTGATGGGTTGATGGGTTGATGGGTTGATGGGTTGATGGGTTGATGGGTTGATGGGTTGATGAGTTGATGGGTTGATGGGTTGATGGGTTCACTTATTTAGACCGTTTTTATATTAGCTTATTTTCTGAAACGTATATACATATACACTTATGTTAGCGTTTAGAAGTTGTATTTTTGCTGAAAATTAGCGCATGGAAACACTCGAATTAACAGAACAAAGCATCGTAAAGCTTGAAAAAGTGGCCGGAAGATTGCGTGCAATAGCTCATCCCGTGCGGCTGGCAATTATCAATATGCTTACACAAAGCACCAAAATGAGTGTTACTGAGATTTATTTGAAACTGGATATCGAACAGGCTGCTGCTTCGCATCACTTGAATATCATGAAAAATAAAGGCGTACTGGAAGCTAAACGTGATGGTAAAAAAATCTTTTACTCCCTTCGAAACAAAACACTTTCGGATATTATTAGCTGTATTGAACAGTGTAAAGATTGCTGATCACTGAATTATTTTGACCCTCTTATTTTTGGTTCCCAAATCTCTTCCTGGTCCCAATTTGCTCTTATTTCAATCATTTTCGGAAAATAAAAAACCCGTTCAGCTTGTTGCTTTTTAAGGTAATCTCCGGTATCCCAACGGCTATTTCTGTTTCGGTCATCAATTAGTTTCAACATATATTGCCCTGGCAACAAATAAAGATATTCAAGTAAACCCGAGGAGGAAATATTTCGTTCGTTGAGTACTTTTTCTTTATTATCAAGCAGCTGCACTATAAAATTTCTTCCCTCATCAGGAACTGTTATATCAACAAACAGATTACCATACTGATCCATTGCGGGAATGCTAAAAATGAGTTGAGTGGTATCGTTGGTTCTTCCACTATGGCCAAAGAAAACCGAATCTGGAAAACGAATCATAACGCGACTTTCAGCATCAAATGTTGTATCCAACTGGTAAGCAAATCCAAATGAATCTATTTGCTTGAAATGTAGTCGGTTATACAAGGTGTCATCGTTTATTACCAACCAATTGGTATCGCGCATTGCATATCGAACAACAGGTTCATCAAAGCGTATCTGCAAGGGCTTTGGAATGTCGAGCTTTCGCGATTTGATGTTGGTGCCCAGATTAAGTGCCGGAATTTTTTCATCTTCCTCCTTTTTTCTTCTCGAAGCTACTTTCTGCTTTGGAGCCAGTGAAAGAGAAACCGTATCATTAATTACAGTATCCTGCTGAATGTTCAAAAACAAACTATCCGTTATTCGTGCAGGATAATACCATTGCACGGTATCTGCATCCTTTGACACAACTTCAAAAATTTCAAAACTATCGGGTAAGGGTCTTAATTCTTTGATTATTAATTTTTTAGTCGGGTATCGAAAGGCAAACTGCAACAAGCCGGGCCTTAGCATTTCGGCACGCAAAAGTCTTTGCACAGAATCTTGCTCTTCAAACATAAAGAGAAGGATATCAAGCTCGGGTGGCAGAATGTTCTCTATGGCCATTGAGTCGGATAAGGTGTCAGAAAACATCTTCAGATCAGTAAGCAAGGTGTCAGAAAGAGGCGGCGTATCCATAAGTAAAGTGTCCGTTAACATGCTGTCACTTAGCATAAGCATGGAATCTGGCAGACTTGGTTCCACGTAAACCGGTTGAATCAGGCTATCTAAAAAGGCAATCTTTTCACCAGGCATATCATACAAGAGATTACTATTCATATCACTAAGCACAAAAAGCTGATAAACAGTATCTTTGAGGTTTCCCAACGTAAAATGACCTTCTAAATCAGTACGGCTAATATATTGGGGTCTGATCAAATAGGGCACTGAATCGGCCGATATAGTGTCGGGAATGTTGGCATAAAGCATTACATATGCCTGTTCAGGAACACTGAGATCGAAGGCATTCAGCACAATTCCTCCCAAACTTAATGAATCGAGCAAAGGCCCTGTTGAGAACACATAATTATATCCGGTTAATGGATTACCTTCGGTAATATCAACAATGGCGTCACCGAAAAAGAGTGTATAAGTGGTTTCCTCCATCAAGGGCTCGTCAAAAGAAATCTGCAGGGTCTTTCCACGCAAACGAAATTCTGGTTTCGTCTTAAGCGGTGGCGAGATAAGGATATTTTTTTGCATATCGGCTAATTTAACAAACTCATCAAAGGTGAGTTCGATCCGTTTTGCATTAAAATTTACAGCATAATTTTCCGGAACGGCTTTTAGAACCTTAGGCGGAATTATGTCTTTTTCGCCTCCGCGAGGCATTACCGGATTAGCACATTGTTGTAAACATAAAGTGCTAAACAACAATATGATAACCAGATTTAATCCACCAACAAACTCCTTTGTTTTCACCCTGCAAAGATGCAAATAATTCAGAAGCGATTACTTATCCGGTTTAAGTACCTTTCAAGGCATCAAAGCAGTTTAAAACGAACGGGTAAATTGAAGCGTACCCTCACCGGGATATTACGCTGCTTGCCCGGTTTCCAGAGTGGCATATTCTGAACCACCCGCACAGCTTCTTCGTCGCAGCCTCCGCCAATGCCTCTGAGCACCTCAATCTGCGAAACTGATCCATCGGGTTCCACAACAAAGCTAACATAAACAGTTCCCTGAATACCCAATTCTCTGGCTCCTGAAGGATACCGTATGTTGTTTGCAAAATAAGCCATAAGGGCTGCTTCACCTCCCGGAAATTCAGGTTGATCTTCTACGACCAGAAAAATCTCTTCTTCCTGAATAGCCTCTTCCTCCATCGGACGCTCCAGCGGGGTATATTCCGGAATCTCGGTTTGTTGATCAACTTCAGCCTGGATATGGATTTCCGTTTCAACCTCTTCGGTATTCTCAACAACGGTTAACAAGGTTATTTGCTGCATTGGCTGCTTGGGAGGCGGAGGTGTTGTGGGTTGATGCGTCTGGATCATCTCTTCCTGAATGATATTCAGTTCGCCATAGTCAAAATCAAGTGTTGTAGTTCGCGACGGTCGCTTAATCTGGAAGGCCAAAAAAATACTTAATAAAGCAACCGCTAATCCAATTTCAAAAAACAGGCCCTTCTTGCTCTCGAGATCAGCCTGTGGTGTTTTATAACTGATCATGGCTTTTAGGTATTGATTTACAACCTAAAAGCACCAAAAAACGTGCCGATTTGTTGTTATTTGACTATTTTCGAAGTTGGCCAATATTAAATAATCCCCCGGCTAAAAACGACTTCTTTTGAGTTGCTCTGAAATAGCCTTCGTTTACCCTTTGAACTTCTTCGATGGTATAAAATGCCTGCGGATTGTGCTGATTGATAATCGTTAAAGCATCGGCCAGGTCTTTCTTTTTTACAATACTAAAAAGCATTTGAACTGGTCCGCTTTTGCCGGCTGCATCAACCGCAGTAACGCCATAATTGGCTTCACGCAGATGCGCAATCAGGTCGGCTGTATCCTTTTTGGGAATAATCCGAATGACCACTGTGCCGATAGACATTTTTTCGACCATCAGGATGCCAATGTAATTTCCCAGGGCAAAACCGGCACCATAACCAATATAACTCATCACATTGTCGAGCTGCTGCATGATCTGTCCGATAGCCAGTAGCCAGATTATCACTTCAACAAAACCAAGCAAGGGTGCCAGATATTTGTATCCGCGCGATACAAAGATCAATCGGATAGTGCCCACTGTAACATCCATCACACGGGCCAGAGCTATCAACAAAGGCAAAACTACCCAGTTATAAAGTTCACTGTCAATAAATTCTGCTGTTATCATATTTCATCAGTCCTTTCATAAGCACAAAAATAAGCTATATTCAATCTGAATCAGCTTTTATAAAAGCACTAAAAATTGCTTATCAATTTCAAAACACACTGATTTATTGTATGTTTCTGTATTTAACTTACTTTTATATTCGCTTATATGAGAATATCCAACACTATCCGGCTGCTGATTGTGCTGTTGCTTTTGTTCAGTCCACTGGCAATGAGTAAGTTGATTTCTAATACTCCCTTTGTCGATGCCGATGAAAAAAATGGTATTTTAACTAAAACATCCTGGGAGGAAATGTGAAAAAGTAACTTATTGCTTTCGGAACAACGCTGGCTTTATCTCGAAAACAAAAAAAAGTTAAAGAGCGCAAAGTCCAGATGATCTTGCATGATGTTTCCCCCAAAGATATCGCTGTCAAATTAAGGAATTACAAGCTGGTAGCCGAATTGATGACTAATGTGGACAAGACCCAGCTCATTGTACGACACAACAAAAATCTTTGGGTGATCTTTATGATTTTTAAACTTCCCTGGCCTTTGCGTAACAGGTATTTAATTGCAGAAGTTCAAGAAACTCATCATCCTTTTTTGCCCCTTATCACCTTTACAATCAACAGCAGCAACAACTATGATCCTCCTTTTGAATGTGAAGTGAACGACTTTGGCCAATATAACAGTGAATGGAAGATTTACGCCCTGGACCCTGCAGTACATTTGTTTCTTTTTCGGCCTATGCTACTGTCGATCCTTTATTTCCACGCTGGTTGCAGGATCCACTCATCAACAGAACTTTTATCAGATCCATGGAAAATTTCTATTCGCTGTTTAAATAAAAAACCGGTCAGATTTTACTAACCGGCTTTTCAAGAAACTTTAATGTTCAATTAAAGTGGAATATTTCCGTGTTTTTTAGGAGGGTTAAGCTTTGACTTTGATTGTGTCATTTCCAGTGCCTGTATCAGCTTTACGCGGGTTTGTCGGGGATAAATGATTTCATCAATATAGCCCAAAGCAGCTGCTTTGTATGGGCTGGCAAAAGTTAAACGATAGTCGTCAATAGCTTTTTTTCTCTCTTCCTCGTTTAATTTATTCTTATATATAATATTAACAGCACCTTCGGGACCCATCACTGCAATTTCGGCAGTTGGATAGGCGAAATTCATATCCGCACCAATATGCTTGCTCGACATCACATCATAAGCTCCGCCATAGGCTTTGCGGGTGATGACAGTCAATTTGGGCACTGTTGCTTCTGCAAAGGCATATAACAGTTTAGCTCCGTGTTTGATGATTCCGCCAAACTCCTGCGTGGTTCCGGGCAAAAATCCAGGCACATCCTCAAAGGTGATTAACGGAATATTAAAGGCGTCGCAAAAACGGACAAAACGGGCTGCTTTGGTGGAACTGTCGATATCGAGCACGCCAGCCAAAACCGCCGGCTGATTGGCAACAATACCTACCGGTTTACCACCCAGACGGGCAAATCCCACGATGATATTTTTGGCATAATAAGGTTGTATTTCAAAGAAATGATGATCATCAATAACCTTACTGATGATCTCGTGCATATCGTAGGGCTTGTTAGGATCATCGGGCACAATGGTATCAAGCTTATCATCCTCGCGATTGATGTTATCCGTACACACTTTCACTGGCGGATCTTCCATATTGTTTGAAGGCAGAAAGCTCAGCAATTCGCGAAGCATCATCATGGCTTGTTCGTCATTTTCGGCCATCAGATGAGCCACACCACTTTTGGAATTATGCGTCATGGCACCACCCAGCTCGTCTTTTGTAACTTCCTCGTGTGTAACGGTTTTGATTACATCAGGTCCGGTTACGAACATATAAGAGGTATCTTTTACCATCATAATAAAATCGGTAATAGCCGGCGAATAAACGGCACCACCGGCGCAGGGTCCGAGAATGGCAGAAATCTGTGGAATGACACCTGATGACATCACATTGCGATAAAAAATATCGGCATAACCTCCCAGGCTTTCCACACCTTCCTGAATGCGTGCTCCTCCTGAATCGTTCAGTCCGATCACCGGTGCACCCATCTTCATGGCTAAATCCATGATCTTAACAATTTTATCCGCATTGGCACGGCTTAATGAACCTCCAAAAACAGTAAAATCCTGAGCAAATACATATACCAGACGTCCGTCTATTTTTCCATAACCCGTAACCACACCATCTCCCAAAAACTTTTGTTTGTCCATCTCAAAATCAGTTGTGCGATGGGTAACAAATTTGTCGATCTCGGCAAAAGTATTGGGATCGAGCAGGTCAATTAATCTTTCACGTGCTGTCTTGCGTCCGGCCGCATGTTGTTTACCGATGCGCTCTTCTCCACCTCCAAGTTCGGCTTGGCTGTCTTTTTCCTGAAGCAGTTTGAATTTGTTTTCTATTGACATGGTTTTCCTTTTTTCTGTTGATTTCTTATTCAATAATCACCATAGGCTGGTCTCCGGCCACGGTATCACCTTCCTTTATAAGTACTTTTTTTATCAGCCGATCCTGCTTCACTTTATACTCACTTTCCATCTTCATGGCCGAAACTACGACAACAGTTTCACCGGCCTTAACCCGATCGCCTGCTTTAACAAGAACTTTAACCACTTTTCCGGGCATCGGTGAAGCGATTACCAGATCGTCTTCCCCGTCATCTTTTTTACGATTCATCAAGTACTTCGATTCAGCATCAATTATCTGTACATCAAAGGATTCGTATAGGGTATTTACGGTATAGTTTTTAGCGTTTTTGGCTTCCACCAATTCAACATTAAACGAACTATTATCATGAATAATGCTATAAACACCTCTTTCAACTTCAACTATATCAAGCTCATAGAGTTTGTCATCAAGCATTACCTGAATTTGATTCCCATTTCGGCTCAATAATTCTGCCTGTGCAATGCGATCGTTAATCTTAATTTCGTACGACATAATGTAGTGGGATAAATATTTTACAATCTCAAAATCGAACGTTTCCGACCAAAGTCTTTCCAGCTGCTTCCCAGCTCTTTTGTGGGTACTGTGGGTTGCAATTTCTCAAGCTTGGTGAGATAATCAAAAAAGGCAGTGATGGCAGCAACGTCCTCGCATCGTCCGCTACAATGTCTGCGGGGCTGAAGGTATTGCTGATTCTCTTCAATAAAATGCGTGTTGTAACGTCCTTCTACGAAGGCCGGCACTTCCAGAATACGATGCAAATAAGGTATGGAGGTTTTTACTCCAGTGATTTTGTAGTTGTACAAGGCACGTTTAAGGCGGGCTATTGCTTCTTCACGTGTTTCGCCCCAAACGATAAGCTTTGAGATCATAGGGTCGTAATACATCGGTATTTCATAGCCTTCGTAGGCATATCCATCATGTCGCACACCCAATCCCAATGGTTCGGTTATGTGTTTTATTATTCCGGGCGAAGGCATGAAGTTATTATCCGAATCTTCGGCATAGATCCGTACCTCGATGGCATGTCCGCTTTGTTTCAGATCTTCCTGCTTAAACTTGAGTGGCAATCCGTTGGCAATATTTATTTGCTGCTTCACCAGATCCACACCTACCACACGTTCCGTAATCGGATGCTCCACCTGAAGCCTGGTATTCATCTCCAAAAAGTAATAGTTCAGATTGTCATCCATAATAAACTCAATGGTTCCTGCACCATGATAGTTCACAGCTTTGGCGGCAGCCACTGCAGCTTCGCCCATCCGGGCTCTCACTTCGGAGGTCATGATGGGTGATGGCGTTTCTTCAACCACTTTTTGATGCCTTCTCTGAACCGAACATTCCCGTTCAAAAAGGTGAACCACATTCCCATGTTTATCTCCTAATATCTGAAACTCAATGTGGTGCGGCGAAGCGATATATTTTTCAATATAAACAGCATCGTCACCAAAAGCTGCTTTGGCTTCGGAGCGTGCTGCCGAAACAGCTTCGATAATCTTTGATTCTTCCTTTACCAGTCGCATTCCTTTTCCACCTCCACCGGCACTGGCTTTGATCATCACAGGTAAGCCGATTTCCTTAATCACTTCAACTGCCTTTTTAAGATCGGTAATGGGTTCGGTGGTGCCTAGCACAACTGGCACATTGGCTGCAATCATTGTTTTGCGTGCGGTAATTTTATCGCCCATGGTTTCGATTGCATAAGGATCGGGGCCGATAAAAATAATGCCTTCCTTTTGGCATAAAGCCGAAAAAGAAGCATTCTCGGATAAAAAACCATATCCGGGATGTATGGCATCTGCACCGGACTTTTTGGCTACCTCCAGAATTCTGTCCATTCTCAGGTAGCTCTCAGCCGAAGGCGATGGTCCGATAAAGTAAGCCTCATCAGCATAGCGCACATGCATCGAGCTACGATCGGCCTCCGAAAAAACCCCTACCGTTTTGATGCCCATTTCCCTGCACGAACGCATGATGCGTACAGCTATCTCGCCCCTGTTGGCTACTAATACTTTTTTTATCATAGATTAAATGTATGTTGTTTTATTCCAGATTTTTAATGCTTTTTAAATCCGAATTAAAGCCGGTAAAGATACAACTTAATTCAAAAAATGATAATTTAGACCAAATAAGAATAGTGTTATTTATTTCACAATGAGGGTTTTGCCGAAACGAACCAACATTTTTCAGTCTGGATACATAATCGAAATATCTTAGCAATGCGTCTTAAATTTTAGATGATAAAAACTTAAGCAGCGGCTAACTTTCGCTCATTGATTATGAAAGTCTCAATCAAAATTTAGTGTAACTTTGTGTGAGTAAACGCAGGAAAAATGCATTCCCAGCTCTTGAGCAACTTATTTACAATGCAATACAATTTTCAAAAACTAATTCAATATGGATTGATTTTTTTTGTGTGCATTCTGGTTTTGCTGCAATATAGTAATGTGCAAGCACAATCAGCACGCCTGGTATTTAAGATAGACAGCCTCGAAATGAAGCTTTCTGAAGCTGCTACCGATGATCAGAAGGCAATAAAGCTGGAGCTGGCAAAAGCCTACCTCCATATCGACACCAGCACTACCATACGTTATTTAAAAGTCATTACAGCCGATACAAAACACAACTCAACTGATATCCAGTACAATATCGAAGCCTTAAAACTACTGGCCGGGATTCAGGCTGATCAAAACAATTTCGACAGTGCTGCCTATTACCTCAACAAAGCCCTCACGCTTTTGGCTGAATCCAATTATTCTTCGGAAAACCAGGCTTCGAAACCGTTTGCGGAATTAACCAATAAAAAACAAGCTGACTCTATTAGTGCAAACACCATCATTCTTGTTGCGGCCTTGTTGCTCTTAGTTATCTTACTTATTCTGACGATATACAAAAGAATTAAAACTCAAAAAAAACTCAAATCGCTACAACAAGCCGAACAAAAGCTTCTCGGGGAATACAAGCAAAAAGAAGCAGCCATCGAAGCCGAAGTAAAGAGCCGGACTGCCGAACTGGAGTCAAAGCTTCAAGAGCATCGCGAGAAAGACCTCAAACTTAAAATCGCCCTCAAAAAAGCCGAAGATGCCAATTACCTGAAAAACGCCTTTCTTGGTAATATGAGTCACGAAATCCGTACGCCACTTAATGGAATCATTGGATTTTCGAGCTTGCTCGAAACAGAGCTTTCGCTGATGGAGAACAAAACGCTTTACGAGTATGCACAGGGCATACAACAAAGTGGCGACAGGTTACTAAACCTGCTCAACAACATCATTGATATCAGTCGGATCGAAGCCAACGACATAGATATAGAACTTCACGAATGTGCTGTAAATGAAATTCTTCAAAATGTGATTGATCTCACCATTTTTGCTGCAAACGAAAAATCACTGGCATTCAAAGCCAAACTGGAAGAAGTACCGCCAATCATTGCTGATACTGCCAAACTAATGCGTGTTTTTCATATCCTGGTTGATAATGCGATCAAATACACTAACGAAGGATTTGTTACCATCCACAGCCATTACAACCCTCAGAATAACAGGGTTATTATCAAAATAAAAGATACCGGTGTTGGCATGGAAGATTCCTATCAGCACCACCTTTTTGAAGCTTTCAGACAAGAAAGTTCGGGCTATGGCCGCTCCTACCAGGGTGCCGGTTTAGGACTTCCACTGGCCAAAAGATTGCTCGATCTGATGCAGGGCGAAATACAAATTGACAGTAAACGCAATGTGGGTACCACAGTTACTATAGGTTTATCATGCAAACCCAATGCAAACGAAAAACAAACTGTTTTATCAGAACTTCCAATACCCAATGCACCTGAAATTGGCAGACTGGACATTTTTATCGTAGAAGATGACCGGATGAATCGCCTGGTGCTTCAAAAAATACTTCAAAAAGCAGGGCAAATTACTATGGCTGTGGACGGAGAAGAAACACTCAAGATCATCAGCGAGCGACATAAAAAAGCTCATGTCTTTCAGGTGATGCTTTTTGATATCAACCTGCCTTCGCCCTGGGATGGAATTCAATTGATGCACAAGATAAAAGCAGATTATCCCATTTATAAAAATATCCCATTTATTGCCCAAACTGCTTATGCCATGGCCGGCGATCGAGAAAAAATGCTCGAGGCAGGTTTTGATGATTATATTGCCAAACCTATTAATAAAAACGAATTAATGACCATCATTAAAAATCAATTGGATAAACTTAGCAAATTAGAACAACTCATTTAATCATTATCAAACTGATTCAAAAATCCTTGAATAATTAATACCAATAACATAAAATTTTTTAATCATGTCGAACAAATTATCTGATCACGTAAAGCCGGGTGTTGCCAGTGGCGACGACCTGCAAACCATTTTTAAATTTGCCAAAGCCGGTCAATATGCGATGCCAGCCGTCAACGTTATAGGAACCGACTCTGTTAATGCTGTGCTCGAAGCTGCCCGCGAAGTGAACTCACCTGTTATCATTCAGTTTTCGAATGGAGGAGCAGCCTTTTATGCCGGAAAGGGCCTTAGCAACGAAGGTGAAAAAGCAGCCATTGCAGGAGCTATTTCCGGAGCCCACCACATTCATCAATTAGCTGAATACTATGGTGTTCCTGTTATTTTGCATACCGATCATGCTGCCAAAAAATTACTTCCCTGGATTGATGGTCTGCTCGATGCCGGAGAAGCATTTTACAAGCAATATGGAAAGCCGTTGTTCAGTTCTCATATGCTCGATCTTTCGGAAGAGCCTCTGGAGGAAAACCTTGAAATAAGCAAACGCTACCTCGAACGCATGTCGAAAATGGGCATGACGCTTGAAATTGAACTGGGTATCACGGGCGGTGAAGAAGATGGTGTGGATAACAGCGGTGTTGACAGCTCAAAACTTTACACCCAACCCGAAGAGGTAGCCCGTGCTTTTGAAGTGCTTCGGAGTGTGAGTGATCGCTTTACGGTGGCAGCAGCTTTTGGCAATGTGCATGGTGTTTATAAGCCTGGCAATGTAAAATTGCAACCTATCATTTTGCATAATTCCCAAAAATATATTCAGGAAAAATTTAAAACAGACCCCAATCCTGTGAATTTTGTATTCCACGGAGGTTCGGGATCAGAGCCTGCACAAATCAAAGAAGCCCTTGGATATGGCGTGGTAAAAATGAATATTGACACCGATACCCAGTGGGCCTTCTGGGATGGTGTGCGTAAGTTTGAAGCTAAAAACCACGATTATCTGCAAGCTCAGATTGGAAATCCGGATGGCGAAGACAGCCCAAACAAAAAATATTACGACCCGCGCAAATGGCTTCGCGAAGGTGAAAAAGCTATGATCGAACGCCTAAAGATTGCTTTCAGTGATCTGAATTGCATTAACAGGTATTAAGCTTTTCGTGTTAAAAGAAAAAATGCCGGAAAATTAGTTTCCCGGCATTTTTTTGAATCTATTACTTTCTATTTCAACATTTTAAGCATCGATACTTCCTTTTCGGATAAATGACGCCAATGTCCACGCGGGAGATTGATCTTGGTGAGGCTGGCAAAGCGCACCCGATCCAGCTTTTCCACTTTATAGCCAAGGCTTTCAAAAATCCTACGTACAATGCGATTGCGGCCTGAATGCAATTCGATTCCTACTTCCTTTTTCGATTCCACACCAGTGACCCAGGCTATGACATCTACTTTAATGGGACCATCTTCGAGCTCAATTCCATCAGCAATTTTTAGCAAATCGTTTTTTGTAAGCGCTTTGTCGAGTGTGACATGATACAGTTTTTTTACACCATATTTGGGATGGGTGAGCTTTTTGGCCAATTCGCCATCATTAGTCAGCAATAGCAATCCAAGTGTATTTCTATCCAGGCGGCCAACGGGATAAATGCGTTCATCACAGGCCTTGGCCACTAATTCCATCACGGTTTTACGATCCATCGGGTCGTCAGCCGTAGTCAAAAAACCCTTGGGTTTGTTAAGCAGTACATAACGAAGCACCTCCCTTCTGAGGGTTTGCCCGCCATAAGCTACCTTGTCGTCCCTGCTAACTTTGGTTCCCAGTTGTGTCACCACTTTTCCGTTGACAGTAACAGCACCGGCTTCAATCAGTTTGTCGGCTTCGCGGCGTGAGCAAACACCCGAATCGGCCAGGTATTTATTCAATCTGATCAATCCATTATCTTCTCTTTCAAAGCCTTTTGGTGAGGCAGCTTTGCGCGAATAGGATTTGCGTCCGTATTGTTCTTTTCCGCGATGCTCATCGCGTTGGGGGCGATCAAAATCGCGGCGACCTCCTCTGGAAGATCTTTCCTTAAAACTTCCTTTCTCGCTCTCAGAAGATCTTCTTTCCTTAGCAAACTGCGGTCTGGGATAACTTCTGTCGCTACTTGTCCGATCGTCACGTTCGGAATGGTCAAAATTACGACCATCTCTTCCCGAAGGTCTTTCCCTGTATGCGCCCTTTTCGCCGTCAGCCGATCTGCGATCTTTGTTAAATTGTGGTTTAGGATAGCTTCTGTCATTTCCGGAGCGATCCTTGCCAGCACGTCCGTATGTTGGTCTCTGATCCCTGTTTCCGGTGGATTTATAAGGCCTGCGTTCCGGTTTTCTGCTGTCGTCTTCTTCTTTACCGTAAGGCTTCGAAAACCGTGGTTTTTCCTGTCTTTCAATATTTCGATCGTCTGTTTTTCGGATTCTGGGTCTCTTTTCGGATTGATCTTTTGAGTTCATTATCGGATATTTTTGGGGCGGCAAAGATAGTCTGAATTCACGACATAACAAGCCTTTATAGCAACGCCTTTCGGATTAATCAGATGATCCTTGATTTAATGCCTAGTGAAAAATCGTGGATTCAATACCAAAAAAGCTGAAATAATTAAAAAAGATTTTGCATTCAGCCTTAAACTTTTGTATATTAGTTGGCTTTTCGAAAGATGAAAATACACAAAACCCAAACTTATGCAAACATCTGTTATGAACGACCCCGCCATTATCAACATCGGCACTTACACATATTCAAGGGCATTACTGATTAAGGTTCGTCTGGAATCGGAAGGAATTCCGTGTTTTTTGAGTCAGACTTCGGGATCAACTTCCGAAGTGATGCTTCACGTTAACGAAGGCGATCTTCCTGATGCGCAGAAATATATCAGCTTACTGGCTCAGGCCAGCGGTACTGATAAAGAAAAAAGCATCAAATTATTACGCAGTGTCAGACGTATCTTAGTTCCGATTGACTTTTCGGACGAAAGTGAAAAAGCTGCACGATATGCGCTCAAGCTTGCCACCTTTATGAAAGCCGATATCCGCCTGATGCATGCCTGGATGCCGGTTGCCGCAGAGCATTTTGCCTGGGGCGAAATGTATGCCATGCAAACCGATATCGAATCGCAGATCAGAAATGCCGAAGCAGAGGCAGAAGAACGATTACAGCTCTTTCAGCAAGAGCTTAAATTACAAATCAAACGAAAAAAAATTAGAGGAGTGGATGTTGACTTTGATTTGATTAGAGGAAATGCCTCCGAAGCTATTTCTGCTGTTGCGCATGATTACAAGCCCGGCCTTATAGTAATGGGAACCAAAGGTAAGCAACGTTTCGAAAGAGGATTCTTTGGCAGCACCACACTTAAGGCTATTTCAAAAGGAAAAATTCCGGTACTAGCCATTCCACCATCATACGACGAAAGTAGTTTTGAGCAAACGAAAAAACTACTCTATGTTACCAGTTTTGATACGACTGATTTCGACAGCCTGAGTCGGTTGATGGCTTTTGTGAGGCCATTTAATGCCCGGATCTATTGTTTGCATGTACATCAAAAAGGCAGTCTGATTGTTGACGAAACCCGTATGCGCACTATGCGCGAACATTTTAATCAGTTTTACAAAGGTTTTCAGGTTGAATGTGGCCTGCTCGAAAGTGGTGATGTGTTAGAAGGGATAGAACATTTTATTCAGGAGCATAAAATAGATGTGCTGGCCCTCACAGCCAAAAAACAAAATCTGTTATCACAATTATTTGAGCCGGGATTGAGTCGCAAGTTGTTATTCCGCTCATCCATACCATTACTTGTTTTTGGAGGAGTGAAATAAACTTTATCACTTCAACCGAAGCATAATACGGAAAGTTGTGCCTTCGTTGATGGTGGATGACTTAACGAATATTTTTCCTTTGTGATAATCCTTGATGATGCGTTTGGCCAAAGATAACCCCAAACCCCATCCTCTCTTTTTGCTGGTGTATCCCGGATTAAACACAGCAGAAAAAGCAGATTTGTGCATGCCCTTTCCGGTATCCTTCACATCTATAATCAGGTAGCGTTCTTCGGTTTGCATTCTGATTGTAATGGTTCCCTGACCACTCATGGCATCAATGGCATTTTTACATAGATTCTCGATCACCCATCGGAAAAGCGAAACATTTAAGGGAACAATAACCGGGGCTGCAGGCATCTCAGGCTTGTAAATAATTTTTCGTGAGCTGCGTTTTTTCAAATAATCAATGGTATCTTCAATTACTGAAGTTATGTCAGATGGCTCCAACACGGGTGCTGAACCGATGCGACTAAAGCGCTCAGTAATGGTTTCGAGTCGTTGCACATCTTTTTCCATTTCCTCTACGCCTTCAATTTTATCAGGATGCAATTTGAGTAGTTCGATCCAGGCCATAAGCGACGACAATGGTGTGCCAATTTGATGCGCTGTTTCCTTGGCCATACCTACCCAAACCTGATTTTGCTCCGAACGGCGGGCATAGCTGAACAGCAAATAAGCCATTACTAAAAACAAGGTGATAATCAGGATTTGTAACAAAGGAAAGAACTGCATCTGAAGCAATAGATCAGAGCTTCTGTAAAAGATATATGTCCGGCCAACATTTTCCAGATTAATAGAAATCGGCATGTTTTCTGAAGCCATTTCGTCAAGCTGTTGCTTCACAAAAACACTATCCTGCATATCAAATTCCTCCAGGTTGCCATATTGAATCACCTTCTTTTGGGTGCTGTCAGTAATAATTACCGGCACACTGACTGCGTTTAAAGCTACCTCATTAAAAAATGAACTCACCAAATCGTCCAACACATTTTTCATCTCCGTAAAAATGCGCGACTCTTTGTAATACAGCATTTGTTTTCTATTAACCGAAAGGCTGATTTCAATCGGCTCATATACGGTGTACTCAGCCAGTAATTTAACCGTTAAACTGTCAATATCCTGCTGATCAGGTGGCAAATTGGCACGATATTCAATTTGATAATTATCGTTTGTAATAATAATAGGAATGCTTGTATTGTTTGAAATAATTTCGAGATAGAAATTCAAATTTTCGTTGGGTGCTGCAATCAACAATCTGCGATAAGCCTCTGCAAAAAGCTCAATGCGCTTACGTTCCTGCTCGCGCACCTCATCAAAAAATGCTTCGGTGATATTCATCAAACTAGCGCGACGTTGAATGGCATCAGCCCAAACCCTGATCTGGATACGCTCCTGCATGGCAAAACGATTGACCAGTAAATTGGTGTAGTAAATTGATGCCCCGATAATGACCAAAGCAATGATGGCCAGGACAATCTTCCAGCGTTTTTTTTGTGCGTATAAATTCACTGATGGTTAACGTATAAGTGAGATGTAAAAGTATAAAAACCAACAGATTTAGTGAAATGAAAATCAGAACAGCGGATTCTCCTCCCATTGTTTGTTCCGGAACTTCCAGATGCTGCGATATCCCGCCATTTTTAGATCCTCAATGGCCTCATCAAATAGCAGAACGACTTCATGAGCCTGATGCGCATCTGAGCTGACAATCACCGGTATTTTCAGAGCCTTCATTTCCTTTAAAATCCAATCCGAAGGGAAAAGACTTTCGGATCTGCCTTTGTACTTGCCGCGTGTGTTGAGTTCTGCCACAACATCCTTTTCTTTGATCAGCTGAAGTGTTTCGCGCACTAAAGCCTGGTACCAGGATTCATCCTCACGGAAAAACCGATTTTGATTGTGCATCTTGATTTTATCCAGATGACCAATAATATCAGGTGTTTGCTGTTCAAGCATCCGGTTGGTTTGATGATAAAAAGCTTTTGCTGCCTGGCGGATATCCCCACCAAAAAACTGCTGCAAACCATCATCATAGATTTCCCGTTTTGGGCCATCGATAAACCACAAATTGGCCGGATCATGCGCACCAACCAGGTGAACGGAACCAATGGTATAGTCCAGTTTTAACTCTGGATTTTGAATGAAGAAATCATCCATCAAGGCCGGGATATGATCCACCTCGAGACTAAGCAAAATCTCTATCTGGTCAGCAAATTCTGATTTAAGTTGCTCTATTTTAGCGATATAATTAGACAATTCACCTTCAGCAATGCTAAAAGAATTTTGAAAAGGTACAGGTGCATGATCACTAAAGCCCAGGCTTTGCAGTTTGGAATCTATCGCTGATTTAATAACCTCTTCGGGTGTGGATTTGCCATCAGAAAACAGGGTATGTGTATGCAGATTTTGTGTAATCATGAGGCTTGCGATTTAGTTTCGACCAGTTTATACACCTTGTCGCCTCTGCGAACCAGCGTATTAACAGGGATGGAACAGAGGTCACCTTTTTTGGTTTGTTTAACTTGTTGCAGCTCTACCCTGATTTCATTGATTTGCTCTTCCACAACTCCTGTTGTAGGTCCGATGATCAGGATTTCATCCGCTAAAGCCATGATGTGGGTTTCCATTTTTATTTCTGCTACCCCGATCTTAGTAAAATAATTGGTTACCAAACCCACATAAACCTTTCTTTTTGTAGCCTGTGAACCATACGATTCGGTCCATTCGCCGATCTTTCTTCCTAAATAATAACCATCCCAAAAACCACGGTTATAAACTTCTGAAAGACGGCTTTGCCAGGCTTCCACTTTCTGCTGATCAAAAGTGCCATCCAACACTGCCTCAACAGCTTCGTGATATACTTTGGTGACAACTTTTACGTATTCAGGCGAGCGGCCACGCCCTTCAATCTTGAGCACTTCAACACCAGCATCCAGCAATTTATCCAAAAACGGCAGGGTGTTCAGGTCTTTTGGCGACATGATGTATTCATTATCCACTTCCATTTCGAGCTCAGTGTCGCGATCTTTCACCGTGTAGCCTCTTCGACAAGGCTGCAAACAAGCGCCACGGTTGGCAGAAGAATTCAATAAATCGAGGCTGAGGTAGCATTTTCCGGAAACAGCCATGCACAAAGCACCATGCACAAACACTTCGATGCGCACCAATTCGCCGGATGGCCCTGTGATTTGCTGCTGCCGGATTTTTTCGGTGATGGCTTTCACCTGGCTCAAATTAAGTTCACGTGCAGTTACCATCACATCGGCAAATTGTGCATAGTAGCGAATAGTTTCAATATTGGTGATATTGGTTTGGGTGGACATATGCACCGTAACCTCTTGTTGTCGTGCATATTGAATAACTGCCTGATCCGATGCAATCACAGCGGTGATATGATTGGCTTTTACAGCATCAACCAACCGTTTCACCTCTTCGAGTTCTTCGTCAAAAATTACGGTATTGATTGTTACATAACTGCGTACCTGATGTGCTTCACAAATCGAAGCAATCTGTTGTAAATCATTAAGCGTGAAATTTTTAGATGATTTCGAACGCATATTTAATGCACCAATTCCAAAATACACAGAACTGGCTCCGGCCTGTATGGCGGCCATCATCGACTCATATGAGCCAACGGGTGCCATGATCTCAATGGGATGAGGATTTTTAATCATACTGCAAAAATAGCGATTTGCATTGCTCGTTGTTTTAATTGTTTACATTGGCAATTTGTGACATTGCTTTTTTCAAAAACTATTTTGGTTAATAGTTTCTATTAACTACGGATGCGCATGAAAGTCGTTTTAAAAAAATTCTATTGAGAAATATTGATTTAAAAACTGATTATCAATTGGTTAAATTAGATTCATTAAATGGACTATTGATAATACGTTTCAAATCCAAAGATTAAAAATTGACTTAAACCTCAATAAAATCAACAACTTTAGTGCATTTTTTAAAAAATAACGCATCACAAATAGTTTCAATTCTTTAATCCCAAGATGCATTTAAGCCGTTAATTTGTGATTCATGCTACTGCGCAATATCTTTTTTAAACCTTTCCCATTCCTTGCGCAATGCATCATCTTTTTTCATCCGTTGACGCTTGCCGGGTTTCAATGTATTGAGCAAACCATTTTCGATGGTTTTCCAATACATATTGAAAAAACCTTTGTACGGAACCCTTATTGTTTGCATTTGTACCTGACGGATGCCTTCGCCCTCTGCAGGATTTTCGCGCCGTAAAATAAGATTTGCGATCAGGCTGAGGAATTTATTGGGGTTGTTAGATCGTTTTTGCGTAACATCAACCACCAAATCGTGGTAGCGCATTTCGAACATCCCCGAAGCAGCATCCTGATTGCCTAAGCCATTAAAATAAATCGAATCAATATACCCGGATCGAAACAATGCTCCTGCAGCACTCTCGCTAACAACATTCACGGCATTAGCATTCATGCTTCCCAACCGGCCATAAAAATCAAAGCTGTTATCTGGCGTAAAATGCCATTGAATTCGGTTATCAAAATGTGCTTCTCCCAACAAAATCCCCTTACTGTGGGCAATAAGGTCCGCTTGTTTTCCAGTGTTTGGATCAACAGAGGCAAATCCGGTTATCATGGTAAACAAACTATCAAAATTAACACTGGGCGTATCGGGTTTGTTACCCATCAACTCAGTATAAACAACACTTGCATTTAGTAATAAAATAGAATCTATTCCGAAGTTTCCTTTGATACTTCGAACAGCCTGCTGTGGCATTTTAGGCCGTTTACTTTCATCAACGGGCAGTCTTTTGTCGCGCATCAAATGGATGCTTGGTTCATCCAGCAGCAGCTTTTGCATAAAAACACCTTCCCGACTTAGCAAATCATCAAAATCGAGCCCGACTGTTTGCACCGATTTAATCGTTAAATCAATAACATCATCCTGATTTCTGAGGCCAACGGCTTGTACATGTAAACCGCGGATTGGAAAAAGTTTCAGATCAGAAAATTTTAACTCTTGTTCTTGTTGTAATATCTCTGATTTAGCTATATGAATCTTATAATATGACCCTGGTATTCTGAAGCTTAACGAGTCGATCTGTAATTGCGAAGCAAGAGAAAATCCAAAATCAGGTTTATGGTTGAGGCTATCGAAATTAATGTGTATCCCTTCGAGACGCATATTGACTGAAGGAACAAAAATATCATTCGTATTTTTATCTTTGGTTTGAATATTTAAATACCCATCTTCCAGCACAAAGCGGTCAAAAATAATCTTCTTAAGTCCCTGATGCTTTGTCGTATCCGTTTTTGTATCTGCCTGAAGCAGCTTTTTATCCGGTAAACTACCAATCTCCAGGCTGGGTTGATGCAACAAAAGCTGAACCACATGAAACTCTTTTTGATTTAAAAGTCGCTCGATATTCAACTTTTTGATTTCCAATCGCTTGATTCTTAAACTTGCCTCAGGGATTACATTGTTGGAAGAATCGGTTTTTTCAACCGGAATCAAACTCAGCTTGTATAAAATCAGGTCTTGCGTAAAAAAATCAACTCCCAATCTGCCAATTTCCAAATCGTAAAACTTACTAAGAGCAGTTTTGCCATATTGCTTATAAAGTTCTTTTTTTACGGTATGTACAGCAATAAAATAAAAACCCAATCCGATGGCAAAACATGCCACAATGATTATTACTGTCCATTTTGTAAATCTCCGCATAAGCAAAAAATTTAGGGTAAAAGTAAGCCTTCTACCCTAAATGATCAACTTTCGATGGTTTAAAAAAGCTTCTAACAACAGGAAAAAAAACTCAATTAAGCAAATGATTCTTTAGAAATGCTTCCATAGCGCGATAAAAATCAAAGCGGTTTTCTTCGTTTCTGAAGCCGTGTCCTTCGTTGTCTTTCACCATATATTCCACTTCAATTCCTCTTGTGCGCAAGGCTTCCACAATCTGATCCGATTCGGCAATATTCACACGCGGGTCGTTGGCTCCCTGAGCCACAAAAAGCGGAGCAATAATTTTGTCGGCATTCATGGCAGGTGACGTGGCTTCAAACTGTTGCTTGTTAGCTTCGGGATTGCCCACCATTTCGTACATCATATCCAACATGGGTTTCCAGTAGGGCGGAATGGTTTGCATAAAGGTAAAAAGATTAGAAACGCCCACATAATCTACACCGGCTGCATACAGGGTAGGCGTAACAACAAGGCCCTGCAAAGTAGCATAACCGCCATAACTGGCACCATAAATTGCCACACGATCTTTGTCGGCAATACCTTCTCGGATGAGCCAATACACGCCATCGGTGATGTCATTTTGCATGCTCAAACCCCATTCCTTGAAAGAGGCTTCCCAGAAAGCTTTTCCATATCCGGTTGAGCCTCTGAAATTCATCTGCAACACAGCAAATCCACGATTGACCAAAAACTGAACTTCAGGATTGAATCCCCAATTGTCGCGCGCCCATGGGCCGCCATGCGGATTTACCACTACGGGCAGGTTCTTGGCTTCAACGCCTTTGGGTAAGGTGAGGTAACCATGAATTACCAATCCATCGCGCGAACGGTATTGAATAGGTTTTACCTCTGCCATCTGATCTTCGTTGAGCCAAGGGCTTACATCCTGTATTTTGGTGAGTTTTTTTTTCGTTTTATCATAAAGATAATAGGCTCCCATTGAGCGATCGCTATAAGTACGGATGATATAGTTTTCTTCGGCTTTGTCGCTGGCTGTGATGGCAATCTCATAGTCACTTAGCAATGATTCGAGTTTTTCGAACATTGTTCTTGCTTCATCATCAAAGAAATGACGTTCGCGTTTCCAGGAAGTATAGCTGGCAGCAGTAATTACCTTACGTTTGCGCGAATAACTGATGCCACCAACATCAAAGTCTTCATTTTCGTAAAGTACTTCTGTTTCTTTGGCGGTTTTGGGATCAAAAATTACGGCTGCTGATTTATCTCGTCCCAGATTGGAAGTGGCATAAAGGTGTTTGTTATCAAAGGTGAAGAAATTGGGGCTCAGAGATTCTTTGAAGCTGGTGGTGAGTACCGGTTCAAACTCCTGTGATTCATCATCGCGATAGAGTAATTGGGTATTCACACCATCTACAATGGCAATAGCAATACGCAATTTGCCATCGTGGTCGGTCATCCAGCCCTGGATATTACCCGGATTTTCAGCAAGCATTTCTTTTTCGCCTGTTTTGATATTGAGCCTGTAAGGATCGAAAACCATGGCATTGCGTTGGTTGAGGCCAATGATCACAAAATCAGGCTGGTCTTCCAATTCATCAATAAGCTGGGTACGTACGCCTTCGAAACAGGTGAGGCATTTGCTGTTTTTTCCGTCTTTATCTACCCCATATAGTGCGTAGTTCTCATCGCCACCGCTGTCTTTCAAAAACAGAATACGGTCGGCATTTGCCCAGTAATAACCAGCGATATCGCGATCTGTTTCAGAAGTGAGGCGGGTTGTCTTATCGCTTCCGGCCTTTTGAACAAAAATATTCATCCGGCTTTCGTAAGGTGCCATAAAGGAAATAAATTTCCCGTCGGGGCTGATCTGATAAGCACTCTTTTCAGGGTTTCTGAAGAAGTCTTCTAAAGGAATCTGTAGTGGCATAATTGCATAAATTTGTTGGGAAAACACCAGCATAACAAGAATACTAAGGGTTTTCTGCCAGGATAAGTGAATTTTTTTTTCCATAAAAAGATATTTAAAACATTTAACTTGATGATTAGTTTGATCACATCCAGCGGCGACGCTTAAAATAAAGCACCATCAATCCACTGACAACTGCCATACCAACGAGCAAAAGCCAAAAGGCTGTTTTGTTTTCGGCAAAGGGCAGCATTACGTTCATGCCGTATAAACTTGTGATAAAGGTTAGCGGCAGTATGATTGAAGAGATCAGGGTAAGAATCTTCATGATCTCGTTGGTTTTGTTGGTTTGCATGCTGTCGAAGGTTTTTGAGAGGCCTTCGATCAGCTCTTCGTAATCTTCGGTCATATCCCACATTTTTTGGTAATAGTCGAGGATATTGCCCCAGTAATCTTCCATTTCCTCGCCTGCAAAGCCGCTTATCTGGCCGGTTTCAAATTTATGAAACAGCCTGAGCTGCGGTTTGAAAATGGTGTTGATCAAAATAATATTTTTTCGGGTTACCGAAATTCTTTCGATAATTTTTACCTGCTGTTTTCCAAAAAGTTCGCGGTTGATCAGTTCCAGATCAAGGCCTACTTTTCGTAAAAGATACAATGATTCGCGCATCAGTCGTTCGAGAATGCGATAGAGCAAAATATCAGATGTTTCGATTATTAAATCATTCTCATCTCTGCTCATTTCCTTGTATTCGTTGAAAAATTGCGTGGCAAGCCAGGGCGTTTTTTCGAGGGTGATGATAAACTTTTCGCCCCAGAACATTTTTATTTCTTTGGTTTTGATGAAAATATTCTGCCGGTCGAAATTAGGAAAGTGCAGGATTAAAAAATAATAATCATCGTAAATATCAATTTTTGGTCGTTGGTTAAGCGAGCGGCAATCTTCAATATCAAGAGGATGAAAATGGTGTATGTTATTTAAAGAATTAAAGTCTTCATCGGTAGGATTCTGAATGTGGTGCCATTTCAGTTTACCCATTTCTTTGGTTTCCATCATCAGCTCATCTCCTCAGTATTAAATTGTTGGAATACAATTTTTGTCCATTTCTCTGGTTTACATCACCTAATAAACAAATCTGCTTTAGTACAGGGTTATTTTTTCTCTTTGAACAAAACCGTCAGTTTCAAATTGTAACAAATAGGTTCCGGAGGGCAAACTTGCCAACGAAAGCTGAAACTGTCTTTGCCCGGTTGGCATCTGCCAATGTTGTACTGTACGCCCACTCAAATCCATCAATTGAATGCTGCTAGTTTCGTTTGTTATCTGATTGGCGGATAGGGTAATCCGGTCGCTTGCCGGATTGGGATAAAAGCTAAATTTTTGAAGATTAGAGTTTACTGCATTGATTCCTGTTTCAATGTCCAGTATGATTACTTCCATATCATCAAAATAAAAACCATCCTCAGTTTCATAACTATCGCTTCGCAGAACAAATCGCAACTCAATGCTTTTTCCTGCATAAGCTGAAAGATCAACCGTTTCCTGCACCCACGACTGATTGCCATCGTATAGGGGTTCACCGGTTGCCTGATTATTAGAGCCTGCACGGGTGTAGTTACCTTCGAGTGCAACCCAGCTTCCAATTCCATTTTGGCGTAATTGCAGCTGCACATAATCCCAATCATATTCTATCTCCCATTTAGCCCAAAAGCGGAGCAAAACCATGCTGGTATTAGGAATTTCGATAGGATTGTTTAGCGTGATGATATTATTTTCATTATTACTGTAATTACCACTGGGCGAATCTGTTATAGAAGCAATTGGTGAATTAAAATCCGAAGTTGTATTGTCCCATTTCGAGCTGGTCCAGTTGTCAAAATCTTCGCAATCGTCCTCAAAAATCACCGAAGTTGTTCCAAAATATTTCGCAACTGTATCAGTGGTAACAAATTCGCCATTGTCCAGTTGAATCAAAAATCGAAGGGTGTCACCACTCATAATGTCGGGGTTTAAAGTAATTGCAATAGAATCACTTACCGTTTCAAGAATTTCGAGATAACCTATCGATACGGGTTCTTCTGTTTCGAATATATTCTCACTGATTGGCACAACACTTACCGTCCAATTTTCTGTGTCGCTAAAT
>Ga0334889_1001864_pt1 | contig 25804 bp, 21 predicted proteins | sample GraSluR1_MG_2_FD_207222 | JGI IMG/M metagenome (GOLD analysis project Ga0334889, IMG submission 207222) | Sludge microbial communities from methane-producing bioreactor in Wageningen University, Netherlands - Granular Sludge_8_08-R1 | ecosystem: Engineered > Bioreactor > Anaerobic > Unclassified...
CCGGCCGGGTGCCTGCGTCCACCTACGTGCTGGAGATGTTCCCCTATCCCTCGGGCAGTGCGCACATGGGGCATGTCAAGAACTACACCATGGGCGACGTGGTGGCCCGCTTCCGCCGCCACCAGGGGCGGCGGGTGCTCCATCCCATGGGGTACGACGCCTTTGGCCTGAACGCCGAGAACGTGGCCATACAGACCGGGGAACACCCGGCCGTACTCACCGAACGGGCCATGACCACCATCAATCGGCAACTCAAGCGTCTGGGCGTCTCCATCGATTGGAGCAGGGAGCTCGCTACCTGCCGCCCGGAATACTACAAGTGGACCCAGTGGCTGTTCATACAGTTCTACGAGCGGGGCCTCGCCTACAAGAAGGCGGCTCCGGTCAACTGGTGCCCCTCCTGCCAGACCGTACTCGCCAACGAACAGGTGATCGACGGCGGGTGTGAGCGGTGCGACTCGCCGGTGGAGGCCAAGAAGCTCGAGCAGTGGTTCTTCCGCATCACCGAGTACGCCGAACGCCTGCTGCAGGATTTCGACAAGCTCGACTCATGGCCGGAGCGGGTCATCACCATGCAGCGCAACTGGATAGGCAAGTCCGTCGGCGGCAATGTCACCTTCACCATCGCACCGTTGGCCGATGCAGCCGGGTGCTGCGCGGCCTGCGATCATCTGGCCGGTGAGGAGATCACGGTCTTCACCACCCGTCCCGACACGCTCTTCGGGGCTACCTTCTTCATTCTGGCTCCGGAACACCCGCTGGTTGCCGATCTGGTGGCGGGTACCACACAGGAAGAGGAAGTGAACGCCTACGTGCGGCGGGCCATGAACACCTCCTCCATTGAGCGTTCGAGCCTCGAGAAGGAGAAGACTGGGGTCTTCACCGGCCGCTACGCGGTCAACCCGGTGAACGCCGAACTGATCCCCATCTATGTGGCCGACTACGTGCTCATGGAGTACGGTACGGGAGCCATCATGGCGGTCCCCGCCCACGACGAGCGCGACTTCGCCTTCGCCAAGAAGTACGGCCTGCCCGTCATCGAGGTCATCGAGAGCCCGGTAGAGTGCAAGGATGCCGCGGGTGAGCTCACCGAGGCGTACACCGGGGACGGCGTATTGGTCAACAGCGGCCGGTTCAACGGGCTGCCCAAGGACGAGGCCATTCGTGCGATCACCGAATGGCTCAAAGGTCAGGGCAAGGCCGACTTCGCCGTCAACTACAAGTTGCGCGACTGGCTTCTCTCGCGGCAGCGTTACTGGGGTGCGCCCATTCCCATCGTGTACTGCGACGAGTGTGGGGAGGTCCCTGTACCGCACGAAGACCTCCCCGTGCTGCTGCCGGACGTGAGTGACTACGCTCCGAAAGGTCGGTCACCGCTGGCCGCCGCCGAAGATTGGGTCAACACCACCTGTCCTACCTGCGGGGGGCCCGGTCGGCGGGAGACCGATACCATGGACACCTTCGTCGACTCGTCGTGGTACTTCCTTCGGTACGCTTCGCCCCGGCGTGATGACGTGGCCTTCGACCGTGACGCCGTCGACTTCTGGCTGCCCGTCGACCAGTACATCGGTGGAGTGGAGCACGCCATCCTACACCTCATGTACTCGCGTTTCTTCTGCAAGGTGCTCTACGACTTGGGGCTGGTGGGCTTCGAGGAGCCGTTCCGCAACCTGTTCACCCAGGGCATGATTTACTACAAGGGCGCTAAGATGTCGAAGTCGAAGGGCAATGTTGTCAACCCCGACGAGCACGTGGCCCGGTACGGAGCCGACTCCCTGAGGAGCTACGTGTTGTTCATGGGTCCGGCGGAGAGCGACGCCGAGTGGCACGACCGCGGCATCGAGGGCGTCAACCGGTTCCTGAATCGGGTGTGGCGGCTCGTATGCGAGTGCCTGGAGGCGGGGCTGCCGGCGGGTGCCCTCCGCTCGAGAGGTCCGGCGGGCTCGGGTATCGATGCGGCCGAACTGCCTGCCGAGGCGCGGGTGCTCTTGGTCAAGACCAATCAGACCATCGACAAGGTCACGGTCGACATAGAGGAGCGTTTTCACTTCAATACGGCACTTGCCGCCATCATGGAGCTCAACAACGAGGCGATCGCCGCCCGGCAGGGTGACGCCGTCTGGCTTCGCACCAAGGTGGGTGGCCGGGTGATGGCCGAGACGGTGGTCACGTTGGTACGCTTACTCGAACCTTTCGCTCCTCACATGTGCGCCGAGCTGTGGGAGATGATGGGCGGCAGCGCCATCTGGGACGAGCCTTGGCCTTCCGCCGACCCACGGTTGCTCGAGCACGACACGGTCGAGATCGCCGTGCAGGTCAACGGCAAGGTGCGCGACCGTCTCGCGGTGGCCAAGGACGCCGGCAAGGACGAGATACTGGCGGCCGCGAAGACCCTTGCGGGTGTCGAGCGGCATATCGCGGGCAAGGCACTGGTGAAGGAGATAGTGGTCCCAGGCAAACTGGTGAACTTCGTGGTGCGCTGAAGCGGCAATCGTGGTTCCACCCGCTCCTCCCACCACTTCCAGGCGTCTCGGACCGGGCGCCGCCGGCGCTCTGGCGGGCATCAGCCTGCTGTGGGGCATCAATGTGGTCATGATGAAGATCTCCACGCAGGGCTTCCCGCCTGCCCTCACGGCCGGGCTGCGTAACCTGGTTGCAGCCGCGGTATTCGTCGTGGTACTCACGGTGATGCGGCAACCGGTGTTTCACAGAGACAGGCGTGTCTTGCACGGTGTGGTCATAGGGGTTCTCTTCGGGCTGGATTTCTTCTTCATGTACACGGGCCTTCAGTACACGAATGCCTCGCGGGCTATCATCTTCATCTACACGCACCCCCTGTGGGTAGCGGTGGGAGCACACTTCCTGTTCCGGTACGACCACCTTACCTGGGGCAAAGCCGCCGGCCTCCTGCTTGCGCTTGCCGGCATCATCTCGGTGTTCGGTACCCGCACTGGCGATCTTCCCCCCAACTACTGGATTGGCGATCTGATGCAACTCGCCTGCGCACTTTTCTGGGGCAGTACTACGCTCTACATCAAGTGGATGTCCGATCGGTACCAGGGTCCCCAGCAGATCAGTGCGGTGCATGTGCTCTTCTACCAGCTGGTGTTCTCCGTGCCGCTCCTTCTAGCGGCATGGGCGCTCTTCGAGCGAGGCTTCGTCATCGACATCACGGCGGCGGTGGCGTGGTCTCTCATCTACCAGACCTTCGTCATCGCCTCGGCGAGCTACGTGGTGTGGTACTGGATGATCCAGCGCTATCACGTGACGAATCTGGCGGTCTTCTCCATGCTCACGCCCTTGTTCGGAGTGCTGGCAGGAGCGTTGCTGGGTAGGGAGGAATTGAGCTCGTGGTTGTTCGTGGGATTGGCGTTGGTACTCGCCGGCATCTACTTGGTCACGGCCGGTGACCGCAAGAGCGGGGCCGGGAGGGGGGCGGCGTCCCTGCGGGACGCCGCCCCCCAATAACTCGTCTGACGTAGCTATCGGAGGCGGACGCCGATAGGACGTGAGTCACTCCGCGGGCTACGCGGTGAGGTCGGTCACGAAGGCGGAGAACACCTCAAGGTGGTGGTCGATATCGGCTTGGGAGTGCTGCACCGATACCAGCCACTGTTCGTCCAGGCCGGGCGGTAGAAGGATACCGTGAGTGATGTTGTACACCCAGTTCGCGTAGGCGAGATCGGCGTCGCATTGTGTGTAGTCACGGTAGTTCCGCACGGGTGTCGGCGAGTAGGTGACGCACCCCTTGGCACCCATCTGCACTGTGTGGGCAGGCAGGCCGGCTTCTTCGATAATCGCTCGGCACCCCGAGAGCAGACGGTCGTTCAGGGCCTCTGCGCCGGCGAAAGCCTCATCGGTACAGATCTCCTTGAGGACCGCGCGCGCCGCCGCCATGACCAAGGGATTCCCATTGAAGGTTCCCTGGTGCGTGACGATGCCCTTGGTGATCCAATCCATGATTTCGGAACGTGCCCCAAAGGTCCCTAGAGGCACTCCGCCTCCGATGGACTTGGCGAGCGTGACGATGTCGGGGAGGAGGCCATATACACCGTAGACCCCGCGCGGATGAGCGGTGATGCCGGTCTTGACCTCATCGAAGATGACGAGTGTCCCGTATCGGTGGCAGATCTCAAGTACTCCTTCGAGGTAGCCCGGCTCGGGAAGCACGATGCCTATGTTTTCCGGAACAGGTTCGAGGATGTAACAGGCGACCTCGTGGGGATGGGCGGCCAGCATTCGCTCCAACGCATCGAGGTCATTGTAGGGGACCACCAATACATCATCGACCACTCCACGCGGAACGCCGTGATAGAAGGCCACAGAGCTGGGGAAGGCCGCCGGTCCGGAATCGGTCAACTCCGGCTTGACCGAGACCATGACGGCATCGTGGTGGCCGTGGTAGCAGCCCTCCGCCTTGATGATCTTGTCGCGATTCGTGTAACCGCGCGCCAGACGGATGGCATCCATAGTCGATTCAGTGCCGGAGTTGGTGAAGCGCACCATCTCGAAGGCAAAGCGGCGCGTGAGTTCCTCGGCCACCTCGAGGTTGAGGGGAGAGGGGCTGGTGTAGAGCGTGCCTTCGAGGGTCTGAGCCTGCACTGCCTCGACGAGCTTCGGGTGGGAATGGCCGGCCAAGAGGGAGCCGTAGGCCATGTTGTAGTCGATGTACTCATTGCCGTCGACATCCCACATGCGGCTGCCTTGGGCGCGGGCTACCACCACTGGGTGCGGATTGTAGTACTGGAAGTTGCTGGCCACTCCCTTGGGCATGACTCTCTTGGCGGCCGCCGTCATCTTCATGCTGCCCGGAGTACGTTCATCGAATACCTGCAGTTCGCGATCGATGATCCTCTGGGCATTCGCCTTGAGGGCCTTGCCGTCGGCCATAGTGGTTCTCCCTTCCTGTGGGCTGGTAGCTAGCTGCAGTCTATCGCATGAAAGGCAGTCACGCATAACGCATAAAAGCTACAACGCTGCCCGTTCCGGACACAAGAAGGGCGGCCGAGTGGCCGCCCTTCTTGTGTCCGCGGAGCGCGCGTGCGCGCGCGTTGGTACTACTGAATGGCGCGGTTCTTCACGAGGTCGTCGACCACTTCCGGCTCGGCGAGCGTCGAAGTATCGCCCATATCGCCGATGTCATTGGCGGCGATCTTCTTGAGGATACGGCGCATGATCTTGCCCGAACGGGTCTTCGGCAGACCGGGAGCCCACTGGATGACGTCGGGGCTGGCGATGGGGCCGATCTCCTTGCGCACGTGAGTCACGAGCGTCTTGCGCAGGGCGTCGTCACCATCGACACCGGTGTTCAAGGTGACGAATGCGTAAATGCCCTGACCCTTGATGTCGTGAGGCATGCCTACCACGGCGGCCTCGGCCACGGCTTCGTGGCTCACAAGAGCCGATTCCACTTCGGCGGTGCCCATACGGTGGCCGGAGACGTTGATGACGTCGTCGACCCGGCCGGTGATGCGATAGTCACCGTCTTCGTCACGGATGCCACCGTCGCCGGCGGTGTAGTAGCCCTCGTTCTGGACGAAGTATGTGTCGAAGAAGCGCTGCGGGTCGCCGTAGACACCGCGCATCATGCCCGGCCACGGCCTCTTGATGACGACGTTACCGGCCACACCGGGTTCGGTGACGGGCTGGCCGTCGGCGTCGAGGAGCTCAACTTCGACCCCGAAGAAGGGACGGCCCACGTGGCCCGGCTTGGAGGCCACGGCACCGGGGAGCGGCAGGCACATGTGGCCGCCGGTCTCGGTCTGCCACCAGGTGTCAACGATCGGGCAGCGGCCGCCGCCGATCTTGTTGTAGTACCAGAGCCACACTTCCGGGTTGATGGGCTCGCCCACCGAACCGAGGATGCGGAGCGAGGAGAGGTCGACGCCTTCCAGCCACTGGTCGCCTTCCTTGGCGATGGCGCGCAGAGCCGTGGGGGCGGTGTACAGCTGGTTGACCTTGTAGCGCTCACAGATCTTCCAGAAGCGGCTATAGTCGGGATAGCTGGGGACGCCTTCAAACAGCACGGAGATGGCGCCATTGATGAGAGGAGCGTACACGCAGTAGGTGTGGCCCGTTACCCAGCCGATATCGGCCGTGCAGAAGAACACGTCACCGTCGTGGTAGTCGAAGGCCAGCTTGAACGTGTAGGCGCCGTAGAGCAGGTAACCGGCGGTGGTGTGGAGCACACCCTTCGGCTTGCCTGTGGAACCAGACGTGTAGAGGATGAAGAGCGGATCCTCGGCATCGACGTCCACGCAGGGGCAATCTTTGGCATTGTCGGCGTCGGCCATGATGTCGTCCCACCACAGGTCACGGCCTTCAACCCAGTTGATGTCGACACCGGTGTGCTTGACCACGACGCACTTCTCGACGCTGGGCGCCTGGGCCATGGCGGCGTCGGCGGAACCCTTGGCGTCGACCTTCTTACCGCCGCGGAGAGAGCCGTCGGTGGTGATGAGGACCTTGGCACCCGCGTCGTTCAGGCGGTCGCGCAGGGCCTCAGCCGAGAAGCCGCCGAAGCACACCATGTGGATGGCGCCGAGGCGGGCGCACGCCAGCATGGCGATGGGGAGCGAAGGGATCATCGGGAGGTACATGGCCACCCGATCGCCCTTCTTGACACCCAGCTTCTTGAGGCCGTTGGCCATCTTCACGACGGCATCGTAGAGCTCGCGGTAGGTGAGCGTGTAGCTGTTGTCTGGATGATCGGCCTCGAAGTAGTAGGCGATCTTGTTCTCGGTGGGGGTGCCCATCCACTTGTCGAGGCAGTTGTAGGTGGCGTTCAGCTTGCCACCCACGAACCACTGTACTTTGGCCTTGGCCCAGTCGTGATCCTGTACCTTGTCCCACTTCTTGGTCCACTTGAGGTACTCGTCGGCCGCTTCCGCCCAGAAGTTGTCGGCATCGTTCAGCGACCGGTCGTACATCTCCTTGTACTGTTCTTCGCTGTTGACCCAGGCGGTCTTCTTGAGATTCTCCGGTACCGGAAAAACAAGCTTTTCGTCTGCCACTATCGTCCTCCGCTTTGTTGCTGGGCTTTATGGGCTTACGTTGCGGCCTGCGGGCGCCCCGGAAGGCATGACTCCGCTATGGGCGGGCAGGCGAAAGAGCGGCACGAGTATACCAGAAGCGGGAAAAGCCCTCCATACGCCACAGGTAGGGCCGGCTTTGCCGAGGCCGGGCCCTTCACATGACAGCATGGGCTCACCGGGTGCTTCCGGGAGGCGACTCTGCCGAAAGATTCGGACGCAGGCCGGGCCGCTATTGCGGCACCGCCTGCGTCCCCATATCTACCACGAATCCTTCAGGACTTCAACGTAGTCGCTGCCCCACCAGAAGGACGCACCGCCACGCCGACGGTGGGCGCTGCAGGTTCCCCGCAGTCGCCCAGCGCTTCGTCATTCACGGTGTCGATGACCACGGCGTGGTTGATGTAGCCACCGCTCACGTACGCCTCCTTGCCGTCCGACCGGACGGCTATCTCGTAGGGTCAGTACATGTCGAGCGGTATCTTCTTCCTGATGGTGAAGTCGTCGGTGGTGATGACAGCGCAGAACCATTCCCCCGATGCCCCGATTCTTTCGGTGGTGAGGGGTGCGTTTCCAGCCACTCGCGCCTCTCCGGCACACACCACATAGACCTTGGAGCCGTCTGGCAACACCCCTACGCCGGTGGGCTTCGACTTCCCGACCGGCACGAGCGCGACGTCTGCCAGGGTCTGGGCGTCGATCACTCTCAGTGCGTCTTCCGTCAGGTCGCTCAGGTGGAGGAGGGAGTCGTCGGGCTGGACAGCGAGCCCTCCTGCAAGGCCGCATTCTCGGCTCGCCACTATCTGCCACGAGCTGGTGTCAAGCACGGTGAGGCTTCCTCCTACGCCTTCTTCAGTGAGCGCGAACCACTCCTCGAGCCTCCGGGCTTCACGTGTGAACCAATCGTGGGTCGCGACGTAGGCCCGGGTGCCGTCAAAGCTCACCGCCACCTTGAAGCCGTGTACGTCGGCTAGGGTGCGCTCCGACAACCCCGTGCCAAGGTCGACGATCTGTAGGCCGGCTTTGGTGCAGACAAGCAGCTTCTCACCGTCGGGCGTGACCGCGAGGGCTCCCGTACATCCTCCCACCTCTTGGTATGACACGGGTCCTTCCGCCACTTTCCTCGACCAGCTGAGTACGTCCGTTGGTTCGATGCCGGGCAGGACGATCTCACCCTTCTTCTCGTGCGTCTCGCAGTCCATGATGTGGACCACCGGCTTGTAGGTGTCGCTCACATAGAAGACGGTCCCGTCAGGGTTCACAGCGATGCCGACGGGCTGTATCCCGGCCCTGGGCCTATGCGCCACGCGGTTGGCGAGGGCGTCCACATAGGCGATCTTGCCCACGAACTGCCACCCGCCGCCGGTGTCCATCTCCGACACGTACGCGAACGGGGGAAGGGCGAGCCGCCTCTGCACTTCTTCCCGGGAGACTCTGGTGAACAGGGTTTCCGCCGCCACGGTTGTAGCCGTGGTGCCACCGGTCACGCCGCCTGCGGCGGTCGTTGAGGTGGAATCCTCACCGTTGAGCGAGGGGATTGTACCCCCCTGTTTATCCTCCCCCCAGTCGACGTTCACACTGCACCCACACGTCACCATGGCGAGGAGGCAGGTCGCAACGAACACGGCGACCAGTGGCGAGCACAGCGTGCGTGCGGTTCCTGGAGGCTCTTTGGGGGCCCTCCCCGTAGGCCAGAATCCCTTTCGGTCGTATGCGAGCATCGTCGCCCCCTTCCTCCCCGTGAGATGCCCCGACTCGGTGATGGCTACTCGGCGACCGTTGCCAGGGCCGATAGGGTATAGATACCCTTGGTGCCCTGCAGTACCACGATGAGTGTTGACGGTCCACCGACCGTCCCCCGGAGCACCTGCGTGCCCGTCGTTTCCTCTCTCTGCCAGACCGGCCACATGATTCGTTCGGGGCCGTCTGGAGTGATGATGCCCATCTGCAGCATGGTCTCCTGGGTCTGGCCGCCGGAGAGAGTGACCACCACGGCCGTTGGGCCTTCTCCGTCGATGTCCAGGCGGAAGATGTCGGTGTCGTTCCGTGAATCGCGGGGCGGGGAGAACGCGCCTTCTACCTCCGCTCCCGCTATGAGCACGGTTGCCTCCTCGACTCGGTCGTTGGGCTCATTGGCATCGTCTGCCGGGCCGCTGCAGCCCGCCGCCTGAAGGCCGAGAAGCAGCGCGAGGAGGGCGGTCATGAGCAGAGGCAAACGCCGGCCCGGGCCGCTCAGCCCGCGCGAGCAGAGCCGTCCGGTCGTGGAAGGTCTCGCCGCCCGGCGGAGGAGCTGTCGGAGAAGGCTCACCCCCCTACCGAGCTCTCCCTGATGCGTGTGCTCCGGTAACCCCCCGACGAGCGGGAACAATTGTTCAACCCTCTCCCTGCCCCGGCTTGCCCCCAGGTGCGGCGTGGACGTCCGGGAACCGCAGCCCACCCCGCTACGCTCGAGTGTATTCCTCAGGCGACGAGCGCGCAATCGGGTGTTCCTGCCACCTGCTCCAGCCCGCCGGCCTGTGGGCTCCCCCGGGCGCTTCGCTGCCCGTGAGGGTCTGGACCGGTGAGGCCCGGAGTCCTCCGGACGGGGCGCTCCCGCGGAGGGCCTGTGATATGCTCCGGGCCGTTCAAAGGCTGCGGCCGGACCCTCCGGCGTGGGGAGTGAACGCGATGCAGGTTCAGTTCTGCGGCGCCGCCCGTGAGGTCACCGGGTCGTGCCATCTGTTTACCGTGGGCGACACCCGCTTCCTTGTGGATTGCGGCATGCATCAGGGCGGCAGAGAAGCGGAGGCGGAGAACTTCGCTCCGTTTCCCTTCGACCCCACCCAGATCGACTTCTTGCTTCTCACTCATGCCCACATCGACCACTCGGGGCTCATCCCCAAGCTTTCCAGTGAGGGCTTCAGCGGACCCGTATACGCGACGCCCGCCACGGCCGATCTGGCCCACATCATGTTGCTCGACTCTGCCTACATCCATGAGATGGAAGCGGAGTGGAGAGACCGCAAGGCCCGGCGGGCCGGTCGCACAGCGGGAACGCCTCTGTATACACGCAAAGATGCCGAGGGTTCATTGCGGTTGTTTCGAGCCCACCCCTACGGTCTGGAGCTCGAGCCCGCGCCGGGGGTGAAGTGCCGTTTTCTCGATGCGGGGCACATTCTCGGCTCCTCCATCATGGAGCTGTGGCTGAAGGAAGGAGGGCTCGATATCAAGGTGGTGGTGAGTGGCGACCTCGGCCAGCCCGACCAACCCATCATTCGCGACCCGGAGGTTGTGACGGAGGCGGACTACCTGCTCCTGGAATCGACCTACGGTGACCGCCTTCACGGAGCGGAGATAGACCCGCTCGAGGAGTTGGCCGGCATCCTCGAAGAAGCCAAAGCGAGCGGCGGCAATGTGGTCATCCCTGCGTTTGCGGTGGGGAGGACGCAGGAGTTGGTCTACTTCCTCCGGCAGATCTGCGAAGGCCATAACATGGACATGCCCATCTACGTGGACAGTCCCTTGGCGAAGGACGCCACCGACATCTTCCGCCGCCACCGCGAGGAGTTCGACGAAGAGGCGCTCCATATCCGCGAGAATGGGCCCCTCTTCAGTTTTCCGGGGCTCCAGTACACGGAGAGCGCCGACGAATCCCGGGAACTGAACACCAAGAGCGGCGTGATCATCATCTCCGCAAGCGGCATGGCCGAGGCCGGTCGCATCAAACACCACCTCAAACACAACCTGTGGCGGCCGGAGTCCCACATCGTCATCGTCGGCTATCAGGCTCCCGGCACGCGGGGTAGGCGCATACTCGACGGAGAGAAGGTGGTGCGCATCTACGGGGAGGACATCGCCGTCCGCGCCAAGGTGCATCTGATATCCGGCCTGTCCGCCCACGCCGACCGCGACCAGTTGCTCGACTGGGCGGCGCACATGGGGCCACCGCGCCTCACGTTCTTGGTTCATGGCGAGGCCTTGTCCTCCTTCTCCCTGGCCTCGACCCTCGAGGAGCGGTTGGGTTTCCGCGTCGAGGTTCCACGGAAGTATCAGACCTTTCCGCTGGAGTGACACAGCCGGGTAGCATTCCCGCCGCGATCCGGGGCGAGGGAGCCGGGCAGCGGTCGTAGGTCGGCGGGTGCCCGGGAGTTGGCGGTCCCCGGGAGTTTGCGATTGCCTTCTCGGCGGGGAGACTGAGGGAAGAGCCCGACACGGGAGGCGGCCGCTACAGCCACACCCGGGCGGCCACACCCGGGCGGCCACACCATTTCGGGCACACGGTGGTCTTACATGCCGGCCGGAACGGCCGAAGGAGGTGTGCTCGTGCCGATAACCACTCTCGCGTCCTACTCGGTGCAGCGGCTCGAGGTGCTTGATTCCGAGGGGACGGTTGACAAGTCGCTCATGCCGGAGGTGTCCGCCGACGATATCCGCGGGCTCTACCGCCTCATGGTGGAGACGCGCGCGCTCGATGTCCGCATGCTCAAGTTGCAGCGGCAGGGCAGGCTCGGCACCTTTCCTCAAGTGCTGGGCCAGGAGGCCGCTCACATAGGGGCCGCCTCGGCCTGCCGTCCGGCCGACTGGATCGTGCCGGCCTTCCGCGAGTCGGGCGTGTATCTCATGCGGGGTGTGCCCATGGTGAGCCTCCTGCAGTACTGGGGAGGTGACGAGCGGGGAGCGCTGGTGCCCGAAGGAGCTCGGCTCCTGCCCGTGTCGATACCCGTGGGTTCGCACATGATGCACGCGGTCGGTCTGGCCTGGGCCATGAAGAGGGACGGGGAAGATGCGGCGGCACTCACTTTCTTCGGTGACGGCGCCACCTCGGCGGGCGATTTCCATGAGGCCATGAACCTGGCTGCCGTCTTCAGGGCTCCGGTGGTGTTCGTGTGCCAAAACAATCACTGGGCCATCTCCATACCGGTCCGGCGCCAGACGGCGACTGACACCATTGCCCAGAAGGCGGTGGCATACGGCATGCCCGGCATCCAGGTGGATGGCAACGACGTGTTCGCCATGCACCGGGCGGTGAAGGAGGGCCTCGAGCGCGCCCTCGCAGGAGGGGGCCCCACCTTCATTGAAGCCTTTACGTACCGTATGTCCGATCACACCACATCCGACGACGCCAAGCGCTACCGGCCTCCGGAGGAGCTCGAGGTGTGGAGCGCCCGCGATCCTCTCAGCCGCCTTGCCGCCTACATGAAACTGAACGGACTGCTCGATGAAGCGGAGGAAGCGGCCTTCGGCGAGGAGGCCGACGAGAAGGTGGCCGAAGCGGTGGCCGCCTACGAGGCCCTCGACCCACCTCCGCCGGATGAGGTGTTCGCGCATCTGTACGACGAGCTCCCCCCAGACCTGGCCGCACAACAGACAGCCCTGCTCTCCCGCGTAAGAACGGGGGTGTGAGGCATGGCTCGGCTCAACATGGTGGAAGCCGTCAACCAGGCGCTCGCACAGGAGATGGAGCGGGATGCCAAGGTGGTCGTGATGGGGGAGGACGTCGGCCGGGACGGCGGGGTGTTCCGCGTGACCGACGGTCTCATTGACAGGTTCGGCGAGGACAGGGTGCTCGACACACCGCTGTGCGAGTCGGGTATCGTGGGCATGGCCATCGGCATGGCCATCGCCGGTTACCGTCCGGTTGTGGAGATCCAGTTCTCCGGCTTTGCCTATCCCGCCTACGACCAGCTGGTCTGCCACGCCTCACGCATGCGGAATCGCTCCCGCGGTCGCTATACGGTGCCGCTCGTGGTGCGCATGCCTTTCGGCGGTGGTATCAGGGCGCTGGAGCACCACTCCGAGAGCATGGAAGCGATCTTCGTACACGTGCCGGGCTTGAAGGTCATCATTCCCTCCAATCCCTACGAGGCCAAGGGGCTCTTGGCGGCGGCGATACGCGACCCCGATCCGGTGGTGTTCATGGAACCCAAGAGAGTGTATCGTGCCGTGAGGATGGAGGTACCCGAGGAATCGTACGTGGTTCCGTTGGGCGAGTGCCGGGTCGCGAGGGAGGGTGCCGATGTCACCCTCATCTCGTGGGGGGCGCACGTGCGCACGGCCGGGGAGGCGGCTGAGAGACTGGCGGCCGACCACGGTATCGAGGCGGAAGTCATCGACGTACGCACTCTGTCTCCCTTCGACGAAGGCACCGTGGCTGAAAGCGTGGCCAAGACGGGGAGGGCCGTGGTGGTGGCTGAGGCACCCCGCACGGGAGGGTTCGCATCGGAGATCGCCGCCCGGCTCATGGACCGGGTGATCTTGCGCCTGGAAGCGCCTGTGAGGCGGGTTACCGGCTTCGATGCCATACCCCCTCTGGGCAGGCTGGAGGACTACTACCAGCCCGATGTTGACGTGGTAGTCAAAGAGACCATCGACACCATGGAGTTCTAGAGCAATGGCTTTCGAATTCAAGTTCCCGGATGTGGGTGAAGGCATTTCCGAAGGTGAGCTGCTTGCCTGGCAGGTCACTGTGGGCGACGTGGTCGCTGAGGATCAAACGCTGGCCGAGATCGAAACCGACAAGGCCGTCGTAGAGATACCGTCGCCGCGTGCCGGCCGTATCGCCGCCCTTCACGCCGAAGAGGGCGATGTCATCAAGGTGGGCCAAGTGCTGGTGACCATCGAGGAGGAGGCGGCCGAAAGAGAACGGGCGGAGCCGGAGGAGGCCGCCCCGGCCGCAGAGAAGGCCCCCGCAGAGAAAGCCCCGGCCGTAGAGAAGGCCCCCGGTGAGGGCGAAGACACGCGGCGCGTGGTACCGGTGCCGCCGGTCGCCCAGGTGGAGGAGCAGGAGGAGTTCTACACGGGTTCGGTTGTCGGCCAGCTGGAGGAGGCTCCGCCGGAGGAAGAGGAGGAGTGGAAGCGCGAAAGGCGGGAAGCGGCACGGGTGACCTCCGTCAAGGTGCTCGCCATGCCCTCTGTGCGCTCACTCGCCGCTGAGTTGGGAGTGGATCTGGCCCGGGTGCAGGGCACCGGTCCGGGTGGCCGTGTGCTCAGGCAGGACGTGGAGGATTACGCGCAGGCGGCCGCCTACGGGCGCACGAGCATCGCGGTACCGTCTGTCGCCCCTGAGGAGATCGAGACGGCGCAGGCCTGTATGGACGGCTGCTTGGAGCAGGACGACTACGGTGTCATCGAACGGGTGGAGTTCAGGGGTGTGCGGCGCACCATGGCCAAGCATATGGCCACTGCGCTTGCCCGGCAGGCCCTGGTGACCGAGACCGACGAGGTCGATGTCTCGGTATTGCGGCGTATCCGGGAGAAGCAGCGCACGCTGGCCGACGAGCGAGGCATACATCTCACCTACCTGGCCTTCGTGCTGAAGGCGGTCACGCTGTCGCTGCAGCGCTTCCCCCGCTTGAACGCCGTTCTTTCGGAGGGCTGTGATGAGGTCGTCATCAAGCGCTACTACAACATCGGCATCGCCGTGGATACGAGTGCCGGCTTGATGGTGCCCAACATCAAGGATGCCGACAAGAAGAGTATCTTCGAGCTGGCAAAGGAGATCAACGAACTGGTGGCCCGGGCCCAGGAGCGGAAGCTCGACGTTGCCGACCTGCACGGGGGTACCTTCACGGTGAGCAACTATGGGGCGATCGGTGCCATCTATGCCACTCCCATCACCAACTACCCGGAGGTGGCTATACTCGGCATGGGCCGGGTGCGCGACAAGGCGGTAGTGTCGCGCGGCGACGTCACCACTGCGCACATGCTGCCCCTCTCCATCACCTTCGACCACCAGCTCATCGACGGTGCCGAGGCGGCTCGATTTCTCAACCTGGTCATGAGCTACTTGGAGGATCCTGACATCATGCTGTTGGAGGGAGCGTAGGGACTGCGTGAGCCCGGAATCTCACGATCTCGTTCTTCGTGAGCGATTCTGTAGTGGGCGGGACCAGTCATGGTGGCGCTTCTTGGGATGACTAGAGCCGGCCTGTGGCGGCGAATTCCTTCAGCCCGCTGGGTGTCAGGTGTTTCAGACCCAGCCGCTCCAGTGTGAGTCCTTCGCGTCGGTGGTTCTAGTCGTTGATGATGCCGCCGAGTGTCACCTCAGGCGTCACACACCGGTGTGTCGACTCCGGCAAGATCGCCCAATGAGGCGTACGTGACCAGGCCGTAGGGGATGTCCTCGCTCAAGTAGCGGTCGCCCACTTCGAGGGGGCCCCTCATGTTGTAGCCCGCCGTCTTGATGCTGCCTTCACCGAAGTAGTCGACGAAGACCTCGTATACACCTGGGCTGGGGTCGAGGCCGTAGTGGGGAGGGCCGTAGCCGAGAGCTTCGCGAACTGCCTGATGCTCGCGATCAACGGCCAGCATGACTCTCCGGGTAGACGGCGTCATGCCTTCCCGGTAGAGGTAGAACTCGTCCGCATACTCGATGCGGCCGGTGTTGAGCACGCAGGGACCCGGATGAATACAGGGGTTGACGTTCTTGAGCGCGATGTCGACGACGTCGGCACCGGCCTCCACCGCAGGGAAGGGCTTTCTCAATGCGGCCACCATCCACGGAGTGGCGCCGGCGGGCAGAGCCGCCGCGGGGAGTTTCACGGCTTCAACGAATATGGAGACCTCCCCGAACCCGGTGCGGCGGGCTCCGTAGGGAAGCGTGGCCACGTCACCCTCGAGGGCTGCGTGGATGTCCGAGGTGACGAGGTCGAGCAGCGCGTTTCCACGCCTGTCCACCCCGTCGAGGGTTATCTCGCCTGATTCTTTGATGGGCCCAAGGTGCTCGATGAACTCCGGCAACTCGAACAATCGGACCACTCGACCGGCCAGTGTGAGGTCGGCGGCAAGGGCCAGACCGCCGTTTCCGCCTCCAAGTACGGCAATGGGCTTGGCGGCGCTCACGTCATCCCCCCAAGTGCAGTAGACGCCCAGCAGGGCGGCGTGGCTGCCACCGTGCTGTCTCATAGGTAACACAGCAACCACGTGCGGTCAATCGGACGTAGGCGTGCTGGGAGGAATGAGAGGGGGTATGATGCAGAGAGCTGTACGGACAAGGAGTGGATGCGTGACCTCTCTCTTCGATCCCACCATCGGATTGGTTGTGGCAACTGATCTGGAAGCCGATCCCTTTCTGCACGCTTTCATGCGTGAGTGCATGCCCTTGCTCATTGCCGCGAAGCGCTGGTATACGGGTACCGTCATCTCCTCCGGGGAAGCCGTGGCGGACAGACCCCTGCAGAGGGAGGAGCCGGGGAGACGCTCTCGAGCCGTGCTCGTCATCTCCGGCTACGACAAGACCAATGCAGCTCAGGCGGCCACCAGCCTCATCGAGAGGTTCTCCCCGCACATGGTCATCAACTTCGGTATCGCGGGCGCGTTCCCCGGCTCGCGCCTGGGGCTCAGGGACATCGTGGTGCCCACGGCAGAGATCTACGCAGATACCGGCGCGTCTTCGCCGGGGGGATGGCTCTCGACCGAGACTTTCGGCCTGCCCTTGGCGAGGGTGGGCGGAGCAGAGTACTGGAATGCGTTCCCGTTGGACGAGGGTCTGGTGGCCGGCGCCGAACGTGCGCTCCGGGAGGCGGACTGGGGGGGAGAGGATACCGCCCCCGATATCGCCGTGGGCGCCTGCGTGACCTTGTCGCAGGTCACGGGTAGACGGGAGGAGGCGCTCGAGCTCGAGGAGCGCTTCGGAGCACTGGCCGAGTCGATGGAGGGGGCCGCCTGCGCTCATGCCTGCACTCTCTACGGGGTGCCGTTCTTGGAGGTGAGGGCGGTGAGCAACATGGTGGGCCATCGCGATCGGGCGGCGTGGGACCTGGAGGGGGCGGCGGCGCGCGCCGCGCGCGCCGCCGCCATCCTGTGCGGCCGGGTGGACGACCTCCTTGCCAACGCGCACTTCCTTGCCCCTTCCCACTCGGAAGCCGACGCTTCCAAGCGGGATGCCGAGAGCGGTGCCGAGGCGACCCGAGGCGGCGGGACCGGCGTCGGTGAGAGCGTAGGCGGCGAGGAGGGTTACGGGGTGCCGACGTGAGTTCCGTTCTCAGGCTGGCTTTCTCCCCGTGCCCGAACGACACCTTCATGTTCCACGCCTGGGTGCACGGGTTGCTGCCCGGGGCTCCGGCGGTGGTTGTTGAGCTCGCCGACATCGATGAACTCAATCATCTGGCCGTGCGGGGCGTGCCCGACGTGGTCAAGCTGTCCTTTCCTGCCTTCGCGGTCGTCTGTAAGCGGTATGTGCTACTGCGAAGCGGCGGTGCCTTGGGAAGGGGCTGCGGTCCGCTCATCGTGGCTCGGCCGGGGTGTGTTGCCACCGACGCTGTGGGCGGTCTAGAGTCGGCCACGGTGGCAATCCCAGGTGAACTCACCACCGCGGCCTTTCTGCTCGACGAGTATGCGCCGCATGTGGGTGCCAGGGTCGCCATGCGCTTCGACGACATCATGCCGGCCGTGCGGGACGGCGTGGTCGACGCGGGGGTGATCATTCACGAGAGCCGCTTCACCTATCCGGGGTACGGCTTGGAGAAGGTGGTCGATCTGGGGGAGTGGTGGGAGGAGGAGACGGGGCTGCCTATGCCTCTCGGCGGCATAGCCGCCAGGCGCACCCTGACTCGGCCTGTCGCGCTCGAGGCGGAGAAGGCCATCCAGAGAAGCATCGAGTATGCGTGGAGACACCCCGAGGAGTCCGGGGCGTTCGTCACCGGATATGCCCAGGAGATGGCAGCGGAGGTCTGCAAAGAGCACATCGGCCTCTACGTCAACAACTACTCGCTTGAGTACGGTGCGGAGGGTGAAGAGGCCATCCGCCTGCTGCTCACGCGAGCGCGGAAGCGGGTAGGTGTGGCCGACGCCTCACAGGGGGTGTTTCTGGGGGAGTAGGCGAGCCTGAGCACATAGGGGTCGAGCAGGTGAGGTTCAGCGGTCGGCGTCTGCGGGCTCTTCGCCCGGCTCGGCCAGGCCCACCCTGCGGCACAGCTCCCCGAGGAGGTGAAGCTCCTCGTGTGTGAGCGAGCCCATCTCCCGTGCGATGGTCTGGAGATGGGTGGGGAGGTAGTCGCTCATCAGCTTGTGGCCGCTGCCGGTGAGCCGCACCATCATAGTGCGGCGGTCACGCGTGCCCCGTTCCCGTTCCACGAGTTCTTGCCGCTCGAGATTGTCGATCACGAGAGTGGTGTTGCCGCTCGAGTGGCGAAGCACGCGGTCGGCTATCTCTCTCTGGCAGAGCGGACCCTTGGTGAAGAGCACTTCCAGCACTGCGAACTGGCTCGCGGTGAGGCCGAGGTCCGCGAGCCCGGCATGGATGCGCGACGACACCGACTCGGACGCCCTCATGAGCTTGATGAAGGTCTCGGACGCGAGTTCGACGTGGGTGTCCTGGGAAGGATAGACTCCGGTGGGAGGGTCATGTGACACTGATGCGGGTACTCCTCATATTGGGTGCCGGTGTCCTGATGCGCAACGGGCATCCTAGTTGGGAATATGCCCAATGTCAAGTCGCTTGGTGTGTGCTTGTTCAATGTTGAGCAAATGCGCAACACCGTCACTGCGGTAGGTCTCGCGGGCAAGGGGGTTATCTTCATGAGGAGGATCAGTCATACGGGGAGGAGGAAGGTCAAGTGAGCGGCCGCGTGGCTGTTGTCACGGACTCGGCGGCCAACCTCCCCCTGGAGGGCCGCTCCGAACTGGGTATCACCGTGGTTCCGGTTCTTCTCGAGCGGCAGGGCGTCTTGCTCCGGGATGAGATCGATGTGACCTCACCCGAGTTCTACGCATGGATGCGTGAACATCCGGAGATAGCGACGCGCACGGCGAGCCCTTCGGCGGGTGACTTCCTTCGTGTGTACGAGAAGCTGGGCGATGACCATGCTGGCATAGTCTCGGTGCATGTGGCCGCCCAACTGAGTGCCACCCATGCGGCGGCCTTGGAGGCGGCGCGCTTGGTGGGGAGTGTCTCCGTCGAGGTCGTCGACAGCCGCACCGCGTCCATGGGCCTCGGCTTCGGCGTGCTCGAAGCAGCCCGGGCCGCCGCCCGTGGAGCGGCGGCCGATGAGGTCCGCGTCCGCGCTGAGGAGGTTGCGCACCGGGCCAAGGTCTACGTGGTACTCGACACGTTGCGCTATATCCACCACTCGGGAAGGGCGCCTGCCATCGCCGGTCTCATGGGTGCTGCGATCCGGGTGAGGCCGGTGCTGAGGGTGGCGGAGGGCAGGGTGAGACCTTGTGCCGTGCAGCGCACGCTGGGGGCGGGTGTGCGCAGGCTGGCGGCCCTCGTTGAGAGGGAGGCCGAGGGTAAGGCGGTGCATCTGGCGATATTGCATGGTGATGCCGCCTCGCGCGCAGCGGAACTCCAACATCTGATTGAGGAGAGGGTGGCCTGCGTCGAGGTGCACACGGTTCAATTCACCCCGGTCATGGGTGCCGCCACCGGCCCCGGCCTGGTGGGCGTGGCTTTCTACGCAGAGCGGGAGTAGATGACCGCCGAGGAAGGAGTTTCATGCGGGTGGCCCTGTACCTGGTAGCCGCGTACCTGATCGGCTCGTTCCCGACTGCGTACCTGCTCGGGCGCTGGCGCGGGGGCGTCGATCTGCGGCAGGTCGGTAGTGGCAATGTCGGCGGCTCCAACCTGCGGCGCACGGTCGGGCTTTGGGCCACCGTGGTCGTGGGCGTCTTCGACATCGCCAAGGGCGCCCTTCCCCTGTGGTTGGGCCTACGGCTCGGTGTGGGAGAGGTGGTCGCTTACACTGCCGGGTTCGTGGCAGTGGTGGGGCACAATTGGCCGGTCTGGCTCGGTTTTCGCGGTGGGAGAGGCGGAGCCTGCACGTTGGGTATACTTGTCGTTGTGTTTCCTTTGGGGGTCTTGTGGACACTTGCCCTTATGGGCGTGGGAGCAATTGCGTGGGGTGTCGCGCCATTCCACCTTATCGGCATCCTCACTGTTCCGTTGCTCACAGCTTGGATCGGTGGGCCGGCCGCGCTCACTTGGTTGTGCGTCGCACTTGGTCTTCTCATGGTTGTCAAGCGATTGGAAGCCAATCGGCACTTCGCGTTTCCCAGCAAGGACGGCTCGGGCACGGGTCGCAGGGCCGGCTCTGCCGTCTTGGCGGCCCGCCTGTTGTACGACCGCGACGCGATGTAGCCGGTGGGAAGTGGCGTGCTACGGCAGTGCGTGTGGCAGTAGTGTGTATCGGAGGAAAGGGGCACCGGTTCGGTGAATCAGGGTTCGGGCCCTTAGAGGGTGCGGTCTTGAGTCGCAAGAGAAGTGAGCGCAGAACGGCGGAGCGTCGCAAGAAAGGCATCAGTGTCGTGCTGCGGGAGCGCCGTACGGGTTTCGACCGCCGCAACTCACGATTCTCGCCGTTTCAACGTCGCTACCTCGCCCTGCTTGTCGCCCTGCGCGACAACCCGGTGTGGTTGCTCGCGATGCTGGCGGTCGTCAATCTGCTCAACGTACTCGACCTCTTCTTCACCATTCGTGCGTTGGTATCCGGGGAAGTAGAGGTCAATCCTCTTCTACGGGTGCTGTTCGCGGAGAACGTCTACGTGGCCGCGTTCTTCAAGGCCGTGCTGATACTCGGGGTGAGCCTTCTCATCTTCCGCCTCCGCCGCTTCCGGCTCGTGCTGGAGGCGGGTGTGCTGGCTGCGGTTGTCTTCCTGGCCGTGTTTGTGTACCAGATACTTGGAGCCGTCCGCGTGCTCGGCTAGAGGTGGGGTGGCGCGGAGTTGGTGCGCGGGCCTGTACTCAGGGCGCCGGTGCCGAGTGGGACGAACACGCGAAGAAGGGGCCCATCGGGCAATGGGCCCCTTCTTCGCGTACTGCGGGGGGATCGTCTCGCGGGCAGGGTTCGTCGCAGAAGGATGGGGTCTGCGTTGGCTGCCTGGTTTGTATGGTACCGTGCTCTACAGATAAATCAATTAGATTATTCTTATTGTAACGATAAGAAGGCCAACTCAATACGAGATCCGGCTACGTCAGTTGCTGCTGGGCTTCTGGTGCTCATCTTCCGGTGGCGTCTCAGTCGCCGAGGTAGAGGGTCCGGTTTCGGCTTCTGGCTCGGGCGAAGGTGAGGTCTCTTGGTCGGCTTCGGCAGCCGCAGCGGAAACCTCCGTCTGTTGCGCTCTCTGCAGCGCGGCCTTGGCGGCCTCAAGGCGGGAGTCACTGGCTTTCACGGCCTCAAGTTCGTGGCGGGCGGCCTCGACGGCACGTTCCGCCTCTGTTCGTGTCGCCTCCAGGGATTCTTCGGCTTGAGCGACGGCGTGCGCTCGTTGCTGGGCGATGCGATCCATGCTCCCGGAGGCGTTGTTCATGCTCAGAGCCAACTGACGGAGCTTGGACTCATCGTCGGCCTTGCCTTCGGTCACGTCGACGAACACCGGCGTCTCGATGAGTAGGTAGGGGACCTTGGCCTGCTCGGGTTTCTCGGTGGACGTGGTGAGCCGGCGCATGATCTCCTGGCCGGCTCGCGAGAGAGCCGCCTGTTTCGAAGCGAGCAGGCTCGGCGCCGTGTCGACCGTGGCTTCCACCCGACCATTCTCGAAGCGGAAGGTACCGGATGAGGTCTCCACATGGTCTTCGAAGATCTTGACCTTGCGATAGGCGCCAATGGCGCGGGTGCCGATGCTGCGGGCCTCGGTCAATGCCTGCTCTGCCGCCTTCACCCGTTTGTGCCATGTCTGCTCGGTGATGTCGAGCGTCCTCTCGGCCTTGTCGACCGCGTCGTCGTACTGCTTCTGTGCCTCGAAGAGTTCCCGTTCCTCTGGGCTCATGGCAGCCACCCGCCGCTGGGTGCTCACACGAACCCATATCCACGCCACCGCCACGATAATGATGACGGCACCCAGGATCACCAACACCAGCACCACTGTGTCCGACATAGCCCGCTCCTCATTCCCACGACCAACCGGTGGCGCGGTCGCCACCGCCTGAACGCAGGGTATCAGCCCTCGAGTCTCATCGGGAGTGTTCTTGCCCCTTCAAAGAAATCCTACGCCTAGCGGGTGTAGTGTGCCCTCCTTTCCGTGTACGCGGGTGGTTTTTCGTGCGGCCTCCCGGGGAAATTCCCACATAACGAGACTCATTGCCGCAGATCGCGATAGGTGGGAGACATGCTCGGGACCTTGAGGTGTTCCGATGGGGAGGATGGGTACCATGATGCTCGTCTGTGACGCTGAGGCCGGCGTTTGTTCGCCGGGCCGGATGGAGAAACGAGATGCCGTGGTGCTCGGAGCGGGCCAGGCGGGCAAGCCTCTCGCCGTTGCGCTCGCCGGGGCGGGCTGGAGCGTGGTGCTCCTGGAGCGTCGGCACATCGGCGGCGTCTGTGTGAACGAGGGTTGTACGCCGACCAAGACCATGGCCGCCGTTGCCCGGGTGGCGCATGTGGTTCGAGAGTCCGCCCGCTACGGAGTCGAGGCGGATACGTTGCCGCCCCAAGCGGAGATCGCCATTGATATGGCGGCAGTGAGAGGGCGGACCCAGGAGGTGGTGACGGCCTTCCGTCGAGGCGGTGAGAAGCAGGTCGCCCGTGCGGAGGGGGTCCGGCTTGTGAGAGCTCAGGGACGCTTCGTACCCGGCCCGGGCCTGGTGGTGGAGGCGGAGTACCCCGACGGTGCCTCGGAGCGCTTTGAGACGGCCCACGTGTTCGTCAATGTGGGCTGCAGACCTTTTGTGCCCGATCTCCCCGGGCTCACCTCCACCCCCTATCTCAACAGCTCCTCCATCATGCAGCTCGAAGAAGTGCCCGATCATCTGGTGGTGCTCGGCGGAGGATACGTGGCGGTCGAGTTCGGTCAGATGTTCCGCCGCTTCGGGAGCCGGGTCACCCTCATTCAACGCTCGGAGCGCATCCTGAGCCGGGAGGACGCCGATGTCTCCTTGGAGTTGGCCGGTATTCTCGGCGAGGAGGGGGTGACTGTTCACACCGGGTGTTCGGTCACCGGTGTTCGCGCGCGTTCCGGAGGAGGCGTAGAGGTGAGTGTGTCGAGAGGAGACGACCGGGAGGTGGTGCGTGGCTCGCATCTCCTGGTGGCGCTCGGCCGCATACCCAACACCGAGAATCTCGGCCTCGAGCACACCTCCATCGAGACCGATCATCGTGGTTTCGTGAAAGTGAACGAGAGACTCGAGACGAGTGTTCCGGGCGTGTACGCGCTGGGTGATGTGAATGGGGGCCCGCAGTTCACCCATGTGTCCTACGACGACTTCCGGGTGGTGCGGGCGAATCTACTGGAGGGGAGGGAAGCCTCCGTCAAGGAGCGTGTGGTTCCGTACACGGTCTTCACCGACCCGCAGCTCGGCAGAGTGGGCATGACGGAGGAGGCGGCCCGGGCCGAGTACGGGGCCGAGGGGATACTGGTGGCGAAGCTGCCCATGCGCCATGTGGCCCGGGCCATCGAGACCGGAGAGACCGCGGGCTTCATGAAGGCGGTGGTGGATGCGGGAACGGGCCGCATACTGGGAGCCGCCATACTCGGCGCAGAGGGCGGCGAGGTCATGAGCGTTCTTCAGATGGCCATGATGGGAGGCGTCACATACCCTGCGATCCGGGACGGGGTCTTCGCCCACCCCACGTTCACAGAGTCGCTGAACAACCTGTTTATGACGCTTCCCTCCTGAGTCCCGCCCCATGTACCGGAGACGCGCCGTCGGTACAGGCCCACTCGTCCGCCGGCGGCGCGCCGAGCGCGCGCTTACTCGCCTGCTATCCTTGTGTGGCCGTGTTACACATCAGCGACATCAGCAAGGCGTTCGGCGACCAGGTCATCCTGGATGAGGCGAGCCTTCACATCAAACCGGGCATGCGTCTGGGCCTGGTGGGGGCCAACGGTTCCGGCAAGACCACCCTGCTTCGGATTCTCGCCGGTGAGGAGTCGCTCGACGCGGGCGAGATCTCCCGGCGCAGAGACCTGCGTCTCGGGTTTCTTCCGCAGGAGATCGAAGAGATATCGGGCCGGAGTGTGCGCGAGGAGGTTCTCGCCTCATTCAAAGGGGTCCTCCATCAGGAGAGGCGGCTGCAGGAACTGGGGGAGGCCATCGGCGGCTGCGCGGCCGGTGGCGGCGACGGCAAGGATGTGAACGAGCTGCTTCGGGAGATGGCCATTCTGCAGGAGTCCTTCGAGGCCGCCGGCGGGTACGATCTTGAGTCCCGGGCGGAGACCATCCTGCGGGGCATGGGGTTTGCCGAGACCGACTTCGACCGGCCCATCGCCGAGCTCTCCGGGGGATGGCGCATGCGTGTGGCGCTGGCCAGGCTCCTGCTCGAGCGTCCCGACATCCTGCTCATGGACGAACCCACGAATCACCTCGATCTGGAGAGCCTGCTGTGGTTGGAGGGTTTCCTGCTGGACTGGCCCGGTTCCCTGGTGTTGGTGAGCCACGACCGCTACTTCCTCAATCGTATGGTCACCCATGTGGTGGAGTTGGAGCAGGGACGGCTCGATCTCTACGCCGGCGACTATGATCATTACGAGAAGGAGAAGCGGCAGCGGTACGAGGCCCTAGCCAACGCCGCCAAGAACCAGCAGCGCGAGATCGATGCGGCTGAACGCTTCGTGCGGCGCTTCCGCGCCAAGAACACCAAGGCCAAACAGGTACAGCAGAAGATACGGCAACTCGAGCGCATGGACCGCATAGAAGCGCCGTTGCTCGATCGACCCACGATCAAGTTCAGCTTCCCGCAGCCGGGGCGCACCGGCAGGGTGACGGCGGAGTTGAAAGGTGTGCGCAAGATCTACGGGAGAAACGTCGTGTACGGTGGTCTCGACCTTGTCATCGAGCGGGGCCAGAAGATGGCCCTCGTGGGCGCCAACGGTGCGGGCAAGTCCACTCTGCTCAAGCTTCTCGCCGGCGTCATCGAACCCGACCGGGGAACTATCGAGTTCGGTTACCGCGTGCGCCGCGAATACTTTGCTCAGCACCAGCTGGAGGTACTCGACCCCGAGGCCACTGTGCTTGCCACCATGGAGGCGGCCGCCGTCCGTTTCGACCGGGCGTCGGCGGTCCGGTCCTTCCTGGGTGCCTTTCTGTTCGGTGAGGATGACGTGTTGAAGAAGGTGGGTGTGCTGTCGGGGGGCGAGAAGGCGCGGCTTGCACTGGCACTCATGCTGGTCGATCCGGCCGCTCTGCTGTTGCTGGATGAACCCACCAACCACCTCGATATGGTGTCTCGCGAGGTGCTCACGGCTGCGCTCAGGCAGTTCGAGGGGTCCATCGTGTTCATAAGCCACGATCGCCATCTCATCAACTCCATCGCATCGGAGGTGGCAGAGGTGGCAGACGGGCGCGTCACCCGCTATCCGGGCGATTGGGAGTACTACCAATGGAAGAAGTCGCGCACGGGTCAGACGGCGGACGCCGCCTCTGCGGGGCAGCCGGATTCGAACGGAGGGCTGAAGAAGGAACCGGAAGCCCGCAAGAGGCCCACCGCGGAGAGTGCCCGGTCCACGACATCGAGGCCCGGCATCCCGGCATCGCCGGGGCCGGCCGGGCCGGGCGGTTCATCCGAGTCACAACCGCGCACTGCGGCCACCGGGGTGGAGAACTTCTCCTACAGGGAGCGCAAGGATATCCAGCGTAAGCACCGGCAGGTGGAGAAGCGCATCCTTGAGTTGGAGGCCGAGCAGAAGCGCTTGGGTGCGGTACTGAGCGACCCGGGCAACGCGAGCGAGTATGAGGTGCTGCTGCAGGCGAGTCGGGGGGCCGAGGAGGTGCGCGATGAGTTGGCAAAGCTCTACCCGGAGTGGGAGCGGCTTGCCGACAGAGTGGCCGCCTTGGGCCTCTGAGTGAGGAGAGGGGCCGCGTGAGACGCCGAGAGGTGCAGGGTGTCGGTGTACAACCTGATATGTAGCACCGCGTACGACCT
>Ga0334889_1001875_pt1 | contig 25675 bp, 10 predicted proteins | sample GraSluR1_MG_2_FD_207222 | JGI IMG/M metagenome (GOLD analysis project Ga0334889, IMG submission 207222) | Sludge microbial communities from methane-producing bioreactor in Wageningen University, Netherlands - Granular Sludge_8_08-R1 | ecosystem: Engineered > Bioreactor > Anaerobic > Unclassified...
TGAACGTTTACACCGCGAGGTAGCCGTCAAGATTATTAAGGTTCCTCAGGTAGGAGAAAATCGATTTCTCGCTCGTTTTGAGAGGGAAGCTGAGGCACTGGCGCAGCTTTCGCATCCCAATATCGTTGACATTTATGATTACGGTGAGGAGCGGGGGTTGCCCTACCTGGTGATGGAACACCTTTCCGGGGGAACGCTGAAGCAGCGATTGGGCAAACCCATGCATTTGCAGGATGCGGCGAGGGTTGTTCTGCCGATTGCCAAAGCATTGGCGTATGCTCATAGCCAGGGGATCATCCACCGTGATGTGAAGCCTTCCAATATTCTCGTTCGCCAGAACGGTGAGCCGGTATTGACGGATTTTGGTATTGCTTCCCGTATGGAAAGCCAACATACGCTCACTGGGACAGGGTTGGGAATTGGAACACCAGAATACATGTCCCCTGAACAGGGTTTGGGCAAGAAACTGGACGGCCGCACGGACCTGTATTCTTTGGGGGTGGTGTTGTATGAACTGGTTACAGGAAAGAAACCATTTGAGGGGGTAACGCCGGGGGAAATCGCCATCAAGCAGAATACCAAAACAGCGATGCGCCCCAGCCAGATACTTTCCGACCTGGATGATATGACGGACAGAGTTGTTCTGAAAGCGTTGGAACGTGATCCCGATCACCGATATGTTGATATGGAAGCGTTTGTTGAGGTTTTGGAAGGGCTGATCCAGGGACAGCCTGAAGAACGATTTCAGAATATCCAATTACAAGGGATTGCAAATACTATTGATGCGGAAGATGCGCAAACCATTGATGCCCTGCGGGCGGAAGTTGATGCTTTACGTTCAGGTAAGCAAGGGAAGAAACGCAACAAAGCAGGATTGATCGTGGTTGGTGTTGTTATTGTTGGCCTGGTTGTGTTTGGCGTGTGGCAATTCAGGCCAGCAGCAGCATCCGTACCTGTTGTGACAGAGGCTGCATTGGCAACAGAAACACCTGAGAAATTGGATACGCCAACGCTGCTGCCAAGTCCAACGGTTACGGCGACATTCACGCCAACGGTGGAACCTACACCGGAAGTGATTACGATTGAGAATGTGGACCGATTGGAGGAAATTAGCACGTTTGAATTAGAACAAAATAGTGACGCTGACAATATGGCTTCTTTTCCTTATTCTTACAGTATGGCCTTTTCTCCTTTTTCTGATTATCTGGCTACTGGTGATTATTCAGGGAAAGTTACTATATATGATTTAACTTCAGGTGAAATTGTACGATCACTTGAGGGGCATACAGATGTGGTAAGTGAAATTAATTATTCACTGGATGGAGTTTTGATTGTTACCGGCAGCTATGATGGTACAGTCCGTTTATGGGTGGCAGAAAATGGGAGACAGATGGGGGAATTTCATGGGCATAATGGTAGAGTATATACTGTAGCGTTTTCGTCCGATGGAACGATGCTAGCTTCAGGAGGAAATGATGCAACGGTTCGTATTTGGGACGTCGCTAGTGGTAAAAATGTTGAGACACTTATTGATAAAAGTAGTACTTGGGGGCAAGTTACTAGCGTAGAATTCTTGCCAGAGACAGGAAAGTTGGTGAATTCCAGAATGCAGTTGTGGGATATTGGTAGTGGAAGTCTTGAGCAGGTAATTCAGTCGCGAGGTGGAGGGGCATCTCCTCTTGCTATATCACAAGATGGTCAATTTTTAGCTGCATGTTCAGGTTATGATTCTGTTAAAGATCGTAAGACAGCTATTCAAGTATGGATGATAGATGGTGTGAGGGAAATTTTGTCAATTCACGATAGTGGATTTTATTATACAACAAGCATGCAGTTTTCATCAGAAAATGATTTATTATTTGTTAGTGGTTTTAAAGAGGGAGTAGTTGAGGAAAATGGAAGAATAGTAATGGATTCTCCTGCCCTGCAGATAATCAATGTTACATCAGGCGAAATTGTGAAGGAATTGTCAGGTGGTTCTCTGTGGGCAATTTCTCCAGATGGCACTTTATTAGGCAATACTGGCGAAAAAATCACTGTTTATGGAATCCATTGAAAATTGTTTTGTGGATTATTTTTAAGGAAATTCTATGCAAGATTTGATTGGTAAAAAGATTGGACGCTACATTATCCAACAATCTATTGGCGAGGGAGGCATGGGGGCGGTATACCGCGCGTTGGATACGCATTTGGACTGCAATGTGGCGCTTAAGGTTTTGTTGCCTGGAAGGGAATCAGAAGAAGTATTTCTGAAGCGTTTTCAACGTGAGGCCAGGAGTATGGCGCGACTTAATCACCCGAACCTGGTCAAGGTGATGGACTACGGCGAGCAGGACGGGATGGTGTATTTGGTGATGCCTTATGTGGCAGGCGGCACGCTGTCGAAATTGTCCAAGCCTATGTCCGCGGACCAGGCGGCGTCAATGCTGCTGCCCGTGGCGCGCGCGTTGGGATATGCCCACAGCCAGGGAATGATCCACCGCGATGTGAAGCCTTCCAACGTGCTGCTGACCGAAAGCGGCGAGCCGATGGTGACAGATTTCGGTATTGCCGGCTTGCTGGATGTTGCCGAGACGGAGCAGATCACCAAGACGGGGTCCGGTGTGGGAACACCGGCTTACATGGCACCAGAGCAGATCAAGAAGGATTATGACCACCGCGTGGATATCTATGCGCTTGGCGTGGTGTTGTATGAGTTGGTGACTGGGCAACAGCCTTTCAAGGGCGATACGCCGCTGGACACGCTGGTAAAGCACGCTACTGAACCGCTCCCGCCCCCGCGAGAGGTCAATTCGAGTGTGTCACCTGCTGTTGAAGCAGTGATCGTGAAAGCGCTGGCAAAGCAGCCTGACCAGCGCTACCAGACAATGGAAGAATTTGCGCAGGCGCTGCAGGACATGGCTTCAGGGCAGGTTGGGGTTGTGCCGGTTCAGGCAAGGGAGGCCGCATCGGATGCAGATGCCACAGTGGATGAACTGGTGACGCCGGCGTCTTTGAGTAAGATACAGGCAGCCGGCAAGAAAAAACTGTTATGGATTGGTATTAGTGGGGTTGCTTTTTTGTTCATCTTGCTGGCCGTCTTTGTTTTCCGTTCTGTTAAAGATGATAATGAAAGTATAGAAGGACTCATTACTGAAGAATCATCGCAAATTAAAGTTGCCGATAATGCAGAAGACCAACTTGTCGAGACGGTTGTTGATGAAACATTGCCGCCAGAAGTTGTTTTGGAAACAGGGGCATCGAAAATTTCTCCAAAGGATGGCATGGAGCAAGTGTATGTGCCGGAAGGAGAGTTTGTGATGGGCAGCAGTGATGGGGAAAATGACGAGCAGCCTGCGCGTGAGGTGGTATTGGATGGATTTTGGATGGATAAAACTGAGGTGACGAATGCCCAGTATGCACAATGTGTTAGTGATGGGGCTTGCGAAGAACCAAAGAGAACCGAGTTCTATGAAACGGCAATGTACAAAGACCATCCGGTGGTTCATGTGAGCTGGTTTGACGCCCAGGCATATTGTGAGTGGGCCGGACGCAGGTTGCCGAGTGAAGCAGAATGGGAGAAAGCCGCGCGCGGAACAGAAGAGCAAATGTATCCTTGGGGGCATGAAAACTTGAATAAGGGTTTGCTGAATTTCGGAGGCCACGTTGGAGAGACGACAGTGGTTGGGACTTATCCCGATGGTGCCAGTCCTTATGGTGCACTGGATATGGCCGGTAATGTAATGGAATGGACGGCAGACTGGTATGACGAAGATTATTATGCCTGGATGCTGGGTGAAAACCCGGTAGGGCCAGTGGTGGGTAAGCAACGCGTGTTGAGAGGCGGCTCCTGGAACAGTATTGAATGGGTGGTGCGTTCGTCTGACCGCAATACGGCTTACCCGGAAGGGGCAAGCAATACACGCGGGTTCAGATGTGCGGAGAATGCAAGTGGAATTGAGCAGCAGGGGGCTGTTACACCTGAGAGTTTAAATAGAGTTTCTTCAACAGATGGCATGGAGCAGGTTAGTGTTTCTGGGGGCGAGTTCATGATGGGCAGCCTAGATGGTGATAATGATGAAGGCCCTGTGCATGAAGTTTTCCTGGATGCGTTTTCGATCGATAAATTTGAGGTGACAAATGCTCAGTACGCTGCTTGTGTCGCTGAGGGGGCATGTGAAGAGCCAGGTAATACTAAATATTATGAAAATGAAGAATATGCAGATCATCCTGTTGTTTATGTGAGTTGGTATGATGCCAGTCAATATTGTGCCTGGGCAGACCGGCGCTTGCCAAGTGAAGCGGAATGGGAGAAAGCTGCCAGGGGAACCGATGAACGTATGTATCCCTGGGGAAACGAAATTGCTGGACCAGGCTTATTGAATTTTGATAATAATGAAAATGGAACGACAAAAGTTGGCTCGTATCCAGATGGGGCAAGTCCGTATGGGGCATTGGATATGGCAGGAAATGTATATGAGTGGGTGCTGGATTGGTATGATCCCGGATACTATGGCAGCCAAACGATATGGTCTAACCCCATAGGCCCAAAGGAAGGGGAATATCGCAGTATCCGTGGGGGAGCTTGGGATTATATCGAAAGCTATTCTCGTACAACAGATCGATTTCGTTACTCTCCGGGGAGCAAAAAGGATAATATCGGGTTCCGTTGTGCGGTACGATATGTGAACCCCTGAGCAGTTTGGGTTACAGGTTTTCCAGCAGCTTGAAAAGAGTGTGGAAATGATTGATTTGACCGGCAAGAAAATTGGACGCTATAAAATATTGAAATCCATCGGCGAAGGGGGCATGGCAACGGTTTACCTCGCTGAGGATGTGAACCTGGAACGTCAGGTGGCGGTGAAGGTGATCCGCGCGGAGCGGGTGACGCCAGAGCAACTGCCGCGCATTATGGAGCGTTTCAAACGTGAGGCCAGGGCGCTTGCGAAATTGTCCGATGAGCCGGGGATCGTGACGGTATATGATTACGGTGAGTACGAGGGCACGCCTTACCTGGTGATGGCTTACATGCCGGGTGGGACGTTGAAAGACCGTCTGGGCAGCCCTGTACAGGCACAGGCGGCCGCGGAGATGCTGCTGCCGATTGCCAGCGCATTGGGCGCGGCGCATGCACAAGGCATGGTACACCGCGACGTGAAACCCAGCAACCTGTTGGTGGACAAGTACGGCAGCCTGGCCCTGGCGGATTTTGGTATTGCCAAAGCGTTGGAGATGCAGGACCAGACTCTGACCAGTACAGGAATGGGCGTGGGCACGCCGGAGTATATGGCGCCCGAACAGTGGCGTGGGCAGGCCAGCCCACAGACGGATGTGTATGCCCTGGGTGTGGTGCTGTATGAGATGCTGACAGGGAAGAAGCCTTTCCATGCAGAGAACCCATCTGATATTTACCTGAAGCAGATGACGGAAGAGCCGCCTGACCCAGCGCGCATTGTAGACGGTGTGCCGGCAAGTGCGGCCGAAGTGCTAAAGAAAGCTATGGCGCGCCAGCCGGAAGAGCGCTATGTGGATATGGAAGCTTTTAGTGAGGCGTTGGAAGGTATAACGGTGGGAATGCCGCTGCATGATGAGACACCGGCAGCTGTACCGCAGCCAGTGGTGGAGCAGGATATAGAAGCGACGTATGATGAATTGGCTACACCAGCTCCGTTGGGAGAGACGCCCCTGGCATCAACGGAACCAGAAGTGAAGAAAGATGAACCCAGGGCAGCGAAAACAAAAAAAGACGGACGGAGCGGGCGTAAATGGTGGTTGTTGGGTGTGGGAGCAGTGGTCGCGCTGGCGCTACTATGGGGGATTGTGGCTGGACAGAAAAAAGCAGCACCTGTGGTGGAAGAAGTTGTCGTTACGGATACGTCGATACCGGCTGAGACCTTACAGCCAACGGAGACACCTGTTCCAACGTTAACCAGTACAGCAACATTGGAACCCACTGCAACGGCGATACCTACACCGACATTGGGAATTGGTTCAACAAAGATCTCTGACAAGGATGGCATGGAAATGGTATATGTGCCGGCGGGGATGTTCATTATGGGAAGCATGGATGGAGATAGTGATGAGCAACCAGTGCATGAGGTGTATCTGGATGCTTTTTGGATTGACAAGTATGAAGTTACAAATGCGCAATATGCACAATGTGTGGCAGCGGGTGCATGTGCTGAACCTTTGGGAAATAATTATCAGGACCCAGCTTATTCAAATCACCCAGTCGTGTATGTTACATGGACTGACGCAAAAGGATATTGTGAATGGGCAGGACGGAAGTTGCCGACTGAAGCGGAGTGGGAAAAGGCAGCAAGGGGGACAGATGGGCGTGTGTATCCTTGGGGTAACCAGGAGCCTCTTCCGAGTATGGCGAATTATGATTTTGAAAAAGACAATCGTGGTGGAACCTTAATAGTGGGAAGTTATCCCGAAAGCGAGAGTCCTTATGGGGTATTGGATATGACAGGAAATGTTGAGGAGTGGACCAGCAGTTCTAAGAGAAGTTATCCATATAGTCCAGAGGATGGACGTGAGGAAACAGGTAGATATGGCGATCGGGTATTGCGAGGCGGAAGCTTTTTAACTGACGCAGAGTATATAGTATCTTCATCTCGTTGGGGTAATCGACCATCTGGAAGATACTCTATGACGGGTTTCCGTTGCTCTGTTAGTGAAGCAATTCCGTAGTTAAAACAGAGCGCAAAAGGAGGTGCTAAGCCCGACTCCCATATTAAAGGAGCCGGGCTTGTTTGTAACTTTATCTTTTATTCATCAAACAGGATGCGCACTTCGTCGATTTCGAGGTTAGTTAGCCCGCCGCTGGTCGCGGAGCCGATCTCAAAGCCGATCTCGTTGCGGCGGATACGGCCATTGATTTCTGATGTGGCAAGCAGGCGTTCGTTGATGTAGTAATAGGCGGTCTCATCTTCAACGTAGACGCCGATCCAGATATCTTTTCCTGTCACGTCATCAAATAATCTTCGCCATGAAAGATCTTCCCCTTGTAAGGAAACTTGATATTCATCAATGGCGAAGTTATACCAGTTTTTGTAATCCTTGAAGGTGAGGCTGACCACAGCATCAGGTGCAATTGCTTTGACACGAATTTTGGCAAAGAAGGCTTTGGCGGGTTCGGGGTCATTTAGGTAGTAGAACATGGCCTTGTAGGTTGACCATTGTTCGCCTTCCACCTGAATGTGCAGTTTGCCGTCTTCACCCTCAATTTGATAATTTTCAAGATCGGACCAATCCGCCACGTACCATTTATCTGTTGGGCCGTTTTCAAAATCATCATACAGGGGGATATCCTCGATGGAAAACTGTGGCGCGGCAGGCGTGGGGGCGGCAGAAGTGGGTTTCTTGGTTGGATTGCTGGTTGGCGATGCGGGATGTTTTGCTTTTTCTGGTTCTGTTGTCGCTTGTGCAACCGCAGCGGGTGCATCTGCTACAGGGGGCGTTAGCTTGTTGCGCTGCATGCCAAAGATGATCCCGACGCCGATCAGGGCAACGGCTGCGATACCAATGCCAATATACAACCATTTGCTTTTCTTTTTGTGTGGGGCAGGATCAATGGCGGGGGCGGTGTGTGCGGAGAAGGTGTCAAGTTCGTCGATGGTCTCGGCCTCTTCTCCCTGGGATTCCATGTCCGCTCGGGGTTGTTGGGTCGGCATGGTGGCTGGTACACTACCTGCAGACAGTTTCTCCAGTGCCTGGGAAAAGGCTTCCATATTCTCATAACGGTCTTCAGGATCCTTTGCCAGGGCTTTCAGGATGACTTGCTCCACCTCATCAGGCAGCAAGGCGATGAAATCTTTGGGCCGCGGTAGGGGATCATTCACCTGCTTGAGCAGCACAGCCATGGGGGTGTCAGCCGCGAAGGGTTTGCGGCCAGTGATCAGCTCGTAGAACACAATACCCAGAGCGTATACATCCGCGCGTCCATCCACCTTTTGGGCGAGGCCCTGCTCAGGGGCCATATATTCTGGTGTGCCAATGCCCATGCCAGTGCTAGTCAAAGTCTGACCTTTTTCATTTTCGATGAGTTTGGCGATGCCAAAGTCAGTGAGTACAGGTTCGCCGGATTGGGTGATGAGTATGTTGGCGGGTTTTACATCGCGGTGCAGCACGCCTTCACCGTGGGCATAGGCCAGGGCACGGGCGATAGGAGTCAGGATGCGCGCGGCCTGGTTGTAGGGCATGGGTTGTCCCATGTGGCCTTTCAGCGTGCCGCCTGGCATGTATTTCATCACCAGATAGGGAAAGCCGTCATGCTCGCCATAGTCGATGACATTGACGATGTTGGGATGGTTGAGACGCGCAACGGCTTTTGCCTCGCGCTCAAAGCGCTTGTGCATGCGTTCCAACGCCGCTGGCGGAAACATGTCCTTTCGGATGACCTTAACCGCTACTTCCGCTTCGAGGCGGGTGTCAAATGCCTTATAAACGCTGGCCATACCGCCCTGACCGAGCGGTTCCAGAATGTGATAACGTCCGATAGAGAGTCCTGTGAGATCTTGCATGTTCGTCCTTTGCTGTGTTAGGGTAATGACCACAAGCGGATCACGCCTTCATTGGCTCCGCTGATGATCGATGCGCCGTCTTGGGAGAAGGATGCGCTGAATATAGCACTGGAATGTGCTTTTAGTGACTGCAATAATTCACCAGTTTGCGGTTCATAGAAGCGCAGATAACCATCATCCGCGGCAGTAATTAATAAATTGCCATTGGGAGAAAAAGTAACGCTGTGGATGGTGCCAAAATCTCCAGATTCATGGAATATCTCTGTTCCAGTTACAGTGTTCCATACACGCAAGATATCCTGGCCGCCAGCTGCGAGCAATTCACTATTGGGTGAAAATGCCAGCGTCTTGATCAAGTCGCTTTGCCCGCCTGTGATTGGCATCCAGAAACCAGTTTCTGCTTCCCACATCAACACACCTTGTGAAGAACCAGAGGCAAGCAGTGCGCCATCAGGCGAATAGGCTACAGCCCATCCACCGAAATTACCCTTCAGGGAATTTTTTAGCGTTCCATTGTTCGAATCCATAATCAGCACTTTATTGTCGAGCATGCCTACAGCCAATGCGCTGCCATCTGGAGCAAAGGCCAGGCTGTTTGGTGTTCCCTGCACTTTCAGGATTTCTTTCTCGCTTTGGTTGGTGACATCAATGATGTGAATTTGTGAATCAGCAATATAAGCAAGCGTTTGATTATCAGGTGCGAAAGTTAGTGCTAACACCGCACTGTTTGTCTTGATGGTTGAAGTTTCTTTCAGGGTTGTTGGATCAACAAGAGTGATGCCTGAGCCGCCAGCAACAGCGATTGTTTCCCCATCTTGTGACCAGTCCATTTGTACAACCGAAACACGCTCCAGGCGGTTGATCTCAATTACATTCGCAAGGTTTTCAGGTTGGATTGCATTTATTGTTGTCTGGGAAACAGTTTCATCAGTGTTTGTTTCTTCCTGAACACTGGTTGGTGAAAGGGTGGGGACAGCCGTGAGAGATTTTGTTGGTATCTGCGTTGCTTTCGGTTCGGAAGTCGGTTTATCAACTGCGGCCATGACTGGTTCAGTTGGTGCTTCTGTTGGCTCAGTTTCAGAATTCCCTTGTGTGGTTAGGACCCCAATTGCAATAGCAATAACCAGTACAGCAGGGATGATCCATTTTAGATTCTTCTTCCATCCAGAGGATGAAGTCGTTTTCTTTGGTTTGGCTTTCACTGTTTTAAATGGTTGACTCGAAGACCAGTCAGGGATTTGTGCTTCAATTGCTTCAGCGAAAGATTTCATATCGGGATAGCGGTCTGCAGGTTTCTTTGCCATTGCTTTGTAGATGATTTGATCAATTGCAGAGGGCAGGTCTGGCTCAAGTTGACGTGCGTGGGGCGCAGGATCGTTAACGTGTTTCAGCGCAACTTCCATTGGCGTTTTCGCTTCGAAGGGTTTTTTCCCTGTCACCATTTCATAGAAGATTACACCCAGCGAATAGATATCAGATCGTCCATCCAATGGCCGTCCCTGGGCTTGTTCGGGTGACATGTAGTGAGGTGTACCTATCCCGGTACCGGTTGCTGTAAGGCCAGTGGTATTGCTGCCTTCAATGATCTTGACAATACCAAAGTCAGACAGCATAGGCTGACCGGATTCGTTGATAAGGATATTGGCTGGCTTTACATCTCTGTGGACGATCTTATTGTTATGGGCATTGTCAAGAGATCGAGCGACACGTGCAATCATTGCACATGCTTCTTTCCAGGCAATCGGCCCATCATGCTTTTTCATGATGCTTTTTAGTGTGCCATTGGCGACATATTCCATAACAAGATATGGATAGCCTTCAAATTCACCAAAGTCCAGAATCTTAACAATATTGGGGTGAGATAATTGAGCATGCGCCTTTGCTTCACGCTCAAAGCGTTTCAGAAAATTATCTGTTTGTTGGTAGTCGGGTAGAATAACTTTTATAGCAACATTTCGCTCCAAGACACTGTCTTCAGCTTTGTAGACAGTTGCCATTCCACCTTCACCTAATTTTGAAACAATTCTATAACGGCCAATACTTTTTCCAATAAAATCTTGCATGATATTGTGTGCCTCCTAAACGATTATTGAATAATACCCCAGATTTGAACAGCCCCGTCAATGGAAGAAGTGACCAAAAATTTACCATCGGTCGAAAAATCCACATCCAGAACAGGGGCGTAATGGGTTTCAAGTGTAAGTAGAGGGCTTTCAATGTTGCTTGTGTTCCAAAGATGAATTTTATGATCTTCCCCTGCCGTGGCTATGATCCCTCCATCAGGAGAAATGCCAACCCCGTAGACTTTTCCTGTATGTCCGGTTAGCGAATTTTCTTCGCCCTTTGTATCAAGATGATCCCAGAAGATGGTTCTCTGGTTGTTGGTAGATAGCGCCAGCATATTCCCGGCAGGCAGAAAATCTTCGTCAAGGACAGTAGTGCTTCTTCGGATATTGCAGAATTCGCCTACAGCTTCTGGTGTTTGCAGCATGCCAATTTTCGATCCTGCGGCAAGCAAACTGCCATCAACATTGTAAACAACCTGGCAGTTGGCCTCAAACTCACTATTTAAGAATTCAAGTTCCTGGCCGCTTCTTACAGACCATAAAGTGAGTTTTTTGTTTGTAGATGCGCCCAAAAATTTATTGTCACCTAAGAAACTAACCGCTGTCTCAGATGAATATCCTTGCAATGTGGCAACACTCTTTTTGGATATTAGGCTGTAAATGGAAATTTCTTTTTCTGCTGTTTGAATGGCTATCTGATTCCCGTTACTAGAGAAAGGGTTTCCTCGGGGCAAAGTCCCTTCAGCACTTAACTCTATTCTTCCGTTTGATGTATTCCATACTTCTACGTGGTTTTCTTCAACATGGACAGCCAGGTATTTGGTATTTGGGGAAAACGTTAAGTGCGTGATTTTTTGCCAAAGAAATTCATTGCTTTTAATGATACTTTGGGAACCTACATCCCAAATAGCCATATATCCTTCTTCTGTGACGGAGATGAACTTGTTCCCGTCAGGAGAAAAAGCGATTTCAAAAATCTCATCAAGCGTTTTGTCAATATGTTCCGGATCTTTGGCTCCAGAAGTTTCCCAAAGCTCTTCACCTGTTGCCGCTTGCCACAAACGGATGGTTGAATCCGCTGCTCCTGACAGGATTAATTGCCCGTTGGGTGAAAAGGACAATGTGTTAACAGCTTGAACCAGTTTTCTGTCTTGGAGAACGGTTTCTGCTTTGTTTGTTTCAATATTCCAAAATTGCACGGTTGAATTTCTTAGGGCGGTTGCCAGGGTCTTTTGATCGGGTGAAAGAGCTAATTGGTGAACTTGTGATTTCCCGGTCATGGTGTTGATTTTATTCCCTGTATTGGTATCCCAGAGATTGATACGAAAATCTTCGGAACCTGTTATGGCGGTTGTCCCGTCGTCAGAGAATTGAACTGAATTGATAGGCAACAGGTGATCTGCTAATGTATATGCCAGGGTGCCGCTATCAACATGCCACAGCGTGGCCGTTTTATCTTTTGAACCTGAAAGAAGCATAGAGGAATCAGGTGAAAAGGAGAGGGAGGTGATTTCGCTTGTATGTCCTTGAAGTGTAGAAATAGTTTTTCCACTTGCGAAATCTATGATTTGAATTTGCCCCAGATTATCGCCAGCAGCAAGGATATTGCCATTGGATGAAATATCAATGGCGGTCATCCATGCATTGAAGTCCAGAATACGAAGGAGTTCGAGACTGCCAGCATCAAAGAAATAGACACCGTTAGAGGTTGAAGCAACGATTTGTGTATTGTCTGGCGACCAAACGACATCGGTCAGTTTAGGTCTTCCCCATCGAGCTAATTCGACCATTTGGTTCACATTTTGTGTTGTGATGGAAGAAAGAGATGTTGGTAATGATTCACCAGGAATGAGAGGATAGAGATCCGCTATCTGCACGATTTCTGTTGGTTCTGCTATTTGTTCAGTTGGTGGTATTGTTGCGGTAGGGTCAATGTCAGCGGGTGCTATTTCCGGGTTTGGGGTTGATATTATTTTTTCGGTAGGTGTGACTACGTTAATTGTTGACGTTACTACAGTTGCTGAAGTAAATCTTTTTGAACCTACCAAAATTCCAATGATTGCTAAAGCCAATATTGTGCCTGTAATGGCAAATATTTTGATCTTTCTTCCCCGGTGTTGTTTTGAGGCATCTTTGTTTTTCTTTAAAAATTTTTCCAAATCTTTGGCAAACAAAGCCATATCAGGATAACGTTCTTCAGGGTCTTTGGACAATGCTTTCATAATGATTTGGACAAGACCCAAGGGAATATTTGATACAAATTTCCTGGGATCAGGGGGAGGTGTTGTGACCTGCTTGATCACGATTTCCATCGGATTTTCAGCAGTGAATGGTTTTTGTCCTGTGATCAATTCGTAGAGGATGATTCCCAAAGAATAGATGTCTGCCCTGTGGTCAATGTTTATCCCTTTGCCTTGTTCGGGGGACATGTACTCCGGCCTGCCCATTCCAACTGTTGTGCTTGTGAAGTCGCGGGTTTCTTCATCTTCAACCAGGGCGACAAAGTTCAGGTCAGTAATGATTGGTTGGTCTTCATCAGTGAATAGGATGTTGTTGGGTTTGAGGTCGCGGTGAATGAGATTCTCTGAGTGGGCGTAGTCGAGTGCATGTGCAATTGGTGTGATGATCCGAACGGCTTCTTGCCAATGCATTGGTTGACCAATGCGATCCGCAAGCGAACCGTTCTTGATGTGTTCCATAACAATGAAAGGTGAGCCGTCCTGTTCACCAAAATCCAGAACTTTGATGATATTGGCGTGTGATAATTGTGCCAGGTCTTTGCTTGCCAATCTGAAATTGGCCTGGAATTCATTGGATAATTCTCTTCCCGGAAGGACCAACTTGATGACTACTTCTCTGTCAAGGCGAGGGTCTTTTGCAAGATAAACAACAGCGATCCCCGAGCGGGAAATCTCACGTATGATTTCATAACGACCAATTTGTTGAAATTGAGCTGTCACTATTGCGCTCCTTTTTTATTCGTGTCCCCAAATACGAACTACACCATCATTGCCTCCAACAGCAAGGAATTTTCCTTGCTTGGACACAGCAACAACATATTGATATTCTTCATAATTGGGGAATGAAATAATCGGGGTCAAACTGGAAGCATTCTTCAAGTAAAGATTATTCGTTTCTTGAGATGCAATGAAGACAGCTTCTTTGTCTGATGTCGCTCCGAGAAAAATTTGATTATCGTCCATAGGTTTAGGTTTTGGCGGATCGTTGTAATCCCATGGGAAGATCACTCCCTCTTCTTCACGGCTGTTATTGAGTTGTTTGACCAGAACGGTGGGACGGTCTAGATAGGGAATAAATTTGACGGTTATTAATGATTTCTCTTTCAAGGCGCAAATTTTCTTGATGTTGTCGTTGTAATCGTAAAGAATCCCGGCAGTAGAGAAAACCGCTAGCACATCATTTTGTGGGGAGTAATACACTCCGCAACCTGCATTATGACCGCCGTGAGTTTGTAGTCTAAAGAAGGTGGATACGTCCCAGATGATTGCGTCGTATAAATTTCCTGACATAAGGAAATTTCTATCAGGCGAGAAATAGACTTCATGATTGGGTTGATAACCACTTAGCGAGGCAGCTAATTCTCCAGATTCCAGATTCCATACGGATAACGTACCTTCTTCCCATGCAACGGAGGGATCCGTTACCGTAACAAGGTATAAATCGTCTGGTGAAAAGGCGATTCCCTCTGGTAAATAACCAGGGAAAGAGTATTTGATTGCACCTTTTTGCATATCCCACAGTCGAACAGTATTGTCGATGGAGCTTGCTGCTAACCAGTTCTCATTTTGAGAAAATTCCAGGCGATTGATCGTTTGAATATTTTCATCCAAAGAGGATTGCTTTTTTAATTCAGGAACACTCCAGGTTTGCAGATTTTCTTGTTTTGATGAGGAAAGTAATTCATCGCCTGAAGATGAAAATGCGAGAGTACGGACCCCGTCTGGATGACTTTCTATTGAGGCAATTTCTTCCCAGTTTGCAATATCCCACAAAGAAATAATGCCGTTTTCCATGCCAGCTGCCAGGAATTTCCCATCAGGGGTGATTGCAATGGAATTAATATTAGCTCCAGCATTGAAGGTATTTAACAAGCGGCCAGATGTTTCCCAATAGCGTACGTACCAATCTTTCCCGCCCGAAGCGATGTTGTTCCCATCAGCGGTTAGGAGAAAGGTGGTGATTTCAGCATTGGTGGGAAGCAATTCTTGAAGTTTGCTGGTTGAAAGATCCCAGGTGCTAAAACCTTTGCCCCCGGAAGCTGTCAGGTAGCGGTTATCGGGTGAAAAAGCAATATCAGTAACTTCCCCAAATTGAGCATTTTTGAATACAAGTTTTCCAGTTGAATATTTCCAAACATTGACAACACCATTTGAGAAGCCAGCCGCTAATGATTCGCCGTTCTTTGATAATGCGAGACTGGTTATCTGTGGTTTGGTTTCTCCACCGATGACCCCCACATCTTCAGGAGAAGAATAAGTATAGGATCTTTTCTTTTCTCCGCTTGCGGCATCCCACATTGTGATTGTGTTTTGTAAGCTTCCTGATATGATTTCAGAACCGTCTTCTGAAAAAAGGATGGCGTTGATCCAATCGGGGGTGTCGATGAATAATTCCAGATCGAAATCTGATGTGTTATATAAGAATATTCCTGCTGTACCAGCTAAAGCTATCGTTTTGTCGTCTTCCGACCATACCGCATCATTGATATCTCCAATGCCCCAGCGGGATATTTCTCTCATTCCGCTTGAGCTAATTCCAGATTGCAGTTCAGGTAATGGTTGATCAATCAATAGAACCTGGTTGCTTGCTGTTTTTTCAGTGGGTTCCTCTGATTTTGGTGTAGCAGTTGGTTGTACTTGAGAGGTTGGGGTTGATTGTATGGCACTGGGCGCAGTTGTTGCAGTCATTAATTGGGGAGTGGCAGTAATGTATACAAGCTGGATTTGAGGTTGAGGAGAAGGTTGTGCTATTCCCAGATATGATTTGATGCTTGCTTGCATATTCCCTGGATTTATGAACCAGGAAGCGGCACCAAGTGCAAGAACAGCCAATAAGCTTAGACCTACAACCAATGCCGGTTTCTTTTTTCGCGTTTCCAGCATCGTTTGTGTGTTCTTCAGGCCAGTCTTATTTCCTTTTGCCAGTTCATCAAGGGCATTGGCCAAGTCAGCCATTTTTGAAAATCTTTTGTCGGGGTCTTTTGCAGTGGCTTTGAGGATGACAGATTCAACAACTTTTGGAATATCCTTGCGAATTTTTCTCGGTTTGGGGAATGAATCCGTTACTTGTTTGATCACGACACCCATTGGGCTTTCTGCCGAATAGGGTTTTTGCCCAGTGATCATTTCAAAGAATACAACACCAAGAGCATAAATGTCGGCACGTTCGTCGACATCCTTTCCCATACCCTGTTCTGGAGACATATAATCAGGTGTTCCAACACCTACTCCGGTGCTTGTTTTTGCTTCCTCTTCGTTTTCGATGAGTTTAACAATGCCAAAGTCAGAAATTTTTGGTTGATTGTCTTCATCCAGCAGAATATTTGATGGTTTTATGTCCCGGTGGATGATTTTCTGATTATGAACGTATTCAAGTGCTCTGGCAAGAGGGGACAATAATCTGGCTGCTTCTTCCCATGGTAAGGGAGCCTCCATACGGTCTTTGAGTGTTCCTGCAGGAACAAACTCCATTACCAGGTATGGTTGTCCATCTTCCTCACCATAATCAAGAATCTTCACAACGTTGGTGTGCGATAGTTGTGCAACGGCCCTGGCTTCAAGATTAAATCGTTCAAGAAATAATTCAGAATGTTGCTTGGATGGAAGGATAACTTTCAGTGCAACATTGCGCTCCATGCGGTTATCATAGGCATTGTAAACTGTGGCCATGCCCCCAGCTCCTAATTCTTCGAGGAGCGTATACCTTCCAAGTTTTTTTCCAAAAATTGTGTTCATTTTAGTGAACCCCCCAAATGTGGATCGTGCCATCCAAACTTGTTGTTGCGATCAATTTATTATTTGGTGAGAACTGTACAGATGTTGGTGGAGATTCATGTGCTGGAAGATTAAGAATTTCTTCCTGTGTTTCTAGTTCCCAAATGTGAATTGACTTGTCGCTGACCCCAGCCATGATTAGATCTGTGTTTGTTGATGCATCAACACATAAGGCATCGTATCCCATAATGGAGGTCAGGCCAGGATTACCGGGATAATTTTCAATTTTTACCATACTTGTTCCGCCGAAGATAACAACTGAACCAGAAATATCCATGCTTTTTACCCAGGAAGGGCGGCTTATTGTGCATAACGTTCTTGGATTACTGAAAGTCAAGTGATGGAGTGCATTGCCTATTGCCAGGCTTTCTCCAGATACGGAGTGGGTATAAGTACATCCCCCGTTCACAGTGGGCGTTGTGATGACTTCCAGACCTGTACTCATACTCCAGACTTTAAAATCTTTACCGCTCCCAGCGGCCAGGTATAGGTCGTTTTTTGAAAAGGTGATATTGAATATATTGTTATGCCCGCTAAGTGTGTATTTCAACTCTCCTGTATTTGTGTCGTATACAGTTACAGTGCTTTTATTAGCTTTCAATGCAAGGAGTTTATTGTTATTAGAAAAACTTTGTCCCTGGATCAGATAGCCGGGGATAGTGTGGCGTATTTCTCCTTTTTGAACATTCCATATTTTTGTCATACCATCCAGAGATTGAGAAGCTAACATGGTTGAATCAGGAGAAAAGGCAAGAGCTTGATTGAATTCGCCATATTCATCCAATTTGTTTAGTTGTTCTCCTGTTGCTGCATCAAATAAGACTACCTTGTTATCCCATAAGGCGGAGGCTAGAACGGTTCCATCAGGGGAGAATTTGACATCATGAACATAGTTATAGCCTTTTTCCAAAGAAAGGGGCATGGATTCGTTTTTCGCTGACCATATTTGTTTTAGTGATTGTACATCCCAGACAGATACGGAACCATTTAATTCTCCAACAGCGATTTGCTGGTTGTTTGGCGCAAATGAAATACCCATAATTGGAGAAGCCATGCCCCGCACTGCCGGTAATGGTTGTCCGGTGGCTATGTCATACAACTTCACCAATCTTTCACCAGCCACTGCTGCTAGTAAATTCCCATCTGGAGAGAATGTCAGGCTCGAGACAGGTCCAGGAAAAGCCAAATTCATTTGTTGTTGACCATCTGTAACATTCCATATCTTTACAGTATTGTCAGATGAACCAGATGCAACCAATTGCCCGTTTGGGGAAAACGCTACAATTTTCACACCTTTAAGATGACCTTCCAGGGATTGTAAGACTTCTTTGTTTTCTACATCCCAAATTTTGACTGTATTGTCTTCTGAGCCGGAAGCGACTAGTGTGCCGTCAGGAGAAAATGCTAAGGAATTTATTTCTTGAATGTGCCCGCCAAGAGGTGAAAAGCTGTCTTGATTAATGCCCCAGGTTTGAATAAGTCCTGCACGCGTACCGGTGATCAGCATTTTTCCATCAGGTGAGTAGGCAACTGCGTTGACCCAATCTGATGTGTCATAGAAGTGGATGAAGTTCAAGGAAGAATCAAAACTGAAAGCGCCAATTGAGGTGCCAAGGACAAATTGTTGATTATCGGGTGACCATGCAAATTGATGGACTGCTCCTAATCCCCAGCGAGCTAAATGGACTATATTTTCTACGTTATCTGCTTCGATATCTTCCCTGATGGTTGGCAGTTGGTTGTCAAATATCACAGGAAGATTATCAAGCCTGGGTTGTGAAGTTGGCGTTGGTAGTGTTGTTGGTTTGGTTGTTTTCGTAATAATGGGCGTTGGCGGTATTGTTGGACTTGGCATTTCGGTGGGCGGCGCCATTGAAACAATGGGCGTTTCTGTATTTACCAATGCGGTGACTTCAGTATCTTTTTTCTGAAAAAATCGCATGCTTAGTACGCCACCTGCTATGAGTAAGACAGCCGCAATTATCCAAATGGGAGATAATCTGGTTTTCTTCTGTTTAATTTCACGTTTCGCTTTTTGCCAACGTCCTTTCTGGATCGATTTCAAGGCTTCCAGAAAAGTAGTGCCTGATTGGTAGCGTCTATTGGGAAAAAAGCTGATTGCTTTACGAATTACTTTCCTTGATGGTTTAGGAAGTGTGTTGTATTCGATAGGGAAGATGTTCATCTGGGCTTGAATTCGGTTGAAAAGACTTTCAAGAATTGAAGTGTTGCTGAAAGCTCTTTTTCCGCTGATCAACTCTGTAAAAATCATTCCAAGGGCATAAGTGTCTGTTTGTTGGGATACCTTCTTTTGAAGTATTTGTTCAGGAGCAAGATAAGCATGTTTGGTAATTTCAAGCCAGTTTCCAGGAATCTGTTGAGATATGTACCTGGTTGTCAAGTGCTCGATTCCAAAATCACAAATTGTGATCTTGTTGGTTTCATCAATAAACAAACATTGTGGATTGAGGTTACCGTGAATGACATTGGCTTGATGACAGGAACTCATAGCCTCAGCAATCGGGACAAGAATAGTTGATGCAGCAACGGGGTCGATTTTCTGATTGTATCGTTTTGAAAAAATGATTTTGGGGACAAAATCCCAGGCAATATACAACAATTTTTCTGAACCGGCGATTTCTAAAATTGTGGCTATATTAGGATGTGCTACGCTTTGAAATTCAACCGCACGCATTTTTAGTTTGTCTACAAATTGTTGCGAATACGCAAATTCAGAAGAGAACACTTGAAGCATGATCTTTTTGTCAAGCGATGTATCAAAGGCTTTGTAGAATGTGAACAGGTCTGTTTGGTGTATCTTTAACAGAAATTGATAATGAGAAATTTCTTTTCCTACCAATTTTGTTGAAGAAAATTGGGATTGAGTTGATTCAGAAACCATTTGTTTACCTCGTTACTATACCCCAGAGACGTACGATGCCATCAGATGAGGCGGATCCCAGCCACTTACCGTCCGGAGAGAATTGCAGAGCTTCTACTCCTGCATAACAGCCATCCAGGGTGATTATCGCTTGTCCGTTGTTTGCATCCCATACGGTGATGCTTGCATCAGTTGAACCTGATGCTACTAAACGGCTGTCCGGGGAAATAGCGATGGCACGTATTTCGTGATATGAGGGAGAACGCCAGATGCGATCCGATGTTTTTGCATTCCATAATTCCAACAACCCATCTGAATTTGCAAAAGCAAGCAGGCTTTGATCGGTGTTTGTTGTGGCAAGGTTGACTTCACCCCGGTCAAGCATGGAACATATCCAGTCCGTTGCGGTATTTTGATTTTGAAATACGCTGGTTTTGGTGAATAATGCCAAAAATTCATCATCATGTTGGGCTGATAAAAATCGGCAAGCAGAAATGCGCCCACTTTTTTGGTAGAGTTCCGATTTTGCGGGCACATCCCAAACCTTGGTTTGATTAATGGTTGATGCTGCCAGGAGATTGCCTTCCCGCAGGAAGAGAACATTAGCCCCTCTGGGATATTCTCCCATTACAGTAATATTTTTACCTGTTTTTACATCTACTGTTTCCATGTAGTATTCAACAGGGGAAGCGATGGTCAGAAGGTCGCTGTTAGGGCTGAAAGGATTTCCTCCTGGAAGAATGCGTCTAAAACTGTTGACGATTTGGCTATTTGGTATACGCCATAGAGTTGTAAGCTGGCGTATTCCTCCTGTAGCGAGGTGTTTATTGTTAGGAGAAAAAGCAATTTGGTTCAGGTGATCGAATTCGATCCTGATTGACTTTGTAACAGTCCCTGCTTCTCGATTGTAAATAGCTAAATACCCATCCCAGGTAGAGAATGCTATCATTTTTTCATTAGTTGAGACTGCCTGATGACGGAAGTATTCAAAATTTCCACCTAAAGCATCAGCAATATCTCGCACCGGTCTTTTTAATAGGTGTATGGCGTCCTGGGATTCTTGAGAACCATGTACAGAGGTTTGATAGAATTTTCCGTAATCAGAGAAATAGAACAGACTGGTTCCGTGTTGGTCGAATTGAAGGCTCCACACTCCAGTGGGATTCACAATGGGTTCGTTACGTAATTGAAAGGATGTAATTGACCATTGGCGAATGATGCCATCTGCTCCGCCGGAAGCGATATATTCACTATCGGGGGAGATCGCGACGGACAATGCTGAAGCAGGGATCGGGAATTCTTTCAGTGACGTGCTGCTGGCTACATCCCATAACTTGACTAAACGATCATTGGCGCCTGTGACCAAAAATCGTCCATCACGGCTTACGTCAATGCTGCGGATTGGTTGTGAATGCGCAACGATGGTTTTTATTTCTGTGCCATCATACACATTCCACATTTTCACTGTACGGTCAAATGAGGCAGAGAAAAGATAACGATTGTTGGTTGAAAATATCAGGTCAGAAACTTTTCCTGTATGGCCTGTAAGTGTTGTTTGGATTGTTTCCGCATACACATCCCACAACAAGACGTCACCTTGATGTAATCCAATTGCCAAAAAGGCTCCGTCAGGGGAAAACTCTACACTATCTGCCCAGTCCCCGGTGTTGATGAAGAAAGGATTTGACAGGTCGGTTGGTTTGAAAAGGTAAACACCGGATGAAGTTGCCAGGGCAATTTTGGTGTTATCAGGATGCCATGCGACCTGTCCAAATTTTCCCATACCGAGCCGGGAAATCTCTTGTATTTGGTCTGCATTTTCTGGTTGGATGACTTCGATTTGTTGGGGGGCTGTTTGCCCCATAATGATTGGGAGTTGCTGGGACTGTACTTCCTTCACATAAGATGGTGTAGCTTCTATGGTCGGTGATGGATAAAACAGTGGAGTAGTTGGAAAAGGAGTTGGTTCAGATGTTTTTGTCGCTTGCTGTATGGCAGTTGGTTCAATCTGGGTAGCGGGAGTATTCGTAGTGGTGTCTTTACTAGCTAACTTCTGGATAGCAGGAACATTCTGATAGAGTAGGAAACTGGCAATAGCGAATACAGCAAGAATTGCACCTATGCCAAAAACGCGCAAGGTGGTTTTGAATTGTTTGCTACGCGGCAGTTTTTTACGGACCGCGAGGGGGAGGGGGGCTTTGGCTCTTCTATTTTGAGTAAGATTGTTCAGCTCATGTGCAAATTCTTCCATACTTTGGAAGCGATATTTCTTGTCCGTAAGCAATGCTTTTTGGAGCAGACGGATCGCATGAGTTGGAAGTTTGCTGTGCACATCTTTCGGCCATGCAGGATTGCAATGCAAACGCTGCGCAACCTCTTGCATTGAATTGCTGCCGGGAAAAGGCTTGGTGCCAGTCGATGCCACGAACAGTAAAACACCCAGGGCATAGATATCAGATTGCAGTGTAATTTCTTTCCCCGTGATCTGCTCTGGCGATAGATAATCCAGGTCGCCTGTTCCAAAGTTGAGCATTTCCTGGGGCATTTGACGGCGGAGCTCATCCTGAAGCAGATCATAGAAACCGTAGTTTGCCAGACGGATTTGATCATCATTGATCCTGATCGACTGGTCAGTAATTTGTCCATGAACGAAATCGTTTTGATGTAGATAGATCAAGGCTTCCGCAGCCGGCTGCAAAACCTGGGCGATTTGCTGAATGGATTGGGGATTGGCGGTGAAATCGGCAAATGAATGGGACGGGAAGCTTTCCAAAACCAGGTAAGGTGAGTCTTCGAAAACACCTTGATCCATGATCTTTAGCAAGTTTGGATGGTCCAGAAAAGATAGTTGTCCTGCCCGTTCTGTAAAAGAACTTAAGAAAGTTTGAGAACATTGCAGGTCAGGTAATATTCGCTGCAGCCAGACTGGTTGCTGCGTTCTTTCGTCTTCAGCGGCGAATACTACCCAATACGGTGTTTTTTCAACCAGATCACCGATCTTATAGTGTTCTATTTGTTGCGGTTGTTCAATCCCCATACGGTTTGCCTTCTTGTTTATTGAAGCTTTTGATCCTGTGTAATTACCTGAGCCATAATCCCAGATAATCGTCGACGTTATTATCTGTTAATTGAATGGTGTTTTCTCCATCAATATCTATAACAATTAGTTCATAATCCCCATTTAAGTATTCGGAATAAACAATAGATTTTCCATCTGGTGACCAGGCAGGGTAATCTTTATTTGTCATTGTGTTAGTAATGCAAGAAACTTTTTGATCATCAACCGTAACATAGCAAATTTGTGAAGTTTCTTTCGATTCGCGTTTTCCTAGAATGAAGGCGATCTTTTCTCCATCAGCGGACCATGCTGGGTGATAAGCGTCTTTTCCAAAAGAATTTGTAAGTTGAATTTCTTTATGTGTATCCATATTGTGTAATATGATTTCATAATTGGGTGATCTGAAAGATTCATAGACGAATGCATCGCCATTAGGGGACCAAACAGGATAGTAATCTGCGTGATTGGTATCAGTATTGCCACCCGGATAATAGATACTACTATATCCATTTGTGCAATACGCACAATACAAAGAGTATGAGTAACAGTTTGGGCGACTTAAATAGTCATTAAGAGCTCCAAGTGCGGGGGAACAAAGCTTTTGGCCTTTTGTGTACGTTGTAAGAAGATTACCATTATAGTCATCACATAATCCACTACAATAAGAAATGTTATCGGATTCATCAATGATGGTGATCCTTTCACCATCAAGTATCTCAATCCTAAAATCGTTGTAATTAATTGCTGATTCTGAAATTGTTGCTATTTCTTCAGAATTTTCTAAATCATCAATATTTATGGTGTTCACATTTGAACCTGACAGATATACAATTTGTCCTGTACCACCACCGATAGGCGTAGGCTGAATTGTGGCAGTGGGAGTAAATGTAGGAAGCGACGTTTTTGTAGGAAATGGAGTAGCTGTTTGTGTAGTTTCTACTGCAACTGCGAGATCTGATTGACTGTTTTGCATTATTTCTTTGCTTTGGAAGGGTTTACCAATGATGAACCACAAAGCGATTGTACAAACTATCAGGGAACCTCCAAAGATGATTCCAGTACGTTTGGACTTGGGGGTGGTGGGGGACGTTGATTTCTTTGAGCTACTGTAGGATGTTGTTGTTTGTGTTTGCTTGACTACTGGTTTGTCACTAGAACCAGCTAGTGGTTGTAGTGTGTCATAGGTGGTATCCAGATTGTGATTATCTATCGCTCCGTTTGAATTTTCTGCAGTGTTAGATTCTGGATGAATCAGTGCATCAGATAGCCTTTTGTTAAAAAGGTGCATGTCACAGCGTTCTTCAGGTTTCTTCGATAATGCCTTTAGCAGTAATTGTTCAACTGCTGAAGGCAGCTCAGGAATCTTTTCGCGCGGATTCGGAAGTGGATCGGTGAGGTGTTTGAATACCACTCCCATAGGGGTGTCGGCGGTATAAGGCTTTTGCCCCGTGATTAATTCATACAGCACAATTCCAAAGGAATAAACATCAGCACGCCCATCAATTTCTTTCCCCATTCCCTGTTCAGGTGCCATGTATTCTGGTGTGCCGATGCCTACGCCAGTTCCAGTTAGGGTTTGCGTTTCTTCCAATTCCAAAATTTTGGCAATGCCAAAATCTGAAAGCATGGGCTGCCCGCTTTCCGTGATGAGAATATTGGAGGGTTTCAGGTCACGATGAATGATTTGATGCTGGTGAGCATACTCAAGTGCTTGTGCCAGAGGGAGGATTAATTGAACAGCTTCCCGCCAGGGAACAGGCTGCCCCAGTTGCTCTTTCAGGGAGCCGCCCTGGATGTAGGGCATTACAAGATAGGGAGATTCTTCGTATTCGCCGTAGTCGATCACGCCCACGATATTGGGATGGGTCAGGCGGGCCAAGACTTTAGCTTCGCGGTCAAAGCGTTTCAACACACGTTCCAGTACTTCTGGCGGAAAAGCGCTGCGGCGGATGATCTTGATGGCAACATCGCGGTCAAGGCGAGTATCAAGTGCTTTGTAGACGATTGCCATGCCGCCCTGACCGAGTTGTTCAACAATTTGGTAGCGATCAATAGTGAGGCCAATAAAATCTTTCATTGTTATTCCTTTTTGAATTCCACCCTGAGATGATCCGATGATCTATGGTTGGGTATCTTCTAAATTTGAATTGGTGCTGTCTTTCGAGAATGACCGCCCTTTATCACAGGCAATGATTACCGAGATATTATCAGGCCCCTGATTGGCATTTGCAAGTTCCACCAGTTTCTTTGTCGCCTGTTTGGGTGGATATTCGATCGCGACGGCGTGGATGATGGCTTCGGGGACTGGTCCCCACAGTCCATCTGAGCACATGAGGAGAATATCATCCTTGCCAAAGGGTACTTTTGCCAGGTAGGGCTCCACGCTTTCACGGCGGGCAGTGAGGGACATGGTAAGTACGTTGCGCTTGGGGTGAGTGAGGGCTTCCTGCTCACTGAGCAGGCCTGCGCGCACCTGGTCAGCAACAAAGCTGTGGTCCCAGCTTACCAGGCGTATCTCGTTTTGGTTGATGAGGTAAATATGGCTGTCGCCGACATCGCTGAGGTACAACGTATCATCCTGGATAATGGCAGCCACGACGGTTGATCCCATCCGCGCCAGATCTTTGTTCTTGCTTGCAGCAGCTTTGATGGTTTTGTGTGCTTCAAGGATGCCGCTTTTCAGGACTTGCAAGGGATTTGCATTTGCAGGTGCTTTGCGATATACAGTCCCCAATTTGTTCACGACGATATGGGATGCATTTTCACCGCCGCGGTAACCGCCCATGCCGTCCGCAAGGACGAACAGGGGCGGGCGGTTGCCAAACAGGCCAGTTTTAACCACAGCCAGGTAATCCTGGTTGGCTTTGCCCTGACGTTTGCGGCCAACATCTAATGCTGTGCCGATCTGTAGCATGATATTCCCCTTTAGAGTTCGGTTGTGCGGTCGATATCGACTTCGGTTGAATCCTGGTCTGGCTGTTGCTGGTCTATTTGCGCTTGCAGGGCGCTAATGTCCAGGCCATCTACTGTGGCATCGCCATCTGCTTCTGGTTCAACAGGCTGCGGGCGAATAAAGCGCACTTTGACGCGAGTACCAATCTGGATTTCATCGCCATCTTGCAGGGTTCGGATCTCATTCTCGCCGATTT
>Ga0334889_1001883_pt1 | contig 25626 bp, 18 predicted proteins | sample GraSluR1_MG_2_FD_207222 | JGI IMG/M metagenome (GOLD analysis project Ga0334889, IMG submission 207222) | Sludge microbial communities from methane-producing bioreactor in Wageningen University, Netherlands - Granular Sludge_8_08-R1 | ecosystem: Engineered > Bioreactor > Anaerobic > Unclassified...
ACCGTGCCAAGCGGGGAGATGTCGATTTCGCCGGATGTCCCCATGGTGAAAGCGGACGAAAATACACTCCAAGGCCCCGAACCGGATTTTGAGAGAACCGTAACTTTTATCGAGTCACCAACGTTTTGTGTCCATTTAACATGGCCCCAATTATCGGTTCCAGTAGGATGCCAGCTGTGTGCTACGGGTTGACCGGTTATAACTCCGCTATCGGCGTCCTGATTGGAGATTAGGAGAAAATCGTCCCAATAGGCTGTACCCTGAATGGAGTTGCCGAGGAGTTTTGTTCCAACCGAGAACATTGTGATTTGCGAAAGACCCCCTGCGCTCCATGAACCTCGCCATACGCCGTCAACATATAAAACCGATGTGTTGGCCTCGAGATCGAATTCGATTTCGTAGAGGTGCCAGAGGGAATCCATCGAAGTGTGAACAACTCTGCCTGTTCCGTCCCAGAATTTAAGGGTATCGGCTTTGCCATAAACAACGAGGCCTGTTGTGAAAGAGCTTGTATATGCAGAGCCAGTATGAAGGCCGATGAATTCCATCGCATCGCCTGAAGACGGCCCGAATATTTTCGCGTAACAACGCATAGTTCCTTTTGTGATAGGCTCGAAGGTCTGCCATGCGCCGGCATAGGCCGAGGTGTTTCTATCACGAACGCGAAGACTGTAAGTTCCGGAGACCTGCCGGCGGTCTTCGAGGGTTATCTCGATGTTTGAGCCGCCGTCGTAAGTGTTCCAGACAGCCCATGCTTCAGATTCGGAGGCATATTCCATATCGTCGTCGATGAGTGTTACCGCACCCTGAAGGAAGACAGAATTGTCCTCGACGCCAAGGTCGGTGATGTCGGAGACGAGGAACTGGGCGTCGGTGGTTTGGTGCCAGTCATAGGTGGTCAGACCGTTATCGATTGTGATGCTTCGCGGCAAAGACCATGGGCCGGAATGGAAGCTGTCTTTGGCGCGAACACGCCACCAATATGTTGCACCGTTCGTCATCGCGCCTTCGCCCTGGCTGTTAACTGTATAATTACAGTTTCCGGTGCCGGCAAGCCGGGGGACAATCGGGCCGAAACCCGTGGAGTTGCTTTCGCTGTCGATTGTAATAGCCGATGTGAAATTCGGGTTATTCGCCCATTGAACCTCGAAATGAAGATTATCGCCATCGGGATCGTTCGGGACTGCCCATGTTAAAGTGGGCATCCCGTGTTGCCATCTGGCGTAGTTATACGGGCCAATTAGAACCGCGGTTTCGGGTGGATAATTGACCTCGCCGAGAGCTGTTAGCACGAATTTAGCCTTTTTACCCGTGTTGAATGTTAACTCGAAGGGGACGAAAACACTCTCGCCCACAGCGGGTGAAATATAAACCTGAAAAGGAACTCCAGCTGTAACAACGGCTCCCGCGGAAATATTCGCGAAGGTCGATGTATTGCCGATTATCGTTACAGCTGGATGCCAGCTGGATAGTGTCGCGGACACGCTTGTTGCGGTTCCGGAGCCGAGATTGCGTGCGTTGACATAGAGGTTTACTGTGCTTCCGGTCTCGATAAATTTCCCTCCGGTATTTCCCCAATAGGCGAGTTTCACGGCGGGCAGGCTTGTGGAGCTGTTAATGAATTCCGACCAGATGTTGCATTCGGTGATGTCGAGGTTGCTCCATGAGCTTGATGCAGTGCCGGTTGGAATATAGCCCATAATTCCTGCGGCTCCGCTATAGCCGTTCTGATGGCTTCGGACGAGGGGTTTACCGGGTGCGGGGATTGGATAGCCTTGAGCGGCTTTTAGCGCTTGAGCCGCGAGATCGACTGCTGAACCCGCTCCGCCGATGTTTCTGCTGTCGATTTCATCCGCGAAATCGTAAACATCGACGAGATTACTTCCCCAGTCCCGGGCGGCGGTGATAGCGTTTGTAACGTTTGTGTTGCTTTTACCTCCGGCGAGAATAAGCTCTCTGGCGAAATCGGCTATGGCCATTTGGTAATCGTTGTGGTCATGGTCGAGACGGACTCCGGACATCGTAACACTGCTACTTGTGTAGTATGTAGCGTATTCATCGATAATCCAGTTGATAAGTTCCTCTTCTGTGCAGTATGGATTAGCTGTCAAAGACACTAAGAAATCATAGTCCCAGCCCTGCCCCGGGACATTCGCTTCGGAATGGACAAGATAATCGGCATACCCCATTGTCTCGTATTCGATTTCGAGCATTCCGACGATACATGCATCGAATCCGACGACATTTATCGTTTTGCCGAGGTGATCGCAGATTTGGGACATCATGTTCGCGTATTCGCCGTTGGAGAAGCCGATTCCGGAGCCATCGCCGTTGGTGTCGTCCCAAATGATTGCTTTGAATGGTTCCGGCGAAGGTCTCGCCCATCCCCCACCGTGGTTCCAAAGGACGAGCATATACCTTTCGGCGGGGTAATTATCGATCGCCCAAATGGCGAAATCGCGAAGAACATTGGGATTCTCGGAGTTAAGGTCTCCAAGGTCGGCAATAAACCCGGCATCGATACGGTTGTTGGATGAATTGCCGGATTGAATGCGGTATCTTCGGACGGTTGACCAAGTGCCGAGGTAGTCATTGTAGCCGCCATAGGAGGCTTTTCCGTCGATCTGACAAATGATATTAACCTCGGAGGTCGAGCCTGCGCGTTCCATCTCATCAACATCACCGTTAACATAACCGGAAAGATTATTATCGGCTCCGATATAGACCATGACAGTCCATTCCGCGGCGATGGTATTAAAGGGCAAAAGCAATGACAAGATTAACGCTAACAGGGCGGCGAATATTTGGCGAAGCATAGTGGTCTCCAATTCGTAAGTTGAACAACTTCAAACCACTTGCTACTTCCTCATGTTCCTCCTAAAGTATCTTAATTAGATTATACGCATGTTCGCTATTTTTTCAAGGGCAAAAATTCACTTTTTTTGTTATCGCATAATCGGTTATATTTCAAAGGCATAGCGTATTATGACTGGCGATAATACAAGTTATCGACTCAATTTGCGAAACTCGACGGCGATTTTTCGAAATCTGTTTTGCAGGGCGGACAGCAGAAAAAGTAGCGCTTGCCGTCGTAATCCGAATAGGTCGTGTTCGCTGTAACGATGCCTTTTTTGCCCATCACGGGACAAAGATAGCTAAGTCCGTCGCCATTCTGTTCGATGATATTTCCCGGAACAACAAAACCGCGTCTCAGGGAGGCTTTGAGCTTGTCTTCCCCTTTGCATGACGGGCAACAATGGTAATATCTCTTATTGCCGAGCATCGTGAAGGGGGTTTTATCGTTCACGATGCCGGAATTGCCTGTGGCCGGGCAGGTGAAATGCTTGCCCTCGCCGTCGATTAGCCAGACATTGGCCTCGATGACGGTGCTTTGAGGAACAGGTGCGGTTTCGGAATGGCCGTGATCGCAGGATTCGCCGTGGACATGGTCTGCGGGTGAAGATGGCCTGCTTCGGGCAGATTCTGCTGTGTGGGCATGTCCTTCGTGATCGGTATCATCGGTTTCTGTATAAGAGTTTCCGGCTTTCTCTACTAAACCGCCGTAACCCGCGCCCATAAGAACATTGCCGGGAAGGCCGAAATGATAAACCACACTGGCCATATAATTTCTCCCAACCAGCGGACCGTAAACGAGTTCGGTTGAAACGCCCGATGCGAATGGGTCTGCGGTGCCCTGAAGGGGCGAAATGGATTGGATTTCGTCGAAGATATTCCAAATCCCGAAGGTGAAAGAGATTGGGCCTGTTCGGAATGTCGCGGCTATGTCGTGGATGGAGAAGGAATTCGAGCGTGAGACGCCGAAGGAGTTTTCCGGCAGATCCTGCGGGCCGAAGAGTGTCGAGTTCGTCCAAATTTTGAGACCGTCAATGCCTGCGATGTCTTTCCAAACGAATTTTGCGAAACCTCGCCACTCAGGCGTAAAAGGCAGAGTCGAACGAACGCCGAGCAGTTCGGTTTGCGATTTTGTAAGTTCGCTTCCCGCCTGAAGGGTTATCCCTCGCGCCCAGTCCATCGATCCCTGAAGGTGAATTGATGAGACCTCGGTTGGGCCGTCGGCATTAATATAGGTAAGAGCGCCGCTTTCGTCGGAGATCGGCACGATTCTTCGCGAGATACTTGAATAAGAGCCGCCGCCGGCAATCGTGAGGATATTTGTGCCAAAGAGTTTGCGCCATTCGGAGCCGATTGTAGCGGCATAGCCTCTTTCGTTTTGAAGCTCTGCCGGCACGATAACCGAGATCGATTGATCGTATCCTTCCATAAGGTCTTGGACGGAAGGGCGAAATCTTCCGCCGCTTCCGTAGGAGGCAAGCATTATCAACTCGCTGGAGATATCCCATTTAAGAGATAGCCTTGGGAAAAGGTTCCATTCGCGACTTTCGGTGCGTTTCGAATCGCTGTCGAGGCGAAGACCAGCTTTCACAGTTAGTGGGATTGCTGGATAGAATTCGTCCTCGGCGATGAACGAGATTCGGTCGTCTTCGCTATCGAGCCTGCCCTCGTTGCCGGGGGAAGTGTCTTCGATGGTCTCCGCTCGGTATTCTGCGCCTATGGAGAACTTTGTGGCGAGGATATCTCGATTCCATCTTCCGCGAAGAGCATATCCGCTTTCATTGACGATAGTATGACCATCTCCGACAATCTGATCGAGATCTACATCCGCAACTGTTCCCGATAGCGACATTTTGCCTGTGGCGAGGGGCATCGAGAAATCGAAACTTCCCTCGTAGCGCTGTGTTATGACCGAGCGAATCCAATGAATGCCGTCGCCGAAAACCTCGCGGTCGAATCCAATCATTCCGCCAAGGCGGTTTTCGCGGATAAACAGCCCCGTGACATTGCCGCCGTAGGAATGACTATTACCCAAAGACAACCGGACACGTCCGAAAGAGCGCTCATTTTTCGGCGATTCCGACCAGCCGTCGCCGTCGCGGTCGAAAGCCGAAGCTGAGGCCATATCGAAAGCTGATGCTACGCCGATTCCGCCGATTTTTGTGGCAAGTTCGCCCTGAAGCTGATTTCCACCAACAGAGCGGTAATAGGCGGCGATGGAACCTTCGGGTATTTCGCCGTTTGGTTCTCGGGTTTGGATATCGAGATGACCGCCGAGGGCTTTAGCTTGGCTGTATGCCGAGGATGCACCCTTTTTGACCTCCATTCGGCTGATGCCTATCGCCGGATATGAATAGAGACGATAGTTGCCTGCGAGCCCGCCGATTTCGGGGATACCGTCGAGGGTGATTTCTGTGTATCCTCCGGGTAGGCCGAGAAGACGAAGCTCTGCGCGGGAATCGAGAGCACAGCAAACCTGAATATTCGCACCGATTAATCCCTGAAGTAAATCGCCCAAAACAACAGCTCCGGCATCGCGCCTTTCGATGATATCGACATTTCCGACAAAATCGCCGTCGATATTCCTTCCGCTTCCGGAGGCCACCTCCTCGACGACGACCTCGCCGCCCATAATCGCTCCTGTGCGAAGGGAGATTTGGTTTCCTGTCGCCGAAGTAATCAGGAATGTATCCGGCTCGAAGGAGATATGGGTAACGAGGATTCGCACGGGAAGGCTCTGTCCGCCGATTTCGAGAGAGAATTCGCCCTGAAGGTTTGTTACGGCTCCGGTTGTGCCTTCGATAAGCTTGATATGCGCACCGGGGATATTCTCGTTTGTTTTAGAATCGACCACTTTTCCGGAGATAGGTGCCGCGTGGATGTTCGAAAGAACAAGCAGGGCGGCTATTATTGTAAGAATCGAGTTTAACATTTGTTTATTCATTTTGGCTCCTATTCTGGTATTCAAGTAGTTTAATACGAATTTATAAACAGAAGTCAAGCCAAAAGGAAATTGGCGTGTTTTTTTTTGCACTTTCTCTCGCTATGACGAAGATAAAAAATGAAATCCCATGCGGGATGAGCGAAAAAATTCGGGGAAAATATGACCGTTGAGATGAGAAATGCCTCTTTGCGATTATCTTAGATATACCAGTCGTTTAGTAACTGACCGGTCAGTCATTAAAATTCTGATGAGATAGATCCCGGAGGGAAGGGTCTCGTTGGGGTGCCATACATATTCTTGTTCAGTGGAAGAGGCGTCAATGCCCCTCTCAGGAGTAGCACTTCGTGCTTTTATGGTTTCGGCGAATTCCGATAGCTGACGCCCTGCGATGTCATAGATCTCGATTCGCGGGGGTGATTTAAATTTGCCCTTAATTGTTATCCGAATCGAGGAATTGAAGGGGTTGGGGTATGTGTGGATGGAAAAGAATTCGGGGGGCGTTTGACAATCTTCTACCGAGGCAATCGAATGAGTGAAAATCCCCAATCTGCCATCGTAACCATTCCAGTAGCATCCGACTAATTCGCCATGTTGAATGTCGAAGGTGGGGGTTTTTGGGCCTGTATGATCCCATTCGCTAATTAGGCCGGGACCAAGGATGGGATTTTCCGGTGATTTCGTCCATGTTACTCCCTTATCGTTGCTGACGGCATATCCGAGAAAGGTTGAATCGAAAAGATAGGTAGTCGTGCCCATCATGAAACCGTTGTATATCATAATTAATGAGTCCCCGACCGCTCGGACACAGGGGGCATATACCCCCCACTCGTCGAACTCGCCCGTGCCGCCAGTTTGAAGAACCGGATTATCATGGTGCCGGAACCAATTCACGCCGTCGAAGGATGCCGCCCTGCAGACATTGATTTTCCATTCCAGTGACTGGCCATTGAACCACATTATGAGTGAATCGCCCATTCGGATTACCGTCGGGGATTCTATCGAGCGAAATTCCTCCCATCGCGAAGTGTCTTTTGTGATTATTGGGCCGTCCCCTACACGTTCGTAACTGAGTCCGGAGTCGTAGGAGACAGCTAACCCTATTGCGAGCTGACCGCCGCCATGGGCGCGCTCGCCGGCGTAATATAATAGAATGGAGTCGCCGTCGGGGACAATTGCCGGAGTTTCAACAGCCGCTGAATCCCAGCTTCCGGGGATTCCGCTTGAGATGACTGTCCATTCGGACATCGTCCAACTGAATCCATCATCCGACCAAGCCGCGCCTGGGCGAGTCAAAGTCTCTCCTGTGGCGGTGTCGAGTCCGGCGGCGGTATAAACCATATAGAAACCACCCTCCGGAAGGGCTATAAGACTTGGGTCGCTGAGAGCCATCCAAGCCCACGGCATAACCGGCCCGAGGACAGGATTGCCCTCATATCTATCCCACCCGCATAGAAGAGAAATTGTCGCGAGAAACATTGATAAGGCTATTTTCTTCACAATGAACTCCTTCCATATGTTTGCATTAGAAGTTAGCTTATCATCGTAATATAGTCAATCTATTAGTTATTTAAAAAAATCCTTGCACTTCGAGGGTATGTAAATATATTGATGTAGCTTTTTGGCGATGAGAATCGCGCTTGAGTGAAATTGCAGTCGGGGCGTAGCGCAGTCTGGTAGCGCACTTGGATGGGGGCCAAGTGGTCGCTGGTTCGAATCCAGTCGCCCCGACCATTTTTCTTGAATGCGCCGAGTTGTGAAGGCGCTTTTTTTTATAATGAAAAATCTCGCTGTGATACCCGCATATAATGCCGCAGAATCTATCGCGGAGGTTATCGAGGGTCTGAAAAAGGCCGGGTTCGATAATGACTCTATTCTTGTTGTCGATGACGGCTCCAGAGATTCGACTTCACGAGTAGCCGAAGAATCCGATGTTTTAGTTATCCGGCACGAGCAAAATCTCGGCAAGGGCGCCGCACTGAAAACCGGCTTTTCCTATGCAATCGAAAAGAGTTTCGACGCGGTTTTGACCCTCGACTCCGATATGCAACATCCGCCATCGCTTGCGCCGAAATTTGTCGAAATGCAGAGGGAAACCCGTGCGGATATTGTGCTGGGCAATCGCCTGAGCGACCTTTCGGATATGCCTCTTCATCGAAGGTTTTCGAACCTAACTACGACTTTTTTTGTTCGATTGTGGACTCGCGCAGAGATACGGGATTCTCAGTGTGGTTATCGGCTTATTAGAACTGAAATTCTTAAGAAACTCGACCTTCGGACGAATTACTATCAGGCGGAAACCGAGCTTATTCTCGAAGCCGCACGTCATAACGCGATATTCGCGAATATGCAGGTTCCTACGATTTATAACGATTATGAAAGCAAGATGAAGCCATTCACGGAGACTTTTAGATTTATTGGAATAATGCTGTCGCATCCTTTCAGGAGGAGAGGCAAATGATTTCGCGCAAAGCCATTTATTTACCGCTTTTTCTATTATTATTGGCCTGCTTAACCGTTCTGGGAGCACAGGAAAACATCGAGGGAGAGGTTGAAGTCCACTCTCGTGGCGGTAAAATTGCACTTTGGATGGAGGAAAGGGGGATTCCGGGCGAGTTGGCGGTTATTTTGATAGCGACGCTTCCCATCGTCGAGCTTCGCGGCGCAATCCCTGTGGCTATGCACGTTTTCGACATGCCGATAATTAAGAGCTATATTTTATGCGTATTTGGGAATATGCTTCCGATTCCTTTCATTCTTCTTCTTTTAGGTCCAGTATCAAAGATTCTTCGCAAATTGACAATTTTCGACCGTTTTTTCGAATGGCTATTTGCTCGCACTCGAAGAAGAAGCGGAACAATCGAAAAATACGAAGAACTCGGCTTGATAATTTTCATCGCGATACCGTTGCCGATAACCGGCGCGTGGACTGGGAGTCTTGCGGCATTCCTTCTCGGCCTGAGATTCTGGCCATCATTTTTCTGTGCATTCGCGGGGGTATGCATTGCCGGTGTGATAGTAACGACCTTCTCCTATTTCGGGATTTGGGGAGCGGTGGCCGCGGCAGTTATCCTCTTTGCAATCAGCGCATTGGGGACCTTACGAAAAAAATAGCGACAATAATCTTCGGAAAAATTTCTCGCCAGTTGAAACCCGTCGTTAAAATACATATGATTACTCGATAGAGCTTGTTGAAAATCGAGATATGAATATGGGAAATGGTTTCAAGGTTTTATTAATCTTATTCGTGGTTGTCGTAGCCGTTTCTTCGGTTTTCATTTATCATAACCTCCAAAAGCAGAACGACACTTACAAGGACTATCCATTTTGGAAATCCATCGAGTTTCTTCCAGAGCCGGACACTTTCAGCGTTATGCCAAATTGGCTTCACGAAGCCGAATTTGCTGGGTTCTATGTTGCGAAGCAAAAGGGTTTTTACAGCCGTCACAATCTTGAAGTCGAGATCCTCGATTTTAGTTTAGGCTATGATTATGTCGAAAGTTTGCGCGCCGGAGTGATAGATTTTGCTGTGGCTTCTCCCCCCGATTTGATTAACGGGAATGCATTCTATGATGATTTAGTTGTCATCGCGGCTGTCTATCAGATTTTCCCCGGAGTATATTTGACAATGGAGAACACCGGCATCAAAACCCCCATGGATTTCTGCGGCAAAACGGTTATATGGAAGAATCGGACTTGGCAGAGATATACCGAGCAAGCTCTCGTAAATGTCGGCAAAGACTCTCTTTGCGTTTTATGGGATAATAATGCAGTCGATATTACACGATTTCTCAGAGGCGATGTCGATATTTGGACAGGATATGTGCAGGATGAGCCTATAGAAGTCGAAATGGCCGGTTACAAAGTCCGTGAGATATACCTATATGATTATGGCTTCGAGGACTACGCAGGTCTAATCGTAACCCGGCGAGATTTAATCGAGAATAAACATCAAGCCGTGAAGGTTTTCCTTGCTTCAACCCTTTTCGGGTGGGATTATGGTCTTCGCAATCCGGAGGACGCTGTCGATGCGATAATGTCGTTCGCGCCAGAGCTTGCGATTCCTTTTCAACGTCAAGCGGTGAAGAGGATTACACCCTTTGTGAAAAGCGGTAACGCACCGATAGGTTGGATCGACCCAGAAAGATGGGCACGTATTATGGCGAGGTTCGAGATAGAAGAGTCGGAATCTATTTTGCATCTCGGATGTATTCATGCTTTTTACGGAAAAAAGATAGACTGCCGAAATGTTCAACAGGATTAATAAAGACATATATGCGCGTTTCGGGATGATATTCCTGCTGGGATGTATCATTCCAGCGCTTATTGTCGGCGTGATGATGTTCCATAACACTCGTAACCGACTTCAGCAGGACACCGAACGCGAATTGGCCACTATTGTATCGCTGAAAAAAGAGTGGTTTGAGACATGGCTAAAAGAGAGGGAGAAGAGTCTCGAAAGCCTTTCTAATTCTCTATTTTTTGTGATTAAGGATGATTATCGACTTCGCCAGACACTTTATCGGGCATTGCAAAACAATCCGGATTTTTTCGAGTTCTATCTAATTTCTTGGCCGGAGGGTGTTGTTGAGGTTTCCACCGATTCGCGTTCCGAGGGACGTATTCTTACAAACAGGGATTACTATCGGAACGCTATCGCTTATCCCGGTGTCCAGCCTATATACTATAGCGTTTATCTTCGCTCACCGGCATTGACTTTTGTTGAGACAGTCCGCAACGAGGAAGGCAGGGTTCTTTATCTCATTGCCGGCAGGGCGAGGATGGAGAAACTCTCCGAGATTCTCTCGTTGGTTATGCTCGGAAGGGGCGAGAATAGTTATCTGATAAATCGATTCGGGGCATTTATGATAATGAGCGACCGAATCGAAAATGAGAGCATAATCACTTCACCTGCTTTGAATGAGGCCGTTGATAACGGCTGTTACGGCGGCAGATATGTTAATTCGAGAGGTGAAGAGGTTATCGGTTATTGCAGTTATATCGATTTTCTCAATGCCATTTTGGTTTCCGAGATCGAATATGGCGAGGTCATGAAGCCGCTGGTGCGCTCCATGAGCAATATCGGATTGATAATAATTATTGCGGTGATCGTTGGGTTTTTAATTTTCTATCTTTTGCTTCGGAATTCGCTTAAGCCTGTAGTAGCGCTGACCGGTGCGGTGGAATCTGCGGCTTCAGGGGATTTGAGCATAAGGGTAAAGGTTGCGGGCGAGGATCAAATCGCCAAACTGGCATATAACTTCAACGAAATGATAGCTCAGCTGGAGCAGAGCATTTTGGAGCTTCGCGCGGTCGAGGAAAAGGAGCGGCGCTTAGTTCAAAAAGCCAACGACGCTTTCTTGATAACCGACGAGCTTGGGAATATTATCAGAACGAATCCTCGAGCGCAGGAGCTTTGGGGATATAGTGAGCGTGAAATGCTTAACATGAGCGTGTTCGATTTCTTCACGGAGCAATCGTCGAAGGATTTCGGAAGATATTTCCGGATTCTCTCGCAACAGAAGGCGGGGAGGATTCTCGAACTTAACGCCCTTAGGTCGAACGGTCAGGTTTTTGCCGCGGAAATCAACGCCATAGCTCTTGGAGACGGCACCTATCTTTCGATAATTCGAGATATGTCCGAAAAACGTAAACTCGAACAAGAGTTAATTCACGCGCAGAAACTCGAGAGCGTCGGCACCCTTGCCGCTGGTATTGCTCACGATTTCGATAATATACTCGTAGGTGTTCTCGGAGCGGCATCCTATCTAAAATCGCTCGATACGCTTGGCGAAACTGAAACTGAGATGCTGAATGTAATCGAGGAATCTGCAGAAAGAGCGGCGGGGCTGGTAAAGCAACTTATGACTTTTGCGAGACAGGAAACGCCGAACCGTGAAAGAGTTCAAATTCAAGAGCTTGTCGAGGAGGTTGTTCGGCTTTTGAGTAAGGGACTCGGTGAGGATATCGAGCTTGTTGTGCGACGCTCCGATGAGCTTCCGGAGGTTTATGTCGATCCCATTCAAATTAAGCAAACGCTTTTCAATATTTGTCTTAATGGCCGAGACGCAATGCCCGAAGGCGGAGAGTTGGCAATCGATGTCAATCCTGTAAATCTCGATGAGCTATTTGTTCAAACCCATCCGACGCTAAAGCCCGGTAGGTTTATACAGATAAGCATCTCCGACAATGGAATCGGGATTCCCGAGGATCAGCTTGCGAGGATTTTTGAGCCTTTCTACACCACGAAGCCGGCTGGAACCGGCACAGGTCTTGGGCTTGCGGTATCCTATGGCATTATCGAGGCGCACGGAGGCACTATCACTTTGGACAGTCGCCTTGGAATTGGCACTTCATTTCACATTTATCTTCCGGCTATCGATCCCGATACTCCTGTTGTTAAGACAGCGAAATCATGCGTCCTCGTGGTAAGTCAGGACAACGCCACGCAGAAACTTCTTCGTCTCGCTCTCGTAAGTAAACATTTCGACAGCATAGTTTGCGGATCTATACGTGAAGCACGCAAAGCGGTCAACTCGAATGACAAAATCGAGCTTGTTTTCATTGGTGTCGAATCGCTCGGCGACGACCCTATTGCTAATCTTAAAGAGATTAAAGATATGACCGACAAGGCTGGAATCTACATTTTGGGCGAGTTGCCGTCGAAACTACCTATGACACAAATAGACGGCTCTGTCCGTGACCGCTACGACGTAACTTCGATAATCGCCATCGTCCGAAGGTATATGGGGTTGGGGAAAAATCCCCGCTGATACTATCTTTGTGCAATCTCATCGAGAATTGCTTCGATACCATCTATCTCGCGGCAAATTAACACCGCGTCGTGGCCTGCTTTGAGCGACTCGAGCGCGAGGGTTGATATCGAGGCATTTTCTATTGCTCCGCCCATCAGCAGGTCGTCCGTTAGAATATCTCCTGTAAAACCCATGTTTCGGATTACTTCGATAATCTTGCCGGAGAGCGTTGCGATTTTACCTGATGGGTCGAGTGAATTTGCGCGGAGATGAGTGCTCATCACGAAATCGGTTCCGGACTCGATTGCGCTTTTGAAAGGCGGGAAATGTATTTTTTCGAATTCTTGTTTCGAAGCTTCCGAAACTGCTGTTTTGAGATGTGGGTCGATAATCGCCGAGCCAAGTCCGGGGAAATGCTTTGCGCAGGTCTTAACTCCCCCACTTTGTAGGCCTCGAACAATCGCGGAGGCATATTCGACGCATACAAGAGAATCATCGGAAAAGGCGCGGCCACCGAGGATATGGTTTTCCGGTGCAACATCCACAACCGGTGCCAAATCGACATCGATACCAAGATCAGCCAATGCTGTTCCGAGAATGCGATAGGCGTCTTCAGCCTCGTCGAGACTCAAACAACTCGCAACCTCACGAGGATTCGGCGGATTTGGAAAGCCGTGCTCTCTGCGGATTCTACTTTTTGCGCCTCCCTCTTCGTCGATCATTATGAGTGAATTCGAGCTTGCAGACTTGAGGCTCCGTATATTTTCGGAAATCGAGGCGACATCTGTGAAGTTTCGCTCGAATAGAATCACACCGAAGGGCGAGTATTTCTCTATCAGACTAAGAAATTTTTCTGATGGTCTATTAGACTCGAACCCCAAAACCACCGGAATGGACAATTTTCGCTCCTTATTGATATTTCTGCTTGAATTCACTTTGAAATATAATTAGGTTGAATATATATGCAACCTAATTAAGGGAGCGCCTTGGAAATTTCAGAGAATACTCCGTTAGAAGATCTTCTAATCAATTACCCCTCGGCAGTGAAAGTGCTCGCGCGTCATGGTATGCATTCCATTGCCTGCCCTGCGGAGCTTATCGAACCGCTTTACAAGGTATGTGAAGCGCGTGGAATGCCGATAGATAAGCTCATTTCCGAACTTAAGCAGTTCATCAGGACAGTTCAGCCGAGTTAGATTATTCCGCCTGTTTTTCCATTGCCGGAGATTCGGCTATCTTTCGGTCGATCCATTCGTCGATAACCGATTTCTTGAACCGCCACTCTTTGCCGAGCTTTGCCGCAGGTATCGTCCCTTCCTGAAGCCATTTGTAGATGGTCTGGGGCTTCATCTTGAGATACTCCGCAACTTCCGCGACTGTCATTATTTCGTCGTGCATTATCTCTCGATTATTACGGTGTCGGGTTTGAGTTCTTCCATAGTCTTTTCTTGGGATGCCATTTCTTCAGCTTGTCGTGCGATACGGTTCATCTCCTCTCGAACTTGCTGTTCGGTGAATTTCTCTTGGGGCTTCTCTCTGTTCGCACCGGAAAGGAAATCAATGGTCGTTTTTGCCATATGCGCGTAGAAATTGCTATCCTGCTCACGAATAAGCTGGAAAGGTTGATCTTTGTTGCCGAGGAAAGGCCGAAGATTCCACGCCATTTGCGTTCCCACAAAGGCGAAGATTAGAATCCAAATTTTAAAAACCCGCACACCCTGCCGTGGATAAACCGTGTATTTCTCGCAGGCGTAAACGAGGCCGTCATTGAGGGCTTTCATACCGGCGATTCCGGCAACCGAGAAAATCGCGACATGAAGTAATCTCAAGAAAGCGTAACTCGAGCCAATCAACATGAAGAACACAGAAATCGGCGCGAAGGAGACGAGCACCGAAGCGCTTATCCCATATGCGATTAGAATCAGCGCGAAGGATTGGCTGAAGGAGAGTTTGCTACCGAGAAGAACATTGAACATAAACAGTGCCGGATAACAGATAAACAGCGCTAAATAGAATAGCACCGGCACTTTTACCGCCGATGAAGCCGCCTGAAGCGGCGAATTGAAAAGCCCCATCACGATGCCGTAGATCGCGAAAAAGGCAATGCTGACTATTATCAGCTGAACATAAAGCCCCGGCCGAACTTTGCTGTCGAGAATCTCATCGAAGAGACTTTCCCGATCGCGAAGCATAAGAGCCAGAATTCCGTTGTTTTCCATTTGAACCTCCATTGTTTTTGAAGAAGATAATCGTTTGTTTATGTTTGTCAATGTTTATTATTGTTATTTTCGTTCTTTTTCTGTTTATTGCATTTTATATGCCATTTTTCATCGGTTGCGTTTTGGATTATTTGAAATGAAATCTTGCGGAATGGCTGTGAATGATTACATTATTTTGGTGTGATAAGATAAGGAGTTTATATGAGATACTTCATGACTTTTACATTAATAATCCTCTCGGCACTCGTCGCGCAATCGCCCTATCCGACGGAGTATTTGGACGCCGAGTTTTCTTCGGCGGAAGTTGCATTTCCTCCCGAGGCAATCGAGCAATGGCTGGATTTTTCCGGCGCGATTTCGACACAGACCGTTCGCACCACTTTGGACGACTTAACCGGATTCGCGTTATTGCTTAACGGCGATATTCCCGAAGGCGCGATGGTGCTCGCGGAGATTTTCTGGTCGGAAGACGGCGAGAATTGGCTCGGCCCGATTCGCGATTGGGAAATCGAGCATAACGGCGACGAAGGGCCCATCGACGATCGAATCTACTCGAATGTCTATTACACTGCGAAACCGCCGGCAAAATTCTATCGCGCGAATTTCTATCTCTACTCAAATCACGGCGTTGCTCCGCAAATCGAACGTGTCCGTTTCGTCTTCATGAATTGCGGATGGTCGGAGGGAGAGCCTTCAAGGATAATGTCCTTCTCCCCCACCGATTGGCCGATGCCGTCTTATATCGGCAGAGGTCCTTCCGGATGGAACTGCGCGATTCCGGATACCTTCGCCAGCGGAGTGCCGATTTATACGACAACAATTACCCATGTAACAATCCACCACACCGCCGGCGCGACAACCACACCCTCCGATCCGCGCGCGCAGATGCGCAACATCTGGAATTATCACGTTTACACACAGGGTTGGGTTGACATCGGATATAATTTCGTCCTCGACCATCTCGGCAATATCTATCAGGGGCGATATTCGGCGAATTTGGCCGCCCTCGATGTTCAAGCGGCACATACCGGCGGGCATAATGTCAACACGATGGGCTTCTCCGTGATGGGAAATTTCGACATCGCCGGCAATTACATTCATACGCCGACATGGCCGGCGATTTACGATCTTATCACATGGAAATGCTCGCAACGTGGAATCGACCCCTATGGAAGCGCTTGGAACGGCACTGGCAGTTACGAGGATTACGCGCGATGCATTTTGGGACATCGAGATTGGGTGTCGGCTTCGACCGCATGTCCCGGCGCGAATTTTCATCCTACAATTCCAGCAATTCGCGACACGGTGTATAATCGACTTGCAGGAGGCGGCGGGACTTCAGATTCGATTATTGTCGATAACGGCGACCCAGAGTTCACATGCGGCGGGACATGGTTCACCGGAACTTACAACCCAAGCATGGGCTGGTGGGGCGATTATCAATATTGCGAATCAGGCGGTGCCGATGACTGGGCGCGATGGTCGCCGACAATCCCCGATGACGGCGCATATGACGTTTATATGTGGTGGTATGCCGGCTCGAACCGTTGCGACAGCGTGTTTGTCCGCGTTCACGGCATCGAAAACGAATCCCTTTTCGTCTCGCAAAAAGGGAGCGGCGCAGAATGGCATTACCTTGGCAACCACGAATTCCTCTACGGCACAACCGGTTATGTCAGCCTTTCCGACCGAAGCGCGGTTAACGGGAGCGTTGTTATCGCGGACGCAGTCCTTTGGATTTACACCGATGTCCTATCCGCACGCGAAACCCCCGAAAGACCAGACAAAATGAACATCACCGCCCATCCCAACCCATTCAATTCCGCGGTAACCATCGCGGTGGACGTTGTAGGGGGCGGGTCCCCCGTCCCGTTCGACGTCGAGATTTACGATGTGAACGGCAGGCGCGTTTCTGTCATTCCCGCGAAAGCTGGAATCCAGTCCCCCCAACAATCCGCTGGATTCCCGATCGGGGTCGGGAATGACATAGAATACATCTGGCAACCACATGAATCCCTACCATCCGGCGTCTATCTCGTCCGAGCGCGTGTCGGCGGGCGAGGAGACCACGCCCCTACGGCCGACGATGGCGCGGCGACGAAAAGGATCGTTTATCTCAAATAACCCTTTCGGCATTAGAGTCAAATATGACTGTATTATTGTCTTCAAATATTTCTTGACATCGAGATATATTTTCCTTATTTTTTCATTAGTATAAAATAAGGACGCTTATGAACGAACGAAACGGACATAAGAGAAAGGCAGAAGCCGGTCTAAAGCGCTTAGGAACTCCTGAAAGATATGGGGGGGGCGTCAATTATCTCTATTTCTGACGGACAGACTGAAATTCATTCTCCTTCCCCTGCGCGGTTCTTCCGACACGCGCAGGAGAATCCAAGACAAAATGAACTTAAACTTATTTAAGGAGAATTGAAATGAAAAGAATGATGATTTGTTTGACGATTGCGCTTCTCGCACTTTCTGCGCTGAGTAACGGAACTGTTAGGATATTTACAGGGAATGGGAACTGGAGATACTCTTACTCCGAATGGCCATCACCAATCACATATCCAGCTGTAAATGTAGCTCAATATGGTGATGGCGTTTTTCCATTTAATCCATGGGACAGAGAAACACCTCCTGGCGTCCCAATAGATGCCGGTCCACCGCGACCATGGGAAAAATTATATGAGCAAAAACCTCTTCCCGATGGATTCTGGATTGGTATGCATGAATGTGGTCAAGATACTAGTGGATCAGTCAGTAAGGATACATTATGGTTCTACTCACCCGACTTCCAGATATATGATAATATATCACGCGCTACGATATGGTTATCAGTGGATGATGTAATTGACTTTGCCATACTAAGGAACTTACTAACTAACACAGAATACTTCATGCCATGTGTTCCAGTGAATTCATATACTAACTTCGTTAGGTTCGACCTAACAGACTTTCTGCGAAGCAAACCATATAGTCCTCAGGGATACAGGATGGAATTCAGAGTCAGAAATGAACACGCAGGAGAAACAGGTATGATTGCATATATGTCTTACGACTACGGAGCTCCAAGAGATTACACCTACTATTTGAATGACATAGGATTTCGATATGTATCTCTACCTTTCAAGCCGACAGATCCATCAGCCACTTTGCGCTCTATGTTTCTGCATTTGGTCGCGGCACATTGGTTTAATTGGGAAACGGGCTCCTGGCAAGCACTTAATATAGACTCTCCGCTCACTGGAACTCTTGGAGATATTGTTAGAACCTATACAATTAGATTATGGTATACAACTCCACAAATTCATAATACAATAATTGAAGGTTACCCTATCTTCGAGCAACGTTATCTTGATATCACAGAAAATGAGGAATTACACTTTGGGACAATCAACTGTGACTGCAAACCGGGAATGATTGGCTATGTTCGCTTCGACAATAGCTATCCAGATGATTTATGGCCGGATAAGATAACTGGCACAACCAACTGGTCTTACTATTGTCACGATGCTGTAAACTGGTTTACACCGACATGGGAAGTTCATCCTAAAAGGGCTTATTATAGTATTCCTCATTCCTCTTGTCTAAACTGTGAATACCCTTGTTTGCCATATCATCTCGATCTAATTAGTTACAGATGTTCGTGGCCTGCGATGGCATTGTCGGAAGAGGAATGCTTTAGCACTTCCAGCGAATTTACACCCGAATCGGAAGAGATATTCATTGATCCAACACCATCAGAAGAGGTTATCGAATTGTTCCGGAGGGTAGAGGATTCACTTCGAGTCTTTATCGACATTCCAGATAGTGCAACTATTTGCTATCGATATCCAGACTTATGTGCTGAAGTCGATCTTGGTAAAGCAAGAAGCGAAGGAGTTCAAAAACCATCTTTATCAGTGTCATCACATCCTACTCCATTTAATACAGAACTTGCAATATCTGTTACTATCCCATATGCTGATTATCTGAGCGTATCCATATACAATTCATCCGGGCACTTAGTAAAGATATTGTATGAAAATGAAATATTCGCCGGTCAGTATAGGTTCGTTTGGAATGGTCTTGACTCAAAACAATCTGAAGTCTCGTCGGGTCAATACCTGGTGCGTGTTACTACACGCAATGAGACAATGACTGAAAAAGTGATATTAGTCAAATAATCCACTTAACTCTACGGGGCTGGCAATTCGCCAGTCCCGTAGGCAAATAAGGAGACATAAAATGAAAATAAAACCATTCGCACTTACTTATCTTCTATTAATAACTATTACTTTTGCACAAACCGTGAAATGGTCACATTCTTATAACAACGGTATAGAAGCTTTTGGCCGAGATGTTGGACATAATCTTTTCGAAACTGACGATAATGGTTTTCTAATTATTGGCACAACGGATTGGAGGGAATATTCTCCTTGGATACTACATGCTCAGTTTCTACTAATCAAGACAGACGAATATGGTAACGAAATCGATAAAAATATGTATTGTGATTTAATTCGAATGGCAATTGCAAAAGATTATATTGGAGATACAATTGTGATCTCAGCCGCTAATATTTTCTTTTTTACAAATAGGGAAGGAGATAGCCTGGACTGTATTACTATACCCAGATATCCAAATGAGTCATCTTTTACATATGATATAGTGAATGATGGTTCTTTTCTCTTAGTCCGTGGTTTATTACCTGATTCAGGAAGTGCATTATTGTTTTATAAATATTCAAGATCAGGAGATTTAATTTGGCGAAGAGAACATTACATTTTCGGAGAGGACTATGACGATGAGGTCTGTCCACATCTTATAAAAAGAAAATCAGATGGGAATTTCTTAGTCGCTGGAAGCACTATATGGGAACATAGATATTGGATTCTCGAAATAGATACTTCAGGTGATATAGTATGGTCAATTAATCCTGAAATGTCAACCTCATCAATCTTGGAAAGTTCGCCCGGAAGTTTTTTATGTTTGGGAATTAAGGCACTTGATATATGTGTGATTAAAATTATAGATGGCGGAGACATTGAATGGTCCAGATCATGGATATTTGATCCTTCTGATATGTCATGGACTGGTGCATTTTCACTAATTTCGACATACGATGGCAATTTCGTATTCTGTGGTTATACAGGCCATATATACGGCACAGATCATTTACCTGATGGATATATAATGAAAATTGATTCACTTGCAAATGTCATCTGGCAACAGCGTGTAGATATATACGGACGCTCTGATGTTTTTTATTCAGTCATCCAGACACGCGATAGTAATTTCGTCTGCACTGGCTACACAAGTCTTTGCACTGACCCTGATAGTGCAGAATGCGAATCCCTCGAAGTATGTCTCGTGAAAATATCCAACGATGGGGATATTATCTGGGAGATTTCCCACCACCTTCCCAAATCCTTAACCCTCACCGCCCACCCCAACCCCTTCAATTCCGCGGTAACAATCGCCCTCGGGGGCGTAGGGGACGGGTCGCCCGTCCCGTTCGACGTCGAGATTTATGATGTGAATGGAAGAATGGTCGATAGAGGAACCGTAGGGGCGTATTGCATACGCCCGTTCGACGGGTCAACGCGGTTGACCCCTACAACCCAAGAATACATCTGGTCGCCACATGAATCCCTCCCCTCCGGCGTCTATCTCGTGCGGGCGCGTGTCGGCGGGCGAGGAGACCTCGCCCCTACGGCCGGCGATGGCGCGGCGACGAAACGGATCGTGTATCTCAAATAATCCCCGAACCTTGCGGTTGTTAAATATTCTATGCATGCCCCCTCCCCTCCCCAATTTTCCAAAACAAAATCCCCCCCCAAAAAAGGGGGGGGACTAATGGGCGGTTCATTCTAAATTCCACATTCTAAATTGCTACACAACCTCGATACGAGCGAAGCTCGCGACACCCTTCTCGACACCGCGCATCGGGATAAAACGATACTCCCACATGCCGATCGGAACATGCATCTCGCGGAATGGCAGAATATCCTCTTCGTTCATCGGCAGATGTATGTTAACCTCGATCCAATCCTCGGCGCCCGGGACACTTCGATGAAGCCATCCGATTGTCGATTCCTGAACCCCGCCGTAAACAATTTCGACGACACCTTCGCCCCAATATCTTAGCGTAAACACCCCTGTCGGCCCCGGCCACGCCGGAAATTCCTCCGGCTGTGGCTCCGGTTGCCCCGGCGTCCAAACCTCAGACGCCGGCACGAAACCGAGCAAACCAAGACGCGAATCGTCGGGGTCGCGCCAGGTCAAGATTGCGAGGGTGTATATAAATCTAAGCAGATTGGTGTGTTCATCGAAAATCGCACGTTTGAGAGCGTAGGCGTCCGTGGTCTCTTCTTTTTCCTTATTGCGTTCGCGCACCATCATGTCAAGAGAATGATAATAATCTGTGAGATTTGTTATGATGGCGTCGTTTGCAACACGAGGATCGCCCTCGACAACCAATGATTCATGGGTTCGAATCCATGTGTGAAGCATTTGGCAAAGGCCGCTGTATGTGCGCGGAGAATCGCGATGGAAGCCGTATGCAGTAATTATTCTATCCGGCTTAGAAATTGAATAGATGTAATTTAGTAAATGATTTTTAGCCTGAATATAATAGCTTTTAGCATCGTCGAAAACCTTGCGAAGCTCCTCGGTGGCCTCGTAAGTCTCGCCTTCCTCACGAATCGCATCGACATCGGCGGTTTCCTCGATCTGGACGCTGTATGCCGCGTCGAACTCGTCGGCATAACCCTGCATATCAGCGATTTCGGCGGCAGTGTAAAGTAGATCCGCGCCGTGGTCGCCGATACCGTTCGCCAGCGTATGCGCGCGCTCGGAGTGCTGTGCGTCGGTATCCTCGGTGAAACTGTTGTTGTTGTAAGGCAAAATGCCCTCCTTTGAAAAAAGTTATTCAATGAATTACAGCATTCGACATTCTGAAAAGGGCTTGCGTCGCCGACGCACCGGTTTTTTGCGGCGGATGATCGATAAACGATCGAATTATAACAGCAAACGACACATGCAGTGAAGCATCCGACCGGTCGTTTGCGCCGTTGCGTCCGTCGTTTATGTTGACGCGTCGGTCGTTTTCTATCATGCAGGCGTCGATTGTCTTGACGCGGCGGTCGTTTATTGCTATGTAGCAGTCGATTGTGTTGACGCGCCCGTCGTTTATTGATATGTAAGCGTCGATTATCTTGACGCGCCTGTCGTTTGATATATATTTGCCCATTTTTCGGCCTTTCCGCCGGTTTTGGCTCGTAGGGGAGGGTTTGAAACCCTCCCGCTTGCCGGTTGCCTAACGCACGGGCGGGTCTGAGACCGCGCCCCTACGCAACATCCCCCCGGGATAACATGAATTAAATCTATGTAAAGAACGAAGGACGAACGGCTATTCGCTCACTTCGTCGAACCCTTTTTTTCACGGGCGAATTTTTTTTTTAAGGGTTCGTAAGTATTTACTTGATAGAGTTCAGTCAATACCATCTAAATTCTTTTCTTTGTCAACGAGCATCGATAACGCTTCTAAAGTTGCATAATCCAAATCGGGGCAATTTTCAAGTGTTGAGTATGTTTTTAGTGTCCGAACGACTATTTCAATTAATTTTTCGGATGTCCTAGTTTCTCCTGATTGATTATATATCGCTTTTCTGATAGTATCACGCCAGAACTGATTTTCTTTTATATAATCTGATAGTTTACCATGCTGTACTAGTTTCATTTTACTAGCATAAATCATTAACTTCTCAAGTCGTTGCTCCGTTTTTTCTAGTTGTTGCTCCTTTTTTTCAATTTGGTTTTCTGTGTTAGTTAATTTTTTTTCCACAGACTCTAGCTTTTCCATCGTTTGAAAATATTTCATATTGGATACCCATAAGAATATAAGGTATATAAAAATAATAGGAATCGCCATTAATAAGGAATTCTTTATAACAACCAGCTTGTCAATATGAATATCATTAGCCTGTTTTTGGTCTATTTTTTTTTCAACAGCGTTTAAAACAAAAATATCATGCGCGTCTTTACTATCTTCGATAGGGACGAGTATTTCAGTCATAGTGTTAGGTGTCAACCCTGTTATTCTTAGTTGCTTAACACGCCTATTAACTACATTGTCATTGACTTCAACAATCTGCACATTTGTTGATGCACTAATACTATTAATATTTACATAACTGGGAACTCTAATTAGCAAATCGTTTAACAATTTATTGTCTTGATTTTTCACTAGAATTGAAGTATATAAAATTTCATCTACAAAAAATGATGAGCCTGTAATAATGACAGCTGATTTTTTTGACCACATTTCACCAGCGTAATTAAAAAGGCTAATCAAAAAAAACATAATAATTGCCGTAAGAATTGTCTGGAAGTTGATATACTCTTTCATTCTCACTCTCTTTGTTTAGCGAATAAAGATATCCCCAGCTCCTGTTTGGCTTGGGGTTTCATCTCTTCCCCTTTCTCCTGTTGCATTCTTTGCAGAGGAGTTGGCAGTTGGTTTCGTCGGTTTTGCCGCCCTCGCACCACGGGGTTATGTGGTCGGCTTCCATGTCGCGCATTTCAAAATGCTTGCCGCAAATCGGGCAGTCGCCGCCCTGTTTCTCATAGACCTTTATTTTCATCGCCTGCGTGAAGGCGCGGATATTCAGGTGTTTCTCGTCGCGCGTGAGGATGTAGGGATATATGCCCTTCTTGTTCGAGACGTCGTCGTCGAGGATTAGCCGCGCGGTTTCCTTCTCTATCGCACTCGCGTCGAACACCTCGTCCTTGAATTTGCTGTTCAGCGCGATTTTCATAATTCCGTCACTTTACCGTATAGGTCGGGCAGGTCTTTCCGGCGCATTCTGAATTTCGTGCCGTGGTTGTGGCCTGTCCGTGCATCGAAGTCGATTAAGATAATTCCGTCTTCAATAGCCGTTATAAATTTCTCTAAATCAAGCTGTTGAAGCATTAAAATTTTCTCGTATTTGTAAAACTCCGCCCCACTTTCTCTTTTAACATCAGCTTCGAGATAGAAGCAGTTGAGAAGCTTTGTTCCCGCCTTATGAAATAGGTCGTCGAAGCCCCAGTATGGTCGCGGGTCGAGTTCGCCAAGTCCGACTCGTTCCTCGACGGATTTGAGCCAAATGGAATGCCTTTCATCTACCTTACCGGAATCGAAAGAAATCTCGACTTTTTTCTCTTTGCGATTAACGAGAACGCGAAACCCTCTATCGGTTCCCTTCTTCCCTGGAATTGTCTGGCGGAAGCTCATTTCGTTTTCGGGATATTTAGCGCTGGCTTCTTGATGTGCCCAGCCATAGAGAGGAAGAAATATTTGTGGAACAAATCTTAAAGCGCGGGGCGAGGGTTCCATATGAAAGATTGTCGTTAGTGAACTTGAATTTTTACGATTTGATTTTAGTTCCCATTCGCCAGCATTTGGAAGGGGCAGATTGTTTTCTTCGATTTCGAGAAGGTCTTCAAGTGTATTGCCAACACCACCTTGATTTCCTGGCCTTGCGTTCTTTATCCAGCCCATTTCGCGGATTTTTTTCAGTTCATCGATAAGAGATTTTTTCGTATAGACTTTCATTTTATTTCCTGTTCCGGTGGTCTCCAAAAATCGAGAAGATATTCGAAGGTTGTTCCCATTGTGATGTAGTTACTCGGCCAGCCAAAAATGCCGATTCGATTCACGATATTCGTTCTGTCCCAAATAATTGTGTTTCTGAATTCGTATCCGCGCCTTCTCAGTTCCTCGATAAGCGCGAGGTGAATTGTAATTCTTTCGTTTTGCCACCACATATCGGGGACGTTTATCACGCAATGGCCTTTTACTTTGAGAAGTGGTAATAATCGTTCGTAAATGTCGCCCATTGCAGTCTTGTATTTCTCCAATTCCATAGTTCCGAGGTCGCGTTCGTCCTGCGAATATTGCTCTACCTTTCCGAGTTGGTCATTCTTTCTGTCTCTTCTGGATTTGTTTTTGCGTTTCCGGTTCAGTAGGTTAGCGTAGGGCGGGGATGTCCAAATTAGGCTTAATTTCTCGGGTTCGATGTATTTGTCGATATTGAGGGCGTCGTCGAGAACAGAGATTTGTCTTGTGCTTCCGAACAAGTTTCCATTTTGCGTTCTTTCCGCGCACAGCTCGATGTAATCTCTTTGAAGGTCAAAACCCAAAGCGTTTCGGTTTAAGTCTTGCGCCGCTACGAGGGTTGTTCCGCTTCCTACGAAAGGGTCGAGAACGAGTTCGCCTTCGTGTGTGAACAGCTCTATTATCTTCTTTGCGAGTGAAATGGGGAATGTAGCGGGGTGCTTTTCCTTGTCGCGAATATCGCGCTTTTCGTAATAGAATTGCCAAACGCCTATTTGCGATTTGAGCCATTCTTTGGCGGTCATACAGTTAATATTTGTAGCCCCGCAATCGCAGAGTCTTTCAGTTCCAATTGGGATAATCTTTTGAAACAATTCAGAAGAATCGTCGATGATCTGAGGTATTTTTTGTTTTTGTAAGTCCATTATTCCTTTTTATAAAAAGTTATTTTATCTTTCGAATAGTATTGTATTGATATGCGAATTTTTGTCTCCGGTGTATTCGAGGTAAATCGCTTTTTCCTTGTCGTGCTTGCTGAAGAGGTCGGGCGTGTCGTTCTTGTAGCAGGTGGTTATGAGCCTCTTCAGTCCGAGGTGCTCGAAGTTATTCGCGAAGTAAAAGAAGAAGTTGCTGATGCGCGGGTCGTCGCAGTTGCAGAGGACCGTTTTGCCCTTGAAATGCTCGGTGTAGTGCTTGAGTTCGTTTTCGATGTCCGGCAGTTGCGTGTAGAACTCGTCCTTCTTGGCGTTTTTGGCTTTTATGAGGTCTTCGTTT
>Ga0334889_1001895_pt1 | contig 25538 bp, 21 predicted proteins | sample GraSluR1_MG_2_FD_207222 | JGI IMG/M metagenome (GOLD analysis project Ga0334889, IMG submission 207222) | Sludge microbial communities from methane-producing bioreactor in Wageningen University, Netherlands - Granular Sludge_8_08-R1 | ecosystem: Engineered > Bioreactor > Anaerobic > Unclassified...
CTTGAAGCGCTTGATTCTGATCGCCTCGACCTGCTATAGTCCAGCGGTACGAGCCGAGATAGCTCACCAGGCAGAGCGGCGCACTCGTAATGCGCAGGTACCGGGTTCGATTCCCGGTCTCGGCTTTCGTAAGTGTTTACGAGAAATATAAATAGTTTGGCTATCCGAGATCCGGAACCCAAACACTTATCCAACTATGAGACGAGAGTATGAGATTTTCGTCTCGGGGAGGTGTTTATGGGTCGGAGACAAGCATTTTCCATCCAAATTCGTAACGGAATCTACTACGTCCAACTCTGGAACGAGGCGACTGGCAAGTACACAAGTGCCAGATCAACTGAAGCCAAGAATAAGGACGAAGCTCGAGACATCGCCCGAGAATGGGTTAAAAATGGCGTCCCCGCCTCTCGTTCCTCTACAGCGAAACGCCAGGTTCGTGACGTCCTTACGATCGACGCAGTTATCACGGTTATTCGATCACCCTGCTTCCTCGAGACCGATGCCCAAGCAATATTAAACGCCTTAAAGGAGCGGGGCTTCATAGAATCCGCCTATACTTCGTCCAGTTCTTCGGCTGAACTACTCAGCACCTTCATGAGGCGTGCATGGTCACCAGAAGGCCCCTACGTCCAAGAAAGACGAGCCTATCGCCACTCCATTGGGATGAGACATATCCAGGCAGCAGAATCGGCTATTCGAACCCACTGGGAACCCGCCTTCGAGGGCAAACGACTCGGCGACATTCACAGGATCGACCTGAAAGAGTTCACCATATCCCTAGCACGAGCTGGATTAGCACCTAAGACGGTGAATAAGGTTCTCTCTTTTGGAACCTCAGTTTTACGGTGGGCGGCAAACAACGGACTGATCCCCGAGGATCCCACGAAAGGGGTATCTCGATTCGCAAACATTCAGGTTAAAAACCGAGGAGTACTCGAAGCCACAGAGTTGGAGGCCCTTGTTCGATTGGCTCCACTGGATTGGATAGTCAAACCCACGAATGGGAGGTTTAATCCGCCCGAGGAGCGAGAAAGGACCGCTTTCCTCATAGCTGCTTCCACAGGCATGCGCCTTGGAGAAATCGTCGCCCTACGCGCAGGAGACCTCGACGGAGATAGAATACACGTACGACATAGTTGGTCGGAGGCAGATCGACTAAAGGCTCCTAAAAATGGCTTAGCGCGAGATGTTCCCCTGCTCCCTGATGTAAAGGACGCCATAACCAGGCTCCTGGAGACCAATCCCCACTCTAAAGGTGAAGAAAGTTTTGTATTCTGGGGTAGGTATGCCGACCGTCCCGTTGATAGCAAATTGATCTCTTATGGTTTCAATCGTGCTTTAAAAGCCATAGGGATCCACGAAGAAACAAGAAAAGCCCGGGGGTTGAGCTTTCACAGCTTACGCCACGGGTACGCGAGGGCAATGAGCGATCGATTAGCCACCGAAGTTGCCATGACCGCTACTGGTCATCTGAGTACAGAAATGCTCAGGCATTACTCGGAGCATAAGAGCGAGGAGGCCTTCGCCCAGGTGAAGTCGGCTACGGCTGAAGCTTTCGCGAAAGTACTGAAGTTTAAAAGTGCATAATAAATACTACACAAAGCACTATACAAGATTTTACGACTTGGATATATTCCAGATTAAAGGAGCTGGAAGGAATGCTACAAAGTACTGAAAAGTACATTTCCGTCATCAATAGACGAATAATTGAGGCATCATCAGAAACCGCCAATAGCTATTCTATAAAGCAGTTATCCCTAATCCTCGGAGTGAAGAGAGCCACCATCAAAAAGTGGATTACTGAAGGTGCACCCCTCCCAGATTGGGCTCTACAAAAACTTCATATTTTGCCAAACAACTCTGGTTTTATAAGATCATTGGGAAAAATCCGGAAGGCTCCCACCTTTTTTAGCTCTTTATATTATTGTCCCGATTCCATCGTTACCAAATCACGCCGTGATGGTAGTCTGATGGACATCCCAGCAACTCAGGTGCCGAGATATATAACGCCTACCTATTCTCTTTTGGACTACTTCGCTTTAGCGAGAAAAGGCGTTTACCGCGCATCAGAGTCTTTTTTATCGACCTTAGCGGCCGTTGGCCGAAAGGATAAAGAGGAGATAAGACCTTAAATAAGGTTCTCTCTTCTAAAGGTCTGGAGGGAATTGTAGGGTAATCTACCTGAAGTCGAATCCAGATCAATGGTATGGAAGTTGCTCTCTAGGACCAGCCCGTATGTAGTTATGTACATGCGCAGGAGGAAATAGAGTAAGATTTCCTAATTACCAGATCCGCTGTTGCGTAGGCGGGTTCTCCAACCACACCCCAAGGTAGGAGACGTCTATGCAAGGCCTCCCTCTCAAACCCACCACTGTTTCTGAGTTCGCTGAGTTTTTCAGCATCGCACCCATTACAGTCTACCGACTCATCGGGAGTGGATCCCTCCCCCATCACCGAATCGGGAAAAAAATCATCTTCACCACCGAGGATGTCGAGCAATTTTTAGCCTCATGCGCTGTCGGAGCCGGACAGGAAGGAGGTCAAAAATGAGCACAGTAACTGAAGGGAAAGACTATTTCCGAAACTTTCTTCATATCGAACTTGATAAGCTTCTCGACCAAGCTCCTGACTTTGGATATATCGAGTTCCATATAGCCCTTAAGAATAGACTCCCCGTTAATATCGATGTCCACATCAACCAAGCCCTGCGAATTCGGTTTCCTGAAGAATCTCAACGACCTGAAAAGGTAGGTATTCAAAACCTGGCCTCTAGTCAAGGTAAGGGGGGGAACTGATGGCAACCCAGAGATATATATCAACAGGTTTTTGGGATGACGCGATAGTACAAGAGCTCAGTCTCCAAGAAAAGTATCTATTACTGTACTTATATACTAATCCTTTAACCAACATCGCTGGAGTATACAAGATCACTCAAAAACGTATGTCCTTTGATACAGGCCTTGATCAAGAGGCAATTGGCCAAATATTAACGCGATTAGAAAAGTTGAAGATCGCCTACTTTCACTTGGGTTATATTGTTATTCCTGCATGGCCAACGCAACAAAAGTACAAGACACATAATCAAATTAGGCGGGGAATTGAAGCTATCCTATTTGATCTTTCTACAGAAATGCTTTCCTACCTCGAATCGATATGCTTCCAATACCCTATGGATACCCTATGTATAGGCTCACCAGAGGGTATTAATAATCCTGATCCTGATTCTGATTGTGATCCTAATAAATATAAAAACTCAAAGGAACCGAGGCTCCTAGCATCATTCTCAGATAAAAAGAGGTTTCAAAAACCAACCTTCGAGGAGGTAAATGCTTACTGCAGAGAGCGCCATAATCAAGTAAACCCAGAAGAGTTCCTCGACCACTACGAATCGAATGGCTGGGTAGTTGGTAATACAACAATGAAAGACTGGAGAGCAACCATTCGGAACTGGGAAAAAAGAAATTTAAAAAAGGTTCATTCTTTGTCTGAACATAAAGAGATGGACTACCCAAAACCATCTCCTCCTCCAAAGATAGATGAGGAAACGCGTAAAAAAAACGGAGAGTTACTACGTAAGTGGAAGGAGGGTATTGCATGATACCTTATAGCTTTAACCTCAATCCTTTGGAGGTATAACTCGTTTTCCTTCAACAAAAATGACAGCGAAAGGAGCAGCGAAATGAACAAACACCCAGGACCGGGAAAGCGGTGGGAAAAGGGCCAATCAGGCAACCCGAAAGGGGGACCAAAGAGAGACACATCATGGAAGCGTATCTTCCAGGACCTCCTATCCATCAAAGATGTACGTCTACCGGAAGGTACTTTGATATCAAGGAAGAAGGCTATAGCCATTAAAGTGGTTCATCTAGCCCTAGCCGGCGATATCCAGGCGGCAAATTTTATTGCGAAGTTTACAGAGCCATCGGAACCGCTAAAGATTCAGCATGTCGACGAGAACGGTCGCCCCGCCCCGGCAGTGGCTTTTATTATCCAGAAACAAACCTTAGATGAGTGGAAAACAAATAAAAACAGGTCCACTAGCCCTAAGGCTGAAGAGAGCCCTTTAGTATACAGGGCCACGTAAACTTCTTAAGATTTTCGGAATGAGCACTATCTGCGACCGACCTTCCATATCGTTTGAATAGGACTAGAAGTTGGTCGCAGATGCTTTTAGAGATTTACCAGACTCCTTACTAAAGAAGCCTACAATCAGAAAATTAAAAGAAAAAAGTTTATTAGTTTTCGATATAACAAGGATTGCGCTGGCGCTATCGAATCTTCGCAGCCATTCCCAGGTTTTATCCAAATGGCTACATTATCGCCCCTATAGCGAAATATTCGCTGCCTTCCTAGAGAGTAAAAGGTGTAAGCGATTACATACTTGAATCCAATATTTTAGACAATATTTTATTTCTAAATATTCAAAATATTTAATTTACTAAACCGCTAAATGGCTTTATACAATATTACCTATAATACCGGAATAGGAAGGGAATATGATTCAGAGCGAAGGATTCGTATTTGGAGCAAGTATAACACTCGTTATGAGCGTAATAATCAATCTTATGATAAGTAGCGGACGACCGAATAGTGATGACATCTATCGTTCAGGCTACGCAGCGGCTTTAAACGACGTAACTCGGCGAATGATGGATGCAAAAGGACAAGGATGGAAGCGAACGGATCTACGAAGTTCATATGAAACCTTTATAGAGCCGCAATATAAAAAGAAGATGATAGACTGTCCCTATAATCTTCCTTGGTAGTAAGAGATGAATGACGGATATGGAAATAAAAGCCTTGAAAAATCTCCATACAAGTAAGATCACCTTAAACCTCCATACCATAGTTCCCGGAGATCCTGCCTTCCGGTGGGTCGAGGTTCAGATCGATAGCATCCCCCTGGCGACTCTCGTAAACACCTACGAAAAGAAACTTCTTGCGGGTAGCGCCGATGAGAGGTTAGCCGGCAACTACTGGTACCTCCATCCGCTCAACCTTCTCGAGAGCCTGGAGAAGCCTGAAGCGCTTGTGGGTGGACAGATAACCGTTCTCGAGTATTCTTGGATGCCGGTAGACTATCGTCCAATCGTAGCCCAGATGCGCCAGGAGGAAGACTATATCCTCTGGTACAACTTCCGGCAGCTCCGCGAGCCTGGCTGGGATTACTCGAGTTTTAGAAGCTTTATATTCAAGAAAGATCAACTGTTTGAACAAGTCGCTAAAATAAAAGCAAGAGCAAAAGAATACACTAGCACTCTTTAATAGCTATACTTCCCCGATGCCACGCCAGATACCGTACATGGTTAAGCGATATCTGACGTAGTACCCGGGGAATATCTAATTCAAGGCCGCACCGTCGCACGTTACTAAGTAGTGGTGAAACAAGTAACTGGCCCAAATCTATGAACGAGATAAGGCCGACATCGATAAGGCCATCATAGTCAGCCCGTAGAACGTAGCCGCGGGGTTCACATCGAAAAGTTCTTCTTCCTCCATCCCTTCACTTGTGGTAAAATCCGCCCATAGTACGAAACTGTACCAACATACGCTCAAGGCTAGGTAATACCATGGCATCAGCGCTTTCCGATCTCATCTGGTCCGTCGCCGACCTTTTACGGGGCGATTACAAACAGTCCGACTACGGCAAGGTCATCCTCCCCTTCACCCTGCTCCGGCGCCTGGACTGTGTCCTTGAGCCCACAAAGGAAGCGGTGCTAGCCGCCCTTAAAGAGCACAAGGGCGATGGCGCACTTCTGCTTGAGCGCGCCCTCACCAAGGCGTCCAAGCACTCCTTCTATAATACGAGCCGGCACACCCTAGCCACCATGCTTTCCGATCCGGACCAGGTAAAGAAGAACCTCCAGCAATACGTGAACTCCTTTTCACCGAACGCCCAGGACGTCTTCGCCCGTTACAAGTTCGCGGAGCAGCTGGACTTCCTCTCGGCTAAGGGCCTTCTATACATGGTGCTCCAGAAGTTCGCGGCCTTTGACCTGCGGCCTCGGGTCGTCTCCAACGCCGACATGGGAAGCGTCTTCGAGGAGCTTATCCGCAAGTTTTCGGAGCTCTCCAATGAGACTGCCGGAGAGCACTTCACGCCGAGGGAGGTCATCCGGCTCATGGTGGAGATCCTCTTCTACGAGGACAGCGACATCCTGGCCAAGCCGGGCACCATCCGCACCCTCTACGACTGCTGCGCGGGCACGGGCGGCATGCTCTCAGTCTCCAGCGAGTACTTGGCGAAACTGAACCCCCAAGCCAATCTCAAGGTCTACGGCCAAGAGCTCAACGACGAGTCCTTCGCTATCTGCAAGGCTGACATGCTTATAAAGGGCGCGGACGTCAAGAACGTCATCTGCGGCAATACCCTGAGCGAGGACGGCCTTCCGGGCAAGAAGTTCGACTACATGCTCACCAATCCCCCCTTCGGCGTGGAGTGGAAGAAGGTGCAGAAAGAGGTGGAGGCCGAGCACGATAAACTGGGTTTCGCGGGCCGCTTCGGCCCCGGGCTCCCGCGGGTGAGCGACGGAAGCCTTCTCTTTCTCCTACATCTCCTCTCAAAGATGCGCCCCGTAGACGAGGGCGGAAGCCGCATCGGCATCGTCTTGAACGGTTCGCCCCTTTTCACGGGCGGCGCGGGCTCAGGAGAGAGCGGTATCCGCAGGTACGTCCTGGAGAACGACTATCTCGAGACCATCATCGCCCTGCCCACGGACATGTTCTACAACACCGGCATCGCCACCTACGTCTGGATTCTCTCGAACCACAAGGCCCCCAAACGCAAGGGCAAGGTCCAGCTCATCAACGGCGTCAACCTCTGGAAGAAGATGAAGAAGTCCCTGGGCTCGAAGCGCAAGGAGCTTGGTGAGGACGACATCGAGACCATTACCAAGACCTTCGGCTCCTTCAAGGAGTCAGATATCTGCCGCATCGTCCCGAACCAGGCGTTTGGCTATTCCACCATCACCGTGGAGCGCCCCCTCCGCATTGGCTATGATTTTTCGCTGGCGAAGGTTAACGACTTCATTAGCTCTAAAGCATATGCAGATATGACGTACCTCACTAAGTTGTTCGAGAAGAGAGCCAGCGATGACATAGGGATGGACTTCCTACAGTTCCTGGGCTTAACTGGCGCCGGATATTTATCTCAAAGTACTGGCGAAGATGAGAGGGCGTGCAATAACAACCTACTTACCTTCGTATTAGAGAAAATGCTCAAGGGCAAGTATTTCCCATCCCGCGAGAGCTTTGAAATCTTTCTTACCGCCGCCCTAGCAAAGGGGAAGATGAGAATGGCACAGCGTGGCTATGCGATTCTCGAGCAGTATTTTCAGGTTCAAGATAACAGGGCGGAACCTGTCCACACCTTAGGTAAAAAAAAGCTCACGGCGGAGTATGAGCCCGATCCCTCCCTCCGGGAAACAGAGAACATCCCCCTTACCGAGGACATCGATGCGTACTTCCGGCGCGAGGTTCTGCCCCATGTGCCCGATGCGTGGATCGATTACTCCAAGACCAAGGTGGGCTACGAGATCCCCTTCACGCGATATTTCTACAAGTACGTCCCGCCCCGGCCCCTGGAGGAGATAGACCGCGAACTCAAGGCCAAGACCGAGAAAATCATGAAGCTCCTGGGAGAGATCTCCGGATGAGCGGTATTAGTTGGGCAACTCAGTGCTGTTCAGCCGTTGCAGGGCTCTGCGGGGTTCCATGCCTCTACGATCCCTGGCGCGGAAGAGAGGCGCAGTTATGAGCTACAAACCCTATCCCGTCTACAAGGACTCCGGTATCGAGTGGCTGGGGAAAATACCAGAAGGGTGGAATCTAAGCCCCCTATTCGTTATTCTACCCGAGCATTATGTTCAAAACATTGGGATGCAGTCCTCTGATGTGCTGTCTCTTTCGTATGGCGAGATTATTCAAAAAGATGTATCTGATAATTTTGGATTATTACCTGAATCCTTTGAGACATACCAGCTTGTTTCTCCCGATGATATAATCCTCCGGTTAACGGATTTACAAAATGACCAACGGAGCCTTCGTACTGCTATTTCTTCCTTTTCCGGTATTATTACTTCCGCCTATATTAAACTAAGGTGTTATCAAAACTCTTCATATTTCCATTGGCTTCTATACTCCGCTGACATCCAGAAAGTTTTTTATGGTCTGGGTGGTGGAGTCCGTCAATCGATAAAATATGTTGATCTAAAAAGGTTCACTCTAGTTGTCCCTCCTCTCCCCACCCAGAAGGCCATAGCCGCCTTCCTGGATGCCAAGACGGCCCGGATCGACAGCCTGGTCCGGGACTACGAGGAACTAATCGTCTTGCTCTCGGAGAAGCGCCAGGCTCTCGTCTCCCACGCGGTCACCCGCGGCCTTTCGGAGCTTGTCAGCCCGGACGACCCCGATTTCGGGGAATGGGCACGGCCCGTGGCGTTCAAGGATTCCGGCGTGGAATGGCTGGGAGAGATTCCGGAGGAGTGGGGAGTTAATAAAAGTAGGCGATTATTTGCACAAAGGAAAGAACGAGCCGAACAAAGTGATGAAATGATTACTGCATCTCAAAAATACGGAATGATATTTCAACGCGAATTCATGGAATTAGAGGATCAAAAGGTTGTCCAAGTTTTAAAAGACTTCGATATACTAAAAAAAGTAAAGCGCAATGATTTCGTTATGAGCATGCGTTCTTTTCAGGGTGGTTTGGAGCTTTCCCGAATTGAAGGATGCATGAGTTCTGCATATATTGCTCTAATTCCTAGCTCCGAGATTAACGTTGAGTATTATAAATGGCTTTTTAAATGTGGAAGGTATATTCAAGGTCTTCAGAGCACGACCAATCTAGTTCGAGATGGACAAGCACTCCGGTATGACAATTTCGTAAAACTAGAGTTGCCATTATTGTCCCAATCTGAACAGAAAGCCATCGCCGCCTACCTCGACCGGGAGACCGCCAAGCTCGACGCCCTGGTCGCCGAGGCGGAGGGGGCCATCGAGCTCCTGAAGGAGCGCCGCTCCGCCCTCATCACCGCCGCCGTTACTGGCAAGATCAACGTGGAGGAGATTGAGGTCGTCTAGCCCTGACATGTTTCGATTTTTTCGCCAGTGTTTTATATTTGTGCTATAATGCGTACCATGAGTACGCCAGATGGCACAAATATAAAGAAACTCCTCAAGAAGCACCCGCGGAATACGGTGATTACCGCCCGGGAGTTGCTCGTCTATGGCGTATCCAGGGATCTTCAACGCGTCTATGTCCGTTCGGGCTGGCTCAAGCGGATAGGGCCGGGCGCCTACATTTTCCTTGACGACACGGTCAGCCTCGATGGAGCCGTCCACGCCCTGCAGACGGGCCTGGGCTTGAGTGTCCACCTGGGCGGCTACTCCGCTCTCGGAGAATGCTATGGCAAAACGCACAACCTCCCCGCGGAGCGCGCCTCCGAACTCTTCGCCTTCCGGGGCGAAAAGCTCCCCGCCTGGTTTCGGTCGAACTACGCTTCCAATTGTGTTGTCTCCGTCAGCTCCTTCCTGCCCGCCAAGGCTGGGCTCGTGGACTACGACTCCGGCGGCTTTACCGTGCAGATATCGTCCCTTGAGCGGGCCATGCTCGAGATGCTCTACCTCTCTCCCGAGCGCCACACGCTTCGGGAAACCTACCAGATCATGGAGCTCCTCACCTCGGTGAAGCCCTCCTTGATGCAGTCTCTCCTCGAGCAGTGCTCGTCGGTCAAGGTCAAGCGCCTCTTCCTCTACATGAGCGATCGCGCCGGCCACGCCTGGATAAATCGCCTCGACCTGTCCAGGATCGCCCTGGGATCCGGGGTCCGCGAGATAGAAAAGGGCGGCAAGGTGGACAAGAAGTACAACATTGTCATCAACGATCTGGGGGAGATATGAGACAGGCATACCGGAACCAGGTAGCCCTCCTTGTGGAGACCCTTCCCCTCATCGCCCGGGAGACTTGCTTCGCCCTCAAGGGCGGCACAGCGATCAACCTCTTTTATCGCGACATGCCCCGTCTGTCGGTCGATATCGATCTTGCCTATGTTCACTTCGACGATAGGGCTACTGCTATCTCCAATATAGACGCGGCTCTCTCCCGTTTGGCGAAGTCCCTGACCTCCCTAGGGCACACGGCGACCGTACAAGGCCACGCCGAAAAGAAGATCATCGTCTCGAACCGGGGAACATCGATTAAGATTGAGCCTAACTATACCCTGCGCGGGTGGGTCTTCGAGCCGTCTGTCCAGGGCATAGCTTTAAAAGCCGAAGCGGAGTTCGGCTATGCCGAGATCGCGGTTGTCTCGAAACCCGAACTCTATGGCGGGAAGATGTGTGCCGCCCTGGATCGCCAGCACCCGCGAGATCTCTTTGATATAGCCGGGCTCTTCGCTTCCGATGCTCCGGTCGAGCGCCTTCTGGACGGCTTTGTCGCCATGCTGCTCTGCCACAACAGGCCCATCCACGAGCTCCTCAATCCTACCCCCAAAGATCAAACCGAGGTCCTGAAGAAAGAATTCGAGGGGATGACCGATGCCCCCTTCACGTATACCGATCATCTCGCGGCTTTCGAAACACTTCTTAAGTTCCTGAGATCAGGAGTTGCTCCCTACAGACAACTGCTCCTTGATTTCGTATCGCTCAAGGCCGATCTTTCAAGGGCGTTAATCCCCAATCTCGATCGATTGCCGGCTATTGGCTGGAAGCAAGAAAATCTGCGGCGCCTCCAAAGCGAAAACCCGAAAAAATTCGAGGAACAGTACGAAAAGTTATACAATCTATTGAAATAGAGCCTATAATGACGAATTGAAAAATGGAGTCGCTTCGATGAATAACGTACATTTGGAAAAAGAGTTCGAGTCCAACATCGTCGACTATCTCTCCACCCATGGCTGGCTGGAAGGTTCCTGCGAGGGCTACGATGTGGACGCCGCGTTGTATACCCAGGACGCCCTAGCCTGGGCGCGCGCGGCCCATACCGACGCTTGGGAAAAGCTAGAGGCTCAGCATGGGGACAAGGCCGCGGATGTCTTCCTCTCGCGCCTTTCCTCCGAGCTGGAGAGTCAGGGCACCCTGATGGTGCTCCGGCATGGATTCAAGATCATCGGCGCGGGCGGGGAATACTTCAGCATGCTGCAAGCCAAGCCCAGCAGCGCCCTCAATCCCGAGACCGCCGCCCTCTATGACCGCAACGTCCTGCGGGTCGTGCGGCAGGTATTCTACAGCCGCGTCAACAAGAACTCCATCGACCTTGTGCTCTTCGTCAACGGACTTCCCGTCGCCACGGTGGAGCTCAAGACCGAGTCTACCCAGTCGGTCCACGCGGCCATTAAGCAATACCGAAAGGACCGCCTCCCGAAGGACGCGGCTGCCCACAAGCCGGAGCGCCTTCTTCAGTTCAAGAGCCGCTGCGTAGTTCACTTCGCAGTCTCCACGGAAGAGATCTACATGACCACCCGCCTGGCGGGAGACGAAACCTACTTCCTGCCCTTCAACCGCGGGGACGGTGAAGGAAAGGGCAATCCTTTCAACCCGAACGGGCCGCGCACCGCTTATTTCTGGGAGACTGTCCTGGAACGGGACGCATGGATCCACATCTTCTCGGACTTCGTCCACCTGGAGAAGACCGAGAAAATCCTCCCCGACGGCCGCAAGAGCCTCCGAGAGACCATGATCTTCCCCCGCTTCCATCAGTGGGACGCTGTGGTGAAGCTCGTCGAATGTTCCCGCCAGGAGAGAGCCGGGCACCACTACCTCATCCAGCATTCAGCGGGCTCGGGCAAGTCCAACACCATCGCCTGGCTGGCCCACCATCTCTCGAGCCTCCACGACGCCCAAGACACCTCCGTCTTCGACGCTGTCATCGTGATCACGGACCGCACGGTCCTGGACAGTCAGTTACGGGACAACGTCTATCAATTCCAGAAGACCCAAGGCGTGGTGGAAGCGATCACGAACGAGGAAGGCGCTAAGTCAACCAAGCTACGGGACGCTCTCCTGGGCGGCAAACGAATCATCGTCGTCACGATCCAGACCTTCCAGCCGCTCCTTTCAAAGATCGCCGACGACGAGGACTTGAAACACAGAAGCTTCGCGGTCATAGCCGACGAAGCCCACAGCTCCCAGACCGGTAGCGCAGCGGGCGCCCTCAAGAAAGTCCTCGCCAAGGAAGGGTTCGACGATGAAGAAGTGAGCATCGAGGATCTTATCGTCTCGGATCTCGCCTCGCGCAACCAGCCTCGGAACGTCTCATTCTACGCCTTTACCGCCACTCCCAAGAGCAAGACGCTGGAGCTCTTCGGACGCCCCGATGCGGAAGGCGTCAAACGGCCATTCCACTCCTACTCGATGCGCCAGGCTATCGAGGAAGGTTTTATCCTGGATCCCCTGCAGAACTACATTTCGTACAAGGTTGCGTACAAGCTGGTCCAGGATGGCGCCGAGCGCGATGGTGAGGAAGTCCTCAAGAACAAGGCGAGCAAAGCTCTGAACAAATGGGTCAGGCTCCACGCCTACAACATCGCCCAGAAGGTTAAGGTCATCGTGGAGCACTACCGCGAGCATGTCGCTTGGCGCCTTGATGCCGAAGCCAAGGCCATGGTCGTCACCTCCAGCCGGGAAGAAGTCATCCGCTATAAGCTGGCAATCGACGCATACATAAAGGAGAATCACTACCCGATCGGCACCCTTGTGGCTTTCTCCGGCGACATCGAGATCAAGGAGCTCGCCGACCTGCCCTTCAACGAGCGGAACATGAATCCCGGCCTCCACGGCCTGGACATCAAGGAAGCCCTGGATATGCGGGAGTATCAGATACTCCTTGTGGCCAATAAATATCAAACCGGATTCGACCAGCCCAAGCTCGTCGCAATGTATGTCGACAAGAAACTCTCGGGTGTCTCCACAGTACAGACCCTCTCCCGCCTCAATAGGACCTACAAAAGGGGGGAGGTCGAGAAGGACTGGACGGTCGTCCTGGACTTCGTGAACGATCCAGCGTCCATACTCGCAGACTTCCAGAAATACTATAGTGCCGCATCCCTCCCCACCGGAACGGACCCGAACCTCATCTATAGCCTGGAATCTAAGCTCAACGCCGCCGGTATTTATCTGGAATCGGAGGTTGATGCGTTCGCCTCGTTCTATTGGGATCCGAAGAGGAAGAAGGATAGCCATTTCCAGCTGCAGAAATATCTGGGACCTCCCTGCGATCGTTTCAAGCAGCAATACTTGACGGCTCTAAATGAAGATAATGGCGAAGCCAAAGACACGCTGGAGATCTTCGCGAAGGACATCGGATCCTTCACGAAGCTCTTTGAGTTCGTATCCCAGATCTACGACTTCGCCGGCGATGCGGCTCTCGAGAAACGGTACTCCTTTTTCAAAGAGCTATCCCCGATACTTTGGAACATCATTCGAGAAGGCCGAGATTCTCAAGTGATTGATCTTTCGGATATCCGCCTCTCCCACTACGCGATCCACCCCAGCGGTAAAGGCATCGGCTCCCTGGATTCTGGCAAATCCGCTGAATTCGAGCCCGCCTACGGAGCGATCGGATCGGCGGCCTCCCATGATCCCGAGCGAGTGAAACTCCGGGAACTGATCGAACAGCTTAACCTTATCTTCGAGGGCGAGCTTTCGGACAACGACCTTGTCAACTACGCCTACGGGGTCCGGGATAAGCTCATGGAGAACGGTAAGCTGCGCATCCAGGCTCTCAACAACACGAAAAAGCAATTTGACGAGAGCGACGAACTCCTCGAGGCTATTCTTTCAGCCGTCGAGACACAGGATGCCGTCAACTCAAGCCTCGCTTCTCAGGTCATGAGAGACCCAAGAGTGCGCGCGTCGTTCATCCAGGTAATCAGGGATCTTGCGTATGAGGGGTTCCGGAAAGAAGCCGTATAAATTGAGAACATTATGTTTCACTCGAAAGGTGGCTTTTTAACTATGAGATTTATGTCTGAGATCTTGTATGAGATTCGAGCTAATTAAATATGAAGAAAGATGCCTATAGATAAATAATACATTGACCCAAAATAAATTAGACAGTATTATAAAAGCAGAGATCAAATAAGATAAGTGTTCGGGTCCGCTCGTAATGCGCAGGTACCGGGTTCGATTCCCGGTCTCGGCTTTAATAAGTCATTATAAAAAAAATGTGTTGTTATGAATTACATTTTCGACGCGCTCGACTTTCGTGAACATTGTGAAATGGAAAATGTGAAATGAAAGCCGGCGAGACACCAAGGGGGATCCCCGCTTCCAGCACTCCCTATCTTCAGTCGAACGACGAAGGGGTACAGATAAGACTTAAACATTTATTGGTTGACTGGCAAAAAAGATAGTTTTACCATGCTTTTTATGGTGATCCATTAAGGATCGTTAGGTCGACTCGGTAAAAGGAGCGTAAAAAATGGGATTTAAACGTGCCTTTCTTGTCTTTGTTGTCCTAATCGGTCTTTTGTCCACTCCGGCTTTTGCCCAGGGTAAGGCAGGAATCGACGAGACAATCGCTGCCATAAGGCCGCAATTGATTCAAATCGCCGACTTTATTCATGAAAACCCCGAATCGGGGAACAAGGAATTCAAGGCGGTGGCGCTGCTTACAAAAACCTTCGCGGAAAACGGCTTCGTCATCGAAATGCCCGTCGCCGGCCTCGAAACAGCTTTTGTCGCCACCTACAAAAACTCAGGGGGAGGTCCGGCCATTTCCTTCATGGCCGAATACGATGCCCTGGACGGCCTTGGCCACGGATGCGGCCACAACCTTATCGCGGCATCCTGCACGGGCGCAGCGATCGCTCTTTCAAAGAACCTCGGCGATACGCCCGCCACGGTGATTGTTTTCGGTTGTCCGGCCGAAGAAACCACCAGCGGCAAAATAGCCATGGCCGCGGCTGGTCTTTTTAACAGAGCCGATGTGGGCATGCAGATGCACCCGGCCGGCGACAAGGCCGGCGTCGGCAGTATTTCCCTGGCTCTCAACCTGATCGACTTTAACTTTGAAGGCAAGGCCAGCCACGCCGCCGCCGCCCCCTTCCTCGGCAGAAGCGCCCTGGACGGTGTCATGATGATGTTTAACGGTGTCGAGTATCTTCGCGAGCATGTTAAGCAAGACATAAGGATTCACGGCATCATCACCAACGGTGGACAGGCCGCCAACATCGTACCCGAAACAGCCTCGGCCCGCTTCTATGTCCGCGGTTTGGAACGCCCCTATCTCAACACTGTTGTCCAACGAGTCTATGCCGCGGCCAAGGGCGCCGCGATGGCTACAGATACGACCGTGACGATCAAGGAAATCAAGCAATACGATAACGTCGTCAATGTCCCTTCCTTTATGAAACTTATTCAGGAAACAAGCAAGGTGGCGGGTATCGCCGAAATGCCAACCCCCGACCCGATGGCCGGATCTTCCGGTTCGACCGATTTTGGAACGGCATCCTCCCATATCCCTTGTGTCATATTCGGGCTTCCCGTCTCCACAGAGCCGACGGCGGGACATTCAAGAGAGATGGTAGCGGCGACTTACTCCCCAATGGGAAGAGAATCCGCCGTCCTGGCGGCCCAGATTATGGCCAATGCCGGATACGAGCTTATCGTCAATCCGGAGCTGCTCGCCAAGATCAAAGCTGAATGGAAAATAGCCGCCGGCAAATGAGGCTCAGATAACAAAGACCCGTCCGCGGGTGGGCTTCGCGAAAGAGAGGGACGGTTCCGGAGTTGTTCTGGAACCGTCCCTCTCGCTTGCTCTTGAAAGAACGTGAGTTTCTATTCGATTGGGCATTGCTGGATACTAGCTCGCAGTTCTTAGAAAAATGCATGAAAGCTTGGTTTTGTATAATACCGTCACAAGCTTAATTATGAATTCCTATATATTCCATTGCATGAGCTCTAAATTTAAACTTGTCTCCTCTAAATATTGCATCGAAACAGCCAATAGGCCGATCGTTCATTTCATAAAGGGTATTTTCAAGTTTTATAAACGGACCTGAATAAAAATCTAAAAACACCTCTTTTTCTATTCCACTAGGTTCAACTGCGGAGTAGGATTCATCAGAATGATGAAGTACAATATTAAATTCATTGGATAAAAGATCATAAAGGGGTTGACTTAAATCCATATTAATTATACCGGAAAATCTAGGCGCCAAATAACTTATAGCGAAAATCATAGGTTCATTTGATATTGAAATGATTCGATCTATTCTAACTATTTCTTCTCCCTCCCTAACTCCAAGAACACGTCTTTGCCTTTCAGGAGGAATTTCTTTTGAAATTTTTAGATTTTTAAAAGTACCTTCAATACCATAAACTTTCAAATGTGCTAAAATACTAACTATCTTTCCAGTATCATGAAGCATGATAAGAGGTGCTTTAGCAATTAAAAAAGTTCCTTTTCCCTGCCGACGTTCAATAAGCTTTTCAGTTACAAGTTCATCAAAAGCCTTCCTGACAGTCATTCTATTAACATTAAATTTTTGAGCTAGTTCTTCCTCTGTTGGCAGTTTTTCACCTACTAAAATTTTATCTTCTCGAATAAGAGTATGTAACCATTCTCTAACAATAAGATATTTTATTCGTTTCATATAATAACTATCCAAGTAATATAGTATAGCAATTATAAACCAAGATAAGCTTTCCGTACACCATCATTGTTTAAGAGAGCTTTCCCCTCTCCTGAAAGCGCAACTCCGCCATTTTCAATAACATAAGCAAAATCGGCGATTTCAAGAGAATGAACAACATTCTGCTCAACAAGGAGAATTGTTGTACCATTTTTTTTCAAGGCGTTTATAGTATCAAACACAAAATCAACTATACTTGGTGAAAGACCTAATGAAGGTTCATCAAGGATAAGAAGCTCGGGAAGGCCCATTAAACCTCTTCCTATCGCGCACATCTGAGCTTCTCCACCACTTAAACTACCAGCGAGTTGCTTTCTTCTGATTTTTAATTTAGGGAAATATATATAAACGAGTTCTAATGTTTTATTTTTTTCATTTCTAGATCTTTTCGAATAAGCACCTAGTTCTAAATTTGCTTCTACTGTAAGCTTAGGAAACAAGTGTCTTCCTTCTGGAACTGTTACCAATCCTTGCTCTACAATTTTCCAGGCTGGCTTGTTATCAATACGGTTTTTTTTAAAGTATATTTCTCCAGATTTTGTAGGCAAAGTACCAGATATTGCAGAAATCAAAGTAGTCTTTCCTGCAGCATTAGCACCTAATAATGCCACAATAATTCCTTGATTAATACTCATCGAAAGCCCTTTAATGACTTTGACGTCACCATATCCAATATCAACATTAATAATATCAAGCATATTCTTTCCCCTTCCCTAGATACGCTTCTATTACAGAAGGATGTGATGCAATATACGAAGGATCACCTTCAGCCAGCAATGCACCGTCTTGCATCACTATAATTCGATGAGAAATACTCATAATCGCTGACATTATATGCTCAATAATTACTAGACCTATACCTGAAGAATTTAATTTTCGTAGAAGAATTATTATTTCCTGTACTTCAGTAGGATTTAAACCTGCCATTACTTCATCGAACAAAATGTACTTTGGTTTTGTAGCAAGAGCCCTGCATATTTCCATTTTTTTCTTATCGCAGAGAGTAAGATCTTTTGAAGTATCATTTGCCAAATGGGAAATTCCAGTGATCTCCATACAAGATTCCGCCTCTTCAATTGCATGTTTAGTCTTTCTTGTATGATTAAAAGCTCCAACCATAATGTTTTCACGGACAGTCAAATCTCCAAAGGGTTTAGCAGCTTGAAAAGTACGAGCAATTCCATTTTTACATATTTCTTCAGAACTAAGATTAGTTATATTTTTTTTATCTAACTTGATCAAACCATCATCCACCTTAAAATATCCAGCTATACAATTGAACAAAGTTGTTTTTCCTGCGCCATTAGGACCAATCAATCCTAATATTTCGCTTTTTTCAACAACAATATTCATTTTATTAACAGCAACAAGACCACCGAAGCGCTTTGTAACATTAACGACTTCGATCATTACATAACCCCTTCGACATGGTTTTTTATATTTTTTTTATTCTTATTGAAGAATCTATACAAGCGTCCATAAACACCTTCAGGAATAAATATTATTACAAGGACTAAAGCCACTCCATAGACAAATCCGTGCAAACCGCTAAGATTAGCTAAGGAACCTCTTAAAAAACTACTTAATGGAATGATGATAATAGCACCCATTATTGGCCCAAATGCTTTTCCTTTCCCACCAAGAATTCCTATAAGAATTAGTTGCACAGAAATCATAATATCAAACACAACATCAGGTTCAATATACATTACGTATTGAGCATAGATTGAGCCGCCAATGGAAGTCAGGAAAGCACTAATCATTAATCCAATAGTTTTTATTTTTGCTGCAGGTATTCCACAAGCACATGCAGCATCTTGGTCTTCTCTAATAGCTACAAGATAATAGCCGAATTTTTTCTTTTCGATTATTTTATTAAAGACATAGACAAAAACCAGATATCCAAAAGTTAAAAGTACATATGCTGTTTTCCCTTGCCACATCATATTAAAAAAGTTCTTCTTAAAAACTAACGTAATACCCATCGAGCCGAAAGTCAGGCTTCTCCATCCTATTGCAGTAAAGCGTAAAACTTCACAAAACGCGATTGTAACCAAAACAAAAAAGGTCCCTTTTAATCGAAGAGTTGCACGTCCTATAACGATCGCAGCAATCGTTGATAGTAAAGCTCCGGCAATCAGACCAAGCCACGGAGAAATACCGACACGAACATAAAGAAGCGTGCTTGTATATGCGCCTATTCCAAAAAATGCTGCATGCCCAATCGAAAGCATTCCTGCATAACCGCCTATAATATTCCAGGCACACGAAGCTCCAGCCATAATAAATGCCATTACAAACCAATCTCGGTAGTAAGAATTCGAAATAAGCATCGGAAGAGCAATCAAGCCAATGATAAACACAAATTCAAAAACGTTACTATGAGATAATATGTTGTTATATTTAAATAAACTGTTATTATTGTTACTGCTTATCTTCATATACGTCAGGCCTCCCATTATTTACGGAAAAGGCCCGTAGGCCGAATAATCAGTATTATTATAAACACTATAAAATAAGCTGCTTGCTGAAATTCAGAGCCAAAATAAAAGCCTGCTATTGATTCAATTAAGCCAATTATTATTCCTCCTACCATGGCACCGGGAATACTTCCCAATCCTCCGAGTACAACTGCAACGAAAGCAATATTTGCAAAATGCCATCCTATTGTAGGGTAAACCGGAAATAGCGGGATTATGGACGCCCCAGCTAAACCAACTAATGCAATACCTATGCCATAGGTAATCATATATACAAAGGGAACATTAATACCCGCTAATTTCGCAGCACGAGAATCTTGGGCTGTAGCACGTATTGCTTTTCCAAAATAACTTTTTGTCAAATATAGATAAAGTATTATTGTAGCCAGAATTGCAAGAGTAAAAGTAAGTAATCGTTGAGTATTTATAAAAATTCCCGCAATTTCAATCATGCTTTCTGAAAACGGGGTCCTTAAAACTCTAAGATTTCCACTAAATGCCATTAAGGCTGAGTTTTGCATTATCGTGCTTAAACCAAGAGTAATTACTATCTGGACTTCATGTGAGGCTTCCGTAACTGGTCGAATAAATATGCTCTGAATAATAATACCAAAAACAAACATGGCAGCAACTACTATTGGTAAGGACATGTAAGGGTTTAAGTTAAATATTTCTGACATCCAAAAAGAGATATACATGCTTATCATCAGGAATTCGCCATGTGCGAAATTTACTAGATTTAGCACACCAAAAATGAGGGTAAGGCCAACACTGATAATTCCGTATAATCCCCCCGCGAGAACGCCAGAAACAATTAATTGGGCAATCTGACTCACCATCATCCCCTTTTTACGGAAATAACTATAGGTACTTAATCTTGCAACTGGGAGCATGGCTCTGAATAACCAAGCCCCCAGCTACCTTCTACTTACCATGAAAGAGGAAGATATTTAAAATCCGCACTCTTAAGATTAGAAGGCCATACAATTTGTTTTTGACCTTCTTGCCATTGGTAAGCAACTGCCGTCGCACCGATATTCTGCCCTGTTGCTGAATCGAATCGAACAGCCCAACCATTTATTGTTTCTGGAACATTTATAGATAGAGCTGCTTTCTTTATAGATTCCACTGACATATCAGTGGCTGCAGGAAGAACATTGTTTAATAAAACATAAGATCCTAGGAAAACAACTTCTGCTGCAAGTGATGGACTCTCACCATACTCCGCCCTATACCTATCTCTAAACTGCTTGCTTATGGCTCGATCTTTCTCGTTTTTCAAAAGATTGGGGTCGATATTTGATGGCATATCTATACCAATTACACCATTAGCAAAAGTCTGTTGACCGACTTGGAACTGTGGATCGGTATATCCAGCCCCTCCTCCTATTAATACTTTTGGAGCGGCCTTATATCCACGTAATCCATTGGCGATTAATTGAACATCATTTATATAGCCTACATGTATAAGTACATCTGGCTTAGCCTGCTTAACTTGCAAGACAAGACTGGTTTGGTCAGTGCCAGAACTAAGATATCCATTAGCAAATACAAATTTCATATTTCTTCTTTTCATCTCAGCCATGGCACCATTATACTGAGATGTTCCATAACTAGAGTTCTCATAGATCATGGCAACTCTTAGACCATTTGCTGGAATGCCAAGTAATGCAGCGATACTATCATATGCAAGCATTACAGCCGATTGACCACGAAGCGAACCAGCATCGCAAGTTCTGAAAACACTGGTAAAACCTTTATTTGTAACATCATCACTTATTCCTGATGTTTCCCATAGAATTGCTCCAGAACGCTCGGTAACAGAAGCAATTGAGAGTGCATTACCACTAGTAAGTGATCCGATCAGAACCTTTGCGCCTTCTTTAGAAATCAAGCGTTCCGCTTCAGTAACTGCAGCTTGTGGAGTAGGAGCATCGGCATTTACAAACTGAATTTGCTTACCCTTTACACCTCCTGCTTCGTTAACAAATCTCCGAGCTAAATCAGCTCCTCGAAAAGCCTGTTCACCAAGCATTGCATTGGCTCCGGAACGAGGGAATATCGTGCCTATTTTGATGACATCCTGTGCAATTGCCGGCATTGCTAGAATAACTAGCATAGCAAAAAATGTGGCAAGACGAAGTTTTCTTCTCATTAAGCCGCCTCCTTAAATTTTCTAAACCTCTTTACCAAGAGGGATAGGATTCTGCACACAAAGTTTCCCACCACTAATCTCGATTGTCGTACCATCGATATATGTCGCAGTGTCACTTGCGAGGAAGACTACAACTTTTGCTATTTCTATCGGTTCAGCGATTCTACCTAAAGCAATAGTATTAGCAACTGCTAAAGGGTTCTTATCGACTATTCCTTGGGATAGAGGTGTCCGAACCACTCCCGGCATATAAGCCACAACCCTAATCCCATAACGAGCCAATTCACCGGCTAATGTGGCTGTAAGGTTTAATACTCCTGCTTTAGCAGCACCATAGCCTCCATGGCCTATTGAAGGCATCTTTGCTGCCCATGAAGCAGCGTTAATTATGCAACCTCCACCTCTTTGAATCATGGATGGAATAGAGGCTTTTGAGCACAAAAAAACCGATGTTAAATTTAAAGACAACATCTTGTTCCATGATTCAAGGCTCGTCTGCAAAAGCTCAGAAGCTATTAAGACACCGGCATTATTAACTAAGATATCAATACCGCCTATTTCTCTTATTATGGATTCAAAACAATCAGTGACTGATTCTTCGTTAATAATGTCGACTATATAAGACTTGCATTTACCTCCGAATAATTCAATTTCTTTCGCAACTTTCTCGGTCGATACCTTGTCCAAAAGACATACGATAGCACCTTCTCGAGAAAATAGCTTTGCTATCTCTTTTCCAATACCGCCAGCACTGCCGGTAACAACAACTACTTTATTTCGCAGCTCGGGATACACTTTTATCACCTGCCGATCACTCAAGAAGCCGATCATCAAAAGCCGTCTTGGTCAAAGGCTCACATCCATTCTTTTTAACTAATATCATATTTTCAACATGACCTCCGCCTATTCCCGGTAATAAAATTCCTGGCTCAAGACATATGACTTCATTCTCTATCAAATGTTCAACCGCTTCACCTTCTCCAACTTTATCCCCAATAGAAGGGGCTTCATGAATATCAGTTCCAATACCGTGCCCTACAATTCCAAGATAAGTATACTGGCCCAGGCCTACCTTATCCGCAGCGCCTTGACATGCTTGTGCAATTTCAGCGGTTGAAACACCCGCACGGACAGAATTCTGCCCTGTAAGCAACATATCCACCATACATCTATAAATTTTTTTCTGTTCGTTGGTTGCCTTTCCTCCAACAACGGTTGTACGTGCGATATCTCCTTGATAACCATTGAGCACAGCTGCCCCACAATCACTGTATAACAGTTCACCATTCCTTAGACGCTTATCGGTTGGAAAACGATAGCCGATAGTCCCATGATCTCCAGAACACACTAGGGGCATGTATGGCGTTTCTTCAGAGCCAGCAAGGTTCATGGCATATGATGCAGCAGCAGAAATTTCCATTTCGGTTACGCCAGGCTTATTCATGGACATAACTGTCTCCATTCCGATGTCTACTATTTCAGCTGCTAATCTAATAGCTTTGATTTCATCAGGATGCTTTATTCTTCGAGCCTTATCTATTACTGGTGTACCATCCTGAAACTTAACATTTGGCATGGTACGTTGCATTTCGGAAAAAACATTAAACGGAAGCATATCAAGCCCAACTTTTGCATTAAGCAGACCTAACTGCTTAAAGGCATCTTGAACAATCTTCACACCATGAAGCATAACGAAAGGAAATGCTACAAAATCAGTAATCCAGGGCATCGATGTTTTAACACGCTCATAACATCCACTTGCCACAAGGAATTTAACCTTTCCATCGCGCGTGATGATTAAAATATATCGATTGCCATGAAACCAAAGACTAAAAACAGATCGAAAGGATATCGCATACCTAATTGTATCCAGCTTTGTAAAGGCCACAGCATCCAGATCATTAGCCTTAATCTCGTCAACAACCCTCTGAAGTCGATGTTTCCTTACTGCTGCCCAATCTATTCTCTGTTCCCAGTCAACATTCATGTTCATATAATTCCCCCTTATAGATAAAAAAGCATATTTTGTATAATTGTATATACAAATTACCAAGGAATTATAAAACGTTTCTTATGGTTGTCAAGGGAAATTTTTCAGATTTGGAGTAATCGGCTTTATAGGCGCACTTGTAATGCGCAGGTATCGGGTTCGATTCTCGGTCTCTGTTTTAATAAATATTTACAATTTAGATAATTAGTTCAGAAACCGGATACTCTGGGACTGAATCTTTGTTCCCGTGGACGATCAAAACGGAAGATTCCGATATCCGAAGAAGGATTTATGATTCGGGTTTACAAAGCCTATCCCCTTCATCTCTTCCAGGAGTTCGCATTGTAAAGACAAGATTCGGTATCGCCCCAAACAGGCATCCTCTCCCTAGTTCCCCAGAAGGTTTTTGTTTTTTTAGTATGGCATTCTCCATCTACAGATCCTTCGACCATTGCCTTACCCGCGCTGGGCGATAAAAGTATCCCACAGGGTTTTGTAGAGACCATCCTTTTGCCTTAACCGCTCGTGGCTTCCTTCTTCCGCGATTTCGCCGTTTTTCAACACTATTATGTTGGTCGCCAGCAGCGGCACCAGATTTAGCTTATGGGTGACCAATACGGCGGTCTTTCCGTTGAGGTATTCTTTTAGAATTGTGGATAACTCGTTTTCCGCCAAGACGTCCAAGCTTGTAAACGGCTCGTCGATGATCATCACCGCCCAGTTTTCTTTTATGAGGCATCGTGCGAGGGCGATTCTTTGCCTTTCTCCTCCCGAAACCGCAAAGCCCTTCTCGCCGATCTTTCTTCCGCCCAAGGCCCTGATGCCCACGCGGTCCAGAACCGCATCCACCTTTTCTTTTACGCAGTATGCCCTGCCGAACTCAGCCGACGCGAACAGTTCTGAAAGACGAACGATTTCATACTCCCCGATCATATGTATAATGGCGTCTTCTTCCGTATATCCGGGCAGTTTGGATTCCAAAGGAAAACCCAAGAGGTTTCGTATATTCGCGTAGACGCCCTTTTTCAGTTCCTTCGAAAGCGCGGCCAAGGTCTTTCTTGCGTTTTCCCCGTGTCGATCGGCTATCGCTTTCAATCTTACAAAGTTTTCGCTGTATTCATTTTTAAGCTTAGCCAGTACCGTGTTTCTTTGAGATTCCTCAATACACTCCTTCCCCATTAGTACATTGTAAAAAACATCTTCGTTGAACAGTTCCACGTCCTGGCTGTAATAATTGACAAAGGCGTTCAATAGGGGCTTGGGTATGCTGCGCATATCTTCGCCGCCCAAACATACGATTCCTTTGGCGGCCAGCTCTTCTCCCACTATCAATTTCAACAAGGTGCTTTTTCCGTCGCCGGACACTCCCAGCAACGCGGTCGTAAAGCCACAGGCGAAACCGGTCGAAAGTCTTATTTTCTTCTCTTCCTTCTCCAGAACCCGATCGTTCTGTTCCCTATCCTGATAATACGAAAACTCAATATCGCTCAACGTCAGGATATTGCTGTTCTCGCAATCATTGAACGCGGGTATTTTTATCGTCGTCGGAATGGCTGATTCGAACTTCTTTTGTATCTCGATAAATCGGTCCTTGGAAGGGGCCGCCCAGGCTTCGCCCAAAAAGATGTCGCCCACCGCTTTGCACGGCAAAAGCATTTGCGGAATATAGGCGATAAGCGTCACCAGCGACCCTGAACTTATCGCGCCGCTTTTCATTCCATGTATGCTGATGAGAACGAGGCCGACCATCGCCAATGAAAAAGTCATTTCCTGCAAAGAACTGGAGGTTGAGTTTATCATCCGGATTCGATCGACGCTTTTTATTCGCCTTTCAACTTGTTTTTTAATCCCGCCCAGCACAATCTCTTTTTTCCCGAACCGGGCTATGGAGGAGGCGCCGTTTATGCCCTCTTCCACCAGGGCGGACTCCGCCAATCGTTCCCTGATTTCGTTCTTGGCCGCTTCCTTTTTTATCTTTGCCATCAATAGCGTAATCGTCAAATATATAAGACACATCGCGCCGACCGCGAACAAGTAGTTCTTATCCCATTTGGTGATGATTATCAGTATCGAAACCAGCTGCACCACCGAAAATGCCGCGACTGTATAGGTCGAACACAGCATTTCGGGCAGAGCCTCGGTATACAGCAGCGACCGATACCAGGCCGCCCCCGTTTTTTTGATATCGGCGTTTTTTTGTCCTACGATTCTCTCGTAGGTTTTTAGCAACAGCCCCCGCACCGCTTCGCCGTGGGCCTTGCTGTTCAATTTTATGCTTA
>Ga0334889_1001896_pt1 | contig 25529 bp, 17 predicted proteins | sample GraSluR1_MG_2_FD_207222 | JGI IMG/M metagenome (GOLD analysis project Ga0334889, IMG submission 207222) | Sludge microbial communities from methane-producing bioreactor in Wageningen University, Netherlands - Granular Sludge_8_08-R1 | ecosystem: Engineered > Bioreactor > Anaerobic > Unclassified...
CCGGATTATTCATGAAGGACCGGCTGCGAAAGGTCAAATGCTTGCCAGGACGCGCGTTCTCGGATCGGCTCGGTCAACGTACCGCCTTGGGTACGCCTCCCTCGCCGATCCTTGCGAGCCCGCGTCCAGGCAAGCATTTCCCACTTTCTCGTGGCGGTCCGTCATGAATAATCCGGGTTAGCCCTTGTTGTGACAGTCTTTTTGCACTTATTCGCGACGGTCTGTCGTGGATGATCTTGGCTAAGTGACGATATTTCAGCGGGAATCGCAGTTGAATCGGACACTGGAATCGGCTATACTCGATTGGTCAAAATGGAGTATATTCCGTAATCGTTATCGAGAGAGAATCCTAAAACTTCGCGGCTGACAGGGACGTTCTCGCGGGGTTGCACGAGAGGGGTTTTCACCCAGGCGCGCCGAGTCCGCGCTCGGTGGCGCCAGTTGCGACATCGTGTTCCGTGATGTTTCGACCACTGGACCGGCTGCACGCGTTCTCCCGCCCGAGCGCCCGTGATCTCGACGCCGGTCCCAACGCCACGAGGGGGCCTCCGGAATGAATGACCATCAACTAACGCGCCGCACCTGCTTGATCCTGCTCGCTGGTGCCATGATCGCCGGCCCGCTTTCGGCTGCTGATCTCTATGTCGGCCCGGGCCAAGCCTACACGACCATCCAGGCTGCGGTCGATGCCGCGGCGGCGACCGGCGACGTGATTCACGTCGATCCCGGTATCTACACCGAACAGGTTCTGATCACCGGCAAGGATCTGTCGATCACCGGCGCTGGGCAGGGTGTGACCGTGATCGCTGCGCCGTCCAACCTGGCGGTGTTCTATCACGACGGTGTGGATCACTATCCCGTCGTCGGCGTTCAGGCGGGCGAGGTCCATCTCAGCGACTTGACCGTGGACGGGGCGGGCTTGGGCAACCTGCACGAACGCTTTTACGGTCTCCTTTTCCGCAACGGCGGCGGATCGCTGCAGAACCTTACCGTGTCCGGCGTGCGCAACGAGCCGCGCGACGACGCGCCGCACGGCGTCGCGATCGCGCTTAGCAACGTCGACAGCGTCGACCGCACCTTCGCCGTGACAGGCTGCCTGATGCAGGATTTCCAGATCGGCGGCCTGGCCGTGATCGCCGCGGCCGGCACGCCTTTGACGCTGACCGTCGACGGCAATACGATCGCTGGGGCGGGCCCCACGATCGCCATCGCCCAGAACGGTATTCAGATCACCGGCTCCGACATTGCCGCTGCGCTGACGGGCAACGAGGTCAACGACCTCGCCTGGCTCGGCGCCGAAGGCACGGCGACCGGCCTTCTGCTGCAGGATTGTTCCGGCAGCATCACCGGCAACACACTGGTCGGCTGCCAGACCGGGCTGCGCCTGAGCGCGGCGGCGATGACCGTCTCGGGCAACGCGATCACCGTGCCGCGGCCGACCGCATTCGGGTATGGCATCGTAATCGACAACACCGATCCCGACTACGCGACGTTCGCCGGCGCGGCCGCCGGCCTGGTACGGCCGTTCGCGCCCGAGGCGCGCGCCGCCAGCGGCCCCAAGGCAACGGTCGCCGTCAGCGTGACCGGCAACACGGTGGTGCTCGCACCGGACCTGGCCGTCAATACGGGCACGGTCGGCCTGTTGGCCGAGAATCGCCAGGGATACGACGACCTCGAGGTCGCCGCGACCGGCAACACGTGGACCGGATTTGCCGTCGCGATTGTTTTCGCGGACAGCGCGCCCACCAGCGGCGTCTGGCTCGCCGCCGATGGCGGCGGCAATCACTTCTACGCCTGCGACACCGGCATCACCGCGAATCTGCCGTTCGACGTCGCGGCCGAACTCTGCTGGTGGGGCGCGCTCGACGGTCCTGGCGGCGACGGCCCGGGTTCGGGCAGCCTGGTCAGCGGCACGGTGGACTACGATCCCTGGTTCACCGACTTGACCAATCTCGTCTGCGTGCCGGACACGCTGGTCTTGACCGAACTCGTGACCGCGGGCGACGTCGTTTTCGACTACACGGGCGGCGCCAGCGGCCGCATCTACGGGTTCAGCATCGATGTGGCCTGGGATACGGCGGTTGCTGCAGCCGGCGCCGGCGATTTCCAGCGGCCGCCGGCGGGACCGTTCGCCGCGGCGACGTTCTTCACGGTGCAGGAGATTGGCGACGGCCACGTTCGCGTGGACGCGGCGCTGGGCGGCCTGGTCCCGGGCGTCTACTCCGGCCAGCTGTTCCAGGGCGAGTTCACCTTCCTGCCGGCCGCGGCCCACGGCGCCGAGACGGTGTTTACGATCACCGTCAACAGCATTCGAGACAACCAGAATCTGACGTTGGCCGGTCTCGTGCCGGCCCCGGGTTCGATCACGGTCGACAGTTCGCCGATTTTACAAAGCGTATTGGTCACCGATACCACGATCGACTCCAGTGAGTGGACCCGCGATGGCCATGCGATCAGCGTCATCGCCATGGTGATTGAAAGCGCTCTGGACGAGCTGACCTGCGACTTGACCGAGTTCGGTGGTCCGGTGCTCGCGCTCGGCGACGCCACGGTCGACGGCCAACAGTACACCTGGGTCTACGAGGGAATCAGCGGCACCGGCGACGGGCCGGCTTCCGCGACCGTGACGGCGACCGACGTTCACGCGGCGAGCGCAGCGCTCGGCGACGCGATCACCGCGGACAATACCCCGCCGGCGCCCTTGAGCGGTCTGACGGTCACGCCCGGGCACGAGCAGATACACCTCGCCTGGTCGGCGCCGGAGCCGGACGCAGGCTCGCCGCCGCTGGGCGTCGAGTTCCGTTACACGGCGTGGGGCGGATATCCCAGCTACGCCGGGTCGTTGCCGAGCCCGCCGGCTGAGGTCACGGACGGAACCGGCATTGGCGCCGGTCTGCTTACCGAGACAGCGTTCGCTTGGGCCGTCGCCGCGCGCGACGTCTACGTGCTGGCCGGTTTCGTGGTCGATTTCGTGGGCAACGTGAGCACGCTCGGCGACAGCGGCGCCGCCACCAATTACTGGCTCGGCGATACGGACGGCGACGGCTACGTCGATGTGATCGCCGACGTCACCGCCCTCGGCAATTCCTACGGCCTGAGCCTGGGCGAGCCCGGGTATGACGGCGCCTGCGATGTCGGCCCGACCTTCGATTACAGTCCGCGCGGTATTCCGAATCCGCAGGCCGACGGTTATCAGGTGCAATTCGAAGACATGATGGTGTTCGCACTCAACTTCGGCGAAGTCGACCCCGCGCTCAAGTTCGCGCCGGGCGCAGTACCCGACCTGCGCTGGGACCAGCTCGACGCGGTCACTTGGGCGTTGCGGCTGGCTGAACCGTGCGTGGGTCTCAAGGGAGTGAGTCTGCGGGCCGAACTGCCCAGCGGTGCGCGCTGTCAGGTTGCGCCCGGCGAACTGCTGTCGTCGCAGGCATCGCCGGTCTTCCTGCGCAATATCGCCGCTCGCGGACTCGACGCGGGGCTTGCAGCTATCGGTTTCGGCGCGATGATCACCGGGTCGGGTGAATTGGTCCGCGTGACACTCGACGCGCCGGTCACCGCACTGCCGGTGGCGATCAGCGCCCGCGATCACCTTAATAACGAACTGCTGGTGGACTTGTCGGCGCCGGCCGGCGCGGACATCCCGGCGGTCCATCGCCTGGGCCAGAACTTCCCCAATCCATTCAATCCGCAGACGGCGATCGTGTTCGATTTGCCGCAAGCTGCCCACGTCCATCTGGCGATCTACTCGGTGGACGGTCGTCTGGTCGCCACCCTCATGTCGGAGGTGCGGCCGGCCGGACGGCATGAAGTGACGTGGTCGGGTCGCAACGGGGCGGGCCAGCAGGTGGCTGCCGGCACCTACTTCTACGCGCTGCGGGCGGGAGATTTCCGGCAGATCCGCAAGATGATGTTGGCGAAGTAAGCGACGCGCGGGGTCCCGCCCGTGGCGGGGCGCCGCCGCCAGGATCAGGGGCATGACCAGAATCGGCCTCACGATCGCGAGTTGTTGGTTCCTGGCGACAGCTGCCTGCGCCGCCGTCCTCCAGGTGCCGGCCGAGTACGCCACCATCCAGGCGGCCGTCAACGCGGCCGCGCCGGGCGACACGGTGATGGTGGCGGCCGGCGTCTACGAGGAGCAGGTCGTCATCGGCAGCGATCTGGTGCTGCTCGGCGCCGGCGTCGGGCAGACCGTCGTGCAAGCCCCGCCCAGTCTGCCGTACGCCGTGGGTTCAGACCAATACCGCGGCGTCATCTGCGCCGATCAGACCGCCGCTGAGGTTACCGTCGCCCAGCTGACGATCGACGGATTGGGCCGCAATCCGTCGAGCGGGCGTTTTGTCGGCCTGCTCTTCTATCGAACGGGAGGCCGCATTGCCGATCTCGAGGTTCACAGTATTCACAACACGCCGGTCGACGGTGCGACCAGTGGGATCGGCGTACTGGTGACGCTCGACCAGCAGACCATGCCGACCAGCCTGACCGTCGCCGGCGTCGTCATCCGCCGCTTCCAGAAGGCAGGACTGGTGGTCAGCGGCATGGGCTTTACCGTCGATATTGCCGATGTCGAGGTCGATCCCGAGGATGTCTATTCGTCGGCTGTCCAGAACGGCATCGAGCTCACGCGCGTCGTCGTGGCGCGCGTCGCGCGCTGCACGGTGCGCAATGTGACGTATCACGGCACGCCGCGACCGGAGTACACCGCCGCTGGCTTCCTGGCGAACGTATGTGGCAGCCTCGAATTGCGGGACAGTACGTTCGAGCAGTGTCAAACCGGTTGTTATCTTGTGCGCACGCCGTCGGTCAGCGAAAAGATCACCGTCGTTTCGCCGAGTCTCGCGGCCTCGCCGAACTACGGACTGGTCTCGGTGGGAGCGATCAATCTCGAAGCGGCCAACAACGGACCGGATGCGATACGCGCGCCGCGGCCGCTGATGGCCGGCGCCGCCGTGGGCGAGCGACCGCCGGTCGTTTTCGACGTCAAGCTGCGCGATTCAGTCATCGACGGCGGCGGACGCCCGACTTCCCGCGGCGTCGTCTTGCGCGCGTACACCGCTGAAGCGCAGGGCTTCAGCGCTGAACGCTGTGAGGTAAGCGACTGGAACGAGGGCGTTCTCTCGCTCGAGGCGGGGTTCGGCGCGGTGTACGGGCGACTCAGCGGCTGCCGCATCGACGGCAACACGGCGTACGGCATCCGCGCGCTGACGGCGTCGCCGTTGGACGCGCGCGGCTGCCGGTGGCGTGATCCGAGCGGTCCTTATCACCCCGTAACCAATCCTGACGGCTCCGGCGACACGGTCAACGACCAGGTTCTGTACGACCCCTGGCTCGCCGGCAACCTCGCGCCGCTGCCGTTGCCGCAAGCAATCTCGCTCGCCGATCTGCAGGGCACCGTCTACGCGGACACGGTCTCGGTCGAATATTTCGGCGGCGCGGAGGATCTGCTCTACGGATACTCGCTCCAGTTGACCTGGGACCCGGACGTCATCCGACTGGCAGCGATCGGGCGTCCCGCCCGCGGGATGTTCGCCGACGCGGTGTTCTTCCAGGTGCTCAGCAGTGTCGGCACGGCCACGGTGGACGCGGCAGTCGGCGGCGATCAGGCCGGTATCGCGTCCGGTCCGCTCTGCATGGTCCGTTTCGAAGCGGTCGGTATGCCCGACTGGACGCCGAGCACCGTCGCCATCTCCTTGCTGCACGCCCGCAACCGGCTGAATCAACCGATTGCGGGGTTCGTGATCGACGCCGGCGTGGTGGCCGTCGATCTGCAGCCGCCGGTGATCAGCCAGGTGGAGATCAGCAACGAGACCTTGGACCACACCGACGATTTCGCCAAGGACGGCGACCTGCTCGCGGCGACGGCCTTGATCACCGACGGCGATCCGACCTTCGGGCGCGGCGGTGTCCGCGGCATCGGCGCCTACCTGTTCGGCGCTCCCTACCTCATCTTGCCGCCGGACGGCTATGCGAACGACCAGGCGGTCTGGACGGCACGCCCCGCCATGCTCACGCCGCCCAACGGGACGGCCTATTTCTATGTCGAGGCCATCGATCCCGCCGGGAACGCCACATCACCGCTGGTTGCCGATACCATCATCGCCGACAATATTCGGCCGCTCGCCGTGACCGGTCTGATCGCCGTGACCGGTCACAACCGCATCGATCTCGCCTGGAACGATGCAACAGGCAGCGATATCAACTTCCGGCATACCGTCATCCGTGCGAATAGCTGGCAGGACTATCCCTTCTACGACGGCGCCGAGCCGAGCTATCCGGCCACCGCAGCGGCGGGCGCGCCAGTGTATGCCGGCCAGGACAATGTCGCCGCCGCGGTCTATCCCGCCGACGGCAGCGAACGGGACATCTACTACTTCGGCGCGCTGGCCGTGGACATGGCCGGCAACACCAGTTCGCTAGGCACCGGCGCCCGCGCCCGCGCCACGAACTATCGGCTCGGCGACGTCCGCGCCGCGCCCAGCGGTTCGGCCGGCGACGGCATCATCGACCTCTACGACATCACGCGCTTGGGGGACACGTTCGGCCTCTTGCGCGGCGAAACCGGATTCGACGGGGAATGCGACGTGGCTCCGGCGGACGGCGGCCAAGCCGGCGTCCCCGTTCCGGACGAGGCGATCGATTTCGATGATTTGATGATCTTCGCCGACCAGTTCTACCTCGACCGCGCCGGTCGCGCGGCGCCCAGCGTCTCGCCGTCCGGCAGCGTCCCGGTCGCACTGCGGTGGGATCGCATCGCGCCCGAGATCTGGGCGCTCGTGCTGGCAAGCCCGTGCCCCGAACTGAAGGGGCTGAGGTTGCAGGGCGACGCCGGCGGTGCGACGCTGCGGCTTGAAGCGGGGGCCTTGCTCCGCGCCCAGCCTGGTCCCTGGTTCCTGCATCCGGGCCGCGGCGGACTCGCCGCCAGCTTGGCTATCCTCGGGCGCGGAATCGGCATGGTCGGCGAGGGTGAACTGCTGCGATTGGTCGCAAACGCGCCAATCGAACTGTCCGTGCCGGCCGTCGAGTTGCGCGATATCGAGAACCGGCCACTGATCGGCACTCTGCCGAGCCCGAGCGATATCGGCGGCGAACTTCCGGCTGTTTTCCATGCTGGGCGACCGACGCCGAATCCTTTCAATCCCGTCACAGAAATTGCGTTCGATTTGCCGTCGCCGCAGCGCGTCGGCCTGGTGATCTATCGGCTCGACGGCAAACGAGTCTGCCGCGTGCTCGCCGCGGACCTGCCGGCTGGGCGACACACCGCCCGCTGGCACGGGCGGGACGACGCCGGCCGGCCGGTCGGCGCCGGCACTTATTTATACCGCCTCGTCGCTGGACCTTGGTCGGCGACGGGAAAACTCGAGCTGATCAAATGAAACGAGCGGCCGCACGTTTTCCGCAGGAGTTCGCCATGGTCAGACGCATCGCCGTGATCATCTTGGGTCTGGTCGCGTTGAGCGCGGCTGTCGCCGCGGCGGCGCCGAGATTGCGTTGGGCGCCGGGCAATCCGCAAATCGACGTCGGGGAGCAGGTCATCGTGGCCGTGATGCTGGACGATTCCATCGCCGTGCGCACGATCGATCTCATGGTAGAGTTCAATCCCGAGGTCGTCACCTCGGTGAGCGGCGAACCCGGCGCGCTCTTCGACGGATTTACGACCTTCCACGGCTTCAACGAAGTCAGCACGGCCGTCTGGCGCGGCTACTGCGTGATCCTGGGCGCCGACGACTGGCTCACCGGACCCGGGGAACTCTTTCGCTGGACCGTCACGGGCGCCGCCCAAGGCGCCTCCGTACAGGAAACGGTTGCCTTGACCCTGCTGCCGCCCGGCGGCGGCGATTATCCGGACGCCGTGCTGCCGGCGGCCTTGATCACGGTGGGCGAGCCGGTTGCTGTACCGTCTGCCGCCGCTGCCGCGCCGCGTCTGGACCTTTTTCCGAATCCGTTCAATCCCCGCACCCGACTCGCGTTGACGTTGCCCGGCGGCGGTTCCGGACGGATCGAGATTCTCGATCTGCGTGGACGTTTGGTCGCTGTGCCCTGGCAGGGCACGACTAGCGACGCATCCGTTCTGATCGATTGGGACGGAACCGACCTGACCGGGCGCTCGCTGCCCAGCGGCGTCTACGGTTTCCGGCTGATTGATGAGCGCGGCCGGACCGCTTGGTGCCGCGGCGTGCTGATTCGCTGAGCAACGCGCTCGCTTGCCGCTGCGCGGGAGAGGCGATCACCGCAAAAAAAGGGCCGCCCCAAGAGGCGGCCCAAAACATCCATGCCGAGAAATTTCGATCTAGCGGAAGATCTCCCTGACTGTCGACCAGCTCTGGTTCTCGGTAGCGATGGGGCAGTAGATGCCGAGGGTGATGTCGCTCGTCGAGAATAGCTCGCCGGCAGTGGCGCTGCAGAGGAACGCCGGATAATCCGCGGGCATCGGCGTGCCTTGATCGCTCCGCCAGATCAACGCCGCGTTGGCGATGGCGAACTCGATCACGCACTCGTTTTCACAGTCGTTGAAGACGCCGTTGAACGTGATGTTGCAGACTTCTGCGACGACCTGGCCGCCGACATAGGTGATCGTCGCCACGACCATGAAGTCGAGGATGTCGCCGTACAACTCGACATCGCCGTTGGTCCAGACACCGCCGCCGCCGAGCCAGAACTCGCCGCCGTCGTACGCGGTCTGGTAGATGCGAACGCCGTTGCCGCCGACCACGCCGTCATAGACCAACGTCGAGCCGGCGGGATTGATCGTCATGCCCCAGAGTTTCCATTCGATGCCAAGCGCGGTACCATCCCAAGATTCCGCGTTGACCATGTTGCCCGGCTGCAGCGGCCCGGCGCCCGAGCACCAGGCTTCGCTCATGCGCCCGTTGAGCAGAGGAAAGTCGGGATTCGTTTCAGGATTGCTGCTCCAGATGCCGATGACGTCGGGACAGGCAGCCAGAGCCGAACCCGCGGCCAGCAGCACGAACGCCGCAAACATCGCGCTAACCTTTTTCATGATGACCTCCTTGAGCACGCACCCTCGCGCGCCAAAAGGTTTTGGTATCGCCGATGCGTCTCCGCTCGTTCCCCGCTTGCGGGCCGCATCTGCAGGACGGAAGCGATCACGGACATTGTAGCACAGGTTGCCCGAAACCGCGCATGATTATTGATACGTATTCTCTGTAAAAATTGTCCAGAATTCGTACCGTCAACAACGCCAGACCGCCGCGCTGCTTCGACGCTTCGCCGCGCGGCGTGTCGGTCAGGCGTCCGCCACCGGGTGTTCGCCTCGTGCGTGTAAAACAAGATATGACAATGTTTTGAGGCGTTGGGCGTGCGCCCGTCCGAAATCGATCAGCGCGGCGGCGATGCTGGCGGGGTCGAGCTGCGCGTCGAGCATCACTTCGTCGACGGAGCCGCCGTCCCGCCAGCGATTGTCCCGATCGCTGCTGAGCGCCCAGTCGTCCGCCAGGGGTCCCAGGGACCAATCGCGCAGCGCGCGCCGCGCCATATTCGTGATGTAGGTGCTGTTGAGCCGGTCGCCCTTGGTGACGACCGTGTCCTGGTATTCCTGGTCTTGCAGACGGAACAGGTCGCGACTGGGTACGGCCACGTACTTCAGGTTCACGCCCGCGGCGTCGATCGCCGGCAGCGCCTTGATCAGATTGGCGGTGCTCATGGTCCCCTGGACGAACACGCAGCCCTGGCGCGGCAGGTCGGGCCGGTAATCGCGCAGGATGTAGGCGCCGCGCGCCGCCGAGAGATGCGAGCCGAGCCCGAGCGCCTCGCGGTCGACGATCTCGATCGCCGGCCGCGTCAGATGCAGCACCACGATCGGTTGGGGAAGCTGCAAAGCGGCCGCCAGTAGCGGCGGCACCTCGTTGTACTCGTACGGTACGAGGTTGATCACCTGGCCGTCGGGAAAGAGCTGCGTGACGCAGGGACTGAACACGCCGAAGTGAGTGCGGCTGTCTTCCGCCGTCTCCGGGCCGCTGTGCCCGGCCACCCAGAGGACCTTGCCCACCTTCAACTCGCAGTCCTGTGCGAGTTGGCTGTACAGGCGCAGCATGCCGTACTTCAGGTAGCTGAACGAACCGTAGGTGGAGCAGGCGGTCCACCAGCCGTTGAAGCGACGCTGCGGTTCGGCGCTGAGGTTGACCGAGGCACAACCGGCCATCATGCCGGCATTGGTGAACTCGGTGATCGGCTGCGGCAGGACGACGCCGTCGGGACTGCGGTCGCGGTCGTACCAACCGAGGTTCGCCAGTTGGTCGCTATAGGGCAGGCCGAAACCATCGATGTTGGTCGAGCCGGCCAGATCGGCCGATGTTACCAAGAACAGCGGCCGGCCGTGCTTCTGCAGGCAAACGCTGTTGATCCAACTGCCCCAGCGGGCGAACCCGGCGCGGTTCGGCTGCTTGCTGCCGGGCTTGGCCCAGAGGTCCGCCGGGTAGCATGACACGTCGAATAGACTCGCGTCGGCCAGCGGATTGCGCGACTCCGGCAGGTAGAATGTCGGGATCTCCCGCGTTACCTGCTCGCCGAGTTCGACCAGGCGCGCGGCGAGGTATTGCAACGTATCCTCGCGGCGGTGCAGCACCGAGAGCGCGGTCTGCAGATGAGCGGCGAGGCGCGCCTGTTTCGCGGCGGTCGTGGTCGGGGCGTCTTGGCCTTCGCCCTCCCAAGTCACGTCGTACTTCACGGCGAAGTCGCGGCGGCAGGTCCAGAACTTCTCGCTGTGGTACTTGTGGGCCGCGCCGTGGCTCTTCTCGTCGTACGTATGATAGCCGCGGCCCTTGCGCGTGCGTCCGAACATCATCCCCGGCCGGCCGGTGGGATTGTCGCCGGCGGCAAGCGCGAAGATGGCGAGAGTGACGTCCGCCCAATCGCTGCCGTCCGCAGCTTCGTGCACATGCCAGCCGTACGGTTCGAACCAGGCGCGCGGATCGCCGTGCACGACGCTGGAGTACGGGCGCGGGTCGATGCCGAAATCGTTCCAGTCCAAAAGCAAGAGCAGGTTGTCGAGCCCCAGGCCGTAGGCGCTGTTTTTAACTTCGTGCCAGCAGCCGGCGGTGTGTCCGCCCTCGCCCTCGAGCGCGAACACGCGGACTCCTTCGCACCGCGCTTTTTTCAAAGCCAGCGCCTGGCCGACTGCCGCCGGTGCGCCGTGTCCGCTGGGGCCCGTGTTCCATTTGCAGAACAGATTCTTGCCCGCCATCTCGACGTGGCCGGGCAGGCCGCGCCGGTGGCGCAGCGTGACGAGGTCTTCCCACGTCAAGACGCGCTCGGGTCCGCCCGCCACCCGATAGCGCGCGTCGCCGGTGCGGGCGTGGACCGTGCGCAGTGCTTCGTTGAACACGGCAAGCAGCGCGTAGATCAACGGCGAGCAGTGCCCGGCGACCAGCACGAAACGGTCGCCAAAACGCTTCGCCGGATCGCGGACGTCCCAGCGCATCGCTCCGCCCAACAGCAGGCTCAGCAGCATGTGCACCTTGGACCGGCTGCCGCCTGGATGGCCGCTTTGGCGCGTATCGAGCATCAGGTCGATGAGCTGATCCGTGACATCCTTGATGATTTCCCAGTGCGAGAAATGAGCGTGCTGGGCGGCGAGGAGCTGGCGGGGGTCGGGCACGGGGGTTCCTCCAGGGGCGGGGACCTGTCCGGCGGCGGCGCCGCGGCACCGCCGATATGTCGTGGTAATGTCGCAGAGATGCGCGGGTTCTTCAAGCCGGCGGGTCAATCCGGCAGCGCACGCCCCAGATGATGCACTTGGAGCACGGCCGCCGCGGCGCGGGCGTCGTCGCAGGCGCGATGGCTCGTGAAACGTCCCGCCAGGCCCATTTTTTCCAGGACCGTTTCGAGAGTCGCCGCACTGGTGCGCAGATTGTGAGCGGCGAGCCAGGCCACACCGATGGCGCGCAGGTCGAACGCCCCGCCGGCGATATGCTCGCGGAACGGCAGGTCGAAACGTGCGCATTCCTTGCGCAACAGCGGGATATCGTAGTAGGCGCCCCAGGCGGCGATGAAGGCCTTGTTGCGAGGTCCGTACCAGTCGAGGAAACGGCGCCCGACCGCGGCGAAGGTCTCGCAGCCGGCAACCATGGCGGCGGTAATGCCGGTCAGTTGCGTGATGAATCCCGTCACTGGATGGTCGACCGGCCGCACCAGCTCGCTGAACGTTGCCGTGATCTCCAAGCTGCGGCGATCGAGCCGCACCGCGCCGACCTCGATGATGCTGCTGCGCTCGACCGTGTTGTCCCCCTCGTCCTCGGCGGGGCAGGCGGCCTCCAGGTCGATCACCACGAGATCGGTGCTGTACCGCATGGGTCGGGTCGTTCCTTCCGATTCCCTGTCGCGTGCCGGCCGAACCTGTACCCAGTCTGCGCGGAACCTAGCAGATGGACTGATTTCGGGCAAACAACGGGTTTCTTCGAGGCAAAACCAAGATGACGATCCGAGCATTCGACTGAGAAAGATTTGATATATTAGTCCTTGTATTAACTAATTAAAATATTGTATGATCTATCTACATTCGCCACGCGAGGCCCGGGCACAGGAGGACCATCATGCGAGCGATCGGCCACTTCTTCATCTTCATCGGGTTCTTCCTGGTGTTCGCCTCCCTGCTCGCCATGCTCCTCGTCGGCGCGATGGCCTTGCGATCGACCTTGGCCTTGCTGATGGTCCTGCCGGTCTTGTTCGGTATCTACCTGCTTTACCATCGCGGCTACTGGGCCGCCAGGCAGCGCGCAACGAGCCGGCGGTCCTTCATGAATAATCCGGGCTAGGGATCGATCAGCGCGGTTCCAGTCGCCGCTTGCGCTCGGCGGTGAATGCCCACCAAGGCCGCGCCGGTCCGCCCGCCATGAAATCGACGATGGCCATGAACGCGTCCGCCACGCAGGGATCGTGGCGGACGCCCGTACGTGTGTTCAAGCGGTGGTACATGGCCAGCGGATCCTCGCCGATCAGGTCGCCGGGCGCATGGATGCCGATCGTGTGCAAGTCCTCGGCGATGGCCCGGCCAACATTCGGCAGATCCTCGAGCCGAGCTACCTGATCGCGGAGCGGTTTGGGTATGATCGTCGAATTTCCTTTCACGGCGAGACCCGCCCATCGCCTGCGGGCCTCGTCGCTCAGCGTGCGAGCAATAACTTGGCCGTTGCCGTTTCCGTGCCGGCGCGAACGCGTGCCACATAGAGGCCGCTGGCGAGCGCTCGGCCCTGGTCGTCCAGACCGTCCCAGACCACGCGCAGGACGCCTGCCGGTCGGGTTTCGCCGTCGAGCAGGGTGCGCACTTGCCGGCCTCGCACGTCGTGGATCGCCACGGCGACCGGCACCGCGTCGGCCAGGACCAGTCGTATCTCGGTGCGCGGGTTGAACGGGTTGGGCGCGGCGTGCACGGCCAGCGGAATCCGGCGCGCCGGCACCGCGGTGGATTCGAGCGCGGCCAGCGCCGCCTGGGCGTTCACCTTGACGCCCAGCGGTTGGTCGTAAGATACAGTTTGGCCGGTATCCAGGAGAAGCTGGCGCACCGCGGCCGGGCCCAGTTGCGGCGCCCGGCTGCGGACCAGCCCGCAGACGCCGGCGACCAGCGGACACGCCATGCTCGTACCGTCGGCGTACATGTACGGATTGCTGCCGTCCCAGCTGTAAAGCAGCATGTACAACCACTGGGTCAGCAGGTCCCAACTGTAATTCGTCTGGATGGTCGCCCAGATCTGGCTGCCGGGGGCATTGACCGTCACCCAGTGGCCGTAGGTGGAGTAACTGGCGCGCTGTCCGCTTGCGTCAGTGGCGCCGACCGAGATCACGCCCGTGCAGGCGGCCGGGTACATCAGCGATGCATCGTTGTTGTTGCCGGCCGCTGCGACGCAGACGATGCCGGCGGCGAGGGCCTGGTCGACCAGGTCCTGGAAGAACGCGGCCGCGCCTCCGTCACCGGGACCGCCGAAGCTCATGCTGATCACGTCGGCGCCGCTTGTGATGGCGTAGATGAACGCCGTAGTGATCGCCGCGTCGGTGAATTCGCTGGCCGCGTTGGTGACCTTGAGCGGCATGACGAGGCAGCCCGGTGCGGCGCCGGCGATGCCGATCCCGTTGTTCGTCGCCGCCGCGGCGATGCCGGCGCAGTGGGTGCCGTGCCAACCCACGTCCAGGCCCATCTCATAGTACGGATCGGGCCGGGCGTCGGCGTCCTGGTTGCCGCAATCCCAGCCGCGTACGTCGTCGATGAAACCGTTGCCGTCGTCGTCGATCCCGTTGCCGGGGATCTCGCCCTGGTTGATCCAGCACTTGGCTGCCAGATCGGGGTGGGACCAGTCCACGCCGGTGTCGACGATGGCGATGACCGTGCTCGGGTCGCCGGTCTCGAGATCCCAGGCTTCGGGCAGCGCCACGCCCGCGGCGTTGCCGGGTTGCAGATACCATTGGGTGCCGAAGTAGGGGTCGTTGGGGACCCAGAACAACGATCGCGTGCCGTTGACCATGGCGGCCGCCACACCGGGCAGCGCCCTGAGGTCGCGGCAGGCCGCGGCGGGGTCGGCGGCGCCTTCGAGCAAGAGATACCGCCGGGCGAGCGGCGAGCGAGCGCCGGCCGGCACCAGCCAGCGGGCGCTGAGATCATGGTCCTGCAGCGCCGCGAGCAGCGCCGGGTCGGCGGCCTGCGGTCGATCGTCGCGGGCGGTAAGCAGCGCCGGGTCGTCGATGGCGATGAGGACTCCTTGGCCTGCGGGCGCCGCCAGCAGCGAGGTGCAGAGCGCGAGGCTCCAAAGCGAGGCGATCACAAGACGCATCACGGTCGCTCCCTTGGTTTGAGGTTGGACATTCAGGATACCACAGCCGCCCCCGCCGCGGGGCGGTTTTTCTGCACGATTCGACGTGGCCGGGGACCGGCGGATCTGCTAGCCTTATGCGCCACAGCGACAACGGTCGGCCGCGGGCCTTCCGCGCGCGGCCGCGACAAGAGGAGGAACCCCATGGGAGACAAGGGAAGCAAGGACAAGGGGCAGAAAGAGCCCAAGAAGGCGGCAAAGCACACGCTGAAGGAGAAGAAGAAGCTCAAGGAGGAAAAGAAGAAAAACAAGGTAACTGGTCTTGTGCGTTGACCGTAGACCACGCGCGGACACGAGCAGGAGGTTGCCGATGAACAGCGCGCCCGGGTATGGATCGATGCAACGCTGGTGGGAACTCAAGCGCCGGGATTTCCTGAAGCTGAGCGCGACGGCCAGCGCGGGCCTCGTGCTGGGCCGGCCGTCGTTCGGACAGGAACAGGCGGCCGCGCCACCCGCCCGCGCCCAGACCAACATCGACGCCGTGAAGGACGCGCCGCGGGTCGCGTCGTCGCTGCCCGGGCCGTTGCCCGGCCGAGTGGTCGCCGTCACCGATGAACACGTCGTCGTCGACGGCACGGTCGACAAGGCCGCGGTCGCCGCGATGTTCGCGCGCGGACTGCAAACGCTGACCGGCCGCGACGCCCAGGGCAGCTTCGAGCTGCTGCTGCGGCGCGACGACGTCGTTGGTATCAAGCCCAATCCCGTCGGCGCCGGTTTGATCTCGACGCGGCACGAGGTGGTCGACGCGATCATCGACTGGTTGACCGGATGCGGACTGCCGCGCGGCAATATCGTCATCTGGGACCGCTTCGAGTCGATGTTGCTGGAAGCGGGCTTCACGCCTGAGCGCTATCCAGGCGTCGGCATCGAAGCCTTGCAGATCATCGACGAGAACTTCGATCCCGAAAGCGGCGACACCACCGGTTACCTGGCAGCCGACGGCCGCCACCTGAGTTGCGACCGCTTCGACCCGGAGGTCGTCTACTGGGCCGACTGCGAGGCGCCGCAGGATGCCGCCTACTTGAACCAACACGTCTTCAACGATCAGCGCTCGCCATTCGGCAAGCTGCTGACGCAACGGTTGACCAAAATCATCAACGTGCCGGTCTTCAAGAACACGGGCAACGGGATCAGCATGGCCACCAAGAACATCGGCTACGGCGCCATCGCCAACACCGGCCGCCTGCATCGGCCGCTGTTCTTCGACGTCTGCACCGAGGTGCTGGCGTTTCCGGTGATCCGCGACAAACTGGTCCTGAATGTGACCGACGGCATTCGCGGCCAGTACGACGGCGGCCCGGGTCCGAACGCCGGCTTCATCTACGATCACAAGACGTTGTACCTGGCGACCGATCCGTTCGCCCTGGACCGCACGTGCCACGATTTACTCGTCGCCAAGCGCAAACAGATGCAGGTCGACGTGAACGAGCATCCTCGATTCACCGAGTACCTGCGCTACGGGGAGCGCCTGGGACTGGGAATCGCCGATCCGGCGCGGATCGAGGTCGTGACGGTATGAAAGCGGCAACGGCCGGTTGGCTGCTGTTGGCGGCGGTATGGGGCGGCGCGGCCCGCGGCGCCCCCGCCGACCGAGCCGGTGAAATGCCACCGATCGCCGCGCAAACGTCCGCCGCGGTGGGCGATGTCCTGGCGCAAGACGGCGACTTGTACTTCGCACCCAACGGACTGTACGGCTACATCAACGGCGGCGCCGAACTATACTTGGAATTCGGCTTCGTCGGACTTGACGTCAAGCATTACCGCGTCGAGATCGCCGGCAAGGTTCACGACCTCGCCGTCGAATCATATCGCATGACCGATCCGGCGGCGGCTCTCGGCATCTACCTCGCGCGCAAAGGTCGCGAGACGCCGACCGCGGAGCTCGCCGCGCGCCACACCGTAAATTCTTACCAGCTCCTGGCCGTCCAGGGCACACTGTTCCTGCAGGTCAACAATTTCGGGGGCGATTCCGCCTGCCTGCCAGCCATGACCACGCTGGCGGCGTCGCACTTGGCGAGCGAGCCGCCTGTGCCGCCATTAGGGATCTGGGACCTGTTGCCGGCGGCGGGCCGCCTGCCGGGCAGCGAATTCCTGCTGCGTGGGCGCTTCGCATTGCAGCCGATCTACACGTTCGGCGAAGGGGACGTGCTGCTGCTGGAAGAAACCGGCGCGCTGGCGGCCGGCGCCCGGTACAGCGGCGGCCCGGGCGGGGACGTGACGCGGATCGCCGTGGTGTATGGCGCGGCGCAGGATGCGCGCCGGGCGCTCGCCAACCTGCGCGCGCAGCGGGATCCGTACCTCGAGGTCGTGCGCGCCGACCTGCAGCGCCTTGTCCTACGCGACTACGCGGGCAAGTACTCGGTCATCTGCCTCGTGGACTGGGGACTGGAGATTACGCTCTCGCTCGCGGCCGCGCCGTGACGGGAGTCGGCCCCGTCGCTTACGTTTTCTCAACGCCGGCCGAACTTCTTCAACCGATAGATCAGCACGTGGCGCGGCAACCCCAGGTAGGCGGCTGCCTGCGTCTTGTTGCCGCCGCAGTGCGCCAGCGCGCGCTGGATCAGTTCCCGCTCGAGCTTGGGGAGGTTCAGGCCGCCTTCGGGCAATGGGCCCACCAAAGGCGCGGTCGCGGCGTCGGCCGGCCGGCCGGCGCGCGAACCGACGGCCGTGGCGCCGCTCAGGCCGGCGGCGCTCTCGACGCGGTCCAGGTCGTCTAGCCCGAGCACATCCCGCCGGCGCAGCACGATGAGCCGTTGGTTCAGGTTGCGCAGTTCGCGCGCGTTGCCCTGCCAGGGGCGCGCGGCCAGGTCGGCCAGCAAACTTGCTTCGGTGCGCACGTCCGGGCCGCCGTGCAACCTGGTGAAATGCTCCCATAACACGGCGATGTCTTCGGGCCGCTCGCGCAACGGGGGCACGCGCAGCACGATGATGGCGATGCGGTAATACAAATCCTCGCGAAACGCGCCGTCGCGGGCGGCGGCCACGAGATCTCGGTTGGTGGCGCAGATCAAGCGGAAGTCGACGTCCACCGGCCGCGTGCCGCCGACGGGGTCCACCTGGCGCAGTTCCAACGCGCGCAGCAATTTCGGCTGCAGAGCCGGCGGCAACTCGCCGATCTCGTCGAGCAGCAGCGTGCCGCCGTGGGCGGCGCGGATACGGCCGCCGTGGTCGCGGTCGGCGCCGGTGAACGCACCCCGCACGTGACCGAAGAGTTCCGACGCCATCAACTCGCCGGTCAACGAGCCGCAGTTGACCGCCACCAGCGGTCCTTCCCATCGCGGGCTCGCGTCGTGCACGAGCCGGGCGATCAACTCCTTGCCCGTACCGCTTTCGCCGGTGATCAGCACGGGTGCGTCGGTGGCGGCCGCCCGGCGTGCCGCGTCGACCAACTCGGCCATCGCGCGCGAGCGGTAGACCAGCCCTGCGTCCGCCTGCCGCCGGCGCAGCAGCTCGCGCAGATTGGCGTTGTCGCGGCGCAGTGCGCTCTCGGCCAGCGCCCTGTCCACCGCGACGAGCAGTTCGGCGCGCTCGAAGGGCTTTAGCAAGTACGACGCCGCCCCTAGTTGCATGGCCGCGACCGCCTGGCTGACGGTGCCGTGCGCCGTCAACACGATCACAGGCACGCCGGAAGGCAACACCTCCCGCAGGACGTCCATGCCGTCGCGGCCGGGCATCTTCATGTCGGTCACGACAAGGTCGAACCGCTCGCGTTCACAGAGTAGCAGCCCCTCTGCGGCCGAGGCAGCGTCCGTTACGCCGTGACCGGCTTCCCGCAGGATGAAGCCGACCACCTCGCGCAAGTTGCGGTCGTCGTCGATCAGCAGCACATGCGCCATCGTTACCTTTCCGCGGCGGCGGGCAGGCGCACGAGCACCCGGGTGCCGCCCTGGTCGTTGCGGTCGACGGTCACGTCGCCGCCGTGATCGCGCGCCACGCGCAGACTCGTCGCCAGGCCGAGTCCCGTGCCGCCGGAACGCGTCGTGAAGAACGGCGTGCCGAGATTGCGCAGGGCGTCGTCCGCAAAGCCGGGACCGTTGTCGTCGATGGTGATCTGCCAGTCGCGACCGCAGCGCGCGAGCACGAGGCGCACCGCGCCCGCCGGCGCCGGGCCGGCCGCTTCGGCGGCGTTGAGCCCCAGATTCAACAGCAGCTGGCGGATCTGGGCGAGATCGCCGTCGCAGGCATGGGCCTGCGGCGGAACCTCGACGGCAATACGCGGCGCCGCGGGGCGGTGGGCCAGCAGATCGCCGAGGCGGTGCAACTCGTCGCCGAGGTCGAAGCGGCCCAGGCTCTCCGCCGCCGGCCGCGCGTAGCCCAGAAACCGCGTCAGAACCTGATTCAGTCGAGCGCTTTCTTCTTTCAGAACGACGAGCATGCGGGCGCGTCCGGGGTCGGCGGCAACCGCCGGTGTCTCACCCAAGATCTCGGCTGCGCCCTTGATCGAGGCCAGCGGGTTGCGAATTTCGTGCGCGAGTCCTGCCGAGAGCTGGCCGACCGCCGCCAGCCGCTCGCTCCTGACCAACTCGGCTTGGAGGCGCTCGCGTTCGTCCAACGTGCGGTGAAGCTGGTCGCGCGCCCGGCGTTCGCGGTCTTCCAGCACACCGGTCACCAGACCGACCGCTAGGTAGAGCAGCATCTCCAGGACCTTCTCCAGCGTGCTGCCGGGGTCGAAGCCGATCAGCCCAAAGGCATGGGGGGTGTACAGCAGGCAGACCGCGACCGCCGTCCACCAGCCGGCGCGCCGGCCGCCGCGGAACGCCGCGACGATGATCGGGAAATAGTACAGCCGACGGTAGATGCCGTGCGCCGCGTGGATATGCATGGCGGTGTTGTAGTGCATCAGCGTGATGACCAACACCATCAGCGCCACCAGCCCATAGCGGCGTACGTTCTCGCGCAAGAGCCGACCTCCAGCAGAAAATGGAGAATATTCTCCAGCTTGAAGAATCAAGATGGACAATATTTTACGATTCGCCGGCCATGATGATGTAAGTTATTTGAAATCAACGACGGCAATAATGGCCCGTGCCGTGCAACAGGGTGTGCGGCAGACCGCGGACTCCGGATGATCTGTGAAGGACCGCGGCAAGCGATTGAACTGATACCGCCGGTCATTCATGAATCAGCTGGGTCGACATCCAGGGGTATTTCGATGGATCTAGCGTTCAACCTCTGTGGTCTGGCCGTTCTGGGCGCCTTGGTCTGGTTGGCGGTGCGAGACGAGCGCAGCAGCCGATCGCGGCCGGACCGGTGAGCGCGGCCTTTGCCGCCGAACGCCATCGTGAACCTCGCGCCGGTCGCCGCCCGGCTGCCGGCCGGCCACAGGAGAGGTCTTGCGGGCGACGGGCCATCTGCATGGCGCCGGCACCCGCCAACAAGGGAGCGAGCGATGAAACACCTTCTCATCATGATCGTCGTGCTGCTGTCGGCAGCGGTTGCCGCAGCAAACTCGTGCAATCAGGAAGCGGAACCTAAGCACGCCAAGGCCAAGGAGATCACCGCGGCCGCCAAGCCCGACCAGGTGATCCATGCCGGCACACAGACTCACTGTCCTATCGGCGGCGGTGAGGTCGACAAGTCGGTTTTCGAGGATTACCAGGGCCAGCGGATCTACTTCTGCTGTCCCGGTTGCGAGGGTCCCTTCTTGGCGGATCCCGAGGCACACCTGACCGCGATCAGCGCCAAGGGCCAGACCGTGGCCTCGGTGCAGACCGTTTGTCCGATTTCCGGCAAGCCGCTCGACATCAATGTCTTCACGGAGTACGCCGGCCGTCGAGTCTTCTTCTGTTGCCCGGATTGCCGCCCCGCGTTGATGGCCGAGCCGGGCAAGTATCTGCCGAACGTGAAGTAGGCCGGGTGTGGCTAGGCCGGGTGTGGCTGCCTGCCTGCGCGGCTCGACCGAGCAGGTAGAATCCAGTTGGACCCCGCTGCAGCGGTGAGGACTGAGATCATGCACACAAGCGACGGCGATCGTTCGCGCCGGTGGGGCAGTAGAGTGCGCCGGTTCCCACGGCCGGCCCGCGCGCGCATCCGCGCTGCGCTGCTCGCGGCCGCCGCCATCGCGGTGCTACTCGTCGGCGGCTGCGCCGGAGCCAGGGATGAGCGGGCCCTGGCCAATTGGCGTCAGGTCGAGGATACCTTGTATGGGCCTCACGAGCGGAAGCGGGCTGCCGCCGCAACGGGCGCGGCGATCGCGGCGCCGGACATGGAATTGCCGGCGACGGCGACGCTGGACGACTACCTCCGCTTCGCGGCTCGGCACAACCCGGGTCTCGAAGCGGCGTTTCATCGGTGGCGGGCGGCGCTCGCGCAGGTGCCCCAGGCAGGCTCCCTGCCAGACCCCCAAGCTTCGTTCGGTATTGTGCTCGATGAGGTCGACCGCAGCGCGACGTACATGGGCGAGCGGTACTCACTGGCGCAGATGTTCCCCTGGTTCGGCAAGCGGCAACTGCGCGGCGACGTTGCCCTGGCGGACGCGGTCGCGGCGGGCCAGCGCTTCGAGGCCGCGCGCCTCGAACTGGTCGTCCAGGTGACGCGGGCCTATACCGAATATGCTTACCTCGAGCAAGCCGTGCAGATTGCTCGAGATAACCGGGAGCTGTTGGTCCGGCTGGAATCCGTAGCCGGCGCCCGCTACCGCGCCGGTACAGCGAGCCAGGCGGACCTGATCCGCGCCCAGGTCGAGCTCGACCGTGCCGAGGACCTTATCCAATCCCTGGCGGATATCCGCGGCGCGGCCGCTGCCGAATTGAACGCGGCGTTGGGGCGTCCGGTCCTGTCTCCTCTGCCGGCGGTGGCCGGATCGGCGGTGGAGCAGGCGTTCGCGCCCCTGCCGGAGCTTGCCGACGAGCAGTGGCTGACGCTGGCGACGGACCGCAATCCGGAACTGGCGGCGATGCGCCGCGAAACCGCGGGCCGCCAGCTGGCGATCAACCTGGCACACCGGGAGTACTATCCCGACATCATGGTGGGGATCGAGTATGCGCGCGGCGGCAGCGCGCGGATGTCTAGGATGGACGGCGGCGGTGCGGACATGGTGACGGGGATGGTCTCGATCAATCTGCCGCTGTGGCGCGGCAGGCGTGACGCCGGCGTACAAGAAGCGCTGGCGCGCTACAGTTTCATGACCAGCCAGGTCCGCGAGCGAGAGCTCGCGCTGGCGGTCGAGTTGAAGCTGGCGCTATTCGCCTACCGCGACAGCCGCCGCAAGCTCGAACTGTTCGGCGGGGCGTTGTTGCCGAAAGCCCGGCAGTCGCTGGCGACCACCGAAACCGCGTATCGTGTGGGCGAGGCGGGCTTCACCGATCTGGTCGACGCGCAACGCATCGTACTGGAGTTCGCCCTGGCGCACGCTCGGGCCGCCGCCGATGGCGCGCAGGCCGCGGCGCGTTTGCGGGCGCTCGTGGGCCGGCTTCCCGAGGGTGTAACGGAGTGAACGTCCGATCCGTGCCGCCCCGGACGGCTCCAGCCGCACGAGGCGTCAGCGCCACCGGTTTTTGACGAGAGGCAGCGACCGTGGACAATCGATGGCACCGTTGGCGACGGCGTCTCCGCCGGAGCACGATGCTCCTGGGGGCCGTGGGCGGCTTCGTCCTGGGCGGCCTGGTCTGGGGCGGGAACCGTCAAGACCAGACCGTGCCGCCGCGGCCGGCCGCCGAGCTGTCGACCACCGCCGGGGCGGCGCCCCAGCTCTACACCTGCTCGATGCATCCGCAGGTGCGCACGCCCAACCCGTCCGACAAGTGTCCGATCTGCGCGATGGACCTGATCCCGGTACCTGGGGACGACCACGCTGGCGACGACGGCGATCGGCCTCGCCTGCAGGTGTCGCCGCGGGCGGCGGCTCTGATGCAGATCCAGGTCCATCCTGTCGAGCGGCGAGTGTTGCCGGTGACCGTGCGCGTCTATGGCCAGCTCGGATACGACGAGACGCGGCTGCGCACCATCGCTGCCTGGGCGCCGGGACGGCTGGAGCGCCTGCACGTCGATTTCACCGGCGTTGCGGTCGAACCAGGCCAGCCCATGGTCCGCCTTTACAGCCCGCAACTGATTGCTGCCCAGGAGGAATATCTGCAAGCGCTCCGCGCGGCGCGCGAGATCGCTACTGCCGGCAATACGGTTGCGCGCGACGCCGCGCAGAAAACGCTCGCTGCCTCGCACGATCGCCTGCGGCTGCTGGGCCTCGCCGTGGATCAGATCGCGCGTCTCGAGCAGGATGGAATCGTGCAGGACGTCGTGACCATTCCGGCGCCGGCGGGCGGTGTCGTGATCGATCGCCTCGCCGCCACGGGCGATTACGTCGAGACCGGCCAGCCGATCTACCGCGTCGCCGACCTGTCGCATCTCTGGGCGCAACTGGAAGTCTACGAATCCGACCTGCAATGGATCGCGGTCGGACAGGACGTCGAATTCACGACCCAGAGCTATCCGGGCGCACCATTCGCCGGCAAGGTGGCGTTCATCGATCCGACCCTCAGCGCGCGCAATCGCACGGTGCGCATTCGCGTCGATGTGCCGAACGCGGACGCTCGCCTCAAGCCGGGGATGTTCGTGCGGGGCGTCATCCAGGCCGGAACCAAACGGGATCCCGCCCTGGTGATACCGGCGACGGCTCCGTTGATCACGGGGGAACGAGCGGTCGTCTACGTCCAGGTGCCGGACGAAGATCGGCCGACATTCGAACCGCGCGATGTTCTACTGGGCGCCAGGGCCGGCGCTTGGACTACTGTCCGCTCCGGACTGCAGGAAGACGACCTCGTGGTCACGAACGGCAGTTTCAAGATCGATTCCGAACTGCAGATTCGCGGTCGGCCCAGCATGATGCAGCCGGCGGGCGGACCGCCGTCAGCGCACGATCACGGCACGATCGGTGCGCCGGCAGCGGCGGCATCTCCGGAACGCCTGCGTGAGCAGGTCCCGGTCCCGGCGGCGTTTCGCGTTCAACTAGGCCGTCTGGTCGAGGCCGGCATCGCCGTCGCGCAGGCCCTGGCCGCTGATGATCCGCAGGCGGTCGGGCGGCGTGCGGCGCAGGCGACGGAGGCGCTGCAACAGGTCGAGCCGGCGCACCTGACCGAGGCCGGCGTACGCCGGCAGTGGGCACCGATGGCCGCGGCGCTCCGGACGGCCCTGGCGGCGCTGAGCGAGGCGCAGGACCTGACAGCGCAGCGGCACCACTTCGAGCCGTTCAACGATGTCTTGACCGAGGCCGTCCAGGTCTTCGGCGTCGAGCTCGCGGGAGCCGTTTACCGCGCCATGTGCCCGATGGTGCAGGGGCGCCGGGGCTACTGGCTGCAAGCGGAGCGGACGATCGCCAATCCCTATTTTGGCGCCGCCATGCTGCGCTGCGGCGAGATCGTCGACGTCCTCGTCGCACCCGCCGCTGCCGGGAGTCGCCGGCCGTGACGGAGCAAGCGTCAATCCTCGACCGGCTGATTCGCTTTTTTCTTGAACAGAAGCTGGTCGTGCTGCTGCTGGTCTTGCTCATCCTCGTCTGGGGGATTTCCGTGGCGCCGTTCGGCTGGCAGATCGACTGGCTGCCGCGCAGCCCGGTGCCAGTCGACGCCATCCCGAATCTCGGCGAGAACCAGCAGATCGTCTTTACGGAATGGCGCGGCCGGTCGCCTCAGGACGTCGAGGATCAGGTGACGTATCCGCTGACTGTATCCTTGCTGGGCGTGCCGGGTGTCAAGGAGGTGCGCAGTCTCTCGATGTTCGGTTTCTCCTCGGTCTTCTTGATCTTCGACGAGGCAGTCGAGTTTTACTGGTCGCGCGCGCGCATCCTCGAGAAATTGAACAGCTTGCCGGCGGGGCTGCTGCCGGCCGGGGTCCAGCCGACCCTGGGTCCGGACGCGACGGCCCTGGGTCAGATCTTCTGGTACACGCTGGAGGGGCGTGATCCGGACGGCCGGCCGGTCGGCGGTTGGGACCTGCACGAACTGCGCAGCGTTCAGGACTGGTACGTTCGGTACGGCTTGCTCGCGGCCGAGGGCATCAGCGAGGTCGCGTCCATCGGCGGTTTCGTGCAGGAGTATCAGGTCGACGTCGATCCGGACGCGATGCGCGCCTACGGCGTCGCGTTGCACCAGGTTTTCGACGCCGTCGCCAGGAGCAACCTCGATGTCGGCGCCGGAGTGACCGAGATGAATCGCGTCGAGTATGTCCTGCGCGGAGTCGGTTTCATCAAGAGCGTCCAAGATCTCGAGGAGGCGGTGGTCGCCGTCGGCCAGGATCGGGTGCCGATCCGCATCCGCGATGTCGCCGTCGTCGGACTGGGGCCCGCCGAGCGCCGCGGCGTCCTCACGCAGTCCGGCGCGGAGGCGGTCGGCGGCGTCGTCGTCGTCCGTGAAGGCTACAACCCGCTGCAGGCGATCGAGAACGTCAAGGCCAGGATAGCGGAGATCGGCCCCGGTTTGGCCGCCAAGGTTGTCGTCGACTGGACGCAGATCGGCACGGCGGACGTCGAACGATTCGCGCAACGCCACGGCTTCACGGCTTTTGCCGGCGCCGGCGCCGCGGTCCTCGACCACGCCGCCTGGCTGGGCTGGCTGCGGGCCAATCCGCGCGACGCCTGGCCGATGTGGTTGACGATAAGCCAGCTCGAGGTCGTGCCGTTCTATGATCGGACCGGCCTGATCTACGAAACGCTGGGCACACTCAGCGACGCGCTGATCCAGCAGATCCTGGTGACGATCATCGTCGTGATCGCGATGATGCTGC
>Ga0334889_1001898_pt1 | contig 25524 bp, 19 predicted proteins | sample GraSluR1_MG_2_FD_207222 | JGI IMG/M metagenome (GOLD analysis project Ga0334889, IMG submission 207222) | Sludge microbial communities from methane-producing bioreactor in Wageningen University, Netherlands - Granular Sludge_8_08-R1 | ecosystem: Engineered > Bioreactor > Anaerobic > Unclassified...
CATGACCACGACCAGCTTGCGCGCGATCTCGCGCAGTTCGGCGAGAGCGGCCGCTTTATCCATATGAAGGAACTTGTCGCCGTGTTCGTCTACGACCCTGCGCGCGTAGTCGATCAGGTATGCGCCAGGGTAGCCGTTCTCCGGGAAGGGCACGGGCTGGCCCAGTAGCTCGGCGTAGCGGGCGTAGAGGCTCTCGATGAAGTAGCCGAACTGGTTGCCGGCGTCGTTGACATAAAACTCGCGTTGCACATCATAACCGGCGGCTTCGAGCACGTTGGCGAGACCGTCGCCCAAAGCGGCGTTGCGTGCGCCGCCGTAGTGGATCGGGCCGGTCGGGTTGGCGCTGACGTACTCCACCTGCCAGCGTTGGCCCTGGCCGATGGCGATGTTGCCGAAACGGTCGCCCGCCTGCAGGATGGTCACTATCTGGTTTTGAAGCCAACGATCGCTGAGGCGAATGTTGATGAACCCTGGACCCGCTAACTCGGCCGCGCCGATCAGGTCTGCGGCAGGGAGGCGGTCGAGGATGGCTTGGGCAAGCTGGCGCGGGTTGACCTTATCGCCGGTCGCTTGGCGGATGGCAGACGCCGCTATCAGCGCCACATTGGTGCTGTAGTCGCCGTGGCCTTCCTGTTTTGGGTGGGCGACCTCGACGGGCGGCAAGTCAAACGCGGGCAGATCGCCCGACGTTTGGGCCGCGGCGATGGCCTGGGTAAACAGTTCTTGCAGGGTATCGATCAGCATGTGCGTCTCTCTGTCAGCTAAACCTTTTGGGTTGCCTTCGCGGAAATGGGGGGATTTCCCGAAGGTTCTATGAGTCGGGAACCGGATCCATGTCGTACCAGTTTGGCCCGGCTTCGACATCGACCTTGAGCGGCACGACAAGCTCGTAGGCGGACTCCATCACCTCGCGCACGAGGCCGGCAACCGTCTCCAGTTCCTTCATGGGCAGTTCGAGTACGAGTTCGTCATGCACTTGCAGCAGCACGCGCGCCTGATGACCGTCGTTTTGAAGCCGTTCATGCAGTTGGATCATGGCGAGCTTCATGATATCCGCGGCCGTGCCCTGGATCGGCGCATTGATAGCGGCGCGTTCGACGGCTTGCCGCTGGTTATAGGGCAGACGCCGGTTGGCCAGTTCGGGGAAGTAGCGCTTGCGTCCGAGCAGCGTCTCGACATAACCTTCGTCCGTGGCCTTGCGGATGGTCGACGAAATATACTCGCGGATGCGCGGGTAGGTCTCGAAGTATTGGTCGAGGAACTGGCGGGCCTCGGCGCGGCTCATTTCGGTGCGGCTGCTGAGGCCGAACTCGCTGACGCCGTAAATGGTGGCGAAATTGATGGTCTTCGCCAGGCCGCGTTGGCTGCGGTCTACCTGGTCGATGGGCGTGTTGAATAGCCGCGAGGCGGTAGCGGCGTGAATGTCTTGGTCGGCGCGGAAGGACTCGATCAGCGCCTCTTCGCCGGCCACATGCGCCAGTACGCGCAGCTCCACCTGGCTGTAGTCGGCGGAGATCAGCACCCAATCCGGCGGCGCTACAAAGGCGCGGCGGATTTGCCTGCCGATCTCGGTGCGGATAGGGATGTTCTGCAGGTTGGGATCGCTGCTGCTGATGCGTCCGGTGGATGTGCCGGTCTGGTTGAAGCTGGTATGCACGCGGCCTGTCTCGGCGTTGACCAACGCTGGCAGCGCGTCGACGTAGGTGCCGCGCAGCTTCTCCAGTTGGCGCTGCTCGAAGATGATCTCCAGCACGCGCACCTGCCGGTCGTCCAGTTCATCGGGCGACGCAGCGAGTTGTTCGAGCGTGGAGACCGCTGTGCTGTAGTGACCGGAAGCGGTGCGCTTCAGCCCTTTGGCGGGAAAGCCCATCTCGTCGAAGAGGACCTGGCTGAGTTGTTGCGTGCTGCGCAGATTGAATTCGTGGCCGGCAAGCTGAAAAAGCGCCTGCTCCAATTCCGCCAACCGTTGACCCAGTTGCTCCGACATCTTATCCAGGAAAGGGATGTCGAGCAGCACTCCGTTCATCTCCATCTGCGTCAACACGGGGACGAGCGGCAGTTCCAGGTCTTGATAGAGCTTCCACAGTCCCTGCTCGTGGAGCTGCTTTTCGAGGAGCGGGTAGAGCTGAAGCGTGGCATCTACGTCGGCCCCGCAATAGGCCGCGGCTTGGTCGATGGGGACCGCATCCATCGTGATCTGTTTGCGACCGGAGCCGATTAGGTCCGCGATCTCGGTCATCTGCCAGCCCAGCTCGGATGCGGCTTGCGCCTTTAGTCCCAGGTCGCGCCTGCCCGGGTCGAGGACCCAGGCCATGTTCATCGTGTCGTGGATGGGCGCGGCGATCTCCAGACCGTAGCGCCGGCAGACGGTGAGGTCGTATTTAGCGTTGTGCGCCAGCTTCTTGCGTTCCGGGTCGGCGAAAAAGGGCTGAAGCTTGGCGCGCAGCCGTTCCCAGTCGAGCTGCTCGCCCTGTGCATGGGCGACGGGAAAGTAGGCGGCTTCGCCGGGGGCCCACGCCACGCCGAGTCCGACGAGTGTGGCGCTCATGGCGTCGGTGCTGGTGGTCTCGACGTCGAAGCTGAGCCATTCGGACGCGGCGAGCTTGTGCAGGACGGCTTCGAGCGCCTTTTCATCTTGGACGCATAGGTAGGGGCTGTCGACAGGCGCCTGAACGGCGGCGGTCTCTGCGCCGGGGAAGAGCGATATTTGGCCGGTCTCGCTGACGCCTGCGGCTACGTCGTCTGCAGCCGCGTCGGCTAGGGATTGCGGCAATTCGCGGGCCAGGCTGCGGAATTCCAACTCTTGGAAGAATTCGAGCACCGCGTCGCGGTCATAGTCGCTTAGGCTGAAGCGATCGGCGTCGTATTTCAGGTCCAGGTCCGTGACGATGGTCATGAGACGGCGGTTACGCGCCACATCGTCTTGAGCGTCGACGAGGTTCTGGCGCGTCTTGGGACCCGACACCTCTTCGATGTGGCGGTAGAGGCTGTCGATGTCCTCGTACTGGGCGAGGAACTTGGCTGCGGTTTTTTCACCCACGCCCTGCACGCCGGGGATGTTGTCGGACGAATCGCCGGTCAGAGCCTTGAGGTCGACGAATTGCTCCGGCGATAGGCCGTAGCGCTCGTTCACCTCGTCCCGGCCGTAGATCACGGTTTCAGGGTTTGGCCCGCCGCGGGTGTAGAGGACGCGGATGCGGTCGTCGACAAGCTGGAACATGTCGCGGTCGCCGGTCAGGATGAGGACGTCGACGCCTTGCTCCGCGGCGCGACGGGCGAGCGTGCCCAGCACGTCGTCCGCCTCGTAGTTGGGATAAGTGACGACCGGGACGCGGAACGCTTCCAGGAACTGCTGGATGCGCGCCATCTGCGTGCGCATCTCGTCGGGCATGGCGTCGCGGGTCGCTTTGTATGGTTTATATTCGACGTGCCGCCAGGTGTCCCCGGCGTCGAAGGCGACGGCAACTTGGTCGGGCTTATATTCGCGCAGCACACTGAGGAACTTGCGCACGAAGCCGAAGACGGCGGTCGTCGGCTCGCCGCTGCGCGTCGAAAGCGGCGTCTTGACGCCGAAAAACGCTCTATACGCCTGGGAATGCCCGTCGATGAGCAGAAGCGTTGGCATAGTATGTCGACCGTTCTCTAGCAGGGCGGGCGGTCGCCTCGACCGGCGACCCACGGCCTATGCTTCGACGACGAGATCGCCCTGATCTACCAATTGCTTGACCTGTGCGATGTTCATGATGGATTTGAGCGTGCGCATCTTACGGCCTGCGTCGAGCCGGTAACGTCCTGTGGGCAGTTCCAAGATGTAGTTGTTGGCGGACCGATTGGCGAGCACGATGATGTCCGCCGGGTTTTCCTGCCACGTATTATCGGCCATTCTCTCAGACATGAACTCCGCTCCTCCACATGAACAGCTATGCGTCATCGAAATAATGCGCTTGCACAGGTTGACGTTATTGTACAGGCGAGGAAAGCGTTGACAAAATCACCTTCTCCGCTCTATTGGCGTGCGACTTCAGAGAGATGCCAGGCTATGCGCTTGGGGCGATCTCTCGCATGCAACGTCTACGCCAGCGATCCTTGTTCCGACATCCGGCTGCCTTTACGGCGTCGGTTGGCGAGCCAAGCTTGGGAGGCTTGCCACAGGCCCATCGCTGCTGTCAGACCGAAGCCAAGTGCGTAGAGCAAGATGAACGCTGCACTGAGCCATTTGCCGGATGCGGCCAGGAGCGCGGCGGTGAGCAGGGCGTAGAGTGCGAGCGCGATTTCTGCAAGGACGAGCGGCTGAAGCCGTAGGCGGTAGGCGCTGCGCTGCCATGCGCCCCCGTTGCGGGTGGCGTGGAACTTAGGCGTGCGCATGAATTCGCTCTCTTGGCCGGTCAGCCCCTGAAAGACGGCTAGGGTGTTGTTCAGGCTCAATCCGGCGCCTAAGAGCATCAACAACGGCAGGCAGGCCCAATTTCTGAGCCAGCGTCCAGGGTGAAGTCGTCGCTGCCCTACTGCATAGAGGAACGGCGGGCCGAACGAGGCGACGCTGAGAAAGGCAAGCGGCGTCGCAGGGTCCACGCCGAAGATCGTTAGGGGCAGCGTAACCAAGAGCAGGCCGAGCAGAAGCGGGTGGACCAGGTAGCTGCCCAGATGCAGTAGCCCCGCGATTCGTTTGGCCACGGGCCAATGCCCAGTCCAGACACGCCTGCCCAGCTTGCGAAGCGTCTGGATGCTGCCTTTGGCCCAGCGGAACTGCTGGCGTTTGAAGGCGAGCAGTTGCGGCGGTATCTCGGCGGGGGCATCCACGTCGTCGAGATAGGCGCCGCTCCAGCCTGCAAGCTGGGCGCGGTAGCTGAGGTCTAGGTCTTCGCACAGTGTATCGGTATGCCAGCCGCCAACGGACGGATCTTGGATACAGGCGCGACGCCAGACGCCGGCGGAACCGTTGAAGCCGAAGGCATAGCCCGCTGCTTGTCGGCCCCCCTGCTCAACCACGAAATGACCGTCCAGCGCCAGCGCCTGGCTGCGCGTGAGGAAGGAGAAGTCTTGGTTGAGGTGCGCCCAACGGGCCTGCACGAAACCGATCTCAGCGTTGCCAGAACCGAGCAAGTGTGGCACAGTACGCAGCAGAAAATCCGACGGCGGCTCGAAATCCGCGTCGAAGACGGCGATAAACTCGGCTTCTATTGTCTTCGCCAAAGCGTACGCCAGGGCGCCGGCCTTGTAACCTTCACGCGTTGGGCGGCGCACGACTTCGATGCGGATGTCCTGTTCCTGCGCCTGTTGCACAGCTCGGTTTATCAGGGCGCATGTCGCGTCGTCCGAATCGTCGAGCACCTGGATAAGCAGGCGATCACGCGGGTAATCCAGGGAACAGCAAGCGCGTATGATGCGTTCGGCAACGTGGCGCTCATTGTAGATGGGCAACTGGACGGCTACGGTTGGCCAACTATCCGGCTGGGCGAAACGGCGAGACGCAAGCGGTCTGCGGAGGTAATGCCGGGTCAGCCAGAACGCCTGGAAACCATACAGGGCGAGGCCGAATATACAGGCAATATAGAAGCTGTGCAGCAGTATATTCAGGAAGGGCATGCGGAATTGCCTGGGTCCTTTGTCCAACGGCAATAAAATTAGCCGACGACGGGCCGCCGGCTCAACACGTTGCCATTATACGCGGATCGGATAGGGGATCAAAATCCGGCGTGCGAAGAAGCGTCGCGGATGAGCGGCAATGAGAAAACAGACTTGGCATGCGGGGTTATGTGTCGCGCTGCCCTGTGTAGGGCTCGCACACTGAGCGGATTGATGAAGTGGAGAAACACGCGAACGTGCATACTAGGAGGAGGAACCGGCGGTGAGTGAGGAACGTGGCGAGACAGGACGACCGGCGATTGACCCGGCCGGGTTTTCTGCGCTCGTAGAGATGATCGGGCCGGACATGCCCGAGGTCATAGTCGATATCGTCGACACCTACCAGCAAGAAGCGCTTGCGCTGTTGGAGGAGATCGAGCCTGCTGTGGCGGACAACGACGCCGAACGGATGGTGCGTCCGGTGCACAGCCTCAAGTCGAGCAGCGGCAGCGTCGGCGCGCAGACGCTTTCGCAACTCTGCGCTGAGTTGGAAAGCTACTTGCGCGGCTTTGGCCCGCCGCTGGACATCGCCGCGCAGGTCGCCGCGATCCGAGAGGAGTTTCAGCGCGCCAGCGCGGAACTGGCAGTCTTGCGCCGCGATTTGATGGAGGACTGAGCGGCGGCCATACTAGGAGAGAATAAAACAAGCCGGCGCCATGGCGCCGGCTTGTTTGCTTCATGTCGAGCGAGTTATGCTTCGGATTCTTCATGTCGAGCGAGTTATGCTTCGGATTCTTCCAACTTGCTCTGGGCTACGATCTCGTCTGCCAGATGCTTCGGCACCGGTTCGTAGTGATCGAAGTCCATGCTGTAAATGCCGCGCCCCTGGGTCATGGAGCGGAGGTCCGTGCCGTAGCGTAGGATTTCCGACTGCGGTACGAGAGCGCGTACCACAGTTCGGTTGCCTTTCTGCTCCATGCCCAAGACGCGACCGCGACGGGTGTTGAAGTCGCTCATGATGTCGCCCATATACTCGTCCGGGACGGTGACTTCGAGGCGGTAGATGGGTTCGAGCAGAGCCGGGCCGGCCTGCTGCATGGCGAGTTTAAACACCTCCCGGCCCGCGGTCTGGAAAGCGATGTCCTTCGAGTCGACCGGGTGTTCTTTTCCGTCGAAGACGATTGCCTTGACGTCGACGACAGGATAGCCGGCGATCACGCCCTGCTCCATCACCTGTCGCACGCCTTTTTCGATCGAGGGCAGGAAGACCGAGCTAATGGCTCCGCCGAAAACTTCGCTGACGTACTGGAAGCCCTCGCCGCTCTCCAGCGGCTCTACGCGCATATGAACCTCGGCAAACTGCCCTGCGCCGCCGGTCTGTTTCTTGTGGCGATATTGGGCCGAGGCAGTGCGGCTGACCGTCTCTTGGTAGGCGACCTTGGGCACGGCCGTTTCCACCTTGACGCCGAATTTCTGATCCAGGCGTCGCACCGCGACGTCGATATGGCTTTCACCCATGCCCTGCAGCACGTTTTGCTTGGTGGCCGGCACATACTCGACGCGCAAAGTGGGGTCTTCTTCAGTCAACGATGCCAGCGACTGGCCCATTTTGGCGCTGTCGGCCTTGGTCGACGGGGAGACTGCGACGCCGTACAGCGGCTGCGGGTATTCGGGCGCAGGCAGCGTCAGACCGGCGCTGGGTGCAGTCAACGTGTCTCCGGTCAGAACATTTTCGAGTTTGGTGACGACGCCGATATCGCCGGCAGCGAGCTCGTCGGCGGCGATCAGCTCCTTGCCGCGCACGTAGAACAGGTTGGCGATACGATCCTCGGTTCCGGTCCGCGGGTTGACTAGGCGGTCGTCCTTCTTGAGCGTGCCGGAGAAGCTGCGGATGTAGTTCATGCGCCCGACGTAACGGTCGATGATCGTCTTGAAGACCTGGGTTACAACGGGGCCTGCCGGGTCATTGGCAAGCTCGACGGATTCATCGCCCTTGTTGGCGACGACTGTGCGCTCGCCCGGGGCAGGCACGTAGCGCAAGAGGGCTTGGAGCAGGCGATCGAGACCGATATTGGCGACGGCTGAACCGCAGTAGACCGGGGTGATGGTGCAGTTCTTCACGCCCTGGTGCAGACCGTGGCGGACTTCCTCTTCGGAAAGCTCTTCACCTTCCAGGTACTTCATAACCAACTCGTCGTCCGTCTCGGCTGCGGCTTCGATCATGGCCATGCGCGCCGCTTCAACTTCTTCGAGCATGTCGTCGGGGATCGGGGCTTCTTTGCCTTCGACGCCCATGTAGGCTTTCATGGAGACGAGGCTGACGACGCCTTTGAGGTTTTCGGCTTCACCAATCGGCAACTGGAGCGGCAGAATGGTCGAGCCGGGCAGGGTTTCGCGCAGCGAATCGACAGCTTTCTGGAAGCTCGCGTTCTCGCGATCCATTTTGTTGACGAAGATCAGTCGCGGCTTGTTGAGCGTTGAGAGTCGGTCCCAAGCGAGTTCGGCGCCGACTTCAGCCCCGGCGACGGCGTCTATCAGCAGGAGACCGGCCTCGGCGGCGTGCAGACCGCTGACCACCTCGCTGACGAAGTCCAGGTAGCCGGGGGTGTCGAGGAAGTTGATCTTGTGGTTCTGATATTCGATGGGGACAACCGAAACATTGATCGAAATGCCGCGCCGATGCTCCTCCGGATCCCAGTCAGAGACAGTCGACCCGTCCTCGATGCGCCCCAAACGCGTGATCGCCTTCGTCCGGAAGAGCAAAGTCTCGGTGAGCGAGGTTTTCCCGGATCCGCCGTGACCGAGCAGGGCGACATTTCGGATCTGGTCTGTGCGGAACGTTGTCATTAGTCCTCCTACAACAGCGTCAATGGTCTAGTTGTTGGCCGGAAGAACACAGGCAGTGCTGGCGTCTGACCAAACTCACATGGTTAGTGACGTGGGGGTTCTGCACTGGCATTGCGTTGGGGCGGAGGCCTGATGCCAACCTGCTTCCGGCAAACGGATGGCAGAGCCAACCTCTCCGAAAATCAAGGTCGTCTCTGCCGGATTTCAGCTCTCGGACTCGCCAGTTCTTCGCAGCCCCTGCAGTTTCCAGAGTCAATTCCCGATTGTACAGAAAAACCAGAGGTCTGTCAACGAAACGAGGTTATGAAAATAACGGGCGGCAGAGCAGCCGACCTACAAGCAGTGACTTCTGCATACCGGCATCATTGTGCAGCGTGTCTCTGCCAGTGCAAGGCAAACCATCATGCGCTGCGCCTCCGTTGGGGCCTTCGGGGATATCATTGACTCAGAATTATCACATTCCGAAAAGCCTTTCTGTTATGTCATGTAAGGCGCGAATCTGCCAAACGCACAGCGAGCGTATCACGTTATGCTACAGAATGAATGAGGCGTTCTCCGACCATATTCGGTTGTGGCTCCTCATTCCACTGAGCGGATTTGCCCCTCTTACGACGATTCGGACCAACACGTAATGCACCAGCGCACGGGTTCGTTCCTTCTAGTCATGCGAATTCGAAATGCATGACTGCCGCTTTAGGATTGAGGCGGATCCTTTTCATCAGATTCCGTGGGACAACAAGGCAAACAATAAGGCCGACGGCACATGCATGGGTTGAACACGTATTAGGCGCCTACTCTACGCCAGTCCTTGCTCGGGGACGGGCGTGCTACACTATGCCTACCATTATCGCTAACGCGAATGGCATGGCTTCCTCATCCCAGTATGATGTCGGCGTACTCCGCCGGTTTGTAGTCTTTGTGGCGCAGCCGCTTCACATCCGGCGGGGTGATGCCGTTCTTAAGCCGGTAGATAAGGCGCCCAAGTTGGCCGGCACCGGTCCCCGCTTCGCCGCGGCGCAGGCCCTCTTCCCAGGCGTCGAGGATGGCCGCAACCTCATGAACTGATAGCCCAGCATCAATCGCCACCGTTTCGGGCTTGAGGCTCAGTGAGCGCATGCGCGTCCGGATGCCGGACGGGTGGTTGCGTCGAAGTTGATCTGCAACGGCGCCGGAAAACCATTGACGCGATAATAGCCCACAGCCCGGTTCAGGCTCTTGTGGAACACGACGCCTTCCGGATTGCCCTCGAACGGCGCCTCGTAGCCATGTTTCCGGTCACCGCCCCAATCCATGGCATATTGGGGCGCCTGTTCATCATACTCTCGGTCGTAGCTCATGTCTGGGTGTCCGGACATGATGGAGGTCACCCTTATTGCTTGAACAGGTCCCACTCAACCGTGACGGTGGTGGGAAGGTTCCATAGCCCGACGACTGACGTAGTGTAGGAACCGACGAATCTGTCCGGACGCGACGGGTTCACTTGGCCGATTACGCGCACGGGAGAGGGGCTCAAAAAGAGTGGATCCGGATAGACTGTGGTCCTGTCATAGTTGTAGGCGGGTTGGCAGACATCCCAAAACACGTTATGGGCTGTCCTGCTGCCGGGAGCTTCTAGGCGAAGATAGCCCATGAACAGCTCATATGTACCGTCACTGTCGACGCTGACCTGGATGCGCGCCTCTCCGTGTGCGGTCCCGCTGTAGCTGCCGTCCACGGAGTCCTCGAACAGCGCCTTTAGGAACGGCTCCTCGCCAGATGTACACGTGCCATAGATCTCCTTGCGCAGGGTTCCTTGGATCGTCGCTTGGCCCGATTGGGTGAGATCGGCGAGGAACATACCGCCCCATGGCCCATGGTTCTCGACTCCGGTTACCTTGAAGGTCGCCTCGTAGGAGGCGCGTTTGGTGATGCCGCCCGTGTAGCCGGGCTGAACCGGTGTGGCGGTCTCCTGGCCGGACTGGCGAATGGTGACATGTCCCTGCCACGTGTCCTGCTGGTGGTATTCGACAAACCAGCGGATGGAGTAGGTTTTGGGGATGAGGATCTGTGCGATGGCGCCGAGGGCGTTCTTGTGTGCAGACTGGTAGAGCACCAGGCTGTCGACAAGCCCTGCCTCCTCCACAACCATTCCTACACCGGGCTGCGTCTCTGGCTTGGGCTTGAAGACTACCGATGCAATGCCCTGGGCGTCGGTTTTCGTCGTGCAGGGACTGCCACACGCGAACTCACCGTGCTGGTTGAGGTTGCCTTCGGCTTGAGTCCAGACAACCGTGACGCCGGGAATGGGACCTTGGTGCGGGAAGACGACGCCGAGCAACCAGCCGCATTCGACAACTATGTCGGGGAGCTTGTCACGCATGCGCACAGAAATCCGGAAGTGGATCTCCTGGCCGGGCGTCTCATGGCCGTAGTGGGTCTTGAGTCTGTGTTCGAGGGCGCGCACCTCGACGCTGTAGGCGAGCAGCATGCCGTGAAGACCGTCGATGCCGACGACTGCCGGGCCTGTGACTAGCTTGGCCTTTGAGTACAGGCCCAATAGCCACTTGCCTGCGCTCCACCCTTCTTGGGCTACGCTGCCGATGTCGGCGCAACGGGAAGCGGCGGTGAGATGCATGCCGGCGGCGGAGACGTCAGCGACGGGACCCTTGTCCCAAATGACGGGGAGTAGGATGTCGGCTACGATCAGCCAGCGCTGCAGCGCGTCAAAGCGCAGGCTCTCCACCGGCACGTCTGCCGCAAGGTCATAGGGGGACGGCTGCAGCAAGCCGAGTTCACGCACCAGCAGGGGAATGAAGGAGAGCGGGTCGCTGGGGTACTTGTGCGCCGAGCGCATTCCCTCGCGCAGCACTTCGTGCACTTCGGACGGGGATAGGTCTACCCCCTCGGCGAAGATTCCCATTTGTTCGAGCAACTGAGTAATCTCGGCTAGGGACCACGTTTCGCCCTGTGCTAGGCTGGCGGCGAGTACGTCTAGCTCGAAGTCGTAGAGGTAGAAGTCGCCGGGCGCACGTTCTGCCCCGCGCCCCAGCTCCATCCCGTCTGCCGTGTAGATGCCGATGCGCAGTGTCTGCATCACGTCAGCCAGGGCATCGAGGCGTGCGGCATCGGTGGGCGCTTGTGCGACGGCGCGGGCAAGCTGCGCAGGGAGTGAAGGTGCAGAGCCCTCCATATCTAGCACGGCGGGCAGGAAGACGCATGTCTGGCCGCCACATTCTTGTGCGAGCGCAGTCGTGGCGTTAGCCAGTGATAGGAGCAAACCCAGACCCAGCGCCCAGAGTATATTTGTACGTTTCATGGTTTTCTCTCCGTGGCTCAAACTCAGGACTCCTTAGGGCAGGGGAGCTTGTAGGTAGCGCGCTAGGATGATGTCCGCGTAGGTGGGGCAGGTTTTCCAGGGCTCGTTGAGGTCTTTGCCGCCGTAGCCGTGCTCCGCTGTGTAGCCGACGCGCGCGTGGCCCGCCTGGTCGAGGGACAGCATGGGCTGCTGTCCGGTGACCCATGTGGAGATAGAACAGCTTCGGATTGGGGCGACTGGATAGTCTGTCTCAAGGGCAGCGCTCTTTTCGAGCGCGTGGCTCTGCCAGACGGCTCCGGTTGATTCGCAGCTCTCATTGCACCAGGCGAGACTGAGGCCGCCGCCAAAGGCGTCGTAGGCGATGCGCGGACGGCCTTGGGCGTCCAGCACGAGGTCGGCATCCTGGCCGTGATATTTGGGCAGCTCCAGGTCGCGCACCTGCCAGTCGTTTTGCCCGGATAGACGACAGCCGGTGTTGCACCATAGATAGTAGAGCCGGTTGGCTTGGAAGGCCGGGTCCGGATAGTCGCCGGAGTAGAAGATCATGCGCGGGCGACCCTGACCGTCGACCGTCAGGGTGAAGCGCGAACTGCCGTGGATGTCGGCCATGAAGATGCCTTCCCAATTGGCCGGGTCGAGACAGCCGGCGTTACAGTCCAGGTAGAGCAGGCGCATGATGATGTCGTTGGTGTCGTCAAAGAAGAAGAAGGCGGCGCGCGGCTGGCCGCTTGGGCTGAAGGCAAGCGACGGCTTGTCCAGCATGTAGGGCGAGATCTTGGCCTCGCTCCAGTTGGCGGCATCGCTACACAGATCTGCCGGGTCCTTGAGGCAGGCGGCATAGAAAGTGCCGTTGTGGTTGACGCCCTGGCTGCCGTCGGTGTAGAAGAAGGCCGGGTGGCCGCTGGGGTCGAGAGCGAAGTAACGGAAGGCGTAGTCCCAGCGGTCGAGGTCGATCAGGTTGGCGGTTACGAGCGGGGTTAGCGTCCAGCCGGCGGCAGCGGTGCAGTTGTTGTTGCAGGCGGCATAGGTGTAGTGGTTGACGGCGCTGTCCGAAGCGGGAGCGCTGAAGATCATGAGGCGCGGGCGGCCAGACGGGTCGAGGGCGATGCGCACGTCGGCCACGTTGCCCTCGACGACTAAGCTGACGCGCGCCCACTGCTCATCCGCTGTACAGTTGGACGCGCAGTAGGCGTAGTAGGCCGGGTGGGGACCGCTGTTGAGGCTGGCGCGGATGGCGTAGGCGACGTGGACGCCGCCGTGCTTGTCGACAGCCAGGTTAGTCCCGCGCGTGTGTACCACGCTGCCGTCCGGGTTGGCGCTGTACGGCAGCCATGCGGCGCCGGCCTGGAGTTCAGGCGGCGATTGCTTCACGGTCACGACCACCTTGGCCGTAGTCGTGCCGGAAGAATTGGCCGCGGCCAGGGTGTACTCTGTGGTGTCGGCGGGCTTGACGGGGACAGAGGATTCCGTCACCGCGCCCACGCCGGGGCTGATGGAGAGACTGGTCGCACCCGTCACTGACCAGGACAAGGAGCTTGTCTCCCCGGGTTGGATGGCGGGCGGATCGGCGGTGAAGCTGCGAATTTCGGGCGGCGCGCCGGGCTGCGCGACGCCGGGCTTGATCACCACGGGCAGATAGGTTGGCGGATTGGTTTCCGCCAGGACGCGGCCTTCGGCGAGCAGCAGGGCTGCCAAGGCGACGAGCCAGGCCAATATCGTTGTGATGCGCGTCATTCTTTCATCCTCCCCGCTGGTCTCGTGTGCTTGGAGAGCAGCGGCACGTTCCCATCGCTACTGCGCAGATTCTCAAGTTGCGTCCAGGTAGGACAGCAGAAAGCGGCCAGAGTCCACCCCGAAAAGGGCGCGAAACTGGTCTACCGTGGCCTCGGCGACCAGGGGCCTCACCATGAACGCGTTATAGTCTTGCATGGCCGCCTGGAAGCCGGCCCGCACAAAAGCCGCCACATCGCCAGGGCGATCCAGCCTCACTCGAACATAGGGGGCATCCAGGTCACGCGCCACGGCCGCCACGGCCGCGACGGGATCTTCGCCATTTATCAGGAGCAGGTTGTCGATCAGCAGCACCGACTTGGGCTGGGAGCCGATGGCGTAGCCGGCTAGCTCGTCTTGCCGCCAGAGGAGCCAGAGCGTCCGCGCGGTGAAGATCCCTTGCTCGCCCAAGGAGGGAAAGAAGGGGAGATGGCGGCGGGCGAATCCGAGTGAGCGCGCTGCTGCCTGCTCGAACAGGCGGTCCGCCAGGGGCAACTGGGCGGCGCCGGCTTGCTCCGCTCTCAGGCCGGCATGGGGAGGCAGTGCGGAGCGGGCGACAATGACGCTGGAGGCATAGGCGACATCTTCGTAGCCCAAGCGCCGGTAGAGCGAATAGGCCACGCGGTCTCGCTGCGTGCCCAGGGTGGAGTAACTGAGGCCGGCGATGCGCATACGAGCGTGGGCTTCGTCCAGCAGGCGGGTTGCGATGCCGCGGCGGGCGTAGGCCGGATGGGTGGAGACGGCCCAGACGCCCCCAACCTCCTGCGCCCCGTCCAGCGAGACGACCGGGAGGCGGAACACGCCGACCTGTCCGGCGACCCGGCCTTCCGCTTTTGCGTAGACGGCCAGGAAGGAGAAGGGGCGCGGGTCCAGGCGGCGCAGACGTGCGGCCCGCTCGGGCGTCAGGGCGAAGTCCAGACAAAGGAGGTTCAGGTGTAGCACCTCGAGGGGATCGACCTCGTCGTATTCATAGACTGTCATCGGTCTGTCCTCTTGCGAGAGAGATGCGCTTTGGCTGAGGCCGGCGCTCATCAGCGAACCACGAACTTCCCGGCCATACCGGCCTGGCGATGGCCCGAGACGGTGCAGAAGTAGTCGTAGGTCCCGGGCTGGGCTTGCGTCGCAGAGAAGACTATGTCTGTTGTCGCACCTTTGGCGCTGAGCAGCGGCGTCTGGACGCCGAGGCCCTCGATGTAGAAGTCGTGCAGCATGCCGTCGCCATTGATCAGGGTGACGCGCACGGATTCGCCGAACTGGGCGGTAAGCTCAGGGTTGACCACGCCGTCAATTGCGCCGCCGGCGCCGACATAGACCATGCGCCCGTCGCGCATGGCAGTTTCGAGCGTGTACTCCTGGCCTGGTGAGGCCGGCTCGGAGGCGGGTTCGGGCTGGGCTGGCGGGTTTGCCGTTACAAACTGGGCGTTGAGGCCGGACGCGACGAGGACAATCAGGGCCAAAACGGACACAGTGAGCAATACTCGTTTCATTGCAGATCTCCTATTGGCTGGACCCAGTGACTGGGCGAGTTCGGCGCTAAAACGTCCAATAGCGGGCGGTGGCCATGGCAATGAGTGACACGGTAAGCAGGATGGCGTCCCAGCGGCCGATGGCGGTCATTTCCTCGCCCAGTGTGTGCAACTCTGCGGCTTGCTCCGGGGTGGGCGGCCCGCCGGTCCGGCCGATATCCTGGCCCAGCTTACCCATACGTTCGGCACGCGGCTTAAGCATGAAGAAGCCGATGGCGTAGACGACGAGCGCGACCAAAGAACCGAAGGTGAACCCTATGCCGGGGCCTGTCAGCACCCAAGCCATCTGGAGGCCGCCCGATGCCATCCAGTAGAGGAACAGTCCCGCCAATATGGTGAGCGCGCTGACCGTGTTCATGAACAACGGATAGCGGCGGCGATCGATGAGGTCCTGCATGAACTTGGGGCCGGCTGGACCAAGGCCCTTGACGATTGGTTCGACGAATAAGAGGTAAAAGATGGCGCTTCCAACCCAGAGGACGCCGGCCACAATGTGGATGGTGCGCAGCACGATGAGGATTCCGTTCACAGTAGTTCTCCTATGTGTAGTGAATCAAGAACGTCAACGGGCGCTATTGAAGCGCAAAATCGTCTGGCTGTGGGGTGAATTGGTGACCCAAGAAGTGGGACAAATTGTGCTACAATAGGTGCGCTACGGTCGGCGACGGCTTTTCTCTTGTTTACTCCCCTGGGAACACTGCCCGTGCCGAGGATCATCATGGATGAACGAACTCCACCCGTTTCATACGGCGACTGGCTGAAGCAGCGGCGCAAAGCGCTCGATTTGACGCAGGTTGAACTGGCGCAGCGGGCGGGCTGCTCTGTGTTCGCGCTGCGCAAGATTGAGGCGGGTGAGCGACGCCCGTCCAAGCAACTTGCCGGGCTGCTGGCGAGGGCGCTAGAGGTGCCGGCAGAGGCGCGAGACGCGTTTACGCGCATGGCGCGCGGGGAGCTATCGCCGGAGCGGCTGGGCTTTGTACCCGCGGCTCCAGGGAGAGGGGAGGCGCCGGCTCGGCCTGCTGCGATTGCGGCTGCGGACAATCTGCCGGCCAATCTGCCGCCGCTGCTGGGGCGAGAGCCGGAACTGGCTGCGTTGGACCGGTTGCTGAACGACCCGCTGTGCCGGTTGCTCACGCTGATCGGCGCGGGGGGCATCGGCAAGACGCGCCTGGCGATCGAGGCGGCGGCGGTGAAGCGGAGCAGCTTTGCGGACGGCGTGTGCTTTGTGCCGCTGGCGCCGCTTACGTCGGCGACCTATCTCGTTCCGGCCATTGCCGGCAGCCTGGGGCTGGCCTTTCAGGGCCAGGCCGACCCGCACGATCAACTGATCGAGCATCTGCGCGGCAGGCAGATGCTGCTCGTGCTGGACAACATTGAGCACCTGCTGCAGGCGGACGGCGTTAGTTTCCTAGCCGAGATCTTGGCACGCGCGCCCAATCTAAAGCTGCTCGTCACCTCGCGCGAGCGGCTGAATCTACAGAGCGAATGGGTGTTCGTCGTGCAAGGGCTGGCCGTGCCGCCAGAGGGCGAGTGTGCGCAGGCTGAGGAATATCCTTCGGTGCAGCTTTTCGTGCAGCGCGCTCGCCAGGCGCAAAGCGGCTTTGAACTGCAGGAGGAGGACAAGGCTGCGGTGGTCTCTATCTGCCGGATGGTGGAGGGGATGCCTTTGGGGATCGAGCTGGCGGCGGCCTGGGTCTCGGTTCTGACCTGCGACGAGATCGCGGCGGAGATCGCGCCCAGAGGGCGCCCGGGGCTGGATTTCCTGGCGACGTCGGTGCGTGATGTGCCGGAGCGGCAGCGCAGCTTGCGCGCGGTTTTCGATCACTCGTGGAAGCTGCTTACGGGAGAAGAGCAGGCGTCGCTGCGCCGTCTGACGGTGTTTCAGGGCGGGTTTACGCGACAGGCCGCCGAACAGATCGTGGGGGCGAGTCTGCCACGGCTGTATATGCTGGTGTCCAAATCGCTGGTTCGTTACGAGGATAGCGGGCGCTACGACCTGCACGAGGTGATCCGGCAGTATGCGCTGTCGCATTTCGCCGCCGATTCCGAGAACGAAGCCACGCATGACAAGCACGGGCGGTATTATCTTGCTCTCCTGCGCGACCGGGAAGGGGACTTGAAGGGCACGGCCCAGCGCGAGGCGATCCGGGAGCTGAAAAACGAGATTGACAACATTCGTGCGGCGTGGGCCTGGGCGATCGGGCACGAGGAGTTCGCGCTCATCGGGCAAGCGCTGCGCAGTTTCGGGTGGCTGTGCAACGTGGGCGTGCTATACCGGGAGGGGGTGAGCCAGATTGAGTCGCTGGTGCAGGCCCTGCGGCGACGGGAGGACCAGGCGCAATGGCGCGGGGTGCTGGGGATGGCTTTGGCGCAGCAAGGACTGCTCAACTTTCGCCAGGGGCGATTTGACCGGGCGCGACATCTGTATGAGGAGAGCCTCGACATCCTGCGGCCATTGGGTGATCCGGCGCTGCTGACCGATTCGCTGGTCGTGAGCGGCGTCATCCTGCATCTGGACGGTGACTTTAAGCGTTCGCGACGGGTGATGGAGGAGGGGTTGGCGTGTGCTGAGCAGGCCGGCGATTGCTCCTTTGCCGCGTATGCGCTGTTCAATTTGGGCTATGTGGCCAGTCTCGAAGGTCGCTATGACGAGGGGTTTGAGCAGATGGCGGCGGGGCTTGCGCAGTGGCGAGAGCTGGGCGACCCCAGCTCGATCGCTCTGGGACTGAATCACATCAGCCCGACCGCCATCCGGTTGGGCCGGCTGGCGGAAGCGCAGGCTTATCTGGAAGAAAGTCTGGACCTGCTGACGCAGGTGGGCGATCGCTGGGGGATGGGCACGGCCTACCGTCTTTTGGGCCTTGCGGCATTGGCGCGAGGCGATACCGACCTGGCGCTGGCGCACATTCGGCAGTCACTGGAGCTATTTCGCGGGTACATCGTGGGCTGGGATATCGCGCAGTCGCTCAATTATTTGGGCAAGGCTACGCTTATTGCGGGCGATGCCGGCGAGGCGCAGCGCCTTCTTCTCGAGGCCTTTGAGGCGGCTAGGGAAACGCAGGCGCGGCCGATCATGCTGGATGTCCTGGGCTCGCTGGCCCGATTGCGAATGCAGCAAGGAGATGCGGAACAGGCGTTGGGACTGGCGCTGCTGCTGTTGGCGCATCCGGCGGCGCCCTATGAGGCGAAGGAACGCGCCGAGCGGTTGTGTGCGGAAGCGAGGGCGCACCTCACGGCCTGCCAGGAGGCTGCCGCCGGAGAGTGGGCGAGAGGGCACACCCTGGGATCGGCAGCGGGGCTGTTTGGCGAGGCGCAGTAACCTCCCCTTGTAAGCCAAGTATGCTAGACTGTGGATATCGTCCTCAGGCGCGACAGCGAGAGCGACCGGCTGCGGCGCTGATGCCTTCGCGTCCGCCAAGAATCAGCATAGAAGGAGAAACCATGAACAAGCGCGATGCCCTTTTGAACTTGATACACGGTGATGCGTCATCGGACTACACGCCGGCGGCCTTCTTTATGCACTTCGACCCTTCTTGCCATGCAGGCCAGGCGGCGGTGGATAAGCATCTGGAGTATTTCCGTGCGACGGGCATGGACTTCGTGAAGGTTCAATTCGAGCAGAGGATGCCGCCGGGATCGGCTATTAGGAAGGCTGAGGATTGGGCGCAGATTCCACTGTACCCCGAATCGTTCTTTGAGCCGGCGGTGCGGGTGGTCGAGGGACTAGTGAAGGCGGCGCACGATGAGGCTTTGGTCGTGATGACGCTGTATTCGCCGTTTATGCTGGCGATGCAGCTTGCGGGTGACGCGGACATGGCGCAACACCTGCGCGAGAACCCAGATGCGGTAGTGAAGGGGCTGGCGACCATGACAGAGAACGAGTTGACGCTGGTGCGCGGCTGCATGCAGGCAGGGGTGGACGGATTCTATGCTTCGACGCAGGGCGGCGAGACGTTCCGCTTCCGCGATCGGGAGGTGTTCGAGCGCTTTATCAAGCCCACCGACCTGGCTGTATGGGATGAGATAAAGGGCTGCACGTTCAACATTCTGCATGTGTGCGACTATCATGGCGGGTATGACGACCTGACGCCTTTCCTGGATTACCCCGGGCATGTGGTGAATTGCAGTCTGAAGGTAGGCGACCGGATGCTGTCACCCAGTGATGCGGCAGAGATGTTCGGACGGCCGTTCATGGGCGGGCTGGAGCGCAAGGGCGTGATCGCCACGGGGAGCGCAGAAGAGATCCGCGCCGCGGTGAGCGACGTGCTCGCGCAGAGGCCGGACCGCTTCATCCTGGGCGCGGATTGCACGATCCCGAGCGATACGCCGTGGGAAAATCTGAAGGTTGCGATTGAGGCGGCGCATCAACACCGGCGGTAAGTGGGAAGACATTGCGGCGCTGGGCAGTGCGCCGACTGATGGGTTTTGGTGAATTTTCGCCGTGACCGTAGCTCAACCCAGGCCTGGTTTAAGAGCCCTTCGAGACAATCAGCCTCTGTGGTATGTGCTCCACAGCGTATTAGGCGTCCGGCGAAGAACTGGATGGCATCTATGTCAGCGACATGACATACGTAAGTACAGCGAAGCTGGTACATTGCGGCTCCGCCATTTCAATGTTGTCGACAACGTGGGTAATCACCGTTACATCTCGCGTGTGGAGATGGGCGATCTTGGTTACTCGACCGATTTCCTGGTTATCTCCGGAGACGTGTATACAGTGTTCCTGCCACATATCACCGAGTCAACTCGCTAAGAGACTCTACGCCGCGCCTTGTAGTGTGAAAGTCAGTCGACCAGCTAGACCTCATCCCAGGATGATGTCGGCGGGGTGATGCCGTTCTTGAGCCGGTAGATGAGGCGTCCAAGTCGGCCGGCGCCGGTCCTCTTCTCAGGCGTCGAGGATGGCCGCAACATCGTGAACTGATAGCCCCGCATCAGTCGCCACCACCATCGGCGTGCGTATGGGGGCGCTTGGCGCGGCGGCGCGGGCGCAACTTGGGGCCGATTTTGAGAGGCAAGCGCCATCTGGTATTATCCGACAAGACCAGACCGCCGGATGCGCGCTTGCCCAACGGCCGCAAACGTGCGTTTTGCACGCCCGGATTGGCTGGCCGAAGCCGAAACTGCTGCGCCATTTACGGGCGGCGACTGCGGTTCTTCGAGCGGCGCCGGCCCTGTGCAGCGAAGGTTAATCACGATGTCGCCTGAAGCGGTGACGAACTCCCAGTCCCCAAACTCCTCCCAGAGACAGGATCAGCGCTCTGCTCAGGCAGTCGGCGTGCGTCTTCTGCTATTGTGCCATGCCGAAGGCATGCAGGACCGCTACGCCAATTTGCCCGCCATGAACACCGGGCTGACGGCTGCAGGCTGGGAGCAGGCGGAGAAGCTCGCCTTCTGGCTGCGCACCCACGAGACTGTGGATGCGCTCTACTGCGGGCCGCTGTTGCAAAGCCGGCTAACGGCGCAACGCGTCGGTCAGGCGTTGGGGCAATCGGCAACCGTTCATCGCGACCTGCCCGCCTTAACGAAGCAGCCGGGTACGCCATGCGGACAGGACGAAGAGGCGGCGCGACGTCTGTCGCAGGTCGAACCGAGAAGCCCTCAGTCTCCTGAGGACGATGCGCAGTGCGAGGCGTTGCTCCGCGCGATTGATGAACTGCTGGCGCAGAACTGGGGCCGGTCGATTGCCCTGGTGACGAGCGCCGCGAATATCGCGGCGATCTTGAATCATGCGCTCGGTGCAACTTGCGCCGAGTTGCGCATCGCGCATACGAGCATATCCGAGTTGACCCAGGCGGACGGCGTCTGGAGAGTCGAGTACGTTAACCGGCGCGAACATCTGCCTCTGCCGGCGCTCAAGCCGGTTGAGGCAAAACCTCTGCCCGCGGCCAATGCCGAGCAGCACGAGGACCTGTTGCCCGTCATCCAGGTGTATAATCACGTCTCTAGGGCGGATATCGAGCAAAAGATCGAAGACGACCGCAAGCGTATGCGCCACTTGCTCGATTTTGCCGAACTGCCGGCGGGGTTGCGTGCGCTCGACATCGGCACGGGGCTTGGCGTGCTGGCGATGCTTCTCGCCGAGTCCGGCGCTGCGGCGGTGATCGGCATCGACATCAGCCCGGGCATGTTGGAGCAGGCTGAATTGCTGCGCCTCAGCAGCCATGCGCCGGGCGCAGAACACGTCAGCTTCCGCCTATCACCCGCGCAGGAGTTGCCCTTCGTCGGCGAGAGCTTCGACTTGGTGACTTGCCGGCTGGTATTGAACCACGCACGCTTGCCTGAACGGATCGTGAAGGAGGCGGTGCGCGTCTTGAAGCCCGGCGGCATCTTCATATTGGCCGAGTTGTTGAGCGTGGATAACCCGGTCAAGCGCGCAACGCAGAACGCCATCGAGGAGCGGCGCAATCCCTCGCATGTGGCTGCGCGCAGCGCCGAGCAGTACGCCAAACTTGTCACGGATGCCGGACTGGAGATCACGGCCAAGCAAGCCGTAACGCTCGAACGCGAGCTGGAGGAGTGGCTGGCCGCGTATCGCATCGACAAAGCCGACGGCGCGGTCGTGCGCGAGATGATGGAGGCTAGCCTAGAAACGGATGCCGCGGGCATTAACGCCCGCCGGCACGGCGGCACGATTGAGTTCGTGCAGCGGATGTACTACATCAAGGCTGTAAAGCCTGCGGAGTGACGCAGGCGCAGAACCATGCGGCAGGAGCGAAGGCGATGCCCGATCAGATGCCCAATCAGTCGTATCTTTACCGGGAGATTCACGAGCAGCCGGCTGTCCTCGAGAAACTGCTGGCCGGCGAACGCAAATCGACAGCCGCACTGGCGGCTGCCATGCGCCAACGCGACGTACACTATGTGCTGATCGCTGCGCGCGGCACCAGCGACAACGCCGGACGCTATGCCAACTACCTAATGGGTGCGCTAAACGGGCTGCCGGTGGCGCTGGCGACGCCCAGCCTCTACACAATCTACAACCAGGCCCCGCGCGTGCGCAATGCGCTCGTCATCGGCATTAGCCAGAGCGGCAAGAGTCCCGATATCGTCAGTGTCTTGGAGGATGCGCGACGACAGGGCGCCCTCACCGCGGCCATTACCAATTTCCTCGATTCGGACTTGGGGGCTGCCGCGGAGCATGTGATCGCGCTGCACGCCGGTGAGGAGCGGTCAATCGCCGCTACCAAGACCTACACCAGCGAACTGGCCGCAGTCGCCCTGTTGGCCGCCACGTTGGCAGAGGAGCGCTCTCACCTCGAGGCAATAGCCCGCGTACCGGAGAGCGTGGCGGCGGCTTTGGAGATCGATGCACGGGTGGCCGAGATTGCGCCGCGCTATCGCTACATGCGCGATTGCGTCGTGATTGGTCGCGGGTACAACTACGCGACCGCATTTGAACTAGCTCTGAAACTGAAAGAACTGACCTACACGATTGCCGAGCCGTATAGCAGCGCCGACTTTATGCACGGACCGCTGGCGGTGATCGAGTATGGCTTCCCCGCTATTGTAATTGCGCCTTCGGGGGCCGTTTTACCCGAGATGCAAACGTTTATTCGCCTGCTCCGGCAGAGGGAGGCGGAGGCGGTTGTCATCAGCGATGATCAGGCGACGCTCGATCTGGGCCGCACGCGTTTGCCGCTGCCGCACGACGTGCCGGAGTGGCTGTCCCCGCTAACCGCCATTGTGCCGGGCCAACTGCTGGCGCTCTACCTTGCCGACGCGCGCGATTACGATCCCGACCACCCTCGCGGGCTGCGCAAGGTGACGGAAACCACCTGAGTCACTGTCGCGGCCATTGTGTGCGCCATTGCGTAAGCCGCTGCCGGCGCGGTTAGCCGGTCAGTTCAACCGTGCGCGCCCGCGTCAGCCGGATGAAGTCGGATGGGGCTAGTTCGATCTGTGCGCCGCGTACTCCGGCGCTGACGACAATCGTGTCGTGGCGCAGCGCGCCCGCGTCGAGTAGGACGTCGAATCCTTTGTTCGTCAGGGCGAGTGCGCTGATCCCGCCCGTCAGGAGACCCGTCATTTTCTCGGCGTCTTCGTGCGAGGCCATCTTCGCCTTTTTCACGCCGGCGGCTTTGGCAAGGCGTTTCAGATCCAGCGTTGTTGGGCCGGGAATCACGGCTAGGAGCGGCTTGCGACCCGGCGTCTCGGGCAGTGCGACCAGCGTCTTGAAGACGCGTTCCGGGGGCGCGCCGATGGCGTCCGCGACTTCGGTCGCAGAATGAAGCCCCTCGCCGTATGTGTAGAGGCGGACACGATATGGGATGCGTCGGCTGTCGAGCAAACGTGTGACGTTATTGGCGTAATCCATGATCCGGTTTCCGATTCGCTACATTAGGACGGCCTAAGGCATGGGCCAGATGCCGTTATGGGATGTGCAGACAGATGTGTTGGCAGCGGCGGTATTGGCAGCGCTTCTGTTGGTCGCCTGGACGGTTGCTCGCGCCCTGCGCAGGCGGCGGCTGGCGGCTGTCTATGCGGCGCTGGCGGACAGTGTAGCTTCGCGTCTCGTGCTGCGTGGCAAGCTAAGCGCACGCGGCTTTACGGCGGATTACGAGCCTGCGCCTGCGCCGTTTCGTAGCCTCAGTGTAGAGGCGGGGCCGGCTGGACGACGCGGCGTGCTGGCCTTTTACGGAACCCTGTCGCGGGCGCCTGCGTCGGAACTCATCTGGGTGCGCAACACGCCTCCTCTGAATGCGTTGGGGCATAACCCCGGCGCGGGCTTGTGGACGTCACGCCGTCTGGACATAGCGGCCGCGGAGTACGCCACACGCGGCGACAATCCGAACGCTATCCGTCACGAGTTCCAGGAATTGCTGACGCGCTTTGGGCCGGCCTTGTTGCGCGTGTCGGTTCAGCAGGATCGCACGCCGCATCTGGAGGTCAAGGCGCTCCATGCATCGCTTGCCGCGGGCGAGATTGGGCCGCTGGTCGAAGCGGTGCGGGCGCTGGGTCGCGCTGCGCTGATTGGCTGATGCGGCGGAAAACCAACCTGACGCGAGAATGGGCTCGCGTCAGGTGATTTCGTGTATTGATCTGGCCCGCGGCATGCGATGCGCAGCTATGGCGCCGCAGCCAGCGCCTCTGGGAAGTGGGCGGTGATCGTCACTTCAGATGTCTGGACGATGGGCAGCAGTTGCTCGATCATCGCTACAATTTCGCCGGTGTTCATGTTGCGGTCGGCCAATGTATTCCACAAGCCCATTTGCTCGGCAAGGTCGAGGACGTTGTTGAGTTCGCCGTCCGCCCAGCCGATGTAGGGCAGGCTGTGCCGGTTGATGCTGACGTGGATGCCGTTGGCGTCGGTGGAGATGCTCAACTGGCTTATGCCTTGTTGCATCAACTGGTTGACAGCCGTAGGTTGCATGCGGAAGCTATCGAAGACCGCCAGGCCCGTCAGGTTGATCCATTCTGCGTCGGTCAAGTCGCCGACCCGCCAACTGCCCTGCGCATCGTAGAAGACTGGCACGGTGATCGTCGGCGGCGAATCGACTGTAGCCAGAAATTGATCCTGGGCTTGCTTGGTCGCCAATGCGGTCTCCGGACCCTCGGTCGAATAGAGCGGAATCTGGGCGACGCCTTCAGCGGCGGGGAAGCGAACAATGACGCCGACGCCGACGTGCGCAATCAGCGGCAGCAATTTCTCGACCAACGCAGCGCCTGCGCCTAATTCGGCGCCGAGCAGTTCAATCACTCCGGCGGTATCCTCAAGGATTTCGCCGTTCCATTTGAGAGAAGGAAGAGAACGGCTGTTGATCTGGAGGATGAGACCTTCCGGGCTGTTCGATATCTGCAGGTGCTGGATGTTGCTGTCGACCATGTACTGCACGAGCTCTGGCGGCAGCACGAGGCTGTCGAGTAAGCCGGGGGCAAACTGAGAGGCCAACTGCGCCACCGGCACATTCCCCACACTCGGCTGCCCGGCATGGTCGAAATCGATCAAGAGGGCGGGCAGATCGATAGCGAGGTTCTCTGCGCCGGGTACGGTCATGGTTGCGCCGCCGCCGGCTCGCGGCGCGCAGCCGGCCAGGATCAAAACGGCAACCATGAGGATGGCCGCCCATGTGGTGAGTCGGGATTGCTGCATTCGATAAACCCTCCTGCGGATAAAGCCGTTCGATGAACGAATCAATGCTTGGAATTCCAGGGAAATCGTCGTGGCAAGGGGATCGCGCTATACGAATCGCGGCAGCGTGCCGGCGGGCGCGATTCGCCCGATTGCGCTGCATGTGGCCATTGTACACAGGCCGGGGGCAAGTGTCAATTTGACCTGCGATTATGTAATTCGCCCGCAAGGAGAGGCTAGCGCGCGTTGTGAGGCGCGGCGCTGACGGTTCGCGAACCGTCTACGTTATAATGCAGCCCTAATTGGATAGATTCAACGGCGCGAATTCGTATAGCCGCAGACGCCGGAGAGCAGTAGGGGAGAGACGCCATTGCCAACGCCAACATCGCCAACGCCAACATCGCCAACGCCAACATCGCCAACGCCAACATCGCCAACGCCAACATCGC
>Ga0334889_1001904_pt1 | contig 25474 bp, 28 predicted proteins | sample GraSluR1_MG_2_FD_207222 | JGI IMG/M metagenome (GOLD analysis project Ga0334889, IMG submission 207222) | Sludge microbial communities from methane-producing bioreactor in Wageningen University, Netherlands - Granular Sludge_8_08-R1 | ecosystem: Engineered > Bioreactor > Anaerobic > Unclassified...
TTACGGAGGAGATGAGTTTGTGGTATTGCTTAATAATACTGATTCCAAGACTGCTCAGAGGGTAGCGGAATGCCTGGCTGAGAAAATTGACCTACTGCAGATTGAACACCAGTACTCGCCAATTCATAACCGCGAAACAGTAACTATAGGAGTAGCATCCATGGTGGCCAGTCCGGAATTATCCTTGGAGGAACTCTTCCGGCGGGCAGATAACGCACTATATTATGGGAAAGATCTGGGCAAAAATCAAATACAGGTCTGGGATGAATCGATGCCGGATAAATCCCCCCATCAATTATCCAACATAACTTCTTAAGAGCTTGCCCAGGGAATAATTTGACGGATGTACTCCATAATTATCATATCCCAGTTAAATAGGCTATAATGGAAAAGCAAAAAGCTTGGTACCGTTACCGGGCTGATTATTATGAGCCGGAGGATAGGTATGGGTAAAGCAGGGCAGCCAGGCCAGCATTCGGAATGGAAAGTAACAGAACCGGTTGAGTTAATGAATTTCCTAATAACAAACATGCCGGAGAAATCAAGAAATAATGTAAAATCTATACTGACTCACGGTCAGGTTCAGGTGGAAAGAGCCACAGTAACTCAATATAATTTTTTACTGCAACCTGGTCAGGTAGTGAGAGTAAACTGGTCACTAATTCGAGATGAAAAGGGAAAAAAGGGAATAAAAATAGTCTTTGAAGACCAGGAGATCATAGTGATCGATAAGCCGCCGGGGTTATTATCCATCGCTACCGATAAAGAGAAAATTAAAACAGCCTATCATTATCTTACCGATCATGTTCGTCAAAAAGCTTCCTCCAGTCGAATTTTTATCGTGCATCGCCTGGACCGAGATACTTCAGGCTTGATGTTATTCGCCAAGAGTGAACAGTCCAAACTGGCCATGCAGGAAGCATGGAGGAATATGGTAATAGAGCGGGCTTATCTGGCATTAGTGCAGGGCCGGATCAAAGAGGAATCAGGAACCATCAGATCCTGGCTAAAAGAAAATAAAAACCAGGTTATGTACTCTGAATCGATACCCGGAGATGGCCGGGAAGCGGTAACTCATTTCCGGGTGATCAGAAGCTCTGCCAAATATTCTCTGCTGGAGGTGAGACTGGAAACCGGCAGAAAGAACCAGATACGGGTTCACTTGCAGGATATAGGCCACAGTATTATTGGAGACCGGAAATACGGTTCAGCCCTGAATCCCATAGGCCGGCTGGGCCTGCACGCCCACATATTATCCTTCCTGCATCCCGCATCGGGCCGGTTGTTGCGCTTTGAGACCGAGATTCCTGGTAAATTCCATCAATTGTTCAGATAAATACCTGCAGCCCCCCTTTTCCCCTACCAGTCATAAAGTGTGATTAAATTATTTAGAGATTGAGTTGAAGGGGAGACCCGGCCCAATATCATCCTTAAGGCCAGAAAAAAAGATAATAATTCACATGAATGTATAGTATCCTAGTGCGAAAAGATAATAATAAGCTCTTTGACCCCGGTTTTTCGTATAAGCCTTTCGCATTAATATGCAAAAGGCCGAATACAGGAGGGAAAGCAAGTGAAAAAACGTATAGCAGTGTTGACTCTGTGTGTTTTTATGATCATCCTATTCACGGGATTTGCTGTGGCCCAAAATGACAACAATTCTTTCGGACAGCAAAAGGCCGCCAATGCTCAAGGCAAAGGCCAGGCAAAGAAGCTGGCGGACATTGAGGGTGATTGGGCAGAACAAGATATTGAAGAAGTTGCCTCCAAAGGCTTTATAAAAGGTTATGAAGATGGTACCTTCCAACCCAATAAGCCGGTGACTTGCCTGGAAACCATTATAATACTAGTAAGAGCAGCGGGCTTGGAAGATGAGGCCGAAGACTACGTTATGACCGAGGAGGAACAGCTTTTGCTGAAAAAGATACCTGACTGGGGCAAAGCTTACGTAGCTATTGCTTTGCAGGAAGGCATCCTGGATGAAAGTGAAATCAAGACTTTCAATCCCAATCAAGGAGCCAGGAGATACCAGGTCTGCATATATATGCAGAATGTTCTGGATAACTTCAATCTAGACGGGGATGATGAAGAATTCATGGAGAATTTTATCGATGGTGATTCATTTCCCCTTAAAGCACGAAATGCCATTAGGAACATGGCCCGCCTGGGGGTAGTAAATGGTTATCCGAATGGCTCCTTTGAGCCCAACCGGGTAGTCAAGAGAAACGAATTAGCCAGAATGATTAATTGTCTGGATCGAAACTGCATCCAGAGGGTAGAGACCCGAATACTTACAGGAACCCTGGACAGGGTCGACTTTGATGGGGATGTTCTTTACCTCGAAGTAATTGATAATGAGGATCAAGAATGGAATTTTGCCGTGTTTGAGGATGATGATATCGATATATACTATGACGGCGAAAAGCTGGATTTTGATGACCTGGATATAATTGAGGCTGGCCAAGGGGTCAGGATACGGTTGGACAATAATGAAGACCCGATTTGGATTAAGATATCCTTACCGGACTAAAGGATAAAAAAGAACAATAAAACGTCAAAAATTACTGTTTTGGGGATGATTAAAAAAAAACCATTCCCACTACAGATTCACAAATCTTCTCAAAACCGATATAGTTAAAGGTAATATGTTTAACTTGAGTATTACCGGGAGGCAATATAAGTTGAGGGATGAGGCCAAGAATCTGGAAGCAATGGTTCATCGGAGTTGGGAAGAGTACTCGGCTGGAAATGCCGATGCCATTGAGGATATATACCGGGAACTGATGCCATTTTGTCTGAGGGTTTGCTCCAAAACCTGCAGCAGATATATAAGCGAAAATGATGAAGAGTCGAGCATTGCACGGCTTGCGATACTGGAAGCTTTTGATACCTATGATCCCTATAAAGGTCGGATACTGGTTTATGTGGGCAGGGTTATCAGGAGCAGAATTATAGATTTCAAACGCAGGGAAAAGAAGAGACATACCATATCCCTGGTGGCATTGGAGAGCGACAGAAACAGGGTTGAATTATATCATGACGGAACAATTGAAGATGTGATTGATGAAATTGCCCGAAAGCAGGAAATAGATGCTTTCTCCGCCATACTTCAGTCATATGGCATTAGTTTCAGCGATCTGGCCAGAAATAGCCCCAGACAGGACAGGACTAGGGAGCAGGCCAAGCAGATAGCCTTCAAGGTAGCCAAAAATCCTGTATACCAAAGTTATTTATTGGAAAAGAGGAAGCTGCCGGTCAAGATGCTGGAAGAGAATGAGAAGGCCAGCCGAAAGCTGATAGACAGGTACCGACGTTATATCATCGCTAATGCGCTGATTATAATACACGATTTACCCTATTTAAAACCCTACGTTTTGCCTTTTTGAGGGGGGAAGCATTTGATGACCGAGATACGTGGAATTGTTATGGAGTCAGGCCGGGGATGGGCTATTATATTACTGTCAAACGGGGAGTACCGGAAGGTAAGGACCCTGAAATTAGTAATGCCGGGCGATATATACCAGGGCAGGATATACCGCAATCACGGCTGGCCCGCTGTTGCTGCAGCCGCGGTCTTGATCATGGTGGTGAGCATCTTTGACTTTTTCAATGTAGTGGCTTATGCTCAGGTATCGTCGGGCATCGAAGTCGGAGTCAACCGCTGGAATCGCGTGGTGTCGGTTAGCGCAGTAAACTCTGCCGGGGAAGCAATCCTGCCGGAGATAAATGTTAAGGGACAGAAGCTTGAACAGGCTCTGGAAACACTGATAGAACAGGCTCTGGAACAAGAAAGCGGATCGGTAGAAGCAGATATTATCGTTATAGTAAAAAAACCGGATGATAAATCAGTTCCTCCCGGTATTGCGAAAAAGCTAGAGCAGATAATTGCTCAAGAGGGCAGTAATGAATATGAATTGAAAAGAATAAAGGTAGATAGTAAAGAACAGGTTATTTATGGGCTGACTGCCATAGAAGAAAACAGTCCGGAATCTTCAGATCTAACCGATGTCGGATCTGAAAATAAAGCCTCCGGGAAAAACAGTTCGAACCATAACTCGAACAACAGTACGAATAACAGTACGAATAACAGTTCTACAAATCAAGGCGCCAATCCTGGCAGTGAAGATAAAAATGAGAATTATCAGCAGGGCAGGAACAAACTGGATAACGAAGAACAGTCCACCTGGACTGAAAACGATACTGAAGAGGAAACCCAGGAGCAAGAAGATAAAAGCAAACCCAATAAACCAGTCAAACAGATGCCGGAACAGGTACTGGATAAAATACCTGATAAGGCCTTGAACAACACTAATTGAATTCGGATTTGTTTTTCCTGTAATGACAAGTGCTGACAGGGTAAAACAATTGTACCTCTTATATTTGGTGAGCAGGGGTTTGGTATTCACCTGCTCATCCCCTTTCTTTTTTAACCAGCGGAATTTCGTTCCGCTATGGCTTGGACAAAATAGTTAATTTCGGTAAATTGTACCTCTTATATTTGGTGAGCAGGCATCCCTTTATAGCGCCCGCTCACCCCTTTTTTCTGGAGCAGCATCAGAACAAGTGCCGGTCAGGAGATGGGCGTACAATTTAGCAGCAGTCATATGGGAAAAAAATACCCCTCAGTACCATACCAAGGAGTATTTTTGACAATTTCCAGCGAAAGCGTTTCCCGGAAAAAAAGTTAGTAAAAGAAAGCACTGCTTAAACTCAATTTGGGCATACTATTCGTTGGTTGTTAACTGGGAACTAAGCTGTTTATACAAAAGGTCTGCTATCCCCAGTGAAGCGGTTTTGCTGATGGATTTTGAGTATTCCTCGAAGAGCATGGATTCATAAGTCTCGGTAGCGAAACCTCGATCAATTAAATCACTATGGGATATGGTAGACCTCATGGCATCCAGCACCTTGTTCAGGAAAACACTCTCCAGTGCCTGACAGGATTCATAAAGTTTCTTCTGATCCTCGTTACGCAAAGCCAGGTTTAATGACTGTTCAAAACTGCTCACCCCGGAAGCCTCCCGGGCAGAAGAAGCGCTGTTCTGCGCAGCCTCCAAACTGGTATGATACCCGTCAATTTTCATATCTGCATCCCCCTATTTCTTATCGACGCAGGCTAGTTGCAGTCTGCAACATTTCGTCTGAAGACTGAATAACCTTGGAATTCATTTCGTAAGCTCGCTGAGCGGTTATTAAGCCCACCATCTCCTCAACAATCTGAACATTGGACATCTCCAGGTAACCAGACTGTATGGAAACGGTATTGTCATTTTCCGAATCCCAATCTTCCGGTTCACCTGAGCTGGGAGTCGCTATATATCGGTTGCCTCCCAGAGCCTGGAGTCCCGCTGGATTAGCGAATTTAACCAATTCCAGCTTGCCTGCTTCCTGAGGAGCATCATCCCCTGGGGTCATATAAGTTACGGTGCCGTCAGCAGCAATCTGGACATCGTAGGCTTCTGTATCAATAGGGCCGGCTCCCACATATTTGTAGCCATCAGCGGTACACAGATTTCCTTCTGCATCGATCTTAATGGCCCCATCCCGGGTATACATTTCGGTATCGTTACCGCCCTCCAGTTTAAAGAAGGCCAGTCCGCTTATGGCAACATCCAGGGCGTTGTTGCTGGCCTGCAGGTTACCTTGACTAAAGGAAGTCTGGGTAGCGGAGGGCTTAACTCCCAGCCCGATTGAAAGGCCTACCGGTTCATTGGTAGTAGATGTAACTACCGGACGTTTTATCTGCTGATAGAGCAGATCCTGGAACTCAACTCGCTGTTTCTTAAAACCGGTGGTATTAACATTGGATATGTTGTGCGCCAGAGTGTCAACATTCAGCTGTTGCGCATACATGCCGGTACTGGCAGTATAGAGAGACCGCATCATAATTATATCCTCCTTGTTTGTCTGTCTTGAAGGGTACCTCGGTCAATCGGTACCCAATGGGCCTCTCGCAAGGAGTCCAGCCCATACAGCAATGCGAATGAATATCCCCCGCTTCTTAAGCGGTCGGGTTCCTGTTAACAAAACCTGCAACGGGTTCTCGCCCCTCGTTGCAGCGGTGGGTTGATACTAATCTTATTTATTATCGTAATGTTCAAGAAATATCTTGAATATTAATCCAGTAATTCTTTGACTGGGATAGAATTATTTGGCCTGTCCCCAATAAGCAAGAAACATTTTTTGAAACCTATCATATATTAAAAGTATATACGAAATTAACAGGCAGGGGAGGGCAGCCAGTTGATCAAGATATCTGATTTGAGAAATCGTGATGTAATCAATGTTCTGGACGGAAAAAAATTGGGCAATATCATGGATATAGACCTGGATTTGGACAGCGGCAGGGTATTATCGTTAATCATGCCCGGGCAGGCACGCCGGTTCAGTCTTTTTTCCCGCCGAGAAGAAGTCACTGTGCCATGGCATAAGATAGTGCGAATCGGCCGGGACGTTATTCTGGTGGAAGTTCCGGTTACAAGTCATCTGGAAGATTTCAGGAGGGATTACCTGGATGACGACCGGTATTAAAAGATCAATCTCCATAAACCTTGCAATATTAGCAGCTATTGGGCATAATAGGTGCATACCTGAGCTAAAGACACCAGTCAGATAGGATGATGTGGATGCGATGTCCTTATTGTAACGAAATGGAAAGCAGAGTAGTTGACTCCAGGGCCAGCGAAGATGGTTCATCCATCCGTCGGCGCAGAGAATGTACACTATGTCATCGACGTTTTACCACTTATGAACGGCTGGAAGAAAAACCCCTGCTGGTAGTCAAACGAGGGGGGACCCGAGAACAATTCAGCCGGGAGAAGCTGCTTAATGGGATAACCCGGGCCTGCGAGAAGAGGCAGGTCAGTATGGAAAAGATTGAGAATCTGGTGGCCGAAATAGAGCGGTGTTTAAGAGACGAATATGACCGGGAAGTAAGCAGCATGATCATTGGTGAGAAAGTGATGGACAAACTGAAAGAAATAGATGATGTAGCTTATGTCAGGTTTGCCTCAGTATACCGGCAATTTGCCGATGTAAACAGTTTCATCAAAACCATTGAACAGTTGAAACAATCGCCTGAACAGATGGATAGGGTTGAGCAGGACGATTAACGGATCAGCAGTCTCCGGTCTTAAGATAATTTTCCAGTTTGGTGATGATCATATTAATGGGGAAGACTTTTTCTTCCAACGGACTTACCGGCCGTCCATACAGGTACATTCGGTCGGTATATCTTCCGGTATTACGGTCAATCTGGGGGAGATCTGACAGGTTGGTCATCCAACGCTCAGCTGAGGACAGAGGCAGATGGAAAGTGAATTTATACTCAGCTGCCCGAACCCGGAACTCGATCAGGGAATAATACTCTTTATCCACCGAATGCAGGGAGCACTTGGGACAGCAGTGTTCGTTCTTTATATAAGCGGCATAAGACATCCCTGAAACCTGGGCGGACTCCTTGCAATCTTCGCAAAGCCATACCCGGCAACGGTCAGGTCCGGTTAGGTAACGGGATGAAAACCAGGCCGGATTTTCCAAATACATCTTTTCCAGCACCTGGTTTTTTAAACGATACAGGTAGGTGCTGTTTTCATGATAGGTTTTGGCATAGTGGTTTAAATGAAATAAATAATAACAGCACTGTAAGAAAATACTCTCCGGACGGTCATCGATATTTTCCAGAAAGTGGTCGTAATGCCTGACAGCTCCGATGAGTTGTTTGAAACGGGATGAAGGCACTGGTTTATTCCTCCTGCCGCCATTGCTCTGTAGTTCTGCCAGTAGGGAATAGATATCCAGTTTTGCTACATCTTCTTCGGAAAACAGGTAGGTAACCCCCTGATTATCATTGCGATAGAGATGGTTAACGCTGAGATATCCATGTTCTACCAGGCTCTGAACTTGACGGTTGCTGATGTTGAATCTTTGTGCTATTTGGCTTACGGTCAGCATAGTTACACCTGCCTTGCTAGTCTGTTTCGGGGCTGCTGTAATTATTCTCCACCAGGGCTGAGGCTTCTTCTGCGATTATTTCCGGTACATATATCCTGGTTTCTGCCATGGGTCCAATACCTACAGGTATTTGCGCAACCTCCCGGCGGAGCAATCTTACCGGAATCCCGCTGGATTTAAGCATGCTTTCAATGACAATATCATCAGGGGGGTAAACCTTTGTTATACATTGCCACCGGCATTTGGCAAGATCATATCCGCAGTTTTGACAACGGCTTTCTTCCAGGTACTCTTTGCAGAAAGGACAGTTCATAGCTGTTCACCTCCTGACCATATTTTAAGCGAAAAAGGATTGATGGACAATTGAATAAATGGCTATGGCAAAAGAAACAGGAAATACCTTATATTACTATTCCTCATTGGGTAGAACAGGGAATTTATATGGCCTTTTCCGGCCGTCAGGGAGGGGAAAGCCTGGCGCCCTATGATTCCTTAAACATGGGACTGCATGTTGGAGACCGACCGGCAGCGGTTTTAAGCAATCGCCGGGCATTTCTGCAGATCTGGGGGTTGGGATTGGAGCAGGTTGTATGCTGTCAGCAGGTGCACGGCAACGGGGTAGCTCGGATTAAGACAGAGCAGGCCGGCCGCGGAGCGAAAGATCACCATAATGCCCTGCCGGGATTGGACGCCATGGTAACTGATTGTCCGGGCATAGTGCTGGCCTCATTCTATGCAGATTGCATACCGGTATTGATTTATGATCCGCAGCAAAGAGCCGTGGGTATGGCCCATAGCGGCTGGAAAGGCACCATGGACCGGGTAGTGTTAAATACGGTTCAAGCCTTGGGCGAGTACTTTGGCAGTGTTGCCGGGGATTTGGAAGTATTTATAGGACCTGGTATCGGCCCTTGTTGTTTTCAGATTCAACCTGATTTATCTGAAAAAGTAACTAAAGCCTTTCCCGGATTTGATGGTATAATGTACAGAAATAGAGAAATATTTTGGGATTTAAGGCTTACTAATCGAAAAATATTGTGCCAGGCAGGTGTCGACCCCAAAAAAATAATTGATTGTGAATTGTGCACCTCTTGCCAAAAGGATAGTTTCTTTTCCTATCGCAGGGAAAAGGGTAAAACGGGGCGAATGATGGCTGTTATTGGACTGCAGCAACCGAGGTGAAAGAAGTGGCGGATGCCAGGATCCTAGTAGTTGATGACGAGGCCTATATTGTAGAGCTGGTAAAGTTCAATTTGGAAAAGGAAGGCTATGAGGTTCTTGTAGCCCACGATGGTTTACAAGCCCTGGAAAGAGTGCGGGAGGAAGCACCGGATCTGATTATACTGGATATTATGATTCCACGCCTGGATGGCCTGGAAGTCTGCCGCCTGCTCAAACAGGATCAGGCCTGCAAAGCTATACCGATTATCATGCTGACCGCCAAAGGTGAAGAGTTCGATACCATCCTGGGTTTGGAGATGGGAGCCGACGATTATATCAAGAAACCCTTCAGCCCCCGAGAAATGCTGGCCCGGGTAAACGCCCGGCTGAGGGCTCTAAGGATATTAAGGGCTGAAAAGGCAGTGGGACACAAAATACATGTCTTTAAAGAGTTGATCGTGGTACCCGAAAAATATGAGGTTTTCCTGGGGGAGAAAAAACTGGAATTGACTCCCAAGGAATTCGAACTCCTGACTTTGATGCTTTCCAATCCGGGTAAGGTATATACCCGGGAGGAATTGCTGGAAAAAGTGTGGGGATACGAATATTCTGGAGATACCCGTACGGTAGACGTACATATACGCCATTTAAGGCAGAAGCTCAGCGATGATTTTAGCTATCCTGATTATATTGAAACGGTTCGGGGAGTGGGATATCGATTTGCCGAGGAATAGCTGATAGCCGGAGGAGATAAGATGCATTTGGAAACCGATTATGGAGTATACGACAAATTAATTATGGAAGGCATTCTTTCCACTATGGTGGAGGGAGTACTGGTTATTGATAATAATTCCTATGTGATCCGGGCCAATCGGGCAGCAGAAAACATTTTCATGCAAAGACAGAAGGTTCTGCTGTACAGGCCGCTGCAGGATATCAGCCCCAACGGGGACTTAATCTGTTTGGTAAACGGGGTATTAAGCAGGGGGAAAGAAATCTTTCAGGAAATCACCCTCTTTCCTACCCGGCAGCTGTACCGGGTTCATGGGGCTCCTATTACCGATCAGTACGGTCTGGTGCAGGGAGCGGTGATAATCTTTTATGATGTTACTGAAGTCAGAGATTTCGCCCAGGTCAGATCGGAATTTGTAGGCAATGTTTCTCATGAATTGCGGACTCCCTTGACTTCCATAAAGGGTTTTGTGGAAACCTTGCTGGACGGGGCTATGGAGAACAGTGCCATATGCCGAAGGTTTCTGACCATAATAGACGATGAAAGTGAACGTTTAAGCCGTCTGATCGATGATTTGCTGACCCTGTCTTCGCTGGAATCGAAGGAGAAAATATCACGGCTCAAACCCGTTTGCATTGCCAGGTCAATGCGCAACGTTATGAACATACTGGGACCTCAGATCAGCGAAAAAAATCTGCTGGTTGAGTTTATATATCCTCGCAGCCTCCCTTATATAAAAGCCGATGAAGATCTGCTGAACCAGGTTTTGATCAACCTGCTGGACAACGCGGTTAAGTATACCCCCAGGAACGGCAGGATCATTATTAGGTCTCGAAAGGTTAAAAGCCGGGTAGTCACAACCTTTACCGATACCGGTATGGGCATTCCGGAAGAGAGTCTGACCCGGGTTTTTGAGAGATTTTACCGGGTGGATAAGGCCAGGTCCAGAAGCCTGGGCGGTACCGGCTTGGGTCTGGCCATTGTAAAACATATAGTAGAATCTCATGGCGGTGAGGTTTTCGTTAACAGTGAAATTGGCAAGGGTTCAACCTTCGGGGTAGGTTTCCTGGTGGAATAAGGCAGCCGGGAGCGGTAATTGCAGATAAAGCCAGGGTTTAGCGATACAAAAATAAAAGGATATTTCATTTTTATATAGAACTAAGCAGATGAAAAGGTGATTGACTTGAGTTTAAAAGAAAACATTGATGATATCCAGGCCCGGATAGAAAAGGCAGCAGCGAAAAGCGGGCGAAAGGCTTCCGAGGTGACATTGCTGGCAGTCAGCAAAACGGTAGACTCCCATACGGTAAGAAAGGCTTATGAACTTGGCTTAAGGAACTTTGGGGAAAACCGGGTACAGGAACTACAGAGGAAGATGCAGGATTTGCCCGAGGCCAGCTGGCACATGATCGGCCGTCTGCAGACCAACAAAGTTAAGGATGTGGTGGGCCAGGTCGAGCTTATTCATTCCCTGGACCGTTGGAAATTGGCCTGGGAATTGGATAAGAGGGGTCAACAGCTGGGGTGCCAGGTTCCGGTTCTGGTAGAGGTCAATATAGCGGGTGAGGAACAAAAAGCCGGTTTCACAGCGGAAGAAGCCGAGGTTTTATTGGAACGGGCCGGTGAGTTTAAATCCCTGCGTATCTATGGTTTAATGACTATGGCTCCCTTAACCGGAGAGGCAGAGTTAAGCAGGCCGGTTTTCAGACAATTGGCCAAGATGAAAAACCGGCTTGGCCCCAAAAACTATCCCAATGTTGAACTCAGGTACCTTTCCATGGGAATGTCAGATGATTTTGAAGTTGCTATTGAAGAGGGAGCCAACATGGTCAGGATTGGCACAGCTCTTTTTAGGGACTAAACAGAGTGAAGGAGGAGCAGCATGGGCAAAATGCATGATTTTATGGTCTGGTTGGGCATTGCCGAGGAAGAAGAGGTTACGGAAGAACTCATAGAGATGCCGGTCGGCTCCAATGTGGATAACCGGGGAACGGCCAATGTAGTAAGCATTCATACCAACAAGAACCTGCGGGTGATTGTCTGTGAACCTCAGAGTTTTGAAGAGGTGGAACTGCTGACTGATCATCTGAAAAATCGCAAGCAGATCATCATCAATTTTGAGAATACCCCGGAAGAAACCACTCGCAAGATATTTGACTTTATCAGCGGAGCTACATACGCACTGGAAGGAAACAGCCAGCAGCTGGGTCGGCATGTCTTCATGTTTGCCCCCAGTAATGTAGAGATTTCCAAGGATGCCCGCACCTTGGTGCTCAGGAACAAGTTCGGCCGACCCTTCGGAGGTGATCAATAGTGGCCCCTCAGACCCTGGGTATAATAGGCTGCGGTAAAATGGCGTATGCACTCTTGCAGGGCATAAAAAGAGGATCGGTTCAGACCTTCACCACCATATACGTTAATGATATAGACCCCGAGCGGATGGAGTTGTTCAGCCAGGAATTTAATGCCCAACCCGCAGAAGGGCAGGAACTGGTGGCAAAATCTGATCTGGTAGTCTTGGCAGTAAAACCTCAACAGGTATGGCAGGCATTGGAAAAGGCTCAAGGCGGTTGGAGACAGGGAGCTTTGCTGGTTTCTGTCGCTGCCGGAATCAAGACTGCCGACTTGGAAAGGGCCGTGTCCGCTGGTGTATCAGTGGTTCGGGTAATGCCTAATACACCTTGCTTGGTAGGAAGCGGGGTATGCGGAGTGTCAGCAGGAAGCACCGCCCGGGAGCAGGATGTGGGAAAAGTACTGGCTTTACTGGCCGGTATGGGAAGTGCCCTGGTGGTGGATGAAAAGCATATGGATGCAATCACGGCAGTATCCGGCAGCGGCCCTGCGTACGCCTATCTGGTGCTGGAAGCCTTTATAAATGCCGGGATAAACATCGGGTTGGATGCAGCGCTGTCCAAAAGACTGGTCCTGGATACCTTCCGGGGCAGTTTGCAGATGGCGGAAGCGAGCGGGGAGCATCTTGCGGTTTTAAGAGAGCAAGTCTGTTCACCGGCCGGGACAACCATCGCGGGAATCCGGCAACTGGAAGAAAAGGGCTTGCGGCAGGCTTTCTTTGACGCGGTGGAAAAAGCCTATCTGCGATCCATTGAACTCGGAGAGATGAAATAGGAGGTTAGTTTTTTGTTTGCTTATCAGATAATCCAGATAGTAAATATAGCTTTCCAAGTACTGATTTATTTAATAATCGGCAGGTGCATTTTATCCTTCATCAAGCATGACCCCTATAATCCGATTATCAAGTTTATTTATGACGTGACCGAGCCGGTAATGGCACCTTTCAGGCGGCTGCTGCCAACCGGTTACGGTATCGATTTTTCACCCCTGCTGGCAGTATTTGCTCTGGGTATACTCAATAGATTAGTAGAACAATTAATATTAATACTCTTTTAAGCTATGGACAAAGGAGTCTGAAATGAAGCAGAAAAACGAGTTGGAACTACTGGCCCCGGCCGGGAACTGGGATGTATTGACTGCAGTAGCGGAGGCCGGGGCTGATGCTGTCTATGCCGGCGGCAAAAGGTTCAATATGCGCGGCCTGAGACCAGACATGAACTTCAGTGATGAGGAGATAAAATCTGCGGTTGATTACCTGCATGATAAAGGCAAGAAACTGTATATTACCCTTAACAACCTGTATTACGATTATGAACTGAGTGAGCTTAAAGATTATGCTGCTTTTCTGGCCTCCGCCGGGGTGGACGCCCTGATTATTCAGGACATGGCCGCAGCCCGGATCTGTCGGGACCTGGGCCTGGACATACCGCTGCATGCCAGCGTGCAGGTAGGGATATCCAATCTTCCGGCGGTTCAGTGTCTGGAAGAGGAAGGATTTGCCCGGGTGATTCTTTCCAAGAATACTTCCCTGGAAGATATTAGAACCATCAGCCTTTCTGCCCGAATCGGGATAGAATTCTTTGCCCATGGGGATCTTTGCATTTCCCATACCGGTCAGTGCTACATGAGCAGTTTTCTGTCTGCCGAAGGGGGCAATAGGGGAAAATGCATCAAACCTTGCCGTTGGCACTACCGCCTGAACAATAACCGGGGGGCTATACAGCAGGGATATTTGCTGGCCAATAATGACCTTTGCCTATATCCATATTTATCGGAATTGGCTGAGGCAGGCGTGAGCTCCTATAAAATTGAAGGACGCATGCGGACCCCGGAATATCTGCAGCATTTGATAAAGATTTACCGGAGCGCTCTCGATAGAATAATAGAAGGCAAAGAAGAACAAGCAGCTAATCATCAGGAAATGAAACTACTGCAGGAAAAAAGGATCAGGAATCTGTGTTCCGGTAGCCTGTTGGGCAGACCGGGTTTAGAATCAGTAGATGCCAGTGGCCAACGAGAGCCGTTCTTTATATCCAACTCATTCAAGGTCAGAAGCAATGACCGGGAGGATTACCCGAAGGGGTTGGAAGCAACCGGCCGTATAGAGGAGATCAGTGTTAAAATCGGCAGTCTCAAAGCTATGGAGGCTATATGCAATTCCGGCGCCGATAATCTTATTCTGGAGTGCGAAGCAATGCGCAGCCCGGGCAGCGGATGGACACCGCAGCAGATTGAGCAGGCCGCAAAATTAAACCCCGGGATAAAATTGGTTTTGGAATCACCCCGGATAATGGACAATCAGGATGCCAGCGGTTTTAAGCGCACCCTGGGCAGGGTTGACCGTGACAGTATACATGCGGTAATTGCCAACGATTTCGGCGCGATTAATATCGCCCGCCAGATGGGTTTCAGGGTTTGGGGCGGATACGGGCTAAATATATGCAACAGCACTGCCGGCAGTTTCTACCATGCCCAGGGAGTTGAGCGGATAACCCTTGCCCAGGAAATGCAGTTTTCCCATCTGCGGCGACTGAAAGAATATGGTGCTGAGGCAGATATCCTGGTTCAAGGCCCATTGTGCGGCATGATCAGCGACTACTGCTTCATCAAGGCCGCTCATGGGTGGGAGGATGAATGTCCGGCTCGCTGTACCGGAGACGAATATTGCCTGAGTGACCCTGAAGGGCAGCGTTACCGGGTGCGGATAGACATGAAATGCAGGAACTATGTATATTATCCCTATCAAGCCTGTATTCTACCCTATCTGCCTGTGCTTAGTGCGGCGGGGATAAAAAACATCCGCATAGACGGCCAGTTATACAATGAAATGGTTTTATCGGAAGTAACCTCAATCTATCTGCAAGCGGTACGGGAAATGAACCAGGGTAAGTGGGATCAGGAGCCAGGCTATGGGAGGCTGCTGGAAATATTCCCGGCTGGATTGACCTCTTCGCCGGCTTTTGTAATTGACAACGCTGCAGGAGGATAAGAGCAAGAACTCCTGGGCAGCCTGGATATAAAGGAGGGTTTTAGTTGATTACTGCAATGGAGATCAGAAAGCATCAGTTCAGCCGCGGCCTTCGCGGTCTGAAAGAAGAAGAAGTTAAGAATTATTTGAACCAGGTGGCAGTTGATTATGAAAGCCTCTATAGTGAAAACTCCCGCTTAAAAGAGGAGATTCAAAGACTGGAATTCGAGATTCAAAAATACCGCAGTATAGAAGAGACTATGAACAACAGCTTGATATTAGCCCAGCAGACTGCCCAGGAATATCAAAAGAATGCCCGGCTGGAAGCTCAGGTTATATTGGATACAGCCAAAAAACAGATAGCGGATCTGCTGATGGTCTACCAGGAAATTATCAAACGCATGAACGTGTTCAACAGTGAATTGAAATCTCAGATCGGCGGGCAGGCTGATATGCTGGAAAAAAACCAGAAGAAAATCGATGAGCTGTCCGACTACTTTTACGGGTCGGATATGAAACAATTAATGGAAAACCTGGAGAGAGTCACCATAGGAGAAGATTAAATTGCTCAATATAACCGAAGTACCCGGTGGGATAAGGATCGAGATCAAGGTACAGCCCCGCTCTTCCAAAAATCAGCTGGCTGGGGAGCAGGAAGGTGCTTTAAAAATCAAACTTACCGCTCCCCCCGTCGATGGGGAGGCCAACCAGGCCCTGATAAGCTTTTTATCTGCCAGTTTCAAAATTCCCAAAAAAAGTATTACCCTGCTGAAAGGGGAAACCTCGCGGCATAAATTGGTAGAGATAATCGGTATGGACAAAAACCAACTTATTCCCTTGCTGCATAAGGATGGGAAATAATGAATTTTCCTCCCCTCCATGCTCTCTCCCTTCCGTCAATGGTTGGTATAGGGATAGGCCAACCAGTATATTTATTCAAACCTCAGTGCGATTCTATTGCCTATTAAGGAGATACTAGATAGAGTTGCCGCCTGAATCCGGATTATTGAGCGGATCTGTTTCGTAACCTTCACTTCCGGTATAAATCTGGGCTTCTTCTTCAGGGTCTTCAAAATGTCCGTCCCCGGTTTCCGTTTCGCTGTCAGCGGGCGGTTTCTCTCCCTCAGTGTTCCCGCCTCCCATTCCGGGATCATCAGGTGTTTCTTCACCGGGAGTTTCAACCTCCGGATTTTCTTCCGGATCGGGGGTTTCTTCCACCGGTTGGGCTGAGGAAGCAGCCGAGCTGCCGGTCCAGCTGGGAGGGTCGCTCATAACCTCGAAGGACTCACCGGCAAACAAAGCCTCCAGCATGCCGGTAATTTGTTCTTCATCGGCTTTCCAGTAGCTGGCCCCATTGCTGGGGTCAGTATAGGAATACCCGGGAAGGGTTTGGGTGATGATATTATCGCCAGAGAACTGCCGGGCCAGGCTAGCCAGAGTGCCCATTTCGTTAAGGGGTATATTGGTCTTGATGTTTTCCATCAATTTGGGCAGCAGTTCCGGAAGTTTGACAATGGTGCTGGTACTGATCATTTCATCTGCCAGGGCCTTGATGAATTTGGCCTGCCGCTGGGTGCGCCCGATGTCGGCAGTAGGCCCTCCTCGGTAACGCACATATCTCAAAGCATCTTCTCCATTCAGGAGCTGCATTCCCTGGGACAGGTTAATTCTTAGCTTGGGGTCTGGATCAGGATGGTCCATGTTACTCTCCACATCAATATGTACGCCGCCCAGAATATCCACTATCTCGGCAAAACCATCAAAGTTAGTCACCGCATAGTACTTTACCTTGATCCCCAGCAGATCACTGACTACTTGGCAGGCTTGCTCAGGCCCCTGCAGATAGTTCACACTATTGATCTTGTCATAACGTCCCGCTGCTACCTCTACCCTGGTATCACGCGGAATCCAGATCAAGACTGCTTTTTTGGTTTTTTTATCAATGCTGGCCAGGATCATGGTGTCGCTTCGAGAGTTTTCCTCATTAGACCTGGCATCAATGCCCATAAAAAGGATATTCAACCGGCCGGAGCCAGTAATGCCCGATATGCTTGGAATCATGGAGCCGCCTTGCAGCTGGTTGCCAATCAGAGTTCCGATAACAAAAGTCAGCAGATAGACTGCCAGTACGACCATAACCAGGCCGATCTTGCTGATGCGCTTGCGTTTCTGCAACATTATACCTCTTTTCAGATTCGTTAATAAATCCAGCTTATTTTACCAATACTCATCGAAGCTGTCTATAACAAATACGCTTTCCAGGGCAGATAATTGCAGCAGGGATAAGAAAAATCCAGACCCGGATGTCCATTATCGGGCTGGGGCTCATTTATTGATGGGGTGAGGTTCAGCCTCTCTTTGACCTATAATTGACAGCAGCATAGCGGCCAGGATTAGGGCCATGCCCAGCAGAATACGCAGAGTTAAGACGTCGCCGCCCCAAAGATAACCGGTTATTCCGGCAAAGACCGGCTCCATGGTCAGAATAACCGCAAAACGGGTAGGAGTACTGTATTTTTGCATGGCGTTTTGCAGCAGAAAGGCCAGAGTAGTAGCAAATACTGCGGTAACCAGGATGGCCCCGATGACCGTGGGAGGAAAATGCTGGGGAAGGGGTTCAAAAAGCAGGCCAATGATCAGGCATACCACTCCTACCATCAATATCTGTACCGATGTGATAGCCAGCGGATTGTGATGAGGGGAATATCGGTCTACCGAAATAATATGCAGTGCAAAACCCAGGGCGCAGACCAGGACCAGCAGGTCCCCCCGTCCCAGGTGGAATGTTCCGGGCTGCACCGACATCAGGTAAAGGCCAGTGGCAGCCAGCAGAACGGTAAGTATAACCGAAATTCCCAGCAAGCGGCGATGAATAATGGAGTAGAGTATGGGAACCAGTACTACGCTGAGCCCGGTAATGAAACCTGCGTTGGAGGATGACGTATACTGAAGTCCCACGGTCTGAAAAGTATATCCGATCAGCAGAAATAAGCCGATTATAGTGCCATTTCGCCAAACAGCAGGGGTAATCAGTCCGATATTTTTTGTGGAGAGCAGGGCCAGAAGCAAAAAAGCGATGATAAACCTTATCCCCAGAAAGAGGAAGGGGCCGATGTCCGCCAAGGCGTTTTTGGTCATCAAAAAGGTGGTTCCCCAGATGAAGGCCACTATCAGCATGGACAGTTCCGCCTGTGAGCGCTTACTTATATTATTAAGCATAGATTAAACCCCACCCCGATTATTTTCAGCTGACATTATTTGACTAACTACTCTACCTTAGCAATAATACCCTGAAAATTCAATAGCTGATCATCATTCCGGAAGCAGAATTAATGATAGGCGGATATTTAGGGGCTGCTCTAATATCGACAGGCTTCGAAATAAAATGCAAAAACATTCAGGACATTAATCCCATTATATCCAAAAAATACGTATAAATATGTAGAGAATATACGTAAATCTCAGTTCCCAATAGATAAATATTACTGAATAATTAAAGCAAATCCCGATATAACTTGCTTTGCGTCTTTAACCGGATAAGCCTTACAGTGCTTTTATTGTTGTCGAGGATTGGATATGAATGTATAATGAAAAATAGTTATGTGACGAAAAAAAAAGGAAAAGGAGTGAGGGTATTGAAAAGATTCTTGAGTTTGCTGCTGGTTGCCATGCTGGCCTTGGGTATGCTGGCTGCTGCAGGCTGCGGCGGGAATGAAAAGGAGCCGGCTGGCCAAGAGCCAGCTGTCACCAAGCTGGTAGTAGGATCGGAAACAGCGTATGCACCTTTCGAAATGGTTGACGAAAAGACCGGAGATTACATAGGATTCGACATGGATATCATCAAGGCCATCGGCGAGGCCATGGATGTTGAGATCGAAATCAGAAGCATGGAATTTACGGCATTGATTCCAGCTCTGCAAAATGGCCAGATCGACTGCGCCATATCCGCCATGTCCATAACTGAAGATCGGGCTCAGGTGGTAGATTTTACCGACTCATATTTTGATGCCGGTCTCATAATTGCAGTGGCCGAGGGTACTGAAGGAATCGAGACGGTGGAAGATTTGAAGGGCAAGGTTCTGGCGGCTCAGATCGGAACTATCGGGGCTGACGCCTGCGTGGCGATTAAAGCTGAAGATTCGGCTACTGTGGTCAAAACCTATGATCATGTGGGAGAAGCCTTTATGGAACTGCAAAAAGGCGGAGCAGATGCGGTGGTCAATGATCTGCCCGTTACCGCTTACTATATCCAGACCGAAGCTACCGATAAAGTGAAAATGGTGGGTGAGGTATTCCAGGCTGATGACCACTACGGAATGCCGGTGCAAAAGGGAGATACTGCTACCCTGAACCTGTTAAATGAAGGTCTGGCCAAAATCAGGGCAGAAGGAACCTATGACGAAATATATGCCAAATGGTTTGAATAGCTTGATAAGTCTTTGATAGCTTGTTGAGGATAAGACGGTAAACACAAAGCGCGAGTCTTAACTCGCGCTTTTCGTCACAGGGAGGAAAACCTGAAATATGAATTTTGGTTTTGCTGCGGCTGAATTGATGTTCGGTCTTTCAATAATAGACAAACTCCAGGATATTTATGGTTTGCAGGTGGTAATCAACAACCTGCCCAACTTTGCCAAGGGAGCATGGCTCACCCTGGAAATTACCGTTTTTTCAATAGTTATAGGCATGATATTAGGCGTTATCGCGGGCTTGGGCAGGATGAGCAATATCAAGCTTGTCAGTTTCATATCAGTTATTTACATTGATTTCTTCCGGGGAACTCCCTTGTTTGTTCAGATTCTGTTGCTCTATTTTGGCATCATTCCATTGCTTTTTGATGCCACGGCCATACAATCGGCTATTATTGCCTGTGGCTTGAACAGCGGGGCTTATGTGGCAGAAATAGTAAGAGCAGGGATTCAGGCGGTTGATAAAGGACAGATGGAAGCCGCTCGCTCCCTGGGCATGACTCACACCCAGGCTATGATACATATCGTATTTCCCCAGGCTTTTAAAATCGTGATACCACCCCTTATTAATGAATTCATAATGCTGTTGAAAGATACTTCTCTAGTTTCGGCCATATCAGTCCCAGAATTAACCCATACCGGAAAGATGCTTTATGCCAGTACCTATCAAGCAGTTTGGGTATGGAGTGCCGTGTGCGTGTTTTATTTCGTTATGACCAAAGCGCTGTCCATCCTGGGTGATTGGGCAGAAAGGAGGCTGGCCACAGAATGATCGTAGTAAAAAACCTCCATAAAAGCTTCAGCCAACTGGAAGTATTGAAAGGCATTGATTGCCACATACACAAGAAAGAAGTGGTATGTGTTATTGGCCCCAGCGGATCGGGGAAAAGCACTTTCCTGCGCTGTATCAACCGTTTGGAAGAAGCTCAGCAAGGAAAGATATTTATCGATGGTGAGGAGGTTACCGCTCCCAATGCAGATATTAATAGGATACGACAGGAAATGGGAATGGTATTCCAGTTGTTTAACCTCTTTCCCCATAAGACCACCCTGGAAAATGTGACCCTGGCCCCCATAAAGATAAAGAAAATGCGCAAGGATGAGGCCAATGACATTGCCATTGGATTGCTGCGCAAAGTTGGGTTGGGGGATAAAGACCATGTTTTTCCCTCCCAGCTTTCCGGGGGACAGAAACAAAGAGTGGCCATAGCCAGGGCTCTAGCCATGCAACCCAAAGTAATGCTCTTTGATGAACCCACTTCCTCCCTGGACCCGGAGATGGTAGGGGAAGTGCTGGAAGTAATGAAGGATCTGGCCCACGAAGGAATGACCATGATTGTTGTTACCCATGAAATGGGCTTTGCCAGAGAAGTTGGGCACCGGGTGTTTTTTATGGATGAAGGAATATTGATGGAACAGGGAACACCGTCGCAGATATTCGACCATCCGCAAAACCCTCGCACTCAATCCTTTTTGAGTAAAGTACTGTAGTAGTGTTATACTGCCTTGTTACAGAGTTTCCAGGAGGAGAATGGAAGGAGAGCATGGGAATAAAGGAGATATTGGATCGTTTGCGGCGGGAGTATCCTAATGCCGGCACCATGCTGGCATTTGGGTCCATATTTGAACTCCTGGTGGCAGTAATACTGTCTGCCCAAACTACAGATGCTCAGGTTAACCGGGTAACGTCCGAACTATTTAAAAAACATAAGACTCCCGAGGACTATGACGGGCTGGCACAGGATGAACTCGAAGATATGATCAAGAGCGTGGGATTGTATAAATCCAAGGCCAGGAACATTCGGGCTATGGCCAGGAAAATCATCGAAGAATACAGCGGGCAGGTGCCAGCTGGTCTGGATGAATTGATTAAACTGCCCGGGGTGGGCAGAAAAACAGCCAATGTAGTACTGGCCGTAGGCTTCAAGCAGCCTGGCCTGGGGGTTGATACTCATGTTCTCCGGGTAGCCAACCGTCTGGGTTTGGTGCAGGCAAAAACGGCTGAAAAGACTGAAAGAGCATTAAAATCATTGATACCACAGGAGATGTGGGGTGCCAGCCACCACCTTTTTATATGGCACGGACGAAAGATATGTAAAGCTCGTAAACCCCTGTGCCAGCAATGTGTTCTGGAAGAACTATGCCCCAAAATGTTATCATAAAGGAGAAGTAATCCTGAGTAAAGCCAGGAGATACTGGCAATAATTATGGAGGAGGAGTTGTAGCAGGGGTAGGCGATATGCTACAATGATAAGGATTTTTTAGAAAATATTATCGATTAATTACTGTGAACGGGAGAGTAGACAAAAGCGGTCACTCCCAGCGAGTCAGGGATGGTGTGAGCCTGACAGTGAGTTTTGGTTGAAGATCACCCGGGAGTTTTCAGGCGGATAAGGCGGGGACAGTAGATAAAGCTTGAACGTGGCTCGCGTTAAGAGTATCGAGTGGTGCCTGTTGTGCAGGTACTATAAGGGTGGTACCGCGGAAAGTGCTTTTCGTCCCTTGGGGATGGAAAGCTTTTTTACTTGAAGAAGAAATAAACTGGTGAGGTGGTTATAAAATGGCTAAGGGTAAGTATGATGAAACACTAAATTTGCCCCAAACAGAATTTCCCATGAGGGCCAATCTACCCAAAAGGGAGCCGGAGATATTGCTGTTTTGGCAAGAAAACGAAATATATGAAAAAGTCCAGGAAAAGAATAACGGCCGGGAGACGTTCATCCTGCATGATGGACCTCCCTACGCCAATGGCGATATCCACCTGGGGCATACATTGAATAAGGTGCTGAAAGACATCATTGTCAAACATCGTTCCATGACCGGGTTTGACGCGCCCTATGTACCGGGATGGGATACTCATGGTCTGCCCATCGAGCAGCAGGCTATTAAAGCATTGGGAATTGATCGCCATAAGACCGATGTGGTCGAATTTAGGAATCACTGCAAACAATATGCTTTAAAATATGTAGATATTCAGCGAGAAGAATTTAAGCGTCTGGGGGTACGGGGCAATTGGGATAACCCGTATCTTACCCTGCATCCTTCTTTCGAGTCAGTGCAAGTTCGAGTATTTGGCGAAATGGCCAAAAAGGGATACATCTACAAGGGTTTGAAGCCGGTATACTGGTGTGCTGATTGTGAAACTGCCTTGGCCGAAGCCGAGGTTGAATACGGCGATAAGACTTCACCTTCCATATATGTTAAATTCCCGGTTAAAGACGGCAAAGGGGTGATCCCGGAGGATGCCTTTGTCATTATTTGGACTACTACCCCCTGGACGCTGCCGGCTAATACCGGGATCAGCCTCCACCCGGAATTCGACTACCTGCTGCTGCAGGTGGAGAACGAGAAGTATGTGATTGCCAAAGGGCTGCTGGAAAACGTGGCTGCTGAAGCAGGCTGGGAGCATTACACCATCATCAAGGAATTCAAAGGGTCTGAGCTGGAAAGAGCAGTATGCCGTCATCCATTCTTTGATCGGGATTCACTGCTGATTTTGGGAGAACACGTGACCCTGGAAGCAGGTACCGGATGTGTTCATACTGCCCCCGGTCATGGTGAAGATGACTTCTATGTAGGTAAAGAATATGAGCTGGATGTCATCTCCCCGGTGGATGACAGCGGCAACTTTACTGATGAAGCCGGTATTTTTGCAGGACTGTTTGTCCACGACGCCAATAAAAACATCATAGTTGAACTGGAACAACTGGGACTGTTGGTTCATTCCGCCAGCGTCAGCCACCAGTATCCGTACTGCTGGCGCTGTAAGAAACCGATCATCTACCGGGCAACTGAACAGTGGTTTGCATCCATCGACGGTTTCAGAGAGGACGCCTTAAAGGGCATTGATCAGGTCAAGTGGATTCCGGCCTGGGGACGGGAGCGAATCTATAACATGGTCAGAGACCGCGGCGATTGGTGTATATCCCGACAGAGAACCTGGGGAGTGCCTATACCAATATTCTACTGCGAGTCCTGCGGAGAAGCAGTCATCAACGATGACACCATTGATCGGATATGCCATTTATTTGCGGAACACGGGGCAGATATATGGTTTGGAGAAGAAGCCCGGAACTTGCTGCCTCCAGGGTACCAGTGCCCTCATTGCAGCGGTAGTGTATTCCGGAAAGAGACGGACATCATGGACGTCTGGTTCGATTCCGGCTCCAGTCATATGGCGGTGCTGGAAACCCGGGATGATCAGCGCTGGCCGGCGGACATGTACCTGGAGGGCAGCGATCAGCACCGGGGATGGTTCAATTCATCCCTCTCCACCTCGGTAGCAGTGCGGGGGATACCTCCGTATAAGCAGGTATTAACCCATGGTTTCGTAGTTGATGAGCAGGGCCGCAAAATGTCCAAATCCCTGGGGAATGTCATTGATCCGCTTAAGATGATAGAACAGATGGGGGCAGATATACTCAGGTTGTGGGTGTCATCAGCCGACTATAGAACCGACGTAGCTGTTTCCCAGAACATTATCAAACAAAGCGCCGAAGCCTATCGCAAGATCAGAAACACCTGCCGCTTTATCCTGGGCAACTTATATGATTTTGATCCGGAAAAGGATCAGTTGGAATACCATAAACTGACTGAACTGGATAAGTGGGCTCTGGCTAAACTTAACAAACTGGCAGGCCGGGTCAGCCGGGCCTATGAGGACTATGAATTCCATGTGGTTTTCCACTCCATTCACAATTTTTGTACCATTGATCTGAGCAGCATCTATTTTGATGTGTTAAAAGATAAATTATACTGTTCGCATCCGGATGATCCCCAGAGAAAAGCGGCCCAAACCGTTTTATATGAGTTGATCAATGCGGTGGTGGTTATGCTTACTCCCGTCCTGGCTTTTACCAGCGAGGAAATCTGGAGTCATCTTAGAAAAACGGCCGATCCCTTAAGTGTACAGTTGCTGGAATGGCCGCAAACCAGGGATCAATATGTCAATGAGGGCATCGAAGATAAAATAGATAGAGTTCTGGAGATACGAGAAGTGGTAACCAAAGCCCTGGAGGAAGCCCGGGTCAAGAAAATCATCGGTCACTCACTAGGCGCCTGGGTAACCATTTTCGCTGATGCCGAAGGAACCCAGCTGCTGCAATCAGTGGAAGACCTGGAAAAAATACTGATAGTATCCAGGGCTGAGGTTAAGGATCAAGATGAGCGTACCGAGGACTCGCTGGCATTGGCAGAAGTACGGGGAATCTGGGTTAAGGTTCAGGCAGCAGAAGGCAAAAAATGTGAGCGGTGCTGGATCATTGAACCTTCAGTGGGAACGGACGCAGTTCATACCACCCTGTGCAGCCGGTGCAGCGAAGTAGTTTCTCGATTGAAAGGATAGGAGGTAAACGGGTGGAAGAGGGTAAAAGAGCCATAATCACGGTGTTAGGAAATGACCGGGTAGGCATAATATACGGTATTTCCGCAGTGCTGGCCCACAACAATGTCAATATACTGGATATCAGCCAGACTATTCTGCAGGGTTTTTTTACCATGGTGATGGTGGTCGATGTCTCCCAGAGCCGGGTGGAATTTGCTCAGTTAAAAGAGCAACTGGATCTTAAGGGCCAGGAGTTAGGGTTGCAGGTAAATTTGCAGCATGAGGATATTTTTAAGTTTATGCACCGGATATAGAGGTAAGCGGAAACACCGGGCTGAGAGATATGAGAATGTTCAGGTGCACTATGTTTTGTTGGTGCTGAGGTGTAGTTTTCGGGCTAAGGAAAGGGGACACACCTACTTTAAGGACCTGAATATGTAGGAATGTCCCCATTATGTAGGAGGTTTTGTAGTGCCGTTTAATATTAGTAATGAGGAGATTTTAGAGACCTGGCG
>Ga0334889_1001918_pt1 | contig 25345 bp, 24 predicted proteins | sample GraSluR1_MG_2_FD_207222 | JGI IMG/M metagenome (GOLD analysis project Ga0334889, IMG submission 207222) | Sludge microbial communities from methane-producing bioreactor in Wageningen University, Netherlands - Granular Sludge_8_08-R1 | ecosystem: Engineered > Bioreactor > Anaerobic > Unclassified...
CCCTGGTAACAAGCCAGAGCCGTCAGGTCTCCTTCCCGGGCTGGCTCGTGAACTTCCAGCCCGTAACCGAGTTCCCGGTGCCGGACTACGCCTCGAAAACACTGGCCATCCCGCCCCTCCTCGAACTCCTGAGGTTCCTGGAAGAGAACGAGTTCGGGATGATCTACATCTCAACCCCGGGCCCCATGGGCTTCGCCGTCCTGGGCGCCGCGAAGATTCTCGGCATCCCCACCGTGGGGATCTATCACACCGACTTCCCAAGGCACATAAGGGAGATAGTTGAGGACGCCTGGATGGGCGAGTTCGCCGCAGGCGGCATGACATGGTTCTACAGCATGGTGGATCGTGTAATGGTCCCCAGCAGATACTACACGGACGACCTGGCCAACCTGGGCGTTGACCGGAAGAAGATGGAACCCTTCCCCAGGGGCACCGACCCCGACACCTTCTCCCCGATATGGAAAGACCCTGCATTCCTCACGAAATTCGGCGGAACCAAGGAAGCCACAAAACTCCTCTACACCGGCAGGGTAAGCCGGGAAAAGGACCTCGACGTCCTCGCCGATGCATTCAACATCGTAAGACAGACCAGGCAGGACATTGAACTCTTCGTAGTCGGCGACGGCCCATACATGGGAGAACTGGGAAGCAGGATCCTCGGCAACGGCGGTTACCTCGCCGGCCGCATGTCGGGCGAAGACCTCTCAAAGGCATACGCCTCCGCAGACATCTTCGTCTTCCCATCCACCACCGACACCTACGGCAACAGCGTTCTCGAGGCCCAGGCATCGGGATTACCAGCCATAGTAACCGACATGGGCGGCCCCCAGGAAATAATCATACCCAACGAAACAGGCCTCACCTACCACGGCAGGGACGCAACTGACCTGGCAAAGAAGATCATTGAACTTGCCGACAACGAACAAGCAAGAAAAGCAATGGCCCAGAAGGCCAGGCAACTCGGCGAATCAAAGAGCTGGCAATCCGCCTTCGACCAGATCTGGAGAAGTGTGCCGGACTCATGGCGGTAGTTACCAAAGGCAAGCGAACCGAATCCCAGCCACATACCGAAACAAGGCGAGCAACTGGTCGCAAAATGCGGCAACAACAATAGCAACATGTAAAATCATCAGACAAAGGTAGATAGACTTACCCTGAAAACGAAGCAAACACCGATCTCTCGGAGCCAAGGCGTTTAGCAGTCTTCAAAGCCATCAGGGCTCCATCCAGATCACATCATCCGTCTTATGCAGCCGTTGCTTAAAAATCCCGTCCATGACGGTCTGAATTCCTCAGACTGCACTCCATGGCCCGTGCCTATGAGGAACAGCAGACACAGCTTTCTCCGGCATCTGGGACGTCCCGCACCAAGTACAACTTCAGGAGCTGAGCCTCCCGGCTCAACTCCATCCAATCCCAGCGGTAGTGTGAGGTTCCTTGTCCATGCGGCATCTGCAAGGCGCATTCTCTTCTTCCGGAGTCCCCAGGAATCCAGATCCTCCCTGATCATGTCAAGGATGACCGGTTCCCAGTCCAGGACTTCAAACGCATTGCTCAGAACATCACGGAGGGTGACATCCACTTCGACGGGGAAGAGAAGGGGGTTATTTTCAGGGGAAAAGTGGGTACTTTCCATCAGCGCTTCCTTGTGGCGTGTATTAGTTGTTGGGCTTAACACCTTGATACATAACATATTGAAACGCTTTAGTCAATGCCTCGCGATCTGTTTATTGATTCATGATATGCAGTAGTGAGTTTTCGGACGGGGTCTGGCTATTGACACAGCAAAATGGGGAGGGCATCATTAAAGGAAATTTGCAGTATAAGGTTTTAGTTCAACTATTGATTGACTTGGATTTCAGCTGAAGGTTGAATTGTTACCCTTATGTATCATTCAAGAGTGGAGATATCCATGGAGGATTAATGTCACTCTGTTGATGGATTGCAGTAGCTCGCGGAGTTGTTAATGATACTGTGTATTGATGGGCATGTAAGAAAAGCATACTCGGTTACAACATTGGTCGTCTTCGGAACTTGAAAGCAAAGATTGATGAACACATTCGTAGTGCTGACACGGAAGGTTAAGAAAGCTCCATAGAGTGACGGAGGACAGGCTGCACATGATATCATTGAAGAATACATTCTCGGGAATATGGGACAATCATGAACGAGGTTCGATTGGTGATTTTCTAAAGGAAAGGATACAACCAGATTCCGATCTTTCTTTCGTTTCGGCCTATTTCACGATTTACGCATATTCAGCACTGAAGAATCAACTTGATAATATCAGCCATCTTCGATTCATGTTTGGAGAACCGAAGTTCATCCAGTCACTGGATCCTGAAAAAACCGAGAAGAAATCTTTTCGAATTGAAAATGATGCTCTTGAGCTTAACAACAAACTTCAGCAGAAACGCATTGCCAGAGAATGTGCTGACTGGTTGAAGGAAAAAGCAGAGATCAGGTCGATCATCAAGCCCGGCTTCCTTCATGGCAAGATGTATCACATGGATAACAATGGAGTTCAGGAAGCAATCATTGGAAGCTCTAACTTCACATTGAGGGGTTTGGGCCTTGGCTCATCAGTGAACAATATCGAACTCAATCTGGAGGTGGATAGCACCAGAGACCGCAAAGACCTAAGGAGTTGGTTCGATGAAGTGTGGAATGACTCATCTCTTGTTGAGGATGTGAAGGACGAAGTTCTTAACTACCTATCTCTGCTTTACCAGAATCACTCACCTGAGCTTATTTACTACAAAACACTTTTCCATGTTTTTGAAGATTACCTGTCGGAAGCGGAACGCGGCAATCTTCTTGATGAGAAAACAGGATTCTTTGAATCAGTGGTCTGGGAAATGCTTTACGAGTTTCAGAAAGATGGAGTTAAAGGTGCGATCAATAAGATATTGAAACATCATGGATGCATCATTGCTGACAGTGTTGGTCTCGGAAAAACCTTTGAGGCTCTGGCAATCATTAAGTACTTCGAGAAGTTGAATCACCGAGTTCTGGTGCTCTGTCCCAAGAAACTTGAGGACAACTGGCTTGTGTTTCGCAACAACGATGTTCGTAATCCGCTTCTAAATGACCGGTTCGAGTTTGATGTTCGCGCACACACCGATCTTGGGCTGGAGAAATACTCAACTGTCAATTGGGGAAATTATGGGTTAATCGTGATTGACGAATCTCACAACTTCAGAAATAATGCACGGGGTAAGGAAAAGGATGGGACTAGAAGAGCAACTCGTTATGAATTTCTGATGGATCAGATACTGAAAAGCGGTATCGAAACAAAAGTGCTGCTTCTGTCTGCAACTCCTGTTAATACAACCCTGAAGGATCTGCGGAATCAGTTATTGCTTATCACTCACGATGAGGATATGGCTTTTCAGGAATCACTGGGAATCATCAGTATAGCGCAGGCGATGAAGAATGCACAGACTCACTTCACGCAGTGGGCAGATCCAAAGAAGAATCCTCAGCGGAAAGTGCTAAGTCTACTAGATGCACTGGACGCCTCATTTTTCAAGCTTCTCGATGAACTCACTATAGCACGGTCCCGTAAACATATTATCAGTTATTACAAGTCTGGAGAAATGGGTAAATTCCCTGAAAGGCTTAAACCCGTAGCATTACACCCGACAACAGATATCAAAGGATACTTCCCATCTTATGATGAACTTCACAGTGAGATATCTAAGTATAAGCTGACAATCTTTAATCCCACAGCTTATCTGAGTGATGATTACCTGAAAAATCAGGCTGATGATAACTCGGAAAAAGACAGATTCGACCAGAAGACCAGGGAGTTTTCCCTGATAGGAATGATGCGAATTGGCTATCTGAAAAGACTTGAAAGCTCCGTTCACAGTTTCGAAGTATCGATAGAACGGACAATACACAAAATACAAAATCTTCTCGACAAGATCGACCACTTCGAGGACAACTTGGATGAATACACAACACCTGACTTGTTTCTCGATCCTGGCGAAGAAGAGGAAGCTGAACTTCTCGAAAGACTCACCGTCAGTAAGAAGCTTCAAATCAAGCTGGAGGACATCAACAGAAAGGAATGGAAAAAGGACTTACGCAAAGATGTTAAGCAACTCATCTCCATCCACGAGAAGGCTGCCGCTGTAACACCCGACAGAGATGCAAAACTGCAGGAACTCAAGAGAGTAATCCGAGAGAAGGTTAATAACCCGATCAACGATGACAACAAGAAAGTCCTTGTATTCACTGCATTCGCTGATACGGCACAATACCTGTACAAAAACCTGAACGCCTGGGTTTCTGAGGAACTGAACCTGTACTGTGCCCTGGTTACGGGTACTGGTGACAACCGGACTACTTTCAAGCCGGTCGGGTACAAGCATCAGACAGATTTCATATCTATTCTGGCCAATTTCTCTCCCCGGTCCAAGTCACGGAGCAAGATGGAGAGCATGCCTCATGATGGTGAGATAGATATACTCATTGCAACTGACTGCATATCAGAAGGACAGAATCTGCAGGACTGTGATTACCTCATAAACTATGACATCCACTGGAATCCTGTGCGTATCATTCAGCGCTTTGGCCGAATTGATCGGCTTGGCAGCATCAACAAGCGGATACAGCTTGTCAATTTCTGGCCCACTGATGATCTGAACAAGTACCTCAATCTAAAGGATCGAGTGGAAGCCCGAATGGCAATGGTTGATCTGGCTGCTAGTGCCGGGGATAATCTTCTCGATCCCGAGCAGCTGGAAGAACTCATTGCGGAGGATCTCACCTATCGCGAAAAGCAGCTGCTCAGGCTCAAGGATGAAGTAATCGATCTTGAAGATATGGACGACAATGTTTCACTCAGCGAGTTCACCCTTGATGATTTCCGGATTGAGCTGATGAATTTTCTGGACAGCGGCAGAAAACTGCTTGAGGAAGCTCCCCTGGGTCTCTACTCTGTAGTTCCTGCGCCAGGCAGGCTAATGGCGGCCGACAACCCCGATAACAGCTGGAACGAGATAGTCAGACCTGGAGTCATCTTCTGCCTGCGGCATAAACACGCTCTTAAGGATCGGGAATCATCCAAGGTGAATCCTCTGGGCCGGTATTACCTGCTCTATATCCGCGATGATGGTACTGTACGTTTCACATTCACTCAATCGAAAAAGATACTGGCCATGTTCCAGAAACTATGTGTCGGGAAGGATGCCCCATATCAGGAGCTTTGCGACCTTTTCGATGAAGAGACGAATAATGGCGTTTTTATGGATAAATACAGTGAACTGCTCACAGAAGCGGTCAGATCAATTGCCGGAACATTCCGGAAGCGAACCGCAGCCGGGCTTCAGACAAGAAGAGATTTCGTTATTCCGGACAGGCAGCTGCAGGCAAATGATGGTTCGGCTTTCGACCTTGTCACCTGGCTGGTTATAAAGGAAGACCGAAGGACCAGAGTATGACTAAAAAACAGGCAGCTGCCAGGCGGGACAGATCACTGAAAAGCTCTGAGACTCGTCGGTCACCTGTCGATTTTCCAGAGGGATACACGCAGGTACTGGAAGAAATCAAGGCTCGAATAAGGACCGCAAGGGTCAAGGTTGCACTTTCAGCCAACAGAGAACTCATCAGCCTCTATTGGGATATAGGGAAGATGATTGTTAAACGGCAGGAGAGTGAGGGCTGGGGTCGCGCGGTTGTAGAGCGATTGTCTGCAGATATTCTGAAGGAATTCCCGAATGTTCGAGGATACTCACCACAAAATCTGTGGCACATGCGTTCCCTCTATCTTGCCTGGACAAATGATGTGGTAAAACTCCCACAGACTGTTGGAGAAATAGACGGCAAGAATCTCCCGCAACCTGTTGGAGAAATACCCTGGGGTCATAACCTGCAGCTTATAGCAAAACTCACCAATCCCGTGAAGCGTCTCTGGTACGCCAGGCAAACTATAGAATATGGATGGACCAGGGCAGTATTAGTGCATCAGATCGAATATGACGCCTACGCTCGTCAAGGCAGCGCAATTACCAACTTTAAGCGTACTCTGCCCTCGCCGCAGTCGGATCTGGCTCAGCAACTGACCAAGGAACCATATTACTTCGATTTCCTCAATTTGAGTTCTTCAGTCAGTGAGCGTGAACTCGAGAACTCGCTCATTGAACAACTGAAGAGGTTTCTACTGGAACTGGGGAAAGGCTTTGCCTTCGTAGGGCAGCAGTATCATCTGGAGGTTGATGGCAAGGATTATTATCTCGACCTTCTTTTCTACCACTTACATCTTGGTTGTTATGTAATTGTTGAATTGAAGGTTGAAGAATTCAAACCGGAGTTTGCCGGCAAGATGAGCTTCTACCTTTCAGCGGTTGAGGAACTGCTGCCAAACCGTGCCGGTCAGCCGGCTATAGGCCTGATTCTCTGTAAGGACCGCAGCAGAACCATAGTTGAATACACTCTTCGCGACGCCAGCAAGCCTATAGGTGTTGCAACATACACAACTGTACCTCCGAAGTATCGAGGGAAATTACCGACAAAGAAGGAACTTGTGGGTTTTATCGATTCAGATAGGAAAGAGTGAAATGGGAACAGATGTAAGGGAAGAGATCAGAGTGGTTCTGAGTGATTTCACCAGAATGGATCTTCGCACAGCTTCAGTCAATCTGCTGAATACTCTTGGATACAAGAGCGAGAAGACTCTTGATATTGGAAACTCTCCCGAAGCTTTCCTTGAGGAATTTGATAATCGTGACAGGCCTTTCAGAAAAGACAAAGCCAGCTTCAGCAACTGGAAGACTATCGATTTTCTGTTTCAGATTACGGATGATGAATTGTCAGAACAAATCAGCTTGTTCAAAAACGATGACGTTGTTACCGGACTTCTCAAATCATATCTATTCTTCGCTGTAGAGCTTACAGGCAAAGACTATGCCAGAGGAAAACTCTCTGAAATTGCCAGGCAGATCAATAGGCTTTTCCCTACACCAGTATTTGTGATAATCAGACATGCCGAAGCAGGGGTAGCTGTCCTCTCAATCGCAGTCATCAATCGCCGCAGGAATAAGCAGGATGTTGATAAAGATGTGCTGGGCAGGGTTACTATCATTCGTAACATATCGCTTAGCCAACCTCATAGAGGACATCTTGATATTCTGTCCAGTTTTTCTCTTCCAGTGCTTGCTCAGAAAAATGATGTTGGCAGTTTTGACAAGCTTCATGCTGCCTGGGAACATGTATTCAATGTAGAACTCCTGAACAAGAACTTCTACCGTGAGCTTTCCAACTGGTATTTCTGGGCTCGGCAGCATGTTCACTTCCCCCTTGACCAACTCAGGTATGATCAGGAGTGGATGGAAATAGATGCCCAGTCTATTGATAGGGACGCTATAAGGAAGCATGACTCAAAAAGCCTTATAAGGCTGCTTACCCGACTCCTATTTGTCTGGTTCATAAAGGAAAAGGGTCTGATACCGGAACCTCTTTTTCAGAAGGAAGTACTGGAACAGGATTGGCTGAATGAATTTGATTCGGAGTCCGAAAACACTCTCTACTACAAAGCCATCCTCCAGAACCTCTTCTTCGCAACACTCAATCAGCAGTGTGAAAAACGTGAGTTCCGCAATGATGATCAGAATCACAATATCACCAATCTCTATCGCTACAAATCCTCTTTCAGGGATCCGGAAGCATTCATCGCCCTTATGAAGTCCATTGTACCTTTCATGAACGGCGGTTTGTTTGAATGCCTCGATAGACCCCATCCCACCCTCAAAGGAAAACAAGGTGGCGCAATAATACTCTACGAAGATGGTTTTTCTGACAGAGAGGATAGCACTCTCAGAGTACCCGATTTCCTGTTCTTCGGTGAACAGAGGATAGTGGATCTGAGCGGTGAAGAGGCTTACGGAGACAAGAAAAGGAAGAAAGAGAAAGTACGTGGAATAATCCCCCTCCTCAACAGTTACAAGTTCACCATAGTTGAGAACACGCCGATAGAGCAGGAAATAGCACTTGATCCCGAGCTGCTGGGGAAGGTGTTTGAAAACCTTCTTGCATCATACAACCCTGAAACAAAAACCACTGCTCGGAAACAGACAGGTTCTTTCTATACACCACGAACAATAGTGAACTACATGGTTGACGAGTCCCTAAAAGCCTATCTGAAGAAAGCACTGACACCTTTCATGTCAGAAGCCGATGCAGAAGAGGGACTTGAAATCCTATTCGCCTACACAGACAAAGAACACGCCTTCACCGAGAAGGAAACACAAGCACTGATTTGTGCAATTGATAACTGCAAAATACTCGATCCAGCTTGCGGTTCAGGCGCGTATCCAATGGGTATACTGCATAAACTGGAATTTGCGCTCAGCAAGCTTGACAGGAACAATAAGCTCTGGCGTGACCGTCAGATAGAAAAGGTGTGCGCTACGATTACCGCAGCGGAAGAAATAGATGATGCTTCGTTCCGTGACAATGTAATTCTTGAACTGGAAGCCCAGAAAAGGGATATTGAGGAAGCCTTCACAAGCAACGAACTGGGCTATGGGCGCAAGCTGTATCTGATTGAAAACTGTATCTATGGCATTGACATTCAGGCCATCGCTACTCAGGTCAGCCGTCTGCGTTTCTTCATTTCACTCATCGTTGACCAGAAAGCTGATCCTGAAAGAGATAACTTCGGAATCCGCCCGTTACCAAACCTGGAGGCCAAGTTCGTTACTGCTGATACTCTGACTCGTATTGAAAAGCCGGATAACCAATTTCACCTTTTTCACTCCCAAGAAGTTCAGGAACTTGAGAAGGAACTCAAACAGGTTCGCCATAAAATGTTCGGAGCAAAAACACCCAGGACAAAAACGAAATACCGCAAGCGCGATGAAGAACTAAGAGAACAGATTGCTGAAGAACTTGAAACTAATGGAGGTTGGAGCAATGCTTCGGCCCGGCAGCTTGCCGCATGGGATCCTTACGATCAGAACGCTTCCAGCGCTTTCTTCGACCCGGAGTGGATGTTTGACCTGAAAGGTTTCGACATCCTCTTGGGTAATCCACCGTATGTGTCAGTAGAAAAGTATAGTGGAAAGGTAGAGCAGGAGTACTGGAAGAAGACTTATCAAACATATGCCTCCCGTGGTGACATTTATTCTTTCTTTTATGAACGAGGTGCAGAGCTTCTATCTGCTGATGGATACCTCTGCTATATCACGTCGAATAAATGGATGCGCGCAGGATATGGCAAAGAGCTTCGGAAATTTCTGTCAGCTGATGTAGACACGAAGAAGGTGCTAGATTTTGGAATGGCGCAAAACTTCGGAGCTGCCACCACATATACGAGTATTCTAAGTTTCAGGAACTCCTCCCCTCGGAAACAAACTCGTTGTTGCTATGTCTCCGATGACCAGGCGGCAATGAATGATCCAGACACTTATTTCAAAGAGAAAGCCATACTGATGCCTGAGCTAGATGAGAAACCTTGGGTTGTTATCTCTCCAAAACGCTACCGAATAAAGCGTATAGTGGAAACACTGGGCATCCCTCTAGAAGAGTGGGACCTGAATATTAATCGAGGTGTGATTACAGGTCTCAATGAAGCCTTCTATCTAACACAGGAACAACGCAATGATCTTATAAAGAAAGAGCCAAAAGCAGAGGAGATCATCGTTCCACTCCTTCGCGGTCGACATATTGGGCGGTACGAAGTGAATTTCGATAATCAGTATATGCTGGTTATCAAGTTTGGAGCATACAAAACACTGAGAAGTGAATATCCAGCAGTCTACGAACATCTGAAGCAATATGAGGGAAAACTCAAAAAGCGGGGCCAATGCAAGTACGCGCGCTCAAAGAAGAACGGGAGCAATCCAGATTATCCAGGTCAGCATCACTGGTTAGAGCTGGATAATAACCCTAGTGATGAATACATAGATGCTTTCTACAAACCGAAGATAATCTATCACGAGATGTCTAAGTACATGACCTTTTTCTATGATGATGTTAATCACTATTTTGCGAATGATACATGCTATATAGCATCATCGAAAACAGAATCATTGCATTATTTAACCGCTGTATTCAACTCATATTTATTCAGATGTTGCTACAAAGATAACTTTCCTCAAATACTGGGGAATACACGTCGGATAAAGAAAATCTTCTTTGAGAAGATTCCTATCAGAAAACCAACGGAACAAGAGGTGGCTCTGTTCGAGCAACTTGTATCGATGGTACAGATGGCTAATCGCGAAGGTATCGATTTCCCAGCTCTTTTCCTGGAGGAGCTGATCGATGCCTGTGTTCTTGAATGTTACTTCCCTGATGAAGCTGCTGCCAAGGATCTTCTCTTCATGGACAAGGTCTCCTCTTTGCTCAATGTGGACACAATGTCATATGCGGATATTCCATCTACACTTTCCCTTACCGCTATAGAATCCTTTGTCGCTATAGCCAATGCACCTGATCATCCCATACGCAACCAGCTCATGCGCCTCACTGCTGATAGTCCTGACCTGTTTGCTGTAATCAGGCAAGAGGGGAAAGTATGAAATCTCGAATACGCAAAATCAATATCCAGAATTTCAAGGCTTTCCGTGAATTCTCTCTTAACCTTGAAGAACGTAATCTTCTTGTTTATGGTGCGAATGGATCAGGCAAGTCATCTCTCTATTGGGCGTTATACACATTTCTGCAAAGTGCTGGCAAATCAGAGCATTCAATTTCCAAGTATTTTACCCCAGGAGCTGAGAGTCTTCTGAACATACACGAGGATGCTACAGCAAAGCCCGGTCTGATCGCCGTCACACTTAGAGATACAATCACCAATAATGACACGACTTACCATATCAGCGAAACCGATCATGGCACATTTAATCAACCTCTTATTCTCACAGGGGATCTGGCAAGCGATTTTATCAATTATCGATTCTTTTTTGGGTTTTCGCATTTCCGAAATTCCCAGAAATTCGATCTCTGGCCCCTATTTGAAAAAGAGATTCTTCCCTTCTGCAAAGAAAGAGTTGGTATTGTTCCTCAGAAACTATGGAATGAAATCAAGACAGGAGATCCCAATCCTCTGGGATGTCGCGGTCTAGCTGGTGCGAGTTCATACGAGGAGTTTCATAGAAAGACAGGCGAATTCTCGACTATTATAACCAGTATCGTTGATGACATCAGCGCTGCAGCACAGAAATTCTACCACGACCACTTCTCTGAAGATGATCCTGCTCCAGTCATACTCAGACTTGGCGTAACTACAAAGCCAACATCCACTGGTAACAATCAGACCGATTTCAGCTTCACAGTTCCTGTTATCGAGTTCGGGGTTCAGATTGATGGGACAACCATTCCGCGTCCTCAATCCTATCTTAACGAAGCCAAAATGACTCAACTGGCACTTTCCTTTCGATTTGCTGCATCACTTGTTAACTTGCACGAAGCCGCCCTAAAGTTGTTGGTTCTCGACGATCTACTCGTAAGTCTAGACATGAGTAACCGCATGAAAGTAGTTGAAATTCTTCTATCCGACACCTTTGCTAAATTCCAGAAAATAATACTCACCCACGATCTCGGTATGTTTGACGAGTTTCGAAGGAAGCTCTTCAGGAACCATACTGACTGGTGTTTTATCCATCTCGAGGGAACACCGACAATCAATATTGCGTCAGTACAAGTGAAAACTGAGTTTGAGAAGGTTGAAGAATACATTGCTGGTTTCAATCTGGATGAAGCAGCTCTCTGTCTTCGCAAGGTTGCTGAAGATACAGCAACCCGATTTCTTGGTAGAGATAATAATGTTCAACCTACCAATAAATTCAGTGGGCTGAGAAATCGTCTCAAACAGGCAAGAGATAAAGTTCTAAGTGAATTGCCAGTTGAGTTGTATGAGGAAGTTCTTAGAAACACACCTGATGGAAGACATAGTCTCCTTATTCCAACCGATGATAGTGATTTGGATGCGATCGGGGGACTGGAATCACAAACTAGAGACCTACTAAAGGACCAGCGGGTCAGTCTTCGTCGACTCATTACCCAGGATCATCTCGAGCAGTTGAGAAGAGTGAAGCTCATTGATGATGTTCTTGCTTGCACTGCTAGAGTTCTGAATCCCTCCGCCCATTCCGGAAATTCCCCGCTTTACAAGAAGGAGGTCACTGACGCTCTGGATCTAATAAGACAGCTCGAAGTTATCCTTCCTGGAGGGAGGTCAACCTAGGAAATGTATTTATCGGAAGTTAAGCTGTGGAACTTCAGGAAGTATGGAACACTCGGGGATGACCCAGAGAATCCAGAGCCTGGGCTTATCCTGCAAATGCAGCCGGGGCTGAATGTACTAATTGGTGAGAATGATTCAGGGAAAACAGCGATCATTGACGCCTTACGGTATACACTAGGAACTCAGAGCGGTGAGTGGATACGGTATGAAGACACTGATTTCCATTGTTTCAAAGACCCTCGCACTACAGAATTTCAAATTGAATGCATTCTCAGAGGATTCACTCCTACCGAGGCGGGGCCATTTCTTGAATGGTTGGGATTCGAAGAATATAATGGTAAGAAGGAGTATGTACTTCATCTACGACTTCGGGCACAACGCAAGAGAAACCGTATCACTGCTCAACTTCGAGCAGGTCCTGATTTTCTTGGTACTCCGATTGATGGTGAGGCGCGTGAAAGGCTTCGTGTCACTTATCTAAAGCCACTCCGCGATGCGGAGATCGAATTGACCGCTGGTCGTCGTTCACGTTTCGCTCAAATACTCAGAGCACACCCGCTTTTCCAGAGGACTATTATCGATGGTGAACCACAACAGCATGATTTGGAAAAGTACATTGCTGAAGCTAACGAGAAAATCAGAAGCCATTTCAAGCCGGAAGATGGTGATGCAGGAGCTCTTCTACGTACTCTGAACCGATACCTCGAAGCCTTCTTCACTGAGGATGACAATCGCTCAGCTTCGGTAACCATCGCTGGCAGCGAATTGCACGATATCCTTAAAAGACTTGAGTTATCGTTAGAGGATAATCGAGCAGGTCTCGGAACCCTGAATCTTCTGTATATCGCAGCGGAGCTTCTTCTGCTTCATAGTGATTCTTTCCCTGGGCTTCGCTTAGTCATGATAGAAGAACTGGAAGCTCATCTGCATCCCCAGGCACAACTTCGACTAGTGGATTTCCTGTCTCGCAGGGAGACTACAGGGCAATACATTCTTACGACACACAGCACCACCCTTGGTGCAAGTGTTGATCTGAAGAAACTAATAATCTGCCAGGGCAACGAAGTATTCCCTATGGGTCCAGATTTCACAGAGCTTGCAGCAAAGAATTACGAATTTCTCTCCCGCTTTCTCGACGCGACCAAGGCTAACCTCTTCTTCGCGAAAGGTGTGATTCTTGTAGAGGGCGACTCAGAGAATCTGCTAATTCCCACAATAGCTGAGATCATCAATCGTCCTTTGCACCGGTATGGCGTCTCCATTGTTAATGTTGGAAGTACGGCTTTCTCTCACTATGAGAAAGTATTCATTCGCAATGATGGACAGAGTCTGGGCATAAAAGTCGCTGTTGTAACGGATCTTGATATCAAACCGCTGGAATGGAGACAGGAAGAAGACGAGAACCCTCCTGACGAAGAATCCATAGAAAAGGAAAAGAAAGCTAAGCACGCATCGTTATCGACAGTATATACCTCCACTGATGTTCAACGATTCGTTGCACCGAACTGGACTCTTGAATATGAAATTGCGCTATCTAAACTGCGTAAAAGTTTCTATCACACAGCTCTTTGGGCAAAGAAGAAACAGAATGCTGTGGATGGCCAGCCAAAGGAGTCAAAACTAGAGGAAGTAATCAAGCAAGTAAGTGAAGATTTTGATAGCTGGGAATCAAAGTGGGATGATGATAGACTTGCAGAGAAGATAGCGTTCGAAATATACCAAGTGGCGATTCTTGATAAGAATGTCTCGAAGGCAATTCTTGCACAGGAGTTCGCTAAGCTGTTACTTGAAATAGAAAGTGAAGAAGAAGGAAAGTCGAGAGAAGCACTTCTCAAGTCACCATCTCTTTCCTACCTCATTAACGCCATTTGCCATGTTACGGAACCTCTCCCGAAAAACAGAGCCTGATGAAGATAACGGATCATGAAATAAGAAGGGCTGAGAAGCTTCTTCTTCCAGTTGATTGTAGTTTCAACGAAGAACGCAGGGATTTCCTGCGCTGCATGGAATCACGGGATGTAGTAGCTTGTCCTGGCAGCGGAAAAACAACCGCACTTCTTGCCAAACTTCTAATATTATCGTCTCGCATGCCTTTTCCTGATGGACGTGGTGTTTGTGTCCTTACACATACAAATGTTGCCATTGATCAGATCAAGCAAAAGGCTGGAACTGCATCCCAGATACTTTTCAGACATCCGAACTTCTTCGGAACGATACAAGAATTCGCAAACAAGTTTCTTGCGTTACCAGCTTATGTGGAGCGTTTCGGTCAACGTAGCATTCGGATGGATGAGGATCTTTATGAGGCCGTTTCATGGAAAGCCTTTCTTGATGAAGGTCTTCAGAACAACGGTTTCATTTCTAATCAATTGGACAAGAAGTCAAAGAAACTTCCTTGGCGAGACCGGATTCCAATAAAAGTAGCATATTTCAAGGATTTACGATTCGACTTCGATGGAGATCATATCCACTACTGTCGAGGAGATACTGGCAGGAGGATTCTCCGGGGTGACAGAAACAGTCCGAGTTACCAAGATATCCATAGGGCTAAGTATGGACTTCTTGAGAAGGGATACATGCGATACCAAGATGCATTCCCTTTGGCCCTTTGGTATCTTCAGAATAATCCCTGTCTTAGTTTTGCATTCGATGAGCGGTTCGCCTTTGTGTTCATTGACGAAGCCCAAGACACTAATGAAGTACAAATTTCGATGCTCGATAAAGCCTTTTCCTATAGGGACCGATCGATCGTTCAATTCCTTGGTGATCCAAATCAGGCAATCTTTAGATTCGAAGTAACAAAGGATGTGGATTGGGTTCCAAAGGATAACCCGATTCACTTCTCAGATACCTTACGTTTCGGGGATTCACTTACCAATCTACTTGAGACAGTACGCATAGATGATCAAATATCTCTCTTGCCCAATAAAGCTCGAAAGACATTGCCCCCACATCTAATCACTTTCCAAGTCGGAGAAGAAGGAAAAGTGCTTACAGCATTTGGGAGACTCCTGAAAGAAAAGGTTCTTGATGATTATGCTGAAGTGGATGTGCCTGTGTTCAAAGCAGTTGGATGGGTAGGGAAAGATAAGCAAGCAGAAGGAAAACTATGCATTCCATCTTACTTCCCAGATTATATCAATAACACTTCTCGTTCAAGAAGATACTACTCCAACCTGCTCTCCTATCTCCAGACTAATGCCGAGGAGGGGATAGGCAATTTTCGCAGTTCTATTCTCCGTGGTGCTTGTCGAAGTCTGAACATCGCAGGTATTCATCATCCGAAGACAGAACGAGCTTTTACTGCAAACACATTTCCTATATGGCTAAAGGACAACAACGAGCCTGCCTATCGCGAATTGCTTTTACTACTATCAGAATGGGTGTTAGACTCTGCTAACAAGGATTATGACTCTCTATCTGCTCGAGATGTGCTGATTGAGTTCCTGCATAAGTACTGGGAAAGCACAAAGACTTGCGACAGATTCGACAGCTTCGTAAAGAGTGACGAGATCAAAACTGCTGAGCCTACTGAAATCATCGATAATGAGTTCCATGAATATGGTGTCAGAATCACCGTAGACACGGTACATTCTGTGAAGGGAGAAACACATACTGCAACTCTATATCTCGATACTGTTTACCACAATCTCAGCTCGCACTTCTTGCTCTCCTTCTTAAAAGGAGAGTATCCCACAACAAAATTGAGCAAGCCTCATCATATTGAGCACTTGAAAGTGGCACATGTAGCGATGAGTAGGCCAACTCATTTGCTGTGCTTTGCCTGTATGAAATCTCAAGTAGTTGCACACAAGGATGATTTAGAGAAAAATGGCTGGATCATCTGTGAAGTTAAGGATTTAGTGGGATAGATGTGTTATTATCGTTCCGCGTTAACTCAGGAGGAATTACATGAGTAGCTCACCCAGAGTACACATCATCTATCGAGGAGATGGATGGGCTGTTAAGAAAGAAGGTGCTGCAAGGGCATACAAGATCCTTGGAACCCAGTCTGAAGCTATTAGATTTGCCAAGAGAAACTACGCTAAAGGTACAGAGATAATAGTCCATCGGAAAGATGGTTCTATCACCCTTACAAAAAAGGAAAAGGCCCATTTGGAAGAAGAAGGGATAGTTACCCTTCATCGCCATGAATGCAAAGCGATAGCCCGAAAACTTCAAGTATGTATACCGAAGCCGGAAGGGAGGAAATAGATATGCCTTGTTGCTGGAAAGATCACCTTGAGTACATGGAGGAAAAGCACGGATATTGTTCCGATGAGTATATGCAGGTGTACAACGAGGGGAACGGAACTTGCCTTTTGCCCCTGGGGCATATCGGACCGCATATATTCATTCCGGACAGAGCAATCAACATAGACTTCCTGAAAGACCACAAGGAACGCCAGGAAAAAGAGTGAAGAATATAAGGCGTTGCCCCGGGAGACGGGGAACGGGCCAAAAGGCCGGGGAGGGCGGGACGCCGCCCTCCCTCCCAGTTACTTACCTTGGGGAGGCGAAGCCTCTATATGATAATTCAAACAAGGAAGGAAGGCCGCTCATGGCGTACTTTTCAAACGGTACAGAAGGCCTAATCTATAGAGACATGTACTGTGATACATGCGTTCACGATACGGGAGATTGCCCCATTGAAATATTGCATACAATTTGGAACTACGAATCAAGGGACGACACTCCGGAAGGCCACCTAAAGCGTTTAGCCCTTGATGTATTGTGGCCCATGGAGGGAAGCCAAAACGGACAATGTGGCATGTACATAGAAGCGAAAGATCAGAAGTAATCCATAGTGTGCGCCCGGTACCCTTATCTGTCATGGCGTAAGGCAGGGAACCCTCCCCGCCCCTTCAAGTGCAATACTTGGAAATGCACCGATTGCGAGCCAAAAAAACGGCATGCAACCGTTGAAATCGTTCGCCGGTGGTGTGTTGAACATGACATAACCCGTGCGGTTACCCTTACCCTGGACCCATCGGCAGTTACCGCCGAGAAGTTGCAACCCCACATGCCGGAAGGCGAATCCGCCGCCGCCCTCATGGAGCGATGCACTCGCTACTGCTGGCGAAAGGACAAGAAAAGCGAAGCCCGGCGGTATGTCTTGACCTTTTCAGGGGGAGATAAAGATGAGCGGGAAGCCCTCCGCCGAGGCCTGGTAAGGTACATAAATTACTTGTGGAATAAGGCCCGCACCCGCATGAAAACCCGTTACCGCATTGAATATGTAAGAGTGCTGGAGTTGCATGATGATGAAGTGCGACCGCACATACACTTACTCGTATCCGAGTATGTACCCATAGAGTATTGGCGGACTGTATGGACCGCCGCCGGGGGCGGTAGGAACCTGAAAATCAAGCGCATAAGAGACCGGATAGAGGATGCCGCCAGGTATCTGATGAAATATCTTACAAAAGCGGCCCATAGTTGCGATCCGGAAGCATGGCCCAGGGGAGCAAGGCGGATAGTCGTTTCCCGGGCCTTGTCCCTTACCCTATCCCCGGCGGAAAGGAAAATCATAGAAGAATACAAGGCCAGGGAGAAAACCCCGGACGGACCATGCTTGGGCGGGTATTCGCCGGAAACGCTGGACGGTATGAACAATGAGCAATGCCGGGAGTGCATATGGAAAAAACGCCGGGTATGCCGGTGGAAGCCCCCGGGGGTGTTCGGTTATCTCTTGTATGATGACCGCCGGGGGATACTTGTACACCCCATAAGCCGAACAGCGGAAGAAGAACGGGATAAAGCGTGGTGGAGTTTTGCCGCATGGTCCGCATATAAGCGTGTTCCCAGCTGGGCCAGGGGAGACCGCCGGACGGAAGTGCAGTTCTACGAAATCATAGCCCAGGAGATATTGGAAGAACATGTCCCCCCCTTCGGAGTTGACCCGTATCACCATTTCAGCCATGTTACCGGCAAGAAGAGGGGAGGCGGATTGCTATGAATATCTTGAAAGTTACTGCATTCTTAGCAGGGCATAAACTGAAAACCCTAACAAATGCGGTGAAAGTGCTTATGAAGGACACTCCGGAGATCACCGCCGAGAGGTTGAAACATGCGGAACATGTCCCCCCGTTACAGTGTTTCGCCCTTGCATTGGTATTGATGATTCGCAATCATGGGACCGTATTACATGCCGCCCTTGAATCAGTGGGAGCGGAAAACCTGGAACAGAAGGTTGAAGCCGCAGTTTCAGAATTATGGAAGGATGTATCATAATGGGACTACGCATAGTTCAAAGGAACGCCGAAGGCGTAAGCATTGAGAGCGTATATGAGGGTTTAGCGCCCGCCCCCCCTTACCTTGGGGGTGAAGCCGTGGGACCGTTCCGCATTGTCGCCCCACGATACTTGTCAAGCCGAACGGTGGGATGCCCGGGCAATGTTGTCGTCACACTTGCCCCAGTATCCAGCGATTCCAGGGCAATGCCTACGGACTATCAAATGAGGGACGGGGAAATGATTCTTCTTGATGGTGTTACAGACTACGATATGACCGTACAAATCATTCAAAACGGGGCGGTAGAAGCAGGGGGCGGGCCTATTGTCCCCGCCTTGCTTTGCTCGCCAATTCCAAGCTCTCACATAGTCTTGAGGTGGGGTAATGACACCGCTCCAGTCATTACCGGCCCCGGAGACCAAGGGGCATTGTGTGTTGCTATGAGGATAGCCAACATAGCTCCAGCCGCAGTAGTAACAACCCGTCTTATCAGAGTTCCCGCTTCGGGGCGGGTATCGTGGCTTGCTGATTACTCCGCCGGTGTTGCCGGAGATATCATGCTCCTTCAAGGCCCTATAGTTCAAACTGCTCCCCTTGCCCCTACCGGAACATGGACACATCCGGACCTTATAGCGGGCCAGGAAATCAAAATCCGGGTCCGGAATACCGGCAATGCCGGGAGCTTGAATGTTGACGCAAAGGTTGTAAGAACATGACGGTAAAAGAGTACGCCGCCCGCATGGGGATAACCTACCGCAAGGCCGTAGACGGTGCCGCCCGGATACCCGGGGCCGTGAAAACCCGGGACGCCATGGGCCGGTTGGTATGGGAAATTCCCGAAGACGCAATACCCCAGGGGAGCGGGGCCGCGTCCTCCCCTCTCCCCGGCGCCCCCGGAAGCCCTTTCCCTTCCGGGGGCGCCTCCAACTCCTCCACCGACCATGATGGATTGCCCGGAGATATGCAACCAGTTTCCCCGGCCGACCCCTGGGCGGATTTGTTGGATACGCCTATTCGCAGTGTTGATAGTAACGGTTCTACTGGTAATGGCGAACCGTCGCCAGACGCCGCCGCCGGGCTATCCGCCCTTATTCTGACGGGCCTTGAAGCATTCCCCGCCCTTGAAATTAAGGGAACCCGCCGGGATGTAGCGAAATTATGGTCCGATACCGCGGGGGATTTGCTATCGAGGTCAGCGGGGATGAATGCGGAGGGGGTGAAATATGCGGTCCTGGCTATCGGCGCTATTGTCTTGTTCGCTCCCCTTGTCCTACGGAGGAAAAGCCCTCCGGGTGGGAATATGCGGAGCAAGCGGGAGCGGGAAGACGGCCTTACTCCGGGAAATTCTGTTGAAGATTCCGCAACAAACTGGCACGTGCCGTAATCTCGTTTACGCCCCATACCCCGGCCCGTATGGGCGCCATTGTCGGACCATGGGAGAAATCCGGGCATCCCTTGTACGCCGGGCATCAACTACCATAATCACGGACCCCGAATTATACCGGGCGGTCATGCCGGAAGTGTTGGCCCGGGGTCAAATAATGCTTGTCATGGACGAAGCACATGAGCTGTACCCCAGGCAACGCCCGGACGCTACCATGACGAAGATACTACGGGAGGGCCGAAACCTGGGGATCGGTCTTATATGGGCGACACAACGCCCCACAGCGTGTCATACGGACCTACTGGGAATCTCCCAGGGAATCGTTATAGGCCGCCTTATCGGCCTTGCCGACATAGCCTATTCGCGACAGTGGGGGGTGAATGACCAACCCCTTCCGAATTACAAATTCCGCGTAATTCTTCCCGGGATGGATCATCCCCCGGCAGAAATCGAATCCCTCCGCTACTAACCCTTGGGGTGTGCCATATTGACACACCCCTACCCCCCCTTTATGTTCCCCCGTAAGGTGTGCCATAATGACGCACCATAAAGCGGAAGGGGAACAAAATGTTCACCAAAACTCATATGCTGATGATACTCGCTGTGGTCATCGGAATCCTCGTATCGGACCTTGTGAAGCCTCTTATCTCCGGCATCTTGACTCCCAACTCTTAGGCAACACCTAAGACTAACCCGGAAAGAGGTTTAGCATGAGTCAGCTTTCAAGAAAGTTTGAGCTTGTCCAGGCACTGGACGCCCTCATAGGAGGCGTTGTTCAGGACGCGCCATCCGCCGGTACCCTCGTTGAAGGGTATTTTCTTTCCCTTCGGGGAACCGCCGCCGCCGCCGCCCCGATTGATGAAATAGCCGATCTTGGCCAATTCATTATGCGGAGTTCCGCCGGGGCGTCCCTTGTTTCTGAACAAAACTTTGGTTTTGTTGCCGAGCGGACACGCCGGATGTTCGGGTCAACCGCGTGGCAGAATGACCCGGCCGCCATTGGCGACCCCATAGCGCTGCACTTCTATCACTCCTTTGATCTCACTGGGACACACGGCAATGTTTACCCCGTAAATCACGGGGACAACATTGAAATAATGGTCCCTGCCGTTGATGCGGGAGTTGTGGAGGCCGGTACCGTTTGGGAAGTTCACCGGGTATCCGTGGACCGTGGAGATGCTTTCTACCTTCCCCGCTTCCATGGTAGGGCTTTGGACCTTGCTGAATTGCGCTACGAGTTCAAAGGCAAAACGGCAATGATCCAGTTCCAGAATGCAAGCGTTTTAGACCCGGAGCGTGTGAGCATTTTTGACGGGTCCGGCGTTCGGCTTCTCTTTTCCCCGTGGGTTGACGCCCTCGGCATCACTAACATTTTCGCCCGCTACGATGTCAACGAGGCCCAGCAGGTTGTCTATCAGCACTTCAGCGACAACCGGGAGAGTGTTATCAAGTGCTTTGGTATGGACAGCTTTGCGGTTGAAATGATTGGTGGAGACGGCTTCATGCAGGCAAGCCATTGCGTCGTGGAACCCATGCCGACCCCCGCCCGTGCGCTTGCTTCCAACGCCTCCGGAGCTACCCGCATGGCCCAGGCCGCACAGATCGCCCGGGTAGGCGGAAGCCAGGCCGTCGGAGCTGCCAGCGCACTGGCAACACCGAGCATTACTCCGGGCTTTGCGTCCGGTAGTTCTACCCCGGCAACCGCTCCCAGGGATGCAATACCAACCCTGAAAAACACCCCTCAGGCGGTTTCTACGAGACCAGGAGTATTGAACACCATTTCCAACTGGAAAAGGTAAAGGGGGGCGTTCCATGTTCGATTATGTTAACGACGCATGGAACGCCTTTACCAGTGGTTATGACTGGTGGAATACAAGCGGACCGGGAGCGGGACAACCCGCCCCCGGTTCCCCCTATAGTCCACCCCCTAACACTGGAACCCAGGGCGTTTCAATACCGATAACCCCGGTAATCATCATTGCCGCCGCCGCCGTGGTTGTTCTTCTCATAAGCAAAAAGTAAAGGGGGAACCCACCATGTTGGCAACCCTTACGACTATGTGGGGCTACCTGTCCACCGCCGCCCCCTTTTTGAAGGGGAAAGCGGATTACCCGAAACTTCAGAACGAAAACGGACCGCTCCCCCTTCATTACATGCAACACTGTCGGGCAACCCCCGGAAACCTGGGGCAAGTGTGGAAGGACGGCCATACCATATGCGATGATCAAACGGGAATACCAGTTGCCCGGTGGAGCTATGCGAAACAAGAGATTGAAAATGTAGTCGGCTTCACCGTTCAGGGCCTCCCCGTTTACGAAAATGTTCCCCCTGAACATGCCGTATGGTCAACGCCCCGCCCCGTCCCTGAACATCTTGGCAGCCCTGGGAGTGCGGGCATTACAATGGCCTATTGGTCCCCGTTGCTCACAAAACAGGTTCAGTATCGCCGAGGCGACAAGCTCGCCTCTTACCTGGGCATGTATGGTCCGATTGGCGTAGGCATGGAAGCCCCGGAAAGCGGTTCCGGTCCAGGCACGGGGGCAAAGATGGGAGCCGGGAGCATTCTTGTCCTGGGGGGCATTGCCGCCATTGTAGCGGGGGCGACTATTCCGGGTGTTGCCGCCCTGGGAATGGGCCTTGTGATGTCCAGAAGCCCCGCCAGCGGCGGAAGGGGTTGGGGACCTGGTGAAGGCCCGCCGCAAGACCCTGGGGCATGGGTCCGCCCTCCCGGAATGAGCGATGAGGAAGCGGAAGAAGCGTGGGCCGAGTGGCTCAGGAATAACCCCTCCACCGGGAGGGGATAGCATGAAAACCGAAACAGTGGTAAACATTGCCCTCTTTGCGGGGCTTGCCTTGGCTATCGTGTGGATTATCAAGGAAGGCCGGTCATGGCTGGATGTAACGATTGGAGATAATCCCCTCGGCTTAGTAGGGACCGACGAAGACCCGGGCATCTTGACGGCATACGAGATATTTAAGAGCGGTGGAGTTCCGCCGGAGGGTACTTGGTGGGACTGGGACCCATTCGGCTTCTATGGCCATGGACCCCGCACGGGGAAACTCGGGGCCGCATATCGGGAAAACATTCCCGAAGGGTCCATATGGGACTGGGACCCCTTCGGCTTCTTTGGGCGTGGTAGTGCGTGGGGACCGTTCTAATGGTAGCCGTCATTGTGGTTATCGTTGTTGGCCTTGCCCTGGTATCACGACTGGGGCAAGGCTCACGATACTTTGAAGGGGGGGAAATTGTGGGAACGGAAACAAAATCATTTATAGCTTTTCTACAAAGCCAGATAGGGAAGCCCTATTTACTGGGGGCAACCGGACCGGATAAATGGGATTGCTCCTCTTTGGTCCAAGCCGCTTATGCGTCCCTGGGGGTTGCGGTGGGAAGGGTAGTCACTACCCAAGCCGAAGGCGCACCGTATAAGGTACCCGTAAAAGATACATTTCTCACTGCGGACCAAATGAAAGCCGCCTTGCGCCCCGGAGATGCAATCGGAACGGGAATCAACACGAACCCCCAATATCCCCCTTATCCGCAGTATCCCACCGTGCTTAGATACAAGCATGTGGGGGTATGGACGGGAACAAAAATCATTCACGCTTCCAGTTCATCCGGAAAAGTGGTAGAAGTGCCGTTTTCCTCATGGTGGTTCACGGAAGGACGGACAATTTATGCATATCCCCAAAACTGAACGCCCAGGGGAAATACTTCCCTGGCAACCGGAAGTAACCGTTCCCGGCGCTGAACTCATTGTCTACCACGCGGACCGCTTGACAAACGAATTGAAGGACGCCCTGGCGGACGGCAAGGTTTCAATATGGGAAGGGCTGAAAATCGGCTTTTCCATTGTCGGCGTCGTGGTTGCCGCCGTGAAAGGCGGGAAGAAATGAGTTTTGAACTACTCGCAAGCATTACCGGCAATCTTGCCCTGGCCATACTGTACCTGGCAAAACGCACTACGCCCCCGGAAACGCCCCTTCCCGCCCCTCCCGGTCAACCGTGCGTCCTTCATGCCGGGTTGGTTGGTTGGCTTGAAGAGATACGCAATACGGGCAAGGAAACCGCCAGGGAAGTAGCGCTGTTGCGTGTTGACCTCGCACGTCTTGAAGAACGCCTCGAGAGGGAGGGGAAGAAATGAACAAACCCGCCCGGATCATTGACGGCAAATCATATATTTGGGTTGCCGAATACCGAAGCCCGGAAGCAACTGAGCGACACGCCCACCGCCTCCGCATGAGGGGGCAGTATGTAAGAATAATCAGGGACAAGCAAAAGGACTCCCGGAACATATACGCCCGCCCTGGGCGTCCGTGGATGAAGCCACGGCCATAGGAGGTAAACAGCCATGAGAAAGAAGCGAAAAGCCAAAGCCGCCGCCCGAGCAGGGCAGAAGCGGAAGCGGAAAACCCCCTTTACTCAGAAAAGGAAAGGTAAAAGGTAGACAGCCATGAAAAACTTACCAATTCCAAGAACAACAGTATATAGGAAAAAAATATACCTTAAGTACTTTGCGGAATATAGCAGTAAATCATACGCTATACAGCAAGCGCGAAGAGTGCGAAAGGGCGGGAATCACTGTATCGTAAAAACAGTGCATAAGAGGTATCCCGGAAATCTCGGAACAGAAACCCTTTATGTACTCTACTATAGGAGAAGGGCCGACAAAAAATAGCCCCCCTTGACACACCGAAAGCCCCCCCATAGATTCAGCGCATGGGCAAGAACAAAACTATTATCAGATTCACCGCCGGGGATGCCGGGTTACGGGGGCCTTGCCCCCCCCGTCCGCTCCCCGGCGGTCCATTATGAAGGGCAAGACCATGAAAAATGGAAAGCGCGAAGGCATAGCGGGTTGCTTGGCGATGATAGTGTATATTGTTCTGCTTATCGCATCTATCGCTGCACCAGTGGCAATAATTGTTCTTGTTCTCCGTATCTTGGGGGTACTGTAATGGCCAAAACAGCAAAACGGGAAGCCCGCCGGAAAGCCCGGGAGCAAAAGCAAAAGGAACAAGCCGCCAGGGACTACGCCCCCAGGGGGGGGAGCAAATATGACAACAAGATGAAGAAGAAAAGGAGAAAAACCCATGCCTAACGGTTATGATAATACCCCTACGCCCCCTCCCGATGATATTGACGAGATCGAAAACCAAGCCCGAAGCAAGCCGATTCTTGTATGGCAAGAGTACTCACCAGGGCGTTACCGCCGTGCCGAAACAATGGAAAAGGCCGCAGCCATGGCCAAAAAGTATGCCGAGGAAGGCGACGGGCCGGTGTATGTATACCGGCGGGTTGCCGAAGTGAAGAAAACAATTGAAATCCATATCATAATGAATGAGGGGGATGAATAATGCAGAGCTTCATTGCATCCATTCTCCGCACCTTGTGGGGAGCAATGTTAACTCAGGAGGAATTACATGAGTAGCTCACCCAGAGTACACATCATCTATCGAGGAGATGGATGGGCTGTTAAGAAAGAAGGTGCTGCAAGGGCATACAAGATCCTTGGAACCCAGTCTGAAGC
>Ga0334889_1001921_pt1 | contig 25329 bp, 18 predicted proteins | sample GraSluR1_MG_2_FD_207222 | JGI IMG/M metagenome (GOLD analysis project Ga0334889, IMG submission 207222) | Sludge microbial communities from methane-producing bioreactor in Wageningen University, Netherlands - Granular Sludge_8_08-R1 | ecosystem: Engineered > Bioreactor > Anaerobic > Unclassified...
TCACGTCACAGCCCTGACGCACGGCGGTTCGCGCCGCGTCGATCGCCGTATTGCCGCCGCCGACCACGGCGACCTTGCGCCCCAGATCCACCTGGCGGCCCAGAGCTACCTCGCGCAGGTAGTCGATGCCGCCGAAAACGCGCGGATGGTCCTCGCCGGCGACGCGCAAGCCCTTGGCCTTCCAGGCGCCAACCGCCAGCACCACGGCATCGTATTCTTTCTCGAGCTGCGCCACGGTGAAGTCGCGTCCAAGCGCCTGGTTGCACCGTGCCTCGATGTGCCCCATGCCGATGATCTGGGCGATCTCCCAGTCCAGGACCTTCTTGGGCAGGCGATATTCGGGAATGCCGTAACGCAGCATGCCGCCGAGGGCAGGCATCTGATCGTAGATCACCGAGCCGTGGCCCTTGACGCGAAGATAGTACGCCGCCGTCAAGCCGGCGGGGCCTCCGCCCACGATGGCGACGCGCTTGCCGCTGAACGGCTCAAGCTGCGGCAGCACGACGCCGTGCTCCATCTCCCAGTCGGCGATCCAGCGCTTCAGGTTGCGGATCGAAATCGGCGCTTCGACCCGGGCGCGGCGGCAATCCTCCTCGCAAGGGTGCGGGCAGATGCGGCCGAGCGTGCCCGGCAGCGGGATCTTGCGGCGCAGGATCTCCAGCGACGTAGCGTAGTCTTCGTTGGCGATCGCCCCCACATAGCCCTGCACGTCGGCGTGCGCCGGGCAGGCCTTGTGGCAGGGAGGCTTGCAGTCGGCGTTGTGGTCCGAGAGCAGAAGTTCCAGGCCGGCCCGGCGGGCCGAGCGCACCTTGGCGCCGTCGACGTCGATGACCATGCCCTCGCGCACCGCCGTGCCGCACGCGGGCACCATGCGGCCCATGCCCTCGATCTGCGCCAGGCAGATGAAACAAGAGGTGAACGGGCGCTCGTGCTCCTTGTCGCGGCAGAGCGTGGGAACCTCGCAGCCAGCCTGCGCAGCGGCGTCCAGGATGGTGGTGCCCACCGGCACCGAGAGCGGACGGCCGTTGATCGTGATCTGGACGCTCATGGCATCACCTCGTGTAGACGGCGTCGGTGGGGCAGACTTCGCGGCACGAGCCGCACTTGATGCAGTCGTCGAGCGTGATCGTGTGGGGCTCGCCCTTCAGTCCCCGGATGCAATCGACGGGGCAGGCCTTCACGCAGGCGGTGCAACCGGTGCAGAGGTCGGCGTGGATGTGGAAGGTGATCAGGTTCTTGCAGACGCCGGCGGGGCACTGCTTGTGCTTGATGTGGGCCTCGTACTCCTCGCGGAAATACTTCAGCGTGGTGAGCACGGGGTTGGGCGCGGTCTGGCCGAGGCCGCAGAGACTCGCGCTCTTGATCAAGCCGGCCAGTTCCTCGAGCGCCTCGAGGTCGCCCTCGCGCCCCTCGCCCGCGCAGATGCGATTCAGGATCTCGAGCATGCGCAGCGTCCCGAGGCGGCAGAAGGTACACTTGCCGCAGCTTTCCTTCTGCGTGAAGCTGAGGAAGAAGCGCGAGACCTCGACCATGCAGGTCAGTTCGTCCATGACGACCATGCCGCCCGAGCCCATGATGGCTCCGGTGGCGTTGATCGATTCGTAGTCGACCGGCGTATCGAGCAACGCCGCCGGCAGGCAGCCGCCCGACGGGCCGCCCATTTGCACCGCCTTGAAGGCCTTCTTCTTGGGGATGCCGCCGCCGATGTCGAAGATCACCTCGCGCAGCGGGATACCCATGGGCACCTCCACCAGGCCCCCGCGCTCGATCTTGCCGGCCAGCGAGAACACCTTGGTCCCCGTGGACTTCTCGGTGCCGAACGCCTTGTAGGCGGCGGCGCCGTGGCGCACGATCCAGGGCACGTTGGCGTAGGTCTCGACGTTGTTGTTGTTGGTGGGTTTGCCCCAGAGACCGGCCTCGGCCGGAAATGGCGGCCGGATGCGCGGCATGCCGCGTTCGCCCTCGATGCTGGCGAACAGCGCCGTCTCCTCGCCACAGACGAAGGCGCCGGCACCCTCCTTGATCTTGATGTCGAAGCAGAAAGCGGAGCCCAGAACATCGCGGCCGAGGAAGCCGCGCTCGCGCGCCTGGTCGATGGCGATGCGCAGTCTCCTGATCGCCAGCGGATACTCGGCCCGCACGTAGATGTAGCCTTCGCGGGCGCCGATCACGTAGGCGGCGATCATCATGCCCTCGAGCACGGCGTGCGGATCGCCCTCGAGCAGGTTGCGATCCATGAACGCTCCGGGATCGCCCTCGTCGGCGTTGCAGACCAGGTACTTCAAGTCGCCGCGGCTCTTCTTGCACAAGCTCCACTTCTGGCCAGTCGGGAAGCCGGCTCCCCCGCGTCCGCGCAGACCCGAATCGATGACGGTCTGCAGAATCGTGTCGGGCGCAGATTCGAGCAACGCGTGCCGGAGCGCCGCATAGCCGTCGCGAGCGATGTAATCATCGATATTCTCGGGATCGATATAGCCCGAGTTCGCCAGCGCGATACGCTGCTGCTGGCGGAAGACATACTGCTTGGGTTCGCGGCCGCCGGCGCTCAGCTCGTGAAAGAGGAAGCCCTCGACCGGCTTGCCGCCCAGGACGTGTTCGTTGAAAATCCGCTCGGCCTTGCGCTCGTTGACTTTGCGGTAGACCCAGCGTCCAGCCTGGTCGTGGACCTCGACGATGGGCTCGTCGTAGCAGATACCCAGGCATCCGGTCTGCTTGATCGTGATTCGGGCGCCGTTCTCGGCGGCCTTCGCCTCCAGCAGCTTGCGCACGTCCTTGGCCCCGGCGGCGATGCCGCAAGAGGCGTAGCCCACCATGATCGTGGTCGTATCCATCGCCTACGCCTCCTTGGCGCGGTAACCGTCGAGAATCTCGCGGGACTTCTCGAAGGACAGGCTGCCGTAAGTCGTCTCGCCGATCATCATCACCGGCGCCAACGAGCAGCAGCCCAGGCAGGCCACCTCTTGCACCGTGAAGACCTTGTCCGTGGTGGTGTCGGTGTCCTTGAGGTCGAGGTGGTCGCGGATCGCGGTCAGGATCGTGACCGAGCCGCGCACGTGGCACGCGGTGCCGTCGCAGACCTTGATCAGGTGTTTGCCCACCGGCGTCGTGCGGAACTGCGCGTAGAATGTGGCCACCCCGTAGGCCTTGCTCGCGGGTATCCCCAACTCCTGCTCGATGAGCGCGAACGACTCCGGCGGCAGGTAGCCCAGGTTCGTCTGGATCGCCTGCAGGACGGGAATCGTGGCGCCGTCGTACCCTTTGAACGGCCGAATCAGGTCGAGGAGCCGGTCGGCGGTCGCTTCCATGGGCGTCTACCCCGCGTCGATGAATGGCTGGGCGATCCGCGAGCGATAGGATACTGGATTCGCCCGATATGATGTCAGAAAATATAGTCAGCAGCCCCGCGAATCCCAAAAGTCACTTGTGCCTCGAAGATTGTTTCTCTCCCTTCTATGACGATATGACAAATAATATATTTAACAATATATGTTTATATTTGTGCTCCGCGCCCGTCCTTGTCGCCGTTGCGCAACTCCCGGCGGCGTCGACAGTGCCAGACACAATCCTCGTGGCACAACCGCGCCATTGCATCTTGACAAAACTGCCGCCGATACCGAGACTACCGGCGCATCCTGCCGGAGGGGCAGGCAACACCAAACAGACGGGATTGCATGCAGATCCGCGGATCAAGCCAGCTTGGCACCGACAATCGGGTCGGAATGCTGGTTCGTTATCAGGGAGCGGCTTAGCCATGACCAGACCACTGCGTCCTCTCGGCGACGAAAGCGACCGAGACAAGCCTCGCAACAAGCGGCGCTACGACGGGAAGGACAAACGGCCCGAACCTGACCGTGAGCCAGCGCGCAGCTCCTCGCGCTCGCGTACCAAGGACTCCGAAGACTGGGACGAAGACTGGGACGGCAAGGAGTCGGCTGATCTCGACGACGACGACCTCGATCTGGACGACGACGACCTCGATCTGGACGACGTCGAAGAGGACGAGGACGACTGGGACGACGATCCCGGGTTCGACGACGACGACGATCGATGACCCACCCCATCAACGAGCAACCTGGCGCCTTCGGGCGATTGCCGGAAGTGCCGGTGTATCGTTCTGCGCGTTTCGCCATCCTGCCTTTGCCGTATGACGGCACCGCGACCTGGCAACGAGGCGCCGCGCGAGGTCCCCAGGCCATCCTCGACGCGTCCGCGGCACTGGAGACCTATGACATCGAGACCGGCCTCGAGCCGTGGCGGGCCGGTTTGATCACCATGGCGCCGGTCGAACCCGAGCCGACGCCCGAAGCCACGATCCAGCGCATCCGCGAGGTCACGACTGGACTTTTAAGCGACGGCAAGGCGGTCGTCGGACTGGGCGGAGAGCATTCCGTCTCCATCGGCCTCGTCCAAGCCCATGCAGCCCATTACCCAGGTCTGACCGTGCTGCAGATCGATGCCCACACCGATACGCGCGACATGTATGACGGTTCGGCCAACAACCACGCCTGCGTCATGGCCCGTGTAGCGGAACTCTGCGACTACGTGCAGGTCGGGATCCGTAGCATGGATGCGGCTGAAACAGCGAACCTGCGGCCCAACCGCACGTTCTTTGCCCACGACCACGACGAGGCCGCCGTACTGGCCGCAATCGAGCGAGAATTGCGCGACCCCCTCTACATCACCTTCGATCTGGACGCGCTCGACCCCAGCGAGATGCCCGCGACCGGCACGCCGGAACCCGGGGGGTTGCGTTACCGCCAGGTGACGAACCTTTTGCGCGGAGTTTGCCGGCGGCGGCGGGTCGTCGGTTTCGACGTGGTCGAACTGATGCCGATCGACGGCTTACGCGCCCCGGACTACTTGGCGGCCCGCCTTGTCTACCAGCTGTTGGCCTACATGATGGAAAACGTCTGACTCTATCCTCCGGCCGACCCACCCTCGCTGCCCGCGGTCAATCAAGCCGCGCGCGGTCGATCGACTCGTTCTCTCCTCAGTGGTATACTGGTTTGGCCGCTGTCGTTGATCGCACGGGTATCATGACCGGACCGCGAGAAGGAGGTCGACCTGACATGATCAACCAGATCCGAAACCCGGCCCCCCGCTTGGCGACGCTGATCTTGGCGTTGCTCGCGATCGGCTTCGCCGGCACAGCGCTGGCCCAATACCCCATCGGAACTTTGGATACGACCTACTACGACCCTGATCGCAACAACCGCGCCGTGCCGGTCGATTTGTATTACCCGGCCGAATACCCCGGCCAGGGCCAGTTGCCTGCCGACCCGCCCCCGGGTGGATTTCCGGCCATCGCCTGCGGCCATGGCTATCTGCTGAGCGCCGGCCTGTATGCATGGGTGGCCAACGACCTGGCAGCCAGCGGATTTGTGGTCGCCGTCGCGCGCACCGGCGGTGAGCTGTTCCCGAGCCACCCCACATTCGCGCTCGACTTGGCTTTCCTGACGCGAGCACTGCAGGCCGCGGGCGATGACCCGGAGTCGCCTTTCTTCGGCCGTATGCGAAACCGTTCAGCGGTGATCGGTCATAGCATGGGCGGCGGCTGCAGTTTCTTGGCGGCGGCGGGCGACCCGCTGATCACAGCCGTGGCTGGATTTGCGCCGGCCGAGACCAACCCGTCCGCGATCGCGGCCTGCGGCCAGATCTCGCGACCTGTCCTGATCTTTGCCGGCACCAACGACTGTGTTACGCCGCCGGCATCTCATCAGATCCCCATGTATGAGGCTCTGGCCGGCGGCTGGCGCACGCTCTTGACGATCACCGGAGCCAGTCACTGCCAGTGGGCCGCTCCCAGCACGATCTGCAGCCTCGGCGAACCCTGCAGCGCCGATATCTCCCGCGCGCAGCAGCAGACGACGACGCTGGATTTCCTACGCCTCTGGCTCACGGCTGTCCTATTCGACGACGCAGCATCGGCGCAGTCTTTCCAGCAACTCCTGGCAAGCACACCGGGCGTGGCCTATCAACAAGCCGGCCTGGAAACCGCTGCGCCGCCGGCCGGCGGGCGAGCGCAAGGGCTCGTATTGCGGCCGGGCAGCGCGAATCCTTTCCAAGGGCGCCTGAGCCTGAGTCTGGAAGCGGCCCGTTCGGGTCCGGTCATCGTCGAGATCTTCGACACGGCGGGACGTCGCGTGCGGAGCCTGCGGACCGAAGCGCTGGCGGACCGCGCGGCGAGTCTGAGCTGGGATGGCAGGGATCAGTACGGGCGCAAGGCGCCGGCGGGCATCTACCTGGTCCGCGCTCGAGACGCCGCGCAGGAGACGTGGCTACGCGCGACACTCTTACGCTGAGGCGCCGCCGGAGATACGGCACAAGGCCACGAAACTCAGCGCTAGCGCACGCCGGGGCGACCCGGAAAGTCCCAGTTCACCATGACGGCGCCCCGACGCTGCGCGCCATACTGATCGACGCAAGTAATGGTGATGGCATTGACGCCGCGGTAGAGATCGGCGGCCGGAATGACCCAGGCTCCGGCTCCGCCCGGCGTCACCACCCCCACGCCTTCTCCGCCCAGGCTGTTCTGCCAACGGACCTCCACCGGCACGAAACCGTCTTCGACCTTACCGAGTATTTCCAGGAAGTGGGGCGGCGCCAAGTCGGGGATCTCGCTGCCTTGGCCGAGCCAAACGTAGCCGCCGGCCGGGTCCGGCAAGCCGTAAGCGGAACCCAAGATACGGGTCATCGTGATTTCAACGCCATAGCCGTCGAAACGCAAGATCGGGACCGTGAACTCGCTCCAGCCCGAACGTTGCCCGGCCTCGTCGCGCGCCCGGATTCGGACACGGAAGTCCCCATTACGGATCGGCGCGCCAGTATCCCAGACCTCGCTCAGGTCTAACACGCGTCCGACGGTCATCTCCGGTTCAGACCAAGTGCCAGTCTCCGTGATCAAATAGCTGCGGTCCCATGTCGCCGGCTCGTTCGCCAGAGCGATCATCTGCAGGCGCAGGGCACCGCCGGCGCCCGCCGTATCCCAGCCGGTTACGAAGAAACTCTCGACGACAGGCAGACCCCAGTAGACAGAGACACGGGCCTCTTCGCCTTGCAGCAGCACGCGGTACTCGAAACGGTCGTCGGCACAATCGAATTCGGATCCGTCGGCGATCACGATTTCGACATGTCCGAATTGATAGTTGCGCCGCCAGAGTAGACTGCTCTCCCCGACGACGGTAGCGGTCATGGGCTCCAGAGCCCGCCCGAGGTCGTGCAGGTCGCGTAAACCATCATGCAAGGGGCTGCTCCAATTTCTGACCTGGTCGTCTTGCCACCGGAGCCAGATGGGATAGACATGATCTGTCAGCAGTCCGTAGACCTCGTTGAAGCCGGGGTACTGCGCTTGTCCGGAGCAGGAACCGCGGCTTTCCGGCGTCAAGAAGGGACCGCCCGCCGAATCGCGCATGGCCGCCGCCAGGTTGGCGAAGTTGGAGGAGAAATCCGGCGGCTGCGGAACGACCGACGGGTGCAGCAGAGAATAGTTTGGGAACTCCGAACGAATATACGTCGGATCCATTCCGTTGTGGTAAGGCAGATCGGCCAGGCCCGTGCCGCAACTCTGCGGACATTGCAGATCCTCGACGAAAATGTGATCTAACAGAGCCGCCATTTCGGCATCGCAGCGCGCGATCACGCTGTTGCCGCCGATTAGAAAATGGCGTCCCACCGCCGGATCCTGCGCCGAGGCATAAAGCCGCCGGCGCAAGCCACGAATGAAGTCGAGGCGGCCTTGGCGAATGGCGACTTGTTCATCGTAGTCGTACCGCATGGCGACGCCGTCGAGATCGCGATCGAGGTAGTGGCCGGAGAACACCGTCTCCCCCCCGTAAAGGATGGGGTACTCGGAGAAGTATTCCCAGACATCGAACATCAACCCTACGTTGGCTAAGCGGTTGTCGTAGTGATTCCACTCGTTGACGAAGAACCAAGCCAGCGTGTCGCGGGCCGCCGGGTAAGCCAGGTTCACAAGCCGCGAGGCATAACCGGAACCGGCCTGGGCCGAGATCGCCAAGGATCCGTCGACCAGGTGCCCCAATACGTTCGTATCCGGGCTCGCCGCCGCCTTGGCGTCGCGATAGATCCGGTCGAAGAAATCGTAGGCGCGGTTGGCGCTGGGAATGTTCGGATTGTTCCAGAGCGCGACGCCCCCGGCGAAGGCCACAGTCGCCACATTGCGCGAATCAGGTTGTTCGCGTATGCGACGTACCCACTGATGGGATTCCGTTCCCGGGTAATCGTAGGTGCCCAGCAGATGCAGTGGCGCACAGATGATCACGTCGGCTTGCGCCCACTCCGCAACCCAGGCCGAACTCGGGTAATGACCGGCGATCTGGATTGATGTAAATCCATAGCGATCGCCCTGAGGCTGGGGAATCGCGCCCAGCGGCATCTCGATCGTCTCGTGCAGCGCAGTGACCGCAGCGGAGCGGTTGCCGGCGCCATCGATCGCCACGACGACGACCGTCAGCGTGTCGGAATGATAGGTGCGAGGGCCGATCGCGACAGCCAGGTTGTTGACTGACACCGCAAGCGAGCTTGAAGCACCCACGTGCTCGCCTACCGCTGCGGTCTTGTACAGCCAGTGAGGATCAGGCGCGTCGAGGTACAACGGATAACTGCTGGCGTAGGTGCAGGTGATCTCGAAAATCGAAGGCTCGTCCGCGGCTGCCGAAACGAGCACGGTCAATGGGTCGCTGTTGGTGGTCAAGACCAGGCTGGCCGCGGCCTGGATCACCTGCGGCGGTGTGGTATCCTGCGCCGGAGCGCCGCTCGGCGCCAGCCAGGCCAGCGCGAGCAGCAACGGCAAGACCCACAATGCGACTGCGCAGCGACCTGGCATGATTCCTCCTCGCCGGCTGCGAATTCGTCGGCTCGCCGACGGGCTACGATTGCGCCCGTCGGCCGGCGACTTCAGCCCGGATGTATGCCACGATCTCGCGGGTGCTGGCGCCCGGGCCGAAAAGACGCCCGACACCCAGGGCCGCCAGGGCTGCCATGTCTTCATCGCCGATGCAGCCGCCACCCGTCAACAAGATATCGTCGCCACCCTTCTCGCGCAGCAAGCGCAATACTTCGGGGAAGATGTGCATGTGCGCCCCGGAAAGCAGCGACAACCCGACGGCATCCACATCTTCCTGGACCGCCGCTTCAGCGATCATGGCCGGCGTCTGGCGAATCCCGGTGTAGATCACTTCCATACCGGCGTCGCGCAGTGCGCGCGCGACGACCTTGGCGCCGCGATCGTGCCCGTCGAGTCCCGCCTTGGCGACCAGGACCCGAATGGTTCGCTCTGTGTCTGCTCGTTCCATGCCTCGGCCTCCGTACTGCCGGTCCGCGCGCCCGCCGCCCTGCGTGTCGCTGGTCGCAGGCGAGCGTCCGCTGTCAGATGACGATCGGCTCGATGTACTCGCCGTAGATCGTCTTGAGCGTGCCGACGATCTCGCCCAATGTCGCGTGGACCTTGACCGCCGCGATGAACGGCGGCATAAGGTTATCGCCGTCGCGCGCCGCCTGCGCGACCGCCGCCAGCGCCGACTGCACCGCCAGGTTGTCGCGGCGGGATCGCAGGTCGGCCAGCTTGCGCGCCTGACTGCGGGCGACCTCCGGATCGATGCGCAGCAAAGGGATCGCCTGCCTTTCGCCGGCGTTGACGAACTCGTTCACGCCGACCACGATCCGTTGTTTGCGCTCGAGCGCCATCTGATACCAGTGCGCCGCGTCGGCGATCTCGCGCTGAAAGAAGCCCTCCTGCAGCGCTGTAACCACACCGCCCAGCTCGGCGATGCGGGCGAAATAAGCCTCGGCTTCGGCTTCCAGCCGACTGGTCATGCTCTCGACGTAGTACGACCCCGCCAGGGGGTCGACGGTATCGGCGACGCCGATTTCGTGGGCGAGAATCTGCTGGGTGCGCAAGGCGATCTCCACCGCTTCCTCGCTCGGCAGTGCCAGCGCCTCATCCATGCTGTTAGTGTGCAGGCTCTGCGTGCCGCCCAGCACACCGGCCAGGGCTTCGTACGCCGTGCGCACGATGTTCAGGTGGGGCTGTTGCGCGGTCAGGCTGCAACCGGCCGTCTGGGTATGGAAACGCAACAGCCAGGAACGAGGGTTCTTCGCGTGATACCGCTCCCGCATGTGCCGCGCCCAGATGCGCCGCGCCGCGCGGAACTTGGCCACCTCTTCGAAGAGATCCAGGTGGCTGTTGAAGAAGAACGACAGGCGAGGCGCGAACTCGTCGACAGCCAACCCGGCGGCCAAGGCCGCATCGACATAAGCGAAGCCGTCGGCCAGCGTGAAGGCCAATTCCTGGACCGCCGTCGACCCCGCCTCGCGGATATGGTAGCCGGAGATGCTGACCGTATTGAACTGCGGCAGGTGCCGGGCGCCGAAGGCGATGGTGTCGGTCACCAGCTTGAGCGACGGTTCAGGAGGAAAGATGAACTCCTTCTGCGCGATGAATTCCTTGAGGATGTCGTTCTGCAAGGTGCCGCGCAGCTTCGCGACATCGGCGCCCTGCGCTTCGGCGGCCGCGATGTACATGGCCCAGATGATGGCCGCCGGCGAGTTGATGGTCATCGACGTCGAGACGTCGGCCAACGGGATGCCGGCGAAGAGGGTCTGCATGTCATCGAGACTGCCGATCGAGACGCCGCAGTGGCCGACCTCGCCGGCCGACCAGGGATCGTCCGCGTCGCGTCCCATCAAGGTCGGCAGGTCGAACGCCACCGACAGGCCGGTCTGGCCGCGCTCCAGCAGGAAACGGTAGCGCCGGTTGGTGTCGCCGGCGGTGCCGAATCCGGCGAACTGGCGCATGGTCCACAACTTGCCGCGGTAGAGGTCGGCATGGACGCCGCGCGTGAACGGATAGCGGCCGGGATCGCCCAGATCGCGGTCATAGTCGAGATCGGCCACGTCGGCCGGGGTCGCCAGCAGCGGGATCGGACGGCCGGATACGGTCACGTGCCGATCGTGCTCGAGGAGCCGCGACGGCGGCGTGTCCGTTGCAGATCGAATCGCCCGCGGCCGTTGCAGATCGCTCATGCCTTATCCTCCACGGATTCCAGAAACGCCGCCAGCAGCGCGCGGGCGGCGGCGTAGGGCGTCGCTCGGCCGGCGACGACCCGCTCGCTCCAAGCGGAAACGTCCGCGGCAAGCTGCCCGCGGGCGCGCTGCCACAGCCGGTCGCGCAGGATGGCCATGATCTCGCCACGGGCTCGTTCCAGGCGACGGGTGGCGAGATCTCCGCTGCGCTGCAGGCTCTGGTGGTGTCGGCCCACAGCGGCGGCGAGATCGGCGATCCCCTCGCCTTGCGATGCGATCGTCGCCAGCACGGGCGGCCGCCAGACGGCAGCGGGGCGCATGGCGAGGTCGGCCTCGAGCGTGCGGACGAGCTGATCGGCGCCGGGACGATCTGCCTTGTTCACCACCAGGATGTCGGCGACCTCCATCAAGCCGGCTTTCATGGCCTGGATGGCGTCGCCGGATTCGGGCGAAAGCACGACGACGACCGTGTCGGCGGCCGTCGCGATATCCATCTCGGTCTGACCGACGCCGACTGTCTCGATCACGAGGACGTCGTGGCCGAATGCTTCGAGGACGTCGGCTACCTCCTTGGTCGCCCGCGCCAAGCCGCCCAGACGGCCGCGTGTGGCCATGCTGCGAATGAACACGCCGGGGTCGAGGGTCAGGTCACCCATGCGGACCCGATCGCCGAGGACGGCGCCGCCGGTGAATGGGCTGGTTGGATCGACCGCCACGACGCCGACGCGCCGGCCGGCACGGCGCTCGCCGCGAACCAGCGCGTCGACCAGGGTGCTCTTGCCAACACCGGGGGGCCCGGTCACGCCAAGGCGGGGCGCGCCGTTGAGGGCGGGGTACAACGCCTCGAGGACGGCCTCGGCCTCGGCGCCGCCGTTCTCCACGACACTGATGAGGCGGGAGGCGGCGCGCCGGTCGCCGGCCGTGAAGGCGGCAATGATGCGGTCCAGATCGGTTTCCAGCAGCGGCTCCTGCTCGACATCAAAGTGGGATGTTAATGATCGACAATGTAAACAAAGCAGCCAACGAGGCCACCGGCAGCCCGCGCTGCGTTCGCCGCCACCGCCCACGCCGTTCGTGGCGGATCCTTAATCCTATAGATAGACTATAGTTTTACGGCGGCGACCGAACCCCGCGCCCCCGTGCGCGGCGCGTCGATCACCTGACGGCGAGACGAGGACGGGAATGGATCTCGACCTGAACGACCAACAGCGAATGCTGCGCGACACGACCCGTCAGTTCGCCGAGCAACGGCTGCTGCCCCAGGCGAAGGCGGCCGAGGAAGCAGGCACCATGGCGCCCGAGCTGCGGCGTGAGCTGGCCGCCATGGGCTACTGCGGCATTGGCACGCCGGAACGCTACGGCGGCTCGGGTCTGGATGCGGTCTCCTACGCGTTGATGGTTTCGGAGCTTTCCTACGGCGATGCGTCGGTCGGCGTCACGGTCTCGGTCACCAACAGCCTGGTCCAGGATCCCATTCTCATGTTCGGGACCGAGGAGCAGAAACAGCGCTATATCCCGCCGCTTGCCCGCGGCGACGTGTGGGGCGGCTTCGCGCTCACCGAACCCGCGGCCGGGACCGACGCCGGCGGGACGCGCACGACAGCCGTCGCCGACGGCGATCACTACGTCGTGAACGGCGCGAAGAGCTTCGTGACCAACGGCGGCTTCGCCGATACCTTCGTGGTCTTCGTGCGCGGTGACCGCGAGGTCAAACACGGCGGGATCTCGGCGTTCATCGTGGAGCGGGACACCCCCGGCTTTGCCATCGGCAAGCACGAGGACAAGTTGGGCATCCGCGCTTCCTCGACCACCGAACTGGTCTTCGAGGACTGTCGGTTGCCGCGCGCCAACCTGCTCGGCGAATGGGGTCAAGGCTTCAAGGTGGCGATGAAGACGCTCGATTCGGGGCGGATCGGCATCGCCGCGCAGGCGTACGGCATCGCGCAGCGCGCCTTGGATCTGGCGGTCAAGTACGCGAAAGAACGCCAGCAGTTCGAGCGGCCGCTGTCTACGTTTCAGCACATCCAGTTTCGGCTGGCGGACATGGCCACGGACGTCGAGGCGACGCGTCTGCTGCTGCTGCAGGCGGCCTTTGCCAAGGATGCCGTCGCCCGCAACCCAGGCGCGCGTTACTCGCCAGCGGCCGCGATGGCCAAACTCTTCGCCTCCGAAGCCGCGCATCGCGTAGTGCACCAGGCCTTGCAGATCCATGGCGGCTACGGATATATCAAAGAGTTCGAGATCGAGCGACTGTACCGCGATCAGCGCATCACCGAGATCTACGAAGGCACCTCCGAGGCGATGCGCATGGTCATCGCCGCCAGCCTGTTGAAATAACGGGAGCGCCGGCCTGCGACCGCCGCCGGCTCAGTGCCGCCCTTCCTGCCGCAACCGCTCCAGCACCTGCTGCACGCCGGCGTCCTGCATGTCGCGCGCCGTCGCGCGCGCGATCGCACTGGCCAGCGACAGGTCGTCGTCCTGCACGCTCGCCTGGCGGAGGTTCGCGGCAATCAACCCTTCGACCTTGCGGATCAACGCCTGCGAGAAGCGTTCGAGCTGGGCATGATCCTGCGGGCTGAAGCGGCGTTGATTGCGCTCCACTTCATGGCGGCGCAAGTCCTCGAGCACCGCGTGCAGGCGCTCGATGGTGGGCGCCACCCGGTGCTCGCGATACCAGGCGCTGAACTCGGCCACGTGTTTCTCGACGATTTGCTCGGCGCGCAGCGCCTCTTTGCGCCGCGCTTCGAGGTTGGCGGCGACCAAATCCTCGAAATCGTCGACCGTGTAGAGATACACGTCGGCGTGCACGGCCAGCGCCGGATCGATATCGCGGGGTACGGCGAGGTCCAACAGCAGCAGGGGCCGCTTGCGCCGGCGCACGGCGTCCAGCATCGCGGCGCCGACGACGACGGGCGCCGGGGCGCCGGTCGCCGAGATCACCAGGTCGGCCCAGTCGACATCGGCGGCGCCCGGCGGAAATCCTGTCACCCGGCCGCCGAGCAGGTCGGCCACCACGCGCGCGTTCGCTACGGTGCGATTGGCGATCCGCCAGTCGGCGACCCCGGCCCCGTGCAGGTGGTTGGCCGCAAGACGCGCGGTCTCACCGGCGCCTACCAGCAGAACCCGCCTTCCCGCCAACGATCCGAAGATGCGCTGGGCCATCTGCACTGCCGCGCTGGCCACCGACACGGCGCCCTGACTGATTCCGGTGCGGTTGCGCACATCCTTGCCGGCCTCGATGGCTCGCAAGAGGGCCTTGTTCAAGATGTTGTTGGTCGCCGTGGCGGCGAGCGCCCTGGTATACGCCTCCTTGAGCTGCCCCAATATCTGGACTTCGCCCAGGAGTTGGCTGTCCAGCCCCGCGGCAACCCGCACCAGGTGGCGCATCGCGTCGTCGTCGCGCAGTACGTAGGCTGCGCCCGCCGCAGCAGGCGGCAGTCCCGTCAGACGGCAATAGAGCCGGCGCAACGCGTCCTCGTCGTGGTGTTCGACCGGCGATAGATAGACCTCGGTGCGATTACAGGTGCTGAGAATCGCCGCTCCTTCGAGATTGTCCGCGCCGCTCAACTCGCGCAGCGCGCGATCGATCTGCGGCGGCGCCATCGCGGCCTGCTCGCGAATCTCCAGGGAGGCGGTGCGGTGGTTCAGGCCGATCAGTTCCAGCCTCATGCGCCTCTCCCTTGAAAGATCTCGATCACCGAGACGCACAGGAGAGTCACCATCACGCCGCACATGATCACACAGCCGACCGCCAGACCGTTGGCGGACCACCAGCGGCGCCGATCGACCACCACCAGCGCCACCAGCAACGCCGCTAGCAGCAGCATCGGATGCAAATGGCTGATCACGGTCGCTTCCTCGCCCGGCCGCAGCGAGGTCCAGATCATCGCGGTCGCCACGCTGGCCACCACCAGCGCGGTTCCCGTCACCAGGGTCAAGCGCCGCAGGCGGTCGAGGTCGCCAAGGCTGGGCAGGCGCTGAAACCAGGCATCGAACCGGCGCCGGCGAATCTGTTGGTGCAGGATCATGTGCCCGGTCGCAAACACGCCGCAGCCCAGCAGCAGCGCCACGCCCGCCAGGGAGAGGCTGGCGTGGACAGCGACTTCCGGCCCCACCAAAAACCGCGTGACTGTCCCGGGGTGAAGTCCTGACACCAGGCCCAGCACCATCAGGCCGACCACGCCCAGCAAAGGCAGCACAGCGAACAACCGCTGGTTGACCCAGCGTTGGGCGTAGCACTGGCCGAACCAAACCAGCGCCGCCAGGAAGAAGGCCAACTGGCCCGGGTTCAAAATCGGTAGTTGCCGCTGGCGGACCGCCAGGGCAACCATCCAGACGCCCAACACCGCCGCCGCCAGCCAGCCGAAGCGGATGGCGACGGCTTCCAGCCCCAGGTCGGTGCGCCGCAGTAGAATCGCCCAGATCCCCAGCAGAACGCCGAAGCCGACCAGCAAGAGCTGCGGCAGGACGAGATAGAGCCACTGATCCATGGCGGTAAGATAATATCGCCGGCGCGATCGTGCCGGTATCAGGCGCCAGGCGGGCGCGCGCCAAGCCTGCCGGCTGCCTGTCGCCGCCGCCGCGCCACGGCGCACGCAGTAGCGTACACAGTGGCGGCGGCCGGGGAAAACGAGGCGGCCTCCATCGCGGAGGCCGCCTCGTTCAATCCAGACCTCGCCGCCGCCGCAGCGCCGCGGGTCAGCTCTTGTCCGCCATCGCCTTGTTGTTCGTCAAAAAGGCAATGATCAGGCCGACGACGAGGATGATGGCGCCGACAGTAAACGTGGCCGGGCCGGCGCTCTCGGGCCGGGCATCCTTGATGGCGGCGGCGATCTGCGGGCCGGCGATCCCGCCCGCCGACCAGGCGGTCAGGATCGTGCCGTAGACCACGGGCATCAGCCGCGCGCCGAAGATGTCGAGCACGAACGACGGCATCGTGCCGAAGCCGCCGCCGTAGCACAAGAGAACGTAGCAGACCAGGATCCCGAAGATCCAGGGGTTGCCGACGAAGATCAACGCCGCGAAGACCAGCACCTGCGTGCCGAGGATCAAACGGAAGGTCTGCGCGCGGCCGATCTTGTCGGAAAGTCCACCCCAGAAGAAACGGCCGATCCCGTTAAAGAGCGAGCTGATGGCGATCAAGGTCGCGCCCGCGCTGGCCAGAGCAGCCACGGCCATCGTCGGGTTGATCTTGCGCAGGATGTCCTGCAACATGGGCGACTGCATGCCGATGAACATGATGCCGGCCGTCACGTTGAAGAACAGGATCAGCCACATCATCACGAATTTCCCCGACAGAAGCGCCTGGCGGGCGGTCATGCTGTCCTCGCTCGACTTGCTCGCGGCGCTCTGCGCCGGCGGCGTCCAACCAGCCGGGACGAATCCGGCCGGCGGGTTCTTCATCGCGAGCGCGGCCGGCAAGCCGATGACGAACAGGACCACGCCGATCCAGGCGAACGAAGGCACGATCTGGCCGTCGACGGCCGCCATGATCGCCGGCGCGATGACCTTGGACATGACCAGCGCGCCGAAACCGAAGCCCATGACGACCATGCCAGTCACGAAGCCCTTCTTGTCCGGGAACCACTTCGCCGCAGTCGCCACCGGGGTCACGTAACCGAGGCCGAGGCCGATGCCGCCGACGACGCCGTAACCGAGGTAGAAGATCGGCAGACTCTTCATGGACATCGCCAACGCGCCGATCACATAGCCTGCGCCGTAGAGAATGACGCCGAGCGTCGCCAGCTTCTTGGGGCCGTGCTTGGGCAGGTTCATGCCGCCCCAGGCAGCCGCCAAACCGAGCGTACAGATCGCCAAGCTGAAGATCCACATGGCCTGGACGTTGGTCCAGCCGAACTGCGTCACGATGGGCTTCTGGAAGAAGCTCCACGCATACACGGTACCAAGGACCATCTGCAGCACGGTCCCCATGATCGCAATCAGCCAACGATTGCCTTGACTCTGCTGAGACATCGAATACCTCCGGCCGTCGGTGCCGCCGGCGCTCGCGGTTCTTACGCCGGCCCGTTCGTTTCCAAGAACCTAACAGTCGAAATTTGGTACGCTTACCGGTGAAATGTCAACGCACAAACACCCGCCGCTGCGCAGACCGGCGCGCGTTATATAGGCGGCAAACGATCCTGGATCATGCATCCGGCAGCAAGAACGTAAAGACCGAACCGACGTCTGGCGTACTGATCACCGCCACCTGGCCGTGATAGAGTCCCGCGATCTTCTTGACCGTGGACAGGCCGAGCCCCGACCCTTCGATATGGCTGGTCTTTTCGTTGCGGATCCGCACGAAATCGCCGAACAGCCGCTCGATGTCTTTGTCGGTCATGCCGATGCCGGTATCGGCGACCTCGATCCGCGCGGCGCCGTCTTTGCGTTCGCAGCGTAAAGTCACCGAGCCCTGGTCGCGATTGTACTTCACCGCATTGGAGAGGAGGTTGTTGAGCACGATCTCGATCTCGGTGCGGTCGACCACAGCCGGCACCGGTTGCGGCGCTTCCAACGCCAGGCGGATGCCGCGCGCGGCGGCGAGCGGCTCCTGCGTCTCCATGGCGGCGCGGGCCAGGGCGACCAGATCGTGCTCCGCCAGTTTGCGCACCATGGTGCCGGATTCGATGCGGGTCATGTCGATGAGGTCGAAGATCAGTTTGCGCATCCCCTGGATGCGCACCAGCGCGCGCGCCACCGAATGCTTGAGCATTTCAGGGTCGGCGCCGGGCGGCTGTTCTTTCATCAGATTCAAATAGCTTTCCACGGCGTTGAGCGGCGCCTTGAGTTCGTGGGCCAGCACGGAAATGAACTCGAAGCGGATGCGCCGCTTCTCCTCGGCCAGGCGCTGGGCCTCCCGCAAGAGCAAAAGCTGGTTGGTAGCCTTGCGCACCGCCGCCCGCAGCTCTTGCGGCGTGAACGGCTTGGCCAGGAAATCGAACGCGCCCTGCTTGGTCGCCGTGATCGCCGTTTCGAGCGACGCGTACGCGGTGATCATCACCGTGATCATCTCCCGCACGCGATCCTGGATTTTGGCCAGGACGTCGAGGCCGCTCATCCCCGGCAACTTGTAGTCGAGCAGGAGGATATCCGGCTGTTGTTCTTCGATCAGGGCCAGCGTCTCTTCGCCGCTGGCCGCCGTCTGCACCGTATAGGACACCGCGGCGTCGAGTTCCTCGAAACGCGTCGTAAAATGAGCGAGCGCTCTGGCGGTGCCTTCGCGCATCCCCATCTCGTCGTCGGTCACCAGCACGCTCAACGTGTATTCCATGCCTACTCCAGCCGCTCGCTGCGGGCGACGCGCGGCAGAGCGATCGTGAACTTGGTGCCCGTCGGCCCCTGCGACGGATCGGCGTTCGTCTCGACAGTAATGGCGCCGCGATGCATCTTGACAATACCGTAGGATACGGCCAGACCGAGCCCCGTACCCTTGCCGATCTGCTTGGTCGTAAAGAACGGCTGGAACAAGCGCGACCTGTGCTCGGCCTTGATGCCGCAGCCCGTGTCCTGCACGTCGAACAGGATGTGATCGCCGTCGTCCCGCGTGGCGAGCGTGAGGCGGCCGCCGTTCGGCATGGCCGCATAGGCGTTGGCAATGAGGTTGGTCAGCACCTGGGTGATCTGTTCGGGATCCATCTCGCCGTGGCTGTGTTTGTGCTCGCAGGCGATTGCGACGGAAATGTTATCAGGCGCCGGCACAGCCGCAACCGCCTTACGAACGAGTTCCTCGATCACGACCGATTGCAGCAGAACCTTGTTCTCCCGCGCGAAGTTGAGCAAATCGGCGACGATCCGCTTGCAGCGGTCCGCCTGCTCCGCGATGAGCCCCAGGTCTTTCGTATAGCTGCTGCCCTCGCCCGCCTCGTCCTTGAGCAGGTGGGCGTACATCAGCACGACGCCGAGCGGATTGTTGAGTTCGTGCGCAATGCCGGCCGCGAGTTGACCCATGCTCGCGAGGCGTTCGCTGTGCATGAGCTGTTCCTGGGTGCTGCGCAACTGGTCGTTGCTGCGGGAGAGTTCGCTGACGGTCTTCTGCAATTCGCCGATGGCGTACGGCAAGCACATTTCGCTCTCGGCGAATCCCGCGAAGATCGCCGCCGCGTGTTCGCGGCAGGTATGATACCCGCAGGCGCCGCAGTTGAGCTCGTCCTGAACCTTGACCTTGCCCATGCGGTTGAGAATCGCTTCCAGCTCCGGTCGCGGCGGCGGCGGCAGAATCTGCGTTTTGGCGGTGTACCGCCGTTCGAGGTCGAGGCCGGCGAACCGATTCACCCAACCGTTCCATCGCTCTTTGTCGAAGTTGGCCAAGCGATAGCGCACATAGTTGCTGACCCGCGTTCGCCGCTGGAACAGCGGCTCCTTGGTCGTCATGCCGGCGCCCATGACGCAGCCGTTGCAGAAGAGGATCTCCAGCAGCGTGCTCTCCAGGATGCCCTGCGAAAGGTCTTCCATCGCCGCATTGAAACGCTCCTTACCGTACGCGGCGACGACGTCGTTGGTGGTCAAGTCTTCCTCGATGCCGGAGGTCTGCAGAAAACCACGGGAGAGGGAGAACAAGGCGCCGAGATTGGGCGCGGGCGGATCGAAATCCGCGGGTACGCTGTTTTGCGGCCCGATGCCGCGCGCTTCGAGCAGTGTCCGTAGTTCAGCGAAGGTGAGCACCACGTCGACTTCGCCGGCGACGTTCGCGTCTGCCGCCTCGAGCTTCTTGCCGAGGCAGGGGCCGATGAACACGATTCTGGTTTCGGGACCGTGGATATGGCGCAGCGCACGCGCCATGGCGATCATCGGCGACACGATCGGCGCGAGGGCGCCGATCATCCCCGGCACATAGCGCTCGACGAAGCCGACCACCGCCGGGCACATGGTCGCGATGTGGCTCCGCCGCTTGGACTGCGCGTAGAGCCGCTGGTAGCGCTCCGCGACCAGGTCGGCGCCGAATCCGACCTCGGTCACGAGATCGAAGCCGAGCGCTCGCACCATCCCCACCAGGACGCGGAAATCGTAGTCAGCCTGAAATTCCGCGGTGAAACTCGGGGCCAACATGGCCGCGACCTTATCGCCGCTGGCCAACAAATGCTCGGCCTCGTGAATCGTACTGACGCCCTGCTTGGCACCTTGCGAGCAGACCTGGACGCAGTTGCCGCAGCCGATGCAACGTTCGCCGATGATCTGCGCCTGCCCGTCCGTGATGCGGATCGCCTTGGCCGGACATTCGCGGACGCATGTATAGCAAACCCGGCAACGGTCCGGGACTGTCTTGACGAAGCAGCTTACCGCTCCGGTCTGCATGGCGTCTCTATTTCACCTTCCGGTCGTCGTCACGCTTCCAGCAACTTCGCCACCGCGTTGCGAAGCTCCTCCGGCCGCACGGGCTTGTCGAGCATGACGTCGGCCTCGATCCAGCGGCGAGCCCGCGCATCCTGCGTCTTGAACGACATGCCGGTAGCCGCGGTTACCCCCGTTAGCAGAATGACGGGCAGGTCGGGATAGAGCTTCTTGATCGTGTGGCAGAGGACGAACCCGGAGTCCATTTCCTCCATCATCAAATCGAGCACAGCGAGGCTCGGCTGCGTCCGCAGCAAAACCTCCTCCCCTTCGGCCTGCGACGCGGCCGTGATGACCTCATAGCCGCAACCGCGCAGGATCATCGATACTTGCTCCCGGCAGTCGATGTCGTCGTCGACGATCAGTATCTTTCGTTCGCTCGCCATCGTTCCGTCCCTCGTCTTTCGGCGCCGCAACAATCGGCGCTGCTCGTTGATCCGCCGTAACAACGCCGCGTCAGCCCGGAGCGGCGTTATGCCGGATGCGTGAAGTCGAGGTCGCAGCGCAGGCAACGCCGAGCTTCACATCGCGCCGCGCTTTCGTTGATCACCAGCTCGACCTCGTCGAAGTTGTGACTGCGCTCCGCGGCCGGCCGGTGCGGCGCCACTACCCTCACGGGCACCTCACCGCTTTCGACCGTCTCGACCGGCTCCACATAGACCGTCGGCAGCTTCACCTTGGTGATACGCTTCAGACTCTTGCCGGTCAGGAACCGATCGATCATCTCGGCCGCGTTCTTACCGTCGGCCACAGCGTCGACCACGGTGTTGGGACCGCGCACGACGTCGCCGCCCCCGAACACGCCTTCGCGGCTCGTAACGAACGACTCCGTATTCGCGCGCAGCGAACCCCACTTCGTCAGCGCGAGATCGGTCGCGCCGTCGGTGCTGGGCTCCTCGGAGATCGCCGCGATCACCGTGTCGAGTTCCACTTCGAACTCCGAACCCGGCAGCGGAACGGGCCGGCGGCGGCCGCTGTCGTCCGGCGGACCGAGTTCATTGCGCTGCAGGCGCAAACCCTTCACCGCGCCGTTCTTGGCGATCACGGCGACCGGCGCCACCAATTCGACGATCTGCACGCCCTCGTCGCGCGCCGCGTCGATCTCTTCCTGATAGGCCGGCATCTCCGCTTCGCTGCGGCGGTAGAACACGGTGACGCTCTCGACGCGCTTCTGGCGCATGCTCACGCGCGCAGCGTCGATGGCCGAGTTGCCGCCGCCGACGATGCCGACCTTGCCCCGGCCGAGTTCCTCGCCGTGCAGATTGTAGGCCTTGAGGAACTCGACGCCGGGCAGCACACCCTTCGCCTCTTCGCCGGGTACGCCAAGTTTCTTGCTGCGATGCGAGCCCATGGCGAGATAGACGGCATCATAGCCGTCGGCAAACAGCGAATCGATGGTGAAGTCGCGGCCGAGCGCTTTGCCGAGCACCAGGTCCGTGTTCTCGTTCAGCAGCGACGAGATCTCGCGGCGGAGCACCTCCCGCGGCAGCCGATACTCCGGAATCGCGCAAACCAGCATACCGCCCGGCTTGTTCTCCTTCTCGAAGAGCGTAACCCGGTGGCCCTTCACCGACAAGCAGTGCGCCGCGGTCAGGCCGGTGGGACCGGCGCCGACGACGGCGATCCGCCGCGACCGCTCCGTGGCCGGCTTGACGCTGACCTTGAACACGGCCGGGTCGACGCGATCGACGACGAAACGCTTGAGCGTGCGAATGGCGATCGGATCGCCGCCGGTCGAGCCGCAACGGCAGAGGGATTCGCAAGGATGGTTACAGACCCGCGCGCAGGCCGAGGGGAACGGATTCGCCTGGCGGATGATCTGATACGCCTGGACGTACTCGCCGCGGGCGATGTGGGCCACGTAGCGCCACACCTCGGTGCCCACCGGGCAGCCGGTCTCGCACGGCGCGCCGACGAGGTCCTTGCAGGCCCCGGCCGGGCAGTGACGATCGTACACGTGCGCCTCGTACTCGTGACGATACCAGCGCAGCGTGGCGAGCACGGGGTTCGGCGCCGTCTGCCCGAGTCCGCACAACGAGGTGTCGCGAATCACGTTGGCCAGCCGCTCTAGCTCCATGATGCCCTGGAACCGGCGGAGCGCGTCGAGTTCCGTCTCGTGCTGGCGATTGTGCGTCAGCGAATCGAGAATCTCGAGCATGCGCTTGGTGCCCTCGCGGCACGGGATGCACTTACCGCACGACTCGGACTGGATGAACTCCATGAAGAACTTCGCCAGATCGACCATGCACGTGCCCTCGTCCATGACGACGAGGCCGCCGGAACCCATGATCGCGCCGAACTTCTTGAGTTCCTCGTAGTCGGTGGGGATGTCCATGTGCTCGACCGGAATGCAGCCGCCCGAGGGTCCGCCGATCTGAACGGCCTTGCACTTCTTGGCGCCCGGCGTGCCGCCGCCGATCTGGAATACGATATCGCGGATGCTGGTGCCCATGGGGATCTCTACCAACCCCGTGCGCTTGACCATGCCGGACAGCGCGAACACCTTCGTGCCCTTGGAACCGGCGGTGCCCATGGCGGCGAACGCCGCTGCGCCCATCGACAGCACCGATGGCAGGTTGGCGAGGGTTTCCACGTTATTGATGATGGTCGGCTTGCCGAAAAGGCCGCTCTGAGCGGGGAACGGCGGCCGGGGCCGCGGCATGCCCCGCTTGCCCTCGATGGAGTGCATGAGCGCGGTTTCCTCGCCGCAGACGAACGCGCCCGCGCCCATTTTGATGATGATGTCGAGATCGAACCCGCTGCCGAGGATGTCCTTGCCCAGGAAGTTGTAGGCCTTGGCTTGGGCCATCGCCGCCTGCAGTCGACGCACCGCGAGCGGATACTCGGCGCGGATGTAGATGTAGGCTTTGGTCGCGCCGATCCCGTACGCGGCGATCGCCATACCCTCGATCAGGCGATGCGGATCGCTTTCGCAGACCGCGCGGTCCATGAACGCCCCCGGATCGCCTTCATCCGCGTTGCAGATGAGGTACTTCTGCGGCGCGCGCTCGGCCAGTGCGAACTTCCACTTGCGCCCTGTCGGAAAGCCGCCGCCACCGCGGCCGCGGAGTCCGCTCGCGAGCACCTCGTCGCAGACCTCGGCAGGCGTCTTCTGGCCGAGGATGTTCACCAGCGCGCTGTATCCGCCCCAGGCGATGTACTCGTCGATCGACGCGGGGTCGATAATGCCGGAATTCTTGAGCACCAAGCGCACCTGCGGCGCCAGGAACGGATGCTCCGCCAGCCACGGTAGGCCGTTCCAGGCCTTGCCGCCGGGGATCGCCAGCTGGCCGAGGCATTCGTCGACCGGCGGCCGTCCCGCCAGGACCGCGCTCAGAATGGATTCAACCTTGTCGGCGTCGACCTTGCCGTAGGACAGACGGGCGCGTCCGGGCAGTTGCACGTCCATGATCGGTTCTTCCGAACAGATACCGACGCAACCCACCTCGACGACCTCGCCGGCCACTCCCGCGGCCGCAAGGTAGTCTTTGATCGCCGCCACGGTCTTGGCCGCGCCGGCGCCCAGGCCGCACGTCCCGGTGCCGACGAAGATCGTGGGACAGGCGACCGATTCGCGACGCAGCGTGGCGAGACGATCCTCGAGCGAGGCGCGCGCGCCGTTCTCGCCCCAGGGGCCCTGCGCCAGAATATCCAGCAAACGCGCCGACGGGCGCTGTTCTATCCGCCAGCAGCCGGCGGTCTTGATCTCAGTCGTCGACACGGCATGCCTCCTTCGCACGGCAGTCCTCGAGGACTCTGCGGAGTTTGAGCGGGGTGACCTTGGCGTGCACCTCGTCGTTCACCGACAGGGCGGGCGCCAGGCCGCAGGCTCCCATGCAGGCGACGACCTCGAGGCTGAACAACCGGTCGCGGCTGGTCTGACCGGGCGAGATGCCCAGCGCCTGGACCACAGCTTCGAGCAGCTTCTTGCTGCCCTTGACGTGGCAGGCGGTGCCGCGGCAGAGCATGAGGTGGTACTTGCCCCGCGGCGCGAACCGGAACTGGTTATAGAACGTCGCGACGCCGTAGACCTTGCTGACCGAAAGCCTCAGTTCCTTGCCGACCTTGGCCAGCGCTTCCTGAGATAAATAGCCCTCGGCTTCCTGTATCTTCTGCAGGATCGGGATCAACGCATCGCGCGAAGAACCCCGATAGCCTTCCAGGATCTGATCGACGAGCACCGCGGCCGGTGCGCTCGTTCCGCTCATTGAGCTCATGCCAAACTCCTCTGTTGCACTGCGCCTCGCGCCGGAACGCGAAGCCGCTGGCCGGTTACTGCTCGGCGCGCTCGATCCGCGCGGCACAGACCTTGAACTCGGGAATCGCGCACACCGGGTCGAGCGCGTCGTTCGTCAGTCGGTTGGCCGCCGATTCGTGAAAATGGAACGGCGCGAAGGCCGAGCCCTCGGCGACGCGCTCGACGACGTTCGCAAAAGTAACGATCGAACCGCGGCGGGTGGTCACCCGCACCCGGTCGCCGCTGCGCACGCCGAGCCGCGTCGCGTCCGCCGGACTGAGCTCGATCTGCCCCGTCGGAACCAGACTGTCGAGCACCTTGGCCCGGCGCGTCATGCTGCCGGTATGGTAATGCTGCAGCATGCGGCCAGTGCTGAGCCGAATGGGATACTCCGCGCAGGGCTCCTCGGCCGGCGCCCGGTACGTGAGCGGAGCAAGCAGCGCTTTACCGCGCGAGAACTTCTCCTTGTGCAAGATCGGCGTGCCCGGGTGATCGGGCGTCGGGCAAGGCCACTGCAGCCCGCACAAGCGCAGGCGTTCATAGGTCATCCCGGCATACTGCGGCGTAAGTTCGACGATCTCCTGCCACAGGTCGGCAACCGTGCGCGGGAAGCCCTTGGCGCCGAGACGCTCAGCGATCCCCGCGATGATCTCGCTGTCCTCGCGCGCCTCCGCGGGCGGCTCGAACGCCTTGTTCGACAGTTGCACGCGCCGTTCGGTATT
>Ga0334889_1001923_pt1 | contig 25312 bp, 23 predicted proteins | sample GraSluR1_MG_2_FD_207222 | JGI IMG/M metagenome (GOLD analysis project Ga0334889, IMG submission 207222) | Sludge microbial communities from methane-producing bioreactor in Wageningen University, Netherlands - Granular Sludge_8_08-R1 | ecosystem: Engineered > Bioreactor > Anaerobic > Unclassified...
GGAGGGTTAGAAACGCACAGTGGAGAGCAGCATGGAGAGGATGATGATGATTGCTACCGCCGCAAACAGGATTTGCTGGGTGCGCTGGCTTTTTTGCTGCCGCCGGTTGGGTTTTTGGTTTTTTGATTTTGTCATTTTTTTCACCTGAATCCGGTATGTATTTTACCATGAAGTCAAGTTGTCCTGGCGACGAAACCGTTTTGGGGGAGCAGTCAAACGATGCAGCAATGATCGTTCGACCACCGGCTCCGGCTTCGACCCCAAAGGGGCAAGTGCAAGCTCAGCCTGCGCAGTGGGGGGTGAAACCCTCGTAATGACAAAATCGCCGGATTATGGGTTGTTTTAATAGCTGTTGTAATGTTGAAGCACAAGATCTGCGTAGGTGTAGCCGGAGTCGCGCGGGCCGTAGGCGCGCAGTCCTTCCCGTATACTGCCTTTGGTCTGGATCAAACCGGCCAGTAGTTGGGTACCATAGGACACATTGAACTGCGGATTGAATAACTCCTGCATACTGGGACGGTCGGCAAAGCAGGGGCCATTGATGCACATAAAGGTAGCGGCCAGCCCGTCACGCGGCATGACCTGCATCAGACCGATCGCACCGGAGCGGGAGACGGCCTGCGGGTCGCCCACGCTTTCCTGCAGCATGACCGCAGCGATCAGCTTCGGTTCAAGCCCGTTTTGACGGGCGCTGCTCTCGATCACCGCGCACCACTGGCGCACGGAAGCGGGAAAATTGACAGGCAGGGAGCAGGCAATGGCGTCCTGCATATCTGCTGGCTGGTCAGGCTGGGCTGGCTGGGCAGCTGCGTTTTGTGCAACGGGCTGCAGGATATTCTGGAAAATGGCCTGAGATTGTGGATCTGTCTGCGGGCGGGCAACCATACCGGTCAGGAAGATGATTGCCAGGCTGCCGACGATGAACCCGGGAAAAATAGCTTTTGTTGCGCCGTACATGATTACCTCATTTTGAGTAGATGGTTTCGTTTGTTCTATTATAGGTCAAATGTTCTATTAATGCAAGCAAGTGGAGAGTGAATCCTTTCATTGTTTTGTCTTCCTCACCCCCGCCCTCGCTCCCCCGCCTGCGGCGCGGGGGAGCGAGGGACGTAACTCAAATTCATTCCTTCAATTATATCGGGGCGGCGGCCTGCAGGGACTTCCCCAATCTTAAAAAAACCAAAATCTTAAGATTAAAGTTTTTCTTCCTGACAGTCCTGCGTGCTATAATCATTTTAGCAACATCCGTTCTATGAATACCCACAGGGTGTGATGACAAAACGTTTCCCGAAGCGATGGGACGCGGTGTGGTACGCGAAAAAAATTACTGTTTGAAGGTTGCTACTATTCATGTCTTTTGTTCATTTGCATGTCCACTCACAATATTCCATTCTTGATGGTTTCAGCGATCTCAAGAAGCTGGTTGCGCGCGCCAAAGATCATGAGATGCCTGCCGTAGCCCTCACGGATCACGGCACCATGTTTGGCGTCGTTGATTTTTTCAATGCGGCCAATGCGGTGGGGGTCAAGCCGATCATCGGTCTGGAGGCCTATCTTTCGCCGCGCGGGATGACAGACCGTGATCCCAAATATGACAAACGCGCCAATCATGTTTTGCTGCTGGCCGAAAACCAGACCGGCTATCTGAATTTACTGGAGATTGCCAGCGCATCCCAACTGGAAGGCTTTTATTACAAGCCGCGTATTGACCATGCCTATCTGGCCGATCACGCTGAAGGGTTGATCTGTACGTCTGCCTGCATGGCCGGTGAAATCCCCCGTGCGATTCTGGAGGAAGGTGAAAAATCGGCCATCCAGAAGCTGGACTGGTATTTCAACGTTTTTGGGCGGGAACGCTTCTTCCTGGAGCTGCAGCGTCATAATATTGATGATCTGGAGAAAGCCAACCAGGCTTTGCTGCGGTTGGGCAAACGGTATGATGCGCAGTTTGTGGCGACCAATGATGTCCATTATGTCGATCAGGGAGATGCCAAATATCAGGATATTTTGCTTGCCATTCAGACCGGTGCCCTGATCAGCGACCCGTACCGGATGAAGATGAATGACGACAGCTATTTCCTGCGCAGCCCGGCACAGATGGCGGCCCTGTTTGCGGATATTCCCCAGGCGCTGCCCACCACGCTGGAGATTGCCGAACGCTGCAATGTTGACCTGGGGAAGACGGGCTACCATTTGCCGCTGTTTGATGTTCCGGAAGGGTATACGGTTCCGTCGTATCTGCGCATGCTGTGTGACGAAGGGGTGGATCGCAAATATGGCAGCCATGCCAGGGATGAAGAAGTGCAGCAGCGTCTTGAATATGAACTGGGGGTGATCAATGAAATGGGCTTTGATGCCTACTTCCTCATCACCTGGGACTTGTGCCGGCATGCAAGCGAACTGGGCATCTGGTACAACGCGCGCGGTTCGGCTGCCGGTTCTCTGGTGGCCTATGCTCTTGACATCACCAATGTCGAGCCTCTCGGTCACGGCCTGCTTTTTGAACGTTTTCTTAATCCAGCGCGCATCAGCATGCCGGATATTGACCTGGATTTTCAGGATGACCGCCGGGCGGATATTATGCAGTATTGCGCTGACAAATACGGCGCTGATCGTGTTTCGCAGATCATCACTTTCGGCACCATGGGGGCCAAGGCTGCCATCCGTGACGTGGGGCGGGTGAAGGATATTCCGCTTTCCGAGGTAGACCGCGTTGCCAAACTGATCCCTGGCAACCCTGGCATGACCATTGCGAAAGCGTTTGAGGTCTCCCCAGAGCTTAAAGAAATGCGTGATACGTATGATTATCTGCGTGATCTGCTGGATACGGCCCAGCAGATGGAGGGCGCCATTCGCAATGCCGGCACCCATGCCTGCGGCGTGATCATTACCGATGTGCCGATTACCAAATATGCTCCCCTGCACCGCCCGACCAGCAACTCGGATGATTCGCCGATCAAGGCGGTTGCCCAGTTCGAAATGGCGGTGGTGGATGCGCTGGGTTTGTTAAAGGTTGATTTCCTTGGGTTGTCTACTTTGACAATCATGCAAAGGGCTTGTGCCCTGATCGAAAAACGGCACGGCATCCGCTATACCCTGGAAAACATTCCTCTCGACGACCCCGAGACCTATAAATTTATGGGTGAAGGCCACACAGCGGGCGTCTTCCAGCTGGAAGGCAGCGGCATGACCCGCTATCTGATGCAGATGAAACCTCAAAATCTGGATAATATTATCGCTATGGTGGCGCTATACCGCCCCGGGCCGCTGGGGTTCATCCCGGATTATATTCGCCGCATGCACGGCGAAGAGAAAGCCGTATATGCCCATCCCAAGCTGGAACCGATCTTTAATGAAACCTACGGCATCCCGATCTATCAAGAGCAGATCATGTTTGCCGCCATGGATCTGGCAAATTATACGGCTTCTGAGGCGGACGGGCTGCGCAAGGCGATTGCCAAGAAGAAAAAGAAAGATATTGAAAAGCATCGCAAGCAGTTTATTGAAGGCGCGGTGCAGAACGATATCGAGCGCAAAATTGCGGAGCAGATTTTCATTGACTGGGAAAATTTTGCCCGCTACGGTTTCAACAAAAGCCATGCTGCGGATTATGGGGTCATCGCCGTAGAGACGGCGTACCTGAAGGCGCATTACACGGTTGAATACATGACCGCCCTGCTTTCGGCTTCCAAAAACGACTCCGGCAAGGTAGCTTTTTATGCCGCGGACTGCCAGAGCATGGGTATTGCAGTTTTGCCGCCGGACATCAATCACAGTGATTGGGATTTCAGCATCGAAGACCGTGAGGATGGTTCTGCGGTGATCCGGTTTGGCATGGGGGCGGTGAAAAATGTAGGACAGGGGCCGGTCAATACCATTCTGGAGGCGCGCGCCGAGGGAGGCGTTTTCAAAGACCTGGCAGACCTGGTCAACCGGGTGGATCTGCGTCATGTGGGCAAGCGCGCTCTCGAAAGCCTGATCCGGGTGGGGGCGCTGGATGCTTTTGGGCCGCGGCCGGCGATTTTGATGATTATGGAAAGCCTGACCGCACTCAGCGCCAGTCATTTCAAGGCGGCGGAAAGCGGTCAATTGAGCTTTTTTGGAGAAATGACGGGCGTGCAGGATGAAATTCACCTGCCGATTGTTGATATGATCGATCAGCGCGAGCAGCTGGAGTGGGAAAAAGAATTGCTGGGCCTGTATGTGTCGGATCATCCCCTTTCTCCGTACATGGGACTGCTTAAAAGCAAGGTGACCCACCTTCTCGGCCAATTGGGAGAGGTAGGGAACAAGAAGCCGGTTACCGTGGCGGGAATGGTCGTGCGGCTGCGCCGTCACCAGACCAAAAAAGGTGACCCAATGGCATTTGTGACCATTGAGGATATTCAGGGCGCCCTGGATCTGGTTGTTTTCCCGCGCGTCTGGGCGCAGTACAATGGACTGCTCAAGGTAGATAATTTGATCCTGGTACGCGGCAAGGTGGATGCGGATGGTTCAGACCCGAAGGTGCTGGCTGACCAGATTGAATTGATTTCCCTCGATGAGGCTGATCCCGCCCCGGCGGATGGGATTGTTCAGGACCGCTTGCTGGAAATGCCTGACAGTGTGGAGCTGTTCTCCTTGCCGCCGCTGGATTTGGACGGTTTTGATGTGGATGCAGAGCCGGATTTTGAGGACGATGACGATGAGGATGACGACGAGCCGCAGGCAAGGACGACGCCGGTTTGCCACGTAGTGCCTGATGAAGCGCCAACGCCTGAAGCGGCTTCTTATTCGTCCCCGCCCCCCGTGCAGCCGCAGGCAGTGCCGGTACATCGGGTGGCTGAGCCGGATGATCCTTTTGGAGAAGGCCCGCCCATGCCGGATGATTGGGTGGTTGCCCCGCGGCCGGAGCGATTCAACAACCCGCCGCCAGCGGAGTCAAAAGACTCGTCGCAGGCTGTCCAGAAAAAAACGGTAGACCCGGTGGCGGAAAAACCGGTGGAAGCTCCCCCCGTGTCAGATCCTGGGCGTTCAAAGGAATTCAAATTGCCGCCTTATATTGTTCCGCCAGATGCAGCTACCGTCCCGCCAAATGGGGGGCAGGGCACCGGGATGACGCTGCGAATGAAGAAAAAGGCGGATAATCCGCGCATGGTGACGGTGATCCTGCATCCCTGTGGTGACAAGGTGCGAGACCAGCGCCGCTTGCAGCGCTTGCATGGACTGCTGCGTTCGTGTCCCGGGTTAGACCGCTTCTCCTTGATGATCCACGAGGGGGGAAAAGATTATCTGGTGGAGTTCCCCAACAGTACGACGGGGATCAGTACCGAGATGCTGCGCAAATTAAGCGCGATCATCGGGGAAGACAATGTGCGTGTGACGCCGGTGAAGGGGTAGCGGCTGGGGATTGGTTGATTGGTCAATCAGAGATCCAGCAGTCTTCTGATCATACTTATAGAGTGGCTCTCCTGCAAAAAAACATGCAGGAGAGCATTTTTATCTCGTCTATTGACGCTCCAGATATTGACAAATTAGGTATTGACAAAAAGTAATTAGTGGTGTATGATGAAGACATGATCAAGATAATGAAAATAAGGAGTGATAATGTATGGAAACCATAGACGTTCACCGCGAGGCGGTGGCGGACACCGGGGGATGGGGCGGCCACACGGGCAATCCCGGATCAAACTGGTTCAGCCGGCCTTGATGGTCTTGCTGGAAAATGGGCCGCTGCATGGTTATGCCCTGATAGAAAAATTATCTGAAACCTTTTCCATTTCTGTGAACAATCCCAACCAGGTTTATCGGGCTTTACGCAGCCTGGAAGGGCTGGGCGCGATTGGATCGAGTTGGGATGACGATGAAAGTCAGGGTCCCCCGCGGCGGGTGTATCAGTTGACGGATGATGGCAGAGAGTTACTGGATTTTCAGATCAAGGATCTGCAAGAAACGCGCAGTGTATTGAATCGTGTGCTGGAAGCACATGAAAAAACCGCCTGAGTTGGGCGGTACCATGATCAACCACAAAAAGGAGGCGATTATGCCTGGTGGAGATAAAACAGGGCCGCAGGGGGATGGCCCGCTGACAGGACGACAGGCTGGATATTGCAGCGGCGATGACCAGCCCGGATATGGACGCCCAGGGTTTGGGCGCAGAGCTTTTGGGTTCGGCCGCCAGCGCCGCCGCGGATTCTGGCCGGCGCAGGATCAGGACGCTGGCGAAAGAAGTTCGCTGCTGCAGGAAGTACGGGACTTGAAAGAGATGGTCTCGGGCTTGCAGAAGAAAGTGGACAAGTTTGGAAAGTAGCGCCTGACACGCATAAAAATCCCCACAGCCGAATCGGCTGTGGGGATTGCTTTTTTAAAGTCAAAGCCTTCGGCAGGCTCAGGCAGCGGCCTTCGGCAGGCTCAGGCAGCGGCCTTCGGCAGGCCCAGGCAGCGGCACTGGACAGGCTCAGGTGAAATTTATTCTTCGCTGCCGCGGTCGCGGTCACGCAGGTGGGGGAAGAGGATCACTTCGCGGATGCTGCGCCGGTTGGTGAGCAGCATCACCAGCCGGTCTACGCCGATGCCGAAGCCGCCGCAGGGGGGCATGCCGTAGGACATGGCACGCAGGTAGTCTTCGTCCATGGGATTCTTCTCATCATCACCGTCTGCATAGGTGCGGCCCAGTTCGAGGAAGCGGCTTTCCTGGTCCAGCGGGTCGTTTAACTCGGTAAAGGCATTGCACAGCTCCATGCCGCCGATGAAGCCTTCAAAGCGCTCCACGGTCTGCGGGTCTTCCGGTTTGCTCTTTGCCAGCGGAGAAATATCGCGCGGGTAGTTGTATAGGAAGGTGGGCTGGATAAAGCTGGGTTCGAGGATGTCACCCATCATGGCGTCAATCAGCTTGCCGCGCGGCGAGCCGGGTTTGACCTTGATGCCTTTGGCCGTCATCGCTGCTTCCAGGCTTTCGGCGGTTTCGTGTTCATTGATATCAATGCCCACGGCATCAATCAGCCCCTGGCGCAGCTCTATCCGTTTCCAGGGCGGGGTCAGGTCAATCTCATTGCCGTTGAACTGGATGACCATCGTGCCCAGGGTTTTCTGGGCAACTTCGGAGACCATCTGTTCGGTCAATTCCATGATTTTGAAGTAATCCGCATAGGCCATGTAGAACTCAAGCTGGGTGAATTCCGGGTTGTGCTTGAAGGATACGCCTTCATTGCGGAAGTCACGCCCGATTTCATAGACACGGTCCAGCCCGCCGACCAGCAGACGTTTCAGATACAGCTCGAAAGAGATGCGCAGGAAGAGGTCCTGATGCAGTTGATTGTGATGGGTGACGAAAGGCCGCGCGGCGGCACCGCCGTAAATGGGCTGCAGGATGGGGGTTTCCACTTCGAGGAAGTCGCGCTGGTTGAGAAAGTCGCGCAGGGCCTGCACCACGCCGGCACGTACACGGAACAACTCGCGCACCTCGGGGTTTACGGCCAGGTCGGCATAGCGCTGGCGATAGCGCACTTCGGGGTCAGACAGGGTGGCATGTTGTACCACTTCGCCGTCCTCGCCTTCCACGTTTTTGGCAGCAGGCAGGGGCAGGATGGACTTTGCCAGCATTTTATAACTGCTGACCCGCAGCGAAATTTCGCCGGTGCGGGTACGGAACATTTCACCGCTGGCCTGGATATAGTCGCCGATATTGAAAAATTCCTTGAACTGGTGGAAGCTCTCTTCGCCGACATCATTGATACGCAGGAAGAGCTGCACGGTACCGGTGGCGTCTTCGATGTGGGTGAAGCTGATCTTGCCCATCGCCCGCAGGGAACGGATGCGTCCGGTGAGGGTGGCCTGAACCGGATCGGCACCCTCATCCCCATCCATGGCTTCAAACAGTGCCCGCGCTTCGCTGATGGTGTGGGTGCGTTCAATGCGGGCCGGATAAGGCTCAATACCTGCCGCGCGCATCTGGTGAATTTTATCTACCCGTTGTTGTTCCAGTTCTGAAAATTCCATGGCGTGTGTCCTTTGTTAAACAATAGCCCCGCCCGGGAAAGGGGCAGGGCCGTAATGATTTCTCGGTTTTTACCTAACCAACTTTCACGACTTTTACAGTGAATGAGCCTGCCGGAGCATTCACTTCTACCACATCGCCGGCCTTATGTCCATCGAGGGCGAGTCCCAGCGGTGATTCGTTGGAAATTTTGCCTTCACTGGCATTGGCTTCAGCGCTGCCGACAATCACGAATTTTTCCGGTTCCAGATCGTCTTCCTGAATGGTAACAGATGAGCCGAACTGGATCACATCAGTGGGAATATCCGAATTATCGAACACCTTGGCCTTTGCCAGCAGGATTTCAAGCTCCTTAATGCGGCCTTCAACAAAAGCCTGTTCATTTTTGGCAGCTTCGTATTCTGCGTTTTCGATCAGTTCTCCGCCTTCTTCAATGGCAGCGTGCAGCCGGTCGGCGATCTCGTTTCGTCGTTCATTGCGCAGAAAATCCAGTTCTTCTTGAAGAGTGTTATATCCTTCCCGCGTAAGAAAAGCAGTTTGCATCTTTTTATCCTTGATGTGAGGGATGCCGTTGAAAGGTTCCCCGTGATAAACCGCTTCAAGCTGACAGATACGATAAGCGGAGCCCCATGATGCGGGGTTCCGTTTGGATTGGGACTGCGGTTCTGCTATGAATGATTTCTTTTTCCCGCATATCAATAAAAAACACTCCCTGAGGAGCGGCCAGCTCGATGTTGTTTCGAGTTGCGCTATCATATCACAGTTTTTTTCAATGTGCAAGGATAAAACCGGCCTGATAAAGGCCGGTTTTAAGTGGGTAGAATAAAAACTAGAAGAATATTTTAACAAACTTAAGCGCCTGTTGTTTCCAGGGAACACGATGGGTCACTCCGTCGCCGCTGGCGAAATTGTCTTTGTTGGCTAAATACCATTGATAATTACGCAGCATGGCATCCTGGTTTGAATATTGGGGTTGAAATCCCAGAACTTTCTGCGCTTTTTCAATCGAGACAAAAGAATCTTTTGCAGCTGTTTCATAGATCCACGGATAAAGCGGCGATAATTTGAGCGCATCGAGCACTTTCAAAATCAGAATGACGGGTTTGGCGGGGAAGGGAATGATCCGTTTCCCAAATCCGGCTTCATCCAGTACGGCTTGATAATCCTGTTTCATGGTGGTAAATTCTGCTGCACCGATGTTGAAGGTATCATTTACCAGGGTTTCGTCCAGGCTCATGCAAGCATCAATTGCCGAACAAAGGTCTGCCACGTCCAGCAGTTGGTAGCGGTTATTGCCCGAGCCGATCATCGGGAAGTTTTTTCCCTGACTGGCCCATTCATAAAAAATCGCGAACACGCCTAACCTTTCCGGCCCGACGAAGGATTTTGGGCGCAGGATGGACACGCACAGCCCTTTGTCACGAAATTCATGACAGCTTTCTTCTGCTTTGATCTTTGCTTCCCCATAAGGGCCAACCCCAATCATTTCGTCTGTTTCGAAAAGAGGGTGATGGTCGGGAACCCCGTAAACGGCGGTGGATGAAATGTGAATGAAACGTTTGACGCCATACACCAGCGCCTGCTGCAGGAGGATGCGCGTGCCTTCCACATCGGTAGAATAGATTTCTTCTGGTGTGTATAACGGAAGAGCGGCGGCGGTGTGAATGACCACATCGGCGCCCTGCATGCTTTGCTTAACAGCTTCCGGGTCGCGGATATCTCCCTGGAAAAAGGTAATGTCATCTTTTTCGGGATAGGAGAAATCAAGCAGATCGATCCCGGAAATTTGCTGATAGCCTTTTTCAAAAAGATGGCGGACCAGATTAATGCTCAGGAAACCGCTGATACCGGTGATAAAAATTTTCATGTGTCTACCTTTCAAATCTTGGCAAGAATTTTGTCGGTCAAGCATGACGCTATTATTATAATGCAGCCGACGCGTTTTGGACGGGGATCGATATTCCCGCATAATTGGTTTCAACGTATTTTACCGCCCATTCTGGGCGGCATCGCTTCCAATCTGCCGAGGCTGTACATCAAATTGATGATGGGCATGCTGCTGGGTATACGCTGGTCTTTTCCCTGACGATTGCTTCCAGCATCCACAGCTTGGTAGATTTTTATTCCGGTGTCGCGGACCGCACGGCGGTGATTGGGGAATTTGTGCAGCCGGAGAAGCTGGACGATGCGGTCAGGTTGATTGTCAGAGGGGTGGAGAAGCTTTAACGACACCCCATCCTAGCCTTCCCCAAAATCTTCGATTTTAGGGAAGGAATCTGGTGGTTTTAAAGACAGGAATGATTGAAAACCACCCTGGCTTATTTGTCGACAAAAGACTCTCCCCCATTTTTCGCTCATTTCCAGCATGCAATTTAAGGGAGGAATGTGGTGAGTTTGGTTGCAGTGGTGATCTCAGGGCTTTGGAATTCTTTAAAATCAGGAGTGCGGGATGAAAGAATCAAAATATCAGGCCTTCAAGACAGAAAAAGATGGACGGTTTACTAATAGATTTTTGATCAAAAGTCTTGCATTTATTATTGTATCTGTGGTTGTTGCGTTCGCAGCATTTTATTACTACAGTTTTATTCCTAATCCTTTGACGGCAGTATTCATTGCCAGACGAATTGATGTTGAGCCATCTTGGTCAGGGGCAAGAGGTTATTTGTTTGAATCGCTTCAGCCTGGTATGACACGGGAGGAAGTTTATGAAGTTTACGATAGTATTGGAAAATGGGAAATTCGCTATGAAGGGATGACCAAACGGCGTTTTGAGAATTCTGAGGAAATAGTATCGGCATATAACGAAAAGATATGGTTTACAGAACGCAGCAGGTTTATGGCTTTATTTCGGTGGAATTTGTATTTTGATGAAGATGGGATTCTTCTTGAAGCTAGTCCGCGGTATTCTTGACAGTAACGTATCCGAATTCAACCCAGGAATTTGGAAAATCTTGAAAATCGAACACTCCCCGGTTTTGGGTCGGGGAGTTGTTTATAGTCAGGTTCTTGTAGGGGCGATTTGTAAATCGCCCCTACGAAGGCATGGTTGATTTACTCCGCTACGTAGGATGCGCCTTTCTCCAACGCCTTGACGTTGGCCTCAAGCAGGTGCATGTGGCGCTCGGGGAGGTGCTCTTTGAGACTGCGCTCAAACGATTCCATCGAGATGACGGGCAGGTTGGCGATCAAGGCGCCGAGCAGGATCATGTTCGACATGCGTTTGTTACCCAATTCTTCGGCCAGTGAACTGGCCGGCAGCACCACAGTCCGCACGTCTTCCCGTTTCACCGGACGGTCAACCATCGAGGAGTCGATGATCAGTATGCCGTCTTTTTTCACCAGATTTTCGTATTTGTCCAGCGAGGGCAGGTTCATGGCGATGCAGGCGGTGGGGCGGGTGACTACCGGTGCGCCGATCTCTTCGTCGGCGATGATGACGGTGCAGTTAGCCGTGCCGCCGCGCATTTCGGGGCCATAGGAGGGATACCAGGTGACGTCGAGGCCTTCTTCCATGGCGGTGTAGGCCAACAGCTGCCCGGCGAACAAAACGCCTTGTCCGCCAAAACCAGCGATGATGATTTCAGTTTGCATGGATGTCTCCTCCTATATTTTCACTTCGGCCAGGGCCGGATGGACTTTGAAGTCGCCAATTGGATAATAGGGCATCATATTGTCCTCGATCCAGCTCATGGCATCGTTGGGTGTTTCTCCCCAGTTGGTGGGGCAGGAGGAGAGCATCTCGACCATCGAAAAGCCGAGGCCGCGCAGCTGGGTTTCAAAGGCCATGCGGATGGCTTTCTTGGTGCGGTGGATTTCTTTGGGGGAATGCAGGCTGCGCCGCACCACGTATCCCGCGCCGTCCAGGGTGGCGAGCATTTCGGAGGTGCGGACGGGATAACCCGCAGTTTCCACGTCGCGTCCGCTCGGGCTGGAGGAGGTCTTTTGTCCGGGCAGGGTGGTGGGGGCCATTTGGCCGCCGGTCATCCCGTAGATGGCATTGTTGAGGAAGAAGACCGAGATGTTTTCACCCCGCGCTGCCGCGGCGGCAATTTCGCCCATGCCGATTGAAGCCAGGTCGCCATCGCCCTGGTAGGTGATCACGATTTTATCCGGCAGGGTGCGTTTGATGCCGGTTGCCATGGCCGGGGCGCGGCCATGCGGCGCCTGGGTGAAGTCAAAATTGAAATACCGGTAGGTGAAGACGGAACAGCCAACCGAGGCAACCCCGATCGTTTTTTCGCGGATGCCCATTTCGTCGACCACTTCGGCGATCAGCCGGTGGGCAATGCCGTGCGTGCAGCCCGGGCAGTAGTGGGTGGGTGCTGGCCGGAAGGATGCCGGACGCTGGTAGACAATGCTTTCTTTTTGGGTGATTGTGTTTTCCATCAGCAGACTCCTTTTTCCCTGCAAATTTCAGCAAACCAGCGGTCCCGGGGATCCGAACCGATGGGGGGCGGGTTTGCCACCAGGCGTTTGATCGCCTCGCGGACCTCTTCTTCCATGGGGATCACCCCGCCTGGGCGTCCGAGGAAGGAGATGGGCAGTCTGTCTTTGGTGTGCACACGCACGTCGTCCAACATCTGACCATTATTCATTTCTACGACCAGCATGCCGTCCAGTTTTTTGCTAAGGTCACCCAGCACTTGTTCGGGGAAGGGGTGCAGCGAGACCGGGCGCACCAGGCCAACCGGGATGCCTTCGGCGCGGGCGGCGCGCACGGCGCTCAGGGATACGCGCCCGGCGGTGCCGAAACCAACGACGGCATAGCGTGCATCTTCCATGAAGTAGGTTTTATAGCGTACTTCGTTGGCACGGACTTCGTTCCAGCGCTTGAGGATGCGCAGGTTGGTGATTTCCTGAATGGGGGGATCGAGGGCAATCGATGACAAAAAACGGGCCGGTCGGCCTTCACAGCCATCCGTTGCCCATTCGGGGAATTGCTTTTTGCGGGATTTCATTGGCGGCAGCTCGGCAGGTTCCATCATCTGGCCGATGCTGCCGTCGATCAGGATGACGACGATTGACCGGTATTTCTCGGCCAGCTCGAAGGCTTCGTAGGTCAGGTCAATGGTCTCCTGGATGTTGGCCGGGGCAAGGACGATGGGGTAGTAGTCGCCATGCCCGCCGCCGTGCACGATATGGTTATAGTCGCTCTGGGCGGGGGCGATGTTGCCCAGGCCGGGACCGCCGCGCATTACATCGACGAGGACCATGGGCACTTCGGTACCGGCGATATAGGAGAGGCCTTCCATCATCAGGCTGACGCCTGGACTGGAAGAGGAGGTCATCGCCCGCCGTCCGGTGCAGGCGGCGCCGTAGACCATATTGATCGCGCCGAGTTCGCTTTCGGCCTGCACAAAGGCGCGGTCCAAATTCGGCATGCGCCAGGAGAGATATTCGAGTGCTTCGGTTTGCGGGGTGATGGGGTAGCCGAAATAAGCGTCAACGCCGGCCCGCACCGCCGCTTCTGCAAATGCGATGTTTCCTTTAAGCAGTTCTTTTGCCATGTTGATCTCCTATGCGCTCGCCGGGGCGGGCTGTTTGGCAAAGCGGTAGACGGTGATGGCTGCATCCGGGCAGACCAGGGCGCAGATGCCGCAGGCAGTGCAGTCTTCCAGGTACTGCTCGGCAGGGTGATATCCTTTAGGGTTCAACCGGTCGGGTGCCAGACGGATCACTTGCTGTGGACAGTAATTCACACACAGGCCACAGCCTTTACAGTAGAAATCGCTGACTTCGATTCGTCCCTTTGGGGGCATTCATTCCTCCTTCTGAAAACATTTGAATAAAAGGTTTTTTAAGGTGCTTGAACGGTGACACATTATGCCGCGAAAGCGGCATAATACCATTTTGCTCGTACTTCATGGTTTTGTGTAGTGTCAATTATCATTTTACCAGTAAACAAACTTCCACAAAATCTTGTACGGCTCCTTTATAACATGGTGTGATGATGAAACATCCATGTCAAGGTAGGGACAGGTTTATAACCTGTCCGTTGTCCCGCGGGATGAGACGGTGTCTGTTTGGAGGATGGGATGTTGGGTGCTGCTGTAGTCGTTTTCAGTGAAGTTCAGGGAGTGTGCCTTGATAACGCCCCAAGAGATACTTTGAAAGGGGAGAAATTCCAATTGGGGCTTGTTGATGGGTGCGTTCAGAAGCGAATGCACCCTACAGGCGATACGGATTGGCGGGTTGACTGATCCCTGGTTTCCCCGGTTATAATTCAGTCAGCACGACACCCAAAAGGATGATGTACCATGCCTGGAAAACCGCCAAAAACGATTCGCGTACACCAATTTACATCAACGTGTGCCTTGGTGCTGGCTGTCTTCCTGCTGCTGGCGGCTGCTGTGCCTGCTTCGGCGCACCCGCTGGATGAGTATCTGCATACCCTGACCCTGGACATTTTCGCCGACCGGCTTCAACTGGAATGGCGCATCACCACCGGGCCGCTGCTGGCGAATGCGGTGTGGTTTGAGGCTGACCTGAATATGGATGGAGAGATCAGTAAAGCGGAGACGCGCGCTTACGTGGCGGCCCGCGTGCTCTCGCTGGAGACGGTTGCCGGGGATATCCTCATTCATTGGGAGATTGCAGAGATCCATTGGCCGGCGGAGAAGACTGCTCTGGAGCTGGGGGAGGAAGAGATCAGTTTCCTGTTGACTGCGCCTCTGCCAGAAGGGTTGAAACAGCCTTTCCCGCTGTTAATTCGCAACCGGTTTGACCAAACCACCAATAATCACTGGTTTTATTTGCACGCACATGATAATTGGCGCATACAGCACATCCAGCAGGGGCCGGATTCGCTGAGCTTTGACCTCTCGCGCTCCATGTTTTCCGATGAAGACTGGCTGGTGACGTGGGATAGCGGCAAGCCGCAAATGGGCGGGTTGGTGGTGGAGGCCCCGCAGGACCTGACCGGAAGCCTGCAAACCCGTTCGCGGTTGACGGGGATTGTGCAGCAAGCCACGCAGGGCAAGGGCTTTCTCTTCTTTTTGGGGGCGGCGGGCGTCGCCATCCTGCTGGGTATGCTGCATGCCTTTTCTCCGGGGCATGGTAAGTCGATTGTTACCGCGTATATGCTGGGCAGCAAAGGCAATTGGGTATATGCTCTCTATCTCGGCATCATCGTTGCCATCACGCATACGGTCACGGTGATCGTGATCGGTCTGCTGCTGCTGTTCACCTCGCGGCTGATCATGCCCACCAGCTTTTTCCCCTTGATGGAAGTGCTTTCGGGTGTTTTGATCCTGGTGATCGGCGGGATATTGATCTTCAAGGCCTCCCGCTTTTACCGCAAACGGGCGAAAGAACTGCGCGAAGCAGCGCAGCAGGAGCCGGAGATTGAAGTGCTGGACGAGGACGCCGGACGGGCGCGGATCAGGATTGAGCAGCCGATCACTGAAGGTGCGCCTTCGCACTGGCATGTCGGCCCAAAATATGCGCCCCGTCACAAAGCGGACACTTCCAAAATGGACTGGAAAACCCTGCTGGCGATTGGCACCAGCGGAGGGATGGTGCCCTGCCCGGATGCTGTGGCGATCATGGTCATCGCGGCCGCATCGCAGCAGCTGCCCCTGGGCATTTTTCTGATTTCCTCTTTCAGCATTGGCATTGCCGTCTCGCTCATCCTGATCGGTCTGTCGGTGATGAAGGGACGGCAGTTTCTGGCCCGCTTCACTTTCTTCGAGCGTGCCATCCCGTATGCTCCCCTGGTGAGTGCCATCGTAATTTTCGCTCTCGGTATTGGTCTCACCTACACTGCCCTGGGGCGCTATCAACCGCCGTCACAAACGGCTGCCCCCGCGCAGACGATGCCTGCGCCGGCGGATTTCGTGTTTTCTGAGGCGCAGATTGTTTTTATGAACTATGACGGGGAGCGTAAAAATCAACTGTACGTCAGCTCACCTGTCGAATCCCTGGTCCAGCCCATCACTGATGAGCCGGGCGGGGTGGTCGATTTTGCCACCGATAACCGGCGGGGCGTGGTGTATTATGCCAATTTTGACGGCGATACCCATCAGAGTGAGATTATCCAGATGCAGCCGGACGGAAAGGAACGCAAGACTATCTACCAGGCGGAGAACGCTCTTCTGCAAGGGCTGGTGCTCACCCCGGACGGGATGCAGCTGGCTTTCGAGCGGATCAGCTTCCCGGATGAGCAGTCCATGTTTGGCAGCATGCGCATCTGGCTGCTTAATCTGGCAGAGGGCAGTGCAGCCGCGTTGATTGACAACCCTCAAGTGTTCAATTTTAATGCCGGCTTTTCACATGATATGCGCTGGCTGAGTTATGTTAATTCCATTGATTCGAGTATTTACGTGTATGATTTTGAGGCCGAACAGTCCACTTCCATCCCCAATAATGTGGGGGCGAAGGTGGTGTGGGCGCCGCACGAAGACCGCTTTTTGTACACCAATCTGGTAGAGAAAGAGGGAAAGCTGATTGCGAACCTCTTCCTGCATGACCCGCTGGAGGGCAGCACGGTTAACATCACCCGCCAATTGAACGGGGAAACCAATGGCGGCGTCTGGGCGCCGGATGGGCGTGCGATCGCGATTGTCCACCGTCAGGGGGAGATCATGGACGGCACCAATATCCTGCTGTATGATCCTGAGACCGGTACAGTAGCATCTGTGACGACGGGCAAGGGATATTTCCATAAAGATTTAAGCTGGTCTCCGGACGGCGGGTATCTGCTGTATGAACAAACACCGCTTGGCGACGTTACGGAAGGCGCGGGGTTGTGGATCATTAAGCTTGAAAGCGGGGAAAAGATGTGGGTTTCGCCCGGCGGACGCTATCCTGAGTGGTGTTTTCATTAATCAAATTCTTATCAGCAATTAATCAAACTCTAAACGCAGGCTCAAGGGCTTCGTGGTTATAATGGTAGTGGAGGAATACATGGCGACTGATCAATCGATTACCCCGAAGAGGGATTCCATTTTCCATAAAGCAGCCGTTTATTTACGGCTGATCTGGTTGTTGATGCTTGATCCCCGCGTCAGTCCCTTCCTGAAAATCTTGCCGATTGGCAGCCTGCTATATTTGTTCTTGCCGGACGTTGTCCCCACTATGGTGGATGATGGCCTGGTGTTGGGTTTGGGTATCTACCTCTTCATTATCCTTTGCCCGCAGGATGTTGTGCAGGAGCATCTGGAAGCCATGAAAAACCGTGTTGAACCCACTGCAGAGACGTCTGCGGAAGGTTGACGTTGAAGCGCAACCGTCTGGTGCGCTGCGCCAGGGCGATTGCCTGCGTTCCATTCTAATACTATCGTAGACCGCATTCACAGGCAGCATTTTGTCACGCCGTTTCTTGCGAAACAGGTGGTTTGTTTTGTGTTGCAATTGAAAGGAGAAGGATTATGAAAAAGAAATCTATTTTGATCACTTTGGCAGCATTGGTGTTTTTGACCCTGGCGTGCACCCTGGGCGGCGTTGCCGACGCCATCACCGGTAACGATGCCCCAGCAGCAGAAGAGGCGGCGGCCATGCCTACATCCGAGATCAGTGGCGTGGGTGCGGTTGAGGTTGAACTCACCCCGACTCCCAAGCTTCAGCAAGTCAAGGATGACTATCTGGACGAGTTCAACGTCCTCACTGAGGACTGGAGCGCGCCGGTTTTTCTGACCTCACAGGCCCAGCCTGGCAAGGGACAGTCGAAGATCGCCTATGAAGATGGCAAACTGAAGTTTGGCCTGTATGACCTGGAAACCTATGTATACCAGTTCAACCAGCGCCCTGCTGCTGCGGATGTTTTGCTGGAGCTTAAGTATCAGGCTGGCGGTGCCCACCAAAACGGGATTGCCCTGGTCTGCCGTGCCGCTGCCGATCAGACGGCCTGGTATGAATTTCGTGTTTCCAGCACTGCGCAATATGCAATTTATCGCTATGATGCCGCGCTGCGGGATGATTACAAGAACCCGTATATTGAATTGGCGAAGGGTGTTTCAGATGCGATTTCCCCCACCCGGGATAATGTCATGCGCGCTATGTGCAAAGGCACTACCCTGATGTTAGAAGTCAATAGTAAAGAAATTGTTACTGTTCAGGATGGCACCTTGACCGAGGGCGGGATGGTTGGTGTTGGCGCCATGTCTTACGACACGATGCCGGTCAACATCATGATGGACTATTTCGGTTTGTCCAAGCCATAAAAACAAGAGTGCTGTGCTTGACACCGCCCGAAAGGGCGGTGTTTTTTATTCCTGACTAATATTATCCATTTTTATAATCTTGATTTACTTGACTTTCAAATTGAAATTCATTATAGTGGAATCTATCAGTCCATGTTGTGTGGTTGCCGGCATTGCTCTGTTCATTTTTATCAAACTGAGAGGGAAGATCATGAAACGAACGAAAGTATTGATTTTGTTGTCTTTGTCATTGTTGTTGCTGCTTGCTTGCAGTTTTGGCGCCAGCAAAGCTGAGGAACAGCCTGTTGAGATTCCTACCCTGGCGCCTCCGCCTGTTGAGGAACCGGTACAACCATCCCCTCCTGCCGAAGAGGCCCCTTCCCCGGAAGCACAGCCTGTTGAAGAGCAGCCGACTGCAGAACAGCCGGCGGAAGAAGAAATTGCCCCCGCTGGCGGGCCGCTGGTTGGCTCTGATGCTGACTGGGTGCAGTTCATTGCGGCTGGTGATAGCAGCAAGGAATTTGGCACCGCGATGGGCGGGCGTTTTGTGTTCGAGCTGCCATCCGCCGAGACCTATTCTTACGCCTTTGCAGAGGGCGCCGAATTCGGGGATGTTTACGTGGAAACGGATGTGGAAACGGTCAAGGCGGACAATAATGGTATGGCTGTGGTGTGCCGCCAGTCTGATGAAGGCTGGTATGAGCTGCGGATTGCTACGCGCGGCCCCAATACGGGTTCCTATCAGATGTTCCGTTACGATCCTTCACTGCTGGCCCGCAAGCAAAATCCTTATGTGAATTTACTCAAGGATCTGACCAAGGTTAACACTCCCGACATCATCAACGGATCGCTGAAGATCAACACGATTGGTTTATCCTGCAAGGGCGAGGAACTGCGTGTTTTCATCAACGGCGTAGAGCAGCTGCCCCCCAATAAGAGGGTTGTGACGGATGGCCGCCTGGACTCTGGCTCAGTTGGCTTTGGTGCGATGTCGTTCGGCGGCGGGCCGGTGCAGATCGAGTTCCTGCTGAACTCCTTTACGGCGGAATAGGACGAATGATAGCTGTTCACATAAATTGATTAACCGCTAAGAGCGCAGTTGAGTATTCCTGTAGTGGCAGCATGCTCTTCAACTACGGGGTTTATTAACTGATTTGAGCGAATCTCAATAGCCTTTAAGTGAGGAAAGGACAGGTTTTCAGGCCTGTCCTTTTTTGTTTTGTGCGTTACGGTTTGTCGTTTTCATGTTTGCGATGTTTGAAATGTAAGTTGAAGTACTCCTGTAGGGCAGCAATGAATTCGTCCTTGCGCAGCCAACTGCTGAGAACAATCAGGTAGATGGTGAAGGAAAGCAGGAAAAATAACTCGAAGATGCCGGTTTTGCCGAAGATGAATAGGGAAAGCACCGAGCCGCCGACGATGATCTGTCCCCACTTGAGGGACCAGGCGGATATCTTTTCGTCAATTTCACCCAGATACTGCACGAAAAAAGAGGTGGTGAGTACGAGAGAGAGGGCAAACAGGCCTGAATAAAGGAAGTGCAGGCGAGTGGAGATGGGGAAGACTTCCTTGATGGAGGGAGTAAGTACGGTGAGCACGAGAAAGACGTTGGCAAGCACCAGCCAGCGGATGGCGCGTTTGTTTTTGAAGTTGACGCGGCGGAAGAGATGACCGATGTAGATCATAAAACAGGCACCGGTGACGATGCCCCAGATGATGAAATCCAGACGGTGATCCCAGTCAAAAAAATTCCCGATCTGGCTGAGCGTGTACTGGAAAGGGGATTGCTTGAGTGCGAAGAGAAGGGTGAAGATGGGGATTGTTATAATGGCGAATCCGGCTACCCAGCGGCTGTACCATTTTACACGGTTCGAGTTCGTTGGATTGTTTTTGTCAATCATGTGTCCTCAGCTTGTGCAGTTATTTGTGCGTTGATTGTATCATTGTAAAGGAAGAAGCCTTTAATCCCGGGATTATTTGCATTTTGCAATGCTACTCATGATATACTAAACAAAACAAATGTTCCATCAATCAGGGGACTTTATGCCAGTTAATTATCAGGATATCCAGGGGCAGATTAAGAAGATGGGCGAGATGGAGCCTCAGCGTTTGCAGGCGCTGAACGCGCTGCGGGTGCAGGCTGTTGCCCTCCTTGCTGCTCATAATACCAATCTCGATGCGCTTCAGGATTGGGTCAAACAGGCTGCAACCAAAAACCAGAATCTGCGCTGTGCTGTGCCAGTGGCTGAACCACTGATGGCGCACTTCCCGCCGCCGCCCATGCCGCCACAGGTGGTGATCCTGGCTGCTGACGGATCGCAGATCAACCCCAGCCGGCATGACAGTGTGCCCTTTGGCGTGATCAATGTGGGGGCATTCCGTATGGCGCCAGGCTCCGGCCAGGCCCCGGCAGAAAGCGTGAGCAGCGAATTGATCACCGGTGATGATTTGTACGCCCCCAATGGCGGCGCAATTGGGGAGGAAGTGGTTGCCCTGCGGCGTGATTTACGCGAAAGGGAGATGCTGGCTGTACTGGCTGCCGCGGAACATGAGGACAGCCCTGGCGTGCTGGTCGCTGCGTTGACCGACGGCCCGCTGGAGCCTTTTGTGCGCGAACCGTTCAACCGGCCGGATTTGAGCGATCTCTATATGGATTATTTGAAGGCCCTGCGCGCGGTGGTCAACCCATTCACGGCCACTGCCGGTTATGTGGACAAACCGCGTTCTGACCTGCTGGTACGTTTGCTGGAACTGGTCACGCTCGCCGAGAGCGGACGGCTGGACCGCGCTGGACACGAACGCAGTCTGCCCGGTGTGACAGATGCCGGCTTGCTGGCGGACGTCCTCCGGCCGGGAGAGCGCTCGGCCATTTTTGCGCTCCAGTCGCGCACCGCTCAGACCTTCACCGATGAGATTGCGATTCACTTCTTTTACATGAACGTTGGCCGCGAAGGTTCCCCTTCCCTGGTGCGGGTAGAAGTGCCCCGTTGGGTGGCAGAGAATGCTGCCCTGGTGGGGATGCTGCATGCCGTGCTGATCGAACAGTGTCATGTGCTGGGCAATCGCCCGTATCCGTATACCCTGCACCGTTCGCATGAGGTGGCGGTGGTGCGCTTTGAAGAGAAAGACCAGCTAAAAACGATGATTGAAATGGAACTCCGCAGCCGCGGGATATCAGTGGACGGGCCTTCCAACAAACAGGCCACAAAAGACAATTCTGGTAAGAGAGCGAGGCATGAATGAGCGATCCAATTGAAGTAGGACGATTATTACGCGCCAGTACGACTGGCTGTGTGGTGGGCTGCCGCCTTTCACAGTGGGGCGTGCCTTCTTTTGGCGCCTTGCTTCGTATCCCCCTGGGCGGCAGCAGCGACTATCAAATTTACGGCCTGATCTATGATATTCACGTTGATGATGACGGGCTGGTGCGCCAGCTTGCCACCACCGTGCATGTTTCCGAAGATGTGATCGCTGACAACCGCATCAACCGCAACGTGCCACTGGAGATCAGCGTGGTGTTTGTGGGCTTCCAGGAGCATGGCCGTTCCCTGCACCTGCTTCCGCCGCGCCCGCCGCTTAGTCTGGATGCGATCTACACCTGCACCGGGGAGGAGTTGTGCCAGTTCACCGTCAGCGGCAGCTTTGGTTACTTCCGCCACGTGCTGCGCAACGCTGACCTGCCAGTGGGCGAAATGCTGGCCGCCCATCTGCGTCAGGCGGCTGCGGCCCATGCTGCGCCGGGTACGGCTTTCAGCGATCCTGCCTGGGCAGAGCGCGCCACCCAGGAGTTGATCACCCTGCTGCGCGATGATTACCCGACCCTGATGAGCGTCCTCGGCGCGTTGGGGGATGCCGGCATTGCCTTTGGGCAGATGCAGGGAGGTCTTTCATGACAGAATACAATGTGTACCAGAATGGGGAATACATCGGTTATCTGGTCGGCGGTTCACTGAAGGACAGTCTGCGTGTGCGTCTGACCGTCCCGCCCCAGCAGGTGCAGGAGGGCGGCTTTGTGGTCATCGAGAGCGGCGAATGGCAGTTCTACGGTCTGGTGACCGACCTGCAATTGGGTGCTACCGACCCGCGCTTTGCTGATGAGCAGAGCGAAGAACGCCTGCCGGCTGGTCTGGCGCGCCTGCTGCATGGGCAGACCTTATTCACCAATCTGGAAGTCCTGCCGGCCCTGATGATTGACCGCGGTCCGCAGCCGGAACTGATCGCACAGATTGGCCCGGCACGCTACCAGCAGCTGGTGGATGCCTGGAATCGCGAGCATGAAAATGCGAACCCGCATCCTATCCCGGTCAAGACGGTGCCTTCTCACCATGCGCGCGTGCGCCTGGCCCAGGCCGGAGATGTGGCCGAGATCTTCGGCGACGAGAACCAGGAAGGCTACTTCCGTATCGGTTACACCCGCGAGCAGGGGCATCCCATATGTATTGACTTGAAGAAATTTGTGCAGCGTTCCGCGGGCATTTTCGGTGCGACGGGTACAGGTAAATCCTTCCTGACGCGCATCATCCTGGCCGGGTTGATCGATTACAACAAATCCTCGATTCTCGTTTTTGACATGCACAACGAGTATGGCTTTGACGATACCGCCTCGGATACCAACCAGCGCGTGGTCGGACTGAAGACCAAATTCCAATCCCGGGTGCGCGTGGTCGGCCTGGGGCGCGGCACCAACATCCGCAGTCAGACGCCGGACTTTCATCTGGAGATTGCCGAGAAGGACATCCAGCCGGAAGATATTGAGATGTTAAGCCGCGAGCTGAACCTGAAAGAAACCACCCCGACCACCCTGGATGCGCTGCGTTATTCGCTGGGTGGGGGCAACTGGTATCATGCGTTCAAAAAAATGGAAGTCGGCACGATGGTGGAGACCGATGACGGCAAGCGTGTGCCCGCGCCGGGCAGCGTGGCTGCCTGGGCGAATGCGCATGGGGTTAACGTGACGGCTGCTGAAGCCCTGCACAGCAAGCTGGGACGGCTCTTCAACCGGCCGTATATCAATGAAGACCCTGCCTCCGATGGATTGAAGGAGATCATCAAGGCGTTGGAAGCCGGGCAGCATGTCATTCTTTCCTTTGGTAATTTTGAGTCGGATCTGGATTATTTATTGGTAACCAACCTGCTCACCCGCCGTATCCGCGCCCGCTGGGAGAAGACCACCAACGACTACCGCACCCACGGCGAGAAAGAACCGCGCCCGCTGGTGATCGTGGTCGAGGAAGCGCACAAACTGCTCAATCGTGAGATGGCTTCGCAAACGACTTTCAGCACCATCGCCCGCGAGATGCGCAAGTATTATGTCACATTGCTGATTATCGACCAGCGCCCGTCGCAGATCTATGACGAGGTCATGTCGCAGCTTGGCACGCGCATCTCCGGCTGGCTGGGCGACGATGCCGATACCCATGCGGTGCTTTCCGGTCTGGCCGGGCGCGATGCCCTGCGCGGCATGCTGGCCCGTTTGCAGCCCAAGGAAGAGGTGCTGCTGTTGGGCTGGGGCGTGCCGATGCCGATTCCGCTGAAATCCCGGCGCTATGATGACCGCTTCTGGCAGGAACTGCTCGGTAAAAAAGCAGGCGGCGGTAAACGCAGCAATGACGAGATTTTGAGCGATTTTGGATTCTGATACAATATCCTTACTTATTCGTATACGCGTTCAATAGAGGTAGAAAAAATGAAAACACGAACAAAATGGGTCTTTCCGATCCTGTTGGCAGGGATGTTGGTTCTGTCCGCTTGCCAGCCTGCCAGTCAGGCGATGGAAAGCAGCACTCCAGCAGAAAATAACCAGAAACAGGAGATTCCGGCCATCGACCAGATCCAGCCGGATGATTTTGCTACGGCAACTTTTTCGATGGGCTGATTCTGGGGCCCTGACTCCCAGTTCGGGAGCATCCCCGGCGTGATCCGCACCCGTGTTGGCTATGCAGGCGGCGATCGTCAAGACCCCACTTACAGCAGGATTGGCGACCATGCCGAAACGATCCAGATTGATTATGACACGGCGGTGATTTCCTATGAGGAGCTGCTGGCGATGTTCTGGAGTGGGCATACACCCATCAGCCCTTCGTCTTCACGCCAGTACGCTTCGATCATTCATTATGCTACGGATGAACAAAGGCTTCTGGCCGAGCAAAGCTTGCAAGCGCAGGAAAAAGTGCTGGACAGAAAAGTCTATACCGAGATCATTCCTTTGGGCACGTTTACCCTGGCGGAAGACTACCATCAGAAATATTACTTGCAGAATCAGCCTGCTTTGATGGGCGAATTCTCGGCGATGTATCCAGATATGGCTGGTTTCATTAACTCAACCGCTGCCGCGCGGGCCAATGGCTACGTGGGGCGTAATGGTTCATTGCAAAATTTGCAAGCAGAGATTGACCTGCTGGGGTTGTCGGAGGAAGGGCAGGGAGCATTGTTGCGGTATTTTAAGTAACGTTGTTCCCTTTTGGTTTTTGCATATTCATAGCATTCACAATATAATCCAACCGCACACCAGGCTTGTCGAGGTGTGCGGTTTTCTTAAAGAAGAGCCTCCCCTGTTTTTTATTGGAAAACTGGGGAGGACAGTATGGTTTTTCTGCTTCAAAAAACCTGGTAAGTATGGATATTACGAACGACGGAAAAAGTTCCACCAATTACGAAAACCCAATTGTTGCTCGTTTTCGAGTTTTAATCGCCATTCCGATGCGGCGATTGCATTGATGATCTGAATTTCAGACATGATTTACCTCCAATCTTAACTCGGTTACAACGCTTTTATTCTGCACCCTGGAGTGGGCTCCAAGTCAAGTGGCCGCATGGCCTATTTTTTTTTGCTGGATTTGACTTTTGAGGAATAAGCGCAGGCGGATCACTGCCGCAACACATTTTGCTTTGCTTGTTCCCATATTACTGAGCAGTCCAGGCTGCTCTTTCTTACTTTCTTTTATATCCGGTTTGTGAGAGGGAAGCCGTTTTTCGAGGTTCTGCTACAAATTTGGCGAGGCGTTGAGCAAAACACTGAATACCGTGCCTCGCCCCTACGGTAGGCGGAAGAGGCTAATAAACCACCTCACGACTTAGAACCTATCCGAAAATTAAATTAAGAACGATTTGAGCGCAAGCCAAATGGACAAAAGCCAGCCAATTTTGAGGCTTTTTGCACCAGCGCGTGGCAATGCTTCTGCGTTTCGCTAGCCATCCA